>Ga0315290_10000028_pt1 | contig 78990 bp, 68 predicted proteins | sample YL17G12_0_MG_FD_203627 | JGI IMG/M metagenome (GOLD analysis project Ga0315290, IMG submission 203627) | Sediment microbial communities from Yellowstone Lake, YNP, Wyoming, USA - YL17G12_0 | ecosystem: Environmental > Aquatic > Freshwater > Lake > Sediment | place: USA: Wyoming | collected... | reverse complement strand
GCAGCCGGGGCAGGAGCCGCAGCCGCCTTCTTCGCAGCCGGCTTTTTCGCTGCTTTCTTCGCGGCAGGTTTTTTCGCCGCTTTCTTGGCCGCAGGTTTTTTCGCCGACTTCTTCGCCGCCGCCTTTTTCGCAGGGGCCTTCTTCTTCGCAGCCTTCTTAGCGGGCGCCTTCTTCTTCGCAGCCTTCTTAGCGGGCGCCTTCTTCTTCGCCGCCGCCTTCTTCGCTGGCGCCTTTTTCGCCGCCGACTTCTTGGCCGGGGACTTCTTCGCTGCGGCCTTTTTCGCCGCCGGCTTCTTTGCCGCTTTCTTGGCCGTAGCCTTCTTTGCAGTTGCCATTACGTTTCTCCTTGATCAAGTTGACAAAGAACCACTTGGCAGCAACGAGTTCTCGCTGCCCGGTGGCTATTCACCGCCCGAGGCCTGCCCAGGAGGGGCGACCCAGTACGCTGAATCCGGTTGCGAATCGCTGCAGTGCTTCTGCGTCACTGCGGGGCAATCCACGAATCTTGATCTCTCACATTCACCTTGCGGTGCGGGAGTGTTCGGCCGCTTCGCCTTAACTCCACTCAATCCCAAGACAGCGCGCCGCCCGATTGGTATTCGATGACGCGCGTCTCGAAGAAATTGCGCTCCTTCTTCAGGTCGATCATTTCACTCATCCACGGAAAAGGGTTCTCTTCGTGCGGGAACAACTCTTCCAATCCGATCTGCGTCGCACGCCGGTTCGCAATGTAGCGCAGGTAACCCTTGAACATGGAAGCATTCATGCCCAATACGCCACGCGGCATCGTGTCTTCGGCGTATCGATACTCCAGTTCGACGGCACGCTTGAACAACTGTTTGATCTCGGTCTTGAACTGAGCAGTCCATAGCTGCGGGTTCTCGAGCTTGATCTGATTGATCAAGTCGATGCCGAAATTGCAGTGCATCGATTCATCGCGCAGGATGTATTGGTATTGTTCGGCGGCGCCCGTCATCTTGTTCTGGCGACCGAGCGCAAGAATCTGCGTGAACCCAACGTAGAAGAACAAACCCTCCATCAGGCACGCGAAAACAATCAGCGACTTGAGCAACGCGCGGTCGGTCTCCGGCGTGCCGGTATGGAAATGCGGGTCCATGATTTGCCCGATGAAGGGCAGCAGGAATTCGTCCTTGTCGCGGATTGATTCGATCTCGTGATAGGCGTTGAAAATTTCACTCTGATCCAGCCCCAGCGACTCGACGATGTATTGGTAAGCGTGGGTATGGATCGCCTCTTCAAAGGCCTGCCGCAGCATGAATTGCCGGCACTCGGGCGCCGTGATGTGCCGGTAGCTGCCCAGGACGATGTTGTTCGCCGCCAAGGAGTCGGCGGTCACGAAGAACCCCAGGTTGCGCTTGATGATCCGGCGTTCGTCGTCGGTCAGGCCGTTCGGGTTCTTCCAGGTCTCGATGTCGCGCGACATGTTGACCTCTTGCGGCATCCAGTGGTTCGCGCAGCTCGCAAGGTACTTCTCCCACGCCCACTTGTACTTGAACGGTACGAGCTGGTTCACGTCCGTCAGGCCGTTGATGACGCGCTTGTCGGAGGCGTTGACTCTTCGGGTCGATTCGAGCACAGGCGCCTTGGCGACCGGCGCTGGGGCGACGGGTGGCGGGGAGAACTTCCCCGGTGCCGAGTCAAAGGCGAAAGCAGGAGACAGCTTTCTTGCGCGCTCAACCGACAGTTGGCCCAGTGTCATTGCCGCATCTTGAAGTGTCGAGGGTCTCAGGTCGTCTTCCCAAACCAACATGTTGATGTCCCGTGGAGGTGGATTATGAAAGCGATTGGCCAACTCGCCAAACAATCGCTCACTCTTCGATCGCGGTTGTGTTGCCAGATTGCATCGGCGCTGCTTCGCGGTGCTCAGCCTGAGGTGATGGCCGATTCGCAGATCGCACGCCGCGTTCGGTTCAAGGTGTTCACTGGCAAACCTCGCAAGTCGGGTCGTCCATCGCACAGAATTGGACTTCGACTTCCGAGTCGTCCGTCTCGTCCAGCATCGACGTGCCCGCGGCGGCTGACTCTTGCGTCGAATGTGTCGCCTGGCTCGACACCGAATTCATCTGCCCCGCCTTGACCGTTGCCTTCTCGGCCTGGGTTGCGCCCACGGTGCGCAGGTAATAGGTCGTCTTCAAACCGCGCAACCACGCCAGCTTGTAGGTCTCGTCGAGTTTCTTGCCCGAAGCACCGGCCATGTAGATGTTGAGCGACTGCGCCTGGTCGATCCATTTTTGGCGGCGCCCGGCGGCTTCGACAAGCCAGTGAGGTTCGATCTCGAAGGCGGTTGCGTACAGCACTTTGAGAGACTCTGGCACGCGGTCGATGCGGCGCAGCGAGCCATCGAAGTGTTTGAGATCCATCACCATCACGTCGTCCCACAGCCCAATCTTCTTCAGGTCGCGCACGAGGTATTCGTTGACAACGGTGAATTCGCCCGACAGGTTCGACTTGACCGACAGGTTTCCAAACGAGGGCTCGATCGAAGCACTGACGCCGATGATGTTGGAAATCGTCGCCGTCGGTGCGATCGCCACACAGTTGGAATTGCGCATGCCGTACTCGGCGATACGCTGGCGCAGCGCGTCCCAATCCAGGCTCGTCGACCGATCCACTTCGACGAAACCGCCGCGCTGCTCGGCCAGCAGATCGAGTGAGTCGATCGGCAGCACGCCGCGATCCCACAAAGAGCCGCGATAGCTTGAGTAGCGGCCGCGCTCCATGGCCAGTTCCGTCGAGGCCCAGTAGGCGCAATAACAAACTGCCTCCATCGATTCATCGGCGAAGTTCACGGCCCGATCCGAGCCGTACGCAATGCCCAACTCGTAGAGCGCGTCTTGAAAGCCCATGACTCCCAAGCCCACCGGGCGATGCCGCAAGTTGGAGTCGCGCGCCTTCTTCACGGCGTAGTAGTTGATGTCGATCACGTTGTCGAGCATGCGCATGGCGGTGGCGACGGTCGCCTTCAACTTGCCCTGATCGATCTTGCCGTCGCGCAGGTGGTGGACCAGGTTCACCGAGCCGAGATTGCACACGGCGATCTCGAACTCGTTGGTGTTCAACGTGATCTCGGTGCACAGGTTGCTGGAGTGCACGACCCCGACATGCTGCTGCGGCGAGCGCACGTTGCACGCGTCCTTGAACGTGATCCAGGGGTGGCCGGTTTCAAACAGCATCGTCAGCATCTTGCGCCACAGATCGCGCGCGCGCATCGTCTTGAAGAGCTTGATTTCGCCGCGCGCCGCTTTCGCTTCGTAGGCGGTGTAGGCCTGCTCGAATTCGCGGCCGCACTTGTCGTGCAGGTCCGGACAGGTGCTGGGCGAGAACAGTGTCCAGTCGCCGCCCTGCGCGACACGCTTCATGAACAGGTCGGGAATCCAGTTCGCGGTGTTCATGTCGTGCGTGCGCCGCCGGTCGTCGCCGGTGTTCTTGCGCAGTTCCAGGAATTCCTCGATGTCGAGGTGCCAGGTCTCCAGGTAGGCGCACACGGCACCCTTGCGCTTCCCGCCCTGATTCACCGCAACGGCGGTGTCATTGACCACCTTCAGAAACGGCACGACGCCCTGGCTCTTGCCGTTTGTCCCTTTGATGTGGCTGCCCAACGCGCGAACATTCGTCCAGTCGTTGCCCAAGCCGCCCGCGAATTTGGACAACAGTGCGTTCTCTTTCAGTGCCTCATAGATACCGTCCAGATCGTCGGCAACCGTGGTCAGATAGCAGCTCGACAGTTGCGATCGGCGCGTCCCGGCATTGAACAGCGTGGGTGTGCTGCTCATGAAATCGAACCGCGACAGCACTTCGTAGAACTCGATGGCGCGTGCTTCGCGATCGATCTCGCCCACGGCCAGGCCCATCGCGACCCGCATGAAAAAAGCCTGCGGCAACTCGATTCGCGCCTCGTCAATGTGAATGAAGTAGCGGTCGTAAAGCGTTTGCAGACCGAGGTAGTCAAATTGAAGGTCCCGTTCGGCATTCAACGCCGCACCGAGCCGCTCCAGATCGAACTGCGACAGCGCCTCGTCCAGCCGCTCAGCCTTCACGCCCTTGCGAATGAACGATGGAAAGTAGCTTGCGTACCGGGTCACCATGTCGCCCGGCAAGACCTCTTCGCCCAGGACTTCGCGCCGAATCCTATGCAGCAGCAATCTTGCCGTGGCACGCGAGTAGCCCGGATCTTTTTCGATCAAGGTGCGTGCCGCCAGAATCGCCGCCTTGTGAACCTCGTCGATCGGCACGCCGTCGTACAGGTTGCGCTTGGTCTCCGCCATGATGGGCGCGGGCGAAACGTCTTCGCCAAGGCCGGCGCACGCCGACTCGAACAAAGCTTGCAGGTGTGCCAAGTCCAGCGGACGACGCACGCCGTTGTCGGTCACGCTCAACGCAGGTTCCGTCGCCGCACGCTTGTCCTTCTTGGTGCGTTCCTGGGCGCGACGCTCCCGATAGAGCACGTAGGCACGCGCCACTTCATGATGGCCGCTGCGCATCAAGCCCAACTCCACCTGATCCTGCACGTCTTCAATATGAAACGTTCCGCCACCGGGGCGTGACCGCATTAAACCGCGCACGACACTTCCGGTCAGGACATCCACCGTTTCGCGCACGCTTGCCGATGCCGCACCTTGCGTCCCGTGAACCGCCAGAAACGCTTTCATCAATGCAACCGCGATCTTGTCCGGCTCAAACGACACCACTGAACCGTTGCGTCGAATGATCTGGTAGCCCTGGTACGGCGCGGTCTCCGCACTTGCCGCGACCGGCGCGCGTGTGGCGGAAGGTTTGCCCGGAGTGCGAGTCGTGACAGCTTGCATTGAATTCCCTTCTAGGTATTGGCCGGTTGCTCTTTGAATCCATCTCGGTTTTTTTCTCTTCACCCAGCGCCGAAGCGTGAAAGTCATCGCTGCGGTCGGCGACTCATTTGGTGTCCAGGAAAAGCACAAGAACCTGTCGCACCGGCCTGCGTTGTGCGCGGCTCGGTGAAGACGCGAAGCCTATCACGCCAAACACTATATCTGGGGTCTCGTGTGCCAACAAGCGCTAGCGATAGCGTGTTCGAGCATTGATCCACGCATCGAAGCCCCGAACCGGGTCTGCCGATCGCGAGCTTCGTTTCAGGGGGCAAGGCACGCAAACATGCGCCGCGGCCAGCGCAGTGAGCGTGCAAGACGATGCCATTCGAACCCCGGTCCGGGGTCGCACTTGCGTCCGGCCGCAACGTGCTCGTGCCCGGCGACAGCGCCCAGAGGATAGCGCCTCGACACAGCCCGCAACACGCGTGCCAGCGAATAATATTGGGCCGGTTCGAAGGGCCCGCCTTCGACGCCTTCGAGTTCGATGCCGATCGAGTAGTCATTGCAGTTGGTCCGCCCACGCCAGGATGAGACGCCTGCGTGCCAGGCGCGCAGATCACATGAAACGAACTGCAATGTCTGGCCATCGCGGCGAATCAGGAAGTGCGCAGAAACTTCCAGTCCTCGAAGCGTCGCAAAGTAGGGATGAGCGTCCCAATCAAGGCGGTTCGCGAAGAGCCTCTCGATCGCGTCGCCGCCGTACTCACCTGGGGGCAGGCTGATCGAGTGGATGACCGCCAGGCTGATCTCAACGCCCGCAGGGCGCGGTCCGAAGTTCGGCGATTCGCGGCGTGCGGCCTTGTGCCACCAGCCGCTTTCCCATGCGGCGCTCACTCGCTGCCCGAGTCAGCGCCCACGTTCACCCCCAGGCGCGCCATGCGATAGCGCATCTGGCGCAACGACAATCCAAGACTGGCGCCTGCTGCAGTCCGATTGAACCGATGGCGCTCCAGCGCTCGCTCCAGGATATCGCGCTCCACCGCGTCGAGAAGCTCGACAAGATTGTCAGGCAGCGGCGCGTCTGCATTGGCGGCAGTGAGGGCGTGCAACGGCGGCGGGGATGCTGCCGCTGGAGCCACCTTGGCGAAGAGTTGAGGCTGGGCGGGTTCCGGGTTCGACGGCGCGATCGCCGGCAGGCCAATATCTTCCGCGCCGATCCGGTTGCTCGCCGAAAGTGCCACCGCGCGGTGCAGCAGGTTCTCGAGCTCGCGCACGTTTCCCGGGAAGGCGTAGCTCGCGAGACGCTCGAGTGCCTCAGGGGTGAGTTGCGGCACGGTCGGCGCGCCCGCGTCACGCGCGATTCGCTCCAGCACATGCGCAGCAATGTCGGCCAAATCGGCGATTCGTTCGCGCAGAGGGGGTACACGGATCGGGATCACGTTGAGTCGGTAATAGAGGTCTTGCCGAAATTGCCCCTGGTGCACCTCGGCGCCGAGATCCTTGTGCGTCGCACTGAGCAAACGAACGTTGACAGGCAACTCGCTTACCGCGCCCACCGGGCGGACTTGGCGTTCCTGAATCGCCCGCAACAGCTTCGATTGCATCGACAACGGCAGGTCGCCGATCTCGTCCAGGAAAAGCGTGCCACCGTTGGCGGCTTGGAAAAATCCTTCCCGGTCTTCGGCAGCCCCTGTGAAGGCGCCCTTTCGATAGCCGAAGAATTCGGCCTCGAGCAACTGTTCCGGAATCGCACTGCAGTTCACGGCGATGAACGGCTGCGAGCTGCGCACACTCACTTCATGAATCGATCGCGCGACGAGTTCCTTGCCGGTGCCGGACTCACCGCTGATCAGCACCGGCGCCATGCTGCGCGCAACCTTGTCGATCAGGCCTCGCACCTGTTCCATGGCTGCAGACCGCCCGGCCATGCGTGCCAACCAGCGCCCCGCCGGCACGGCCGGCGGGGCCGATGCGATCGAGGTGGGCGACGAACTCCCCGACTCGTGCTGCACCGACCTCGCGCGTTCCGAAGGCAGTTTCGAAAGATTTGTCGGCGCGATCGTTATGCCCGTGCGCCCAAGCGCGGATCCGATCACCGCCCGAAATTGGCGCAGGTCGACCGGTTTCGTCAAGTAGTCGTAGGCTCCCGCGCGCAGCGCTTCAACCGCGTTTTCCGCCGAGCCATAGGCCGTGATCACAATCGCCTTCTCGCCCCGATCACCTTGCACCAGCCAGCGCAGGATATCCAGGCCCGTGCCATCGGGCAGCCGCATGTCGGTGATCACGGCACTGTAGGTACGGCCATTCAGGGCCTCCAATGCCTGCTCGACGCTGCCCGCAGCCTCGACGTCATACCCTTCCCGCAACAGCGTCAACTCATACAGCGTGCGCAAGTCGGGCTCATCATCGACCACAAGCAGACTCAAAGGCGGCAACGACTTCATGATGTGACCATTGGCGTCGCAGCCTGCGTCAGCAACGCGCTGCGTCGCATTGCGACGAAGAACTCATTGCGCAGCCCCGCCGAAGTCTGGCGCAGGCGATAGTCGATGCTTGCGCCGTAGCGCTCGCACAATTCACGGCAAATGTACAAACCCAGACCCGTGCCGCGGCTTCGCGTCGAGAAAAAGGGTTCGAACAGGTAACGCTCGACATCCGGGGGTATGCGCGGGCCATCGCTGGAAATGCACAGGTACGCGCGGGTGTCGTCGCGCGAATCGAGACGGACCTCGATCGCCCCGACCGCGCCGCTGGCGTGTCGCTTCGCATTGTCCAGCAGATTGACGAGCACGCGTCGCAGGTGCTCGGAGTCGAACACGACCCAGAGGGGCTCTTGCGGAAGCAACAAGGTCAAGATGCCGGACTCGCGAAGCTTCAGGCCCGCCGCGCCTGCCCATTCCGCGCAGGCAGCTGCAATCTGTGCCACCGCATCCAGAGGCGGCAAGTCGTCCGCCATGCCGGGTGACGCGGCCATCACGTCGTCGACGATACGTTTCAGGCGGTCGACGTTGTCACTGACCATCTTCGTCAGTTGGCGCTGCGTCGGTTCGGCAGCGTCTTCAGCCAGCAGCGCATTTGCTTGCGCGATCGCCGCCAATGGATTTCGAATCTCGTGCGCAATGCCCGCGGAGACCCGGCCCATGGCGGCGAGCCGCTCCTGGCGGCTGCGTGCCTGCATGTTGCGCACGTCTTCGAGAAACAAGACGCAAAACTCCTCCCCCATCTTCGGCTCGGCTTTGCGCGTGAAGCGAACCCGAACGCGCAGTACCCGTGTCGAGCCGGGCTCGAAAACGAGGGCAACGTCGCGTCCGGCTTCGGGCCATGCGCCATCGACAAAAGCTCGCTCGACCGACTTCACGAGACCCTCCCACGCCTCGATGCCGCGCATCTGAAACGGTGCCGCCCTGCACATGCCGGCGGGTGCCAGCAGGTGCCGCGCTGCCGGATTTGCGGCGCGGACACGCCCGCCGCGGTCGACAACGAGCACGCCGTCCTGCATTTCTTCGATCACGAGTCGATTCAACTCGGCCTGTTGGCGCGCCATCTCCAGGCTGCCGCGCGAGGTCAACTCTTCCTGGGCAAGCCGGCTCGCAAGTTCGCTGGAAAGTATGGCGAGGATGAAGAACCCACTGCCCGCCAGTCCCGCCTGTGCCATTGCCAGCGACAGGTCGCTGCCCGGCCGCACCGAAAGCGCCGCGGTGAGCAAGAGCATAAGCGTCACGCCCGCTGCGGTGGCCAATGCCATCGTGCGTGGTGTCAAGACACCTGCCATCAGCACCGGCATCACCAGCAGCGCGACGTAGTTCAGGCTTGAACCCGGCCCCAGGATGTGCAGCGTTGTAAAGCCGAGCAAATCACTGCCGATGGTCAGCAGCCAGTGCGCACTCGCAGGCCGCGACATTGCCTGTGGGTTGGGCGCGGGCCACATCCGGGGGAGCAACCACATGCTGATCGACAAGGCCGCGTACGCCAGGCTGACCACTGCCACAGACAGGCCCGGGTGCGCACCGAACAAACTCACCAGGATCAGTGCGGCCAGCAACATGACGCCGAGCACCGCGCGCGCGCCGATGAAGACTCGGTGCAGACGCTCGTATCCCGATTGGCGCGCAGCATCGGTACGCACCGCCCGGCGCGCCAGCCCCTGCGAATCCGCCTGCATATCGCTGTCACCGAATCCGGACCCGCCGGGCGCGGAGTCGCGCTGCGCCGCCGTGTCTTCGAAGGGTGCGGCGTCGTCGTCGGATGCGAAAGCGCCGAACCAGGATTCGTCTGCCGAGGCTGAACGCCGCTGCAGGCGGCGTTCGCCGCCCCGACGCTCCGTGTCACCCGGAATGTTGTTCATGGACTCGGGTGCGACCTCTCGAAGCTGTCGCGATGTTCCGCGCCGCAGAACACGCCGCCGCGGCCCGGCAGGGCCTCGTCGCGGGGCATCAGCACACCACAATGAGAACACGCCAGCATCGCCTGCGCTTGCGGGGGTTTGGCAGGAGCGCCGGGGTCGGGTGGTCGTACCCTGCGTCGGCTCGCGGCGCGCAGCAGCCAGACCAAGGCCAGAACCGAGAAGATGAGAAGTGCGAATTTCATGCGTCAGCCGGCTCAACTCGCGGACGATCGATGCAGCAGAACTTCGAGCACAAAACGCGACCCGACGTAGGCCAGCAGGAGCAAACCCGCGCCAGCGTATAACCAGCGCGTCGCGAGCGGTCCGCGCCAGCCGAACACGCGGCGCCCGGCGAGCAGTGCTGCGAAAACCACCCACCCCAGCATCGAAAAGACCGTCTTGTGATCCCAGCGCCAAGGGCTGGCGACCCACATGCCCAGCAACAACGCCGCCGACAGGACGCAAAAGCCCGCGGCGACGAAGCGAAACGTGAGCCGCTCCAGACTCAGCAGGGGCACACCGCTGAGTGTCGCTGAAACTGCACTGCCCTTGCCGCGCAGCTGCCGTTCGGCACTGCCCAACATTGCGGCATGCAAGACCGCCGCGCCGAACAGGCCATAAGACGCGATCCCCAGGATCCAGTGCAAGGGTGCCCAGCGCGACGTGGGAACCGATCGAATTTCGGCCGGGAACGCCCAGGCGAGCGCGACGACGGCCATGCCGAGCAGGGCCAGAGTGCGTCGCACGCCGCGCATGGGCACGAACCGGCTCTCGATGCCGTAGACCACGACGACGAGCCACAAGGTCGCCGAAAGCGCTGTTGCGAAGCCGAATCGTGCCCCGCTGCTCGAGCTGAACACGCCCGCGGAGTCGGCGATGATGGCCGCCCCTTGGGCGAGCCATCCGACCAGCATCGCGATGCGTTGGGAATTCCCGGCCCGGTCGTGCCGTAACGCGGCACATGTGGCGTATCCGAACAGCGCGACACCGCTGCATACGGCGAGTGCGAGCGCCGTCGCATTCACACTCGTAGGGCCAGGCCCGAACGATAGAATCATTTGCACAGTGTACTTTCGCGTCCGCGACGGGTGCGCTCGCGGTTTCGCGCCCGAGGCGGGCGTGTGCATCGCAAGACTCAACCCAACCAACGTCACCCGACGCGGCATCCAATCCATGGCCTCGACACTGACCGAACGGCTGAGCCAACTCGTCAAGACCGTGCGCGGCCAGGCCCGTATCACGGAAAGCAACGTGCAGGACATGCTGCGCGAGGTTCGCGTGGCCCTGCTCGAAGCCGACGTCGCCTTGCCCGTCGTGCGCGAATTCACAGCGCGCGTGAAGGAGCGCGCGCTCGGCGCCGAAGTCGTGGGGTCATTGACACCGGGGCAGGCCCTGGTGGGCATCGTCAACCGCGAACTCGCGCTGACGATGGGTGAAGGTGTGGCCGACCTGAATCTGTTGACCCAGCCGCCAGCGGTCATCTTGATGGCTGGGCTGCAAGGCGTCGGCAAGACGACGACGACGGCCAAACTGGCGCGCCATCTGATGGAGCACCGCAAGAAGAAGGTGCTCACGGTATCGACCGACGTTTATCGCCCGGCCGCGATCGAGCAATTGGCCACTGTGACGGCACAGGCCGGCGCAACCTGGTTTGCCTCGACCCCGGGCGAGAAGCCGGTGGCGATCGCGCTGGCCGCTCTCGACCACGCCCGGCGCCACTATTTCGATGTGTTGCTGGTCGACACCGCCGGGCGTCTGGGCGTCGACGCTGCGCTGATGGTGGAGATCGGCGAACTGCATGCGGCGCTCAAGCCGGTGGAGACGTTGTTCGTCGTCGATGCGATGCAAGGCCAGGACGCCGTCAACACCGCGAAGGCTTTCGCGCAGCACGTGCCGCTGACGGGAATCGTCTTGACGAAGATGGACGGCGATGCGCGCGGCGGCGCGGCGCTTTCAGTGCGCCATGTGACCGGTGTGCCGATCAAATTCGCCGGCACGAGCGAAAGGATCGACGGCCTGGAAGTCTTTGATGCGCAGCGCCACGCGGGCCGCGTGCTCGGCATGGGTGACATCGTCGCGCTCATCGAGGAGGTGCACAAAGGCGTCGACCTGGCGGCGGCGAAGAAGCTCGCCGACAAGGTGCGTGGCGGCGCTTCGTTCGACATGAGCGACTTCTTGGCACAGATTTCACAGATGAAGAAGATGGGCGGGCTGTCAGGCTTGGTCGACAAACTGCCGACGCAGTTGACGGGCAAGGCCGGGGGCCTGGGTCAGGCCGAGATGGACCGGGCTGAGCGCGATGTGCGGCGCATGGAGGGCATCATCTGCGCGATGACGCGGCTCGAGCGGCGCAAACCCGAGCTCATCAAGGCGTCTCGCAAACGCCGCATCGCGACCGGCGCGGGCGTCCAGGTTCAGGATGTGAATCGCATGCTGAAGCAATTCGAACAGATGCAGGAAATGATGAAGAAAATGAAAGGCGCGGGAATGATGAAGATGATGAAACGCATGGGCGCGATGAAGGGATTCGGTGGCTGAGCGGGCGTCGTTGGCGAGCATCCGAAGTTGCGACCTCGACCAGGGAAGAAATGGAAGTTCTTGAGCGGGAGATAGAACACCGCGCGAAGCTTGAGCACAGCAGTCGGGATTCGCCTCCTGGTTTGGGTTGACGCAGCATTGCCGTCGCCGAATGCTGCGCACGACGCCAGTCTTCCGATGGCCGAGCCGCTCAACGCCTGTGCGCGGATTTCCGCGCCGCAATCCGGCTCGATGCCGCTGGTTGCCCAGCTGCCCTCAGCAAACGCACCCCTGGACGCCGATACCAAGCCACCGCAGACTTGATATGGCGACCCGGACTCGCGCCTGACACCGCTCACTCCTGCGTGCGACGCCAACGACCGCACGCGCTGAGCCGTGCTCGGGCGTGCCGACTGTGCTTCAGCCCAACAGGGCCTGTGCGAATTCACGGGCGCTGAATGACTGCAGGTCGTCCAGCTTCTCGCCGACACCAACGAAATAGACCGCCAAAGCGGGCCCGGTGCGCTGCGCGCGCGCCTGCGACCAGCGCGCGACGGCGGCCAGGACACCGCCTTTCGCGGTACCGTCGAGTTTGGTGATGATCAGGCCAGTGAGCTGCAAAGCAGCGTCAAATGCCTGAACTTGTGCGAGTGCGTTCTGGCCCGTATTGCCGTCGACGACCAGGATCACTTCGTGGGGGGCGCCAAGTTGCGCCTTGCCGATGACGCGGTGAATCTTCTTCAACTCATCCATCAAGTGTGCCTGCGTCGTCAAGCGCCCTGCAGTGTCGGCGATGACGACATCGCAGCCACGCGCCTTGCCGGCCAAAGTGGCATCGAAAGTCACCGCGGCCGGGTCGCCGCCCGCCTGGCTCACGATTTCGACTTGGTTGCGCTGTGCCCAGACCTGCAACTGCTCGCGCGCCGCGGCCCGAAACGTGTCTGCCGCGGCCAACAGCACTTTCAGATTTGCGTCGGCCAGGCGATGCGTGAGTTTGCCGATGCTCGTGGTCTTGCCTGCGCCGTTGACGCCTACGACCATGATCACCGCGGGCTTGACTGCGGGCAGGACCAGCGGGCGCTCGAGGGTCCCGAGCAAATCGGCCAACGCGTCGATGAGCAAGGCCTTGACCTGCTCAGGTCGATCGGCGCCACCGGCTTTGACGCGGCGTTTCAGATCCGCCAACAGGTACGCGCTCGCCTGCACGCCGGCATCAGCCATCAGCAGGGCCGATTCCAGTTCTTCGAACAGGCTGTCGTCAACGCTCGCGCCATTGAACACCTGCGACAGCGCGCTGCCGGTCTTGCGCAAGCCGCTTCGTAACTGTTCGAACCACGACGGCTTCGGCTCGTTCAGGCCACTCGCGACCTGCGGCGCGCTGCGCTGTGCAAGCGCTTCATCGGTCTGCGAAGCGCTTTTCTTGAAGATGCTGAACATTGCGGGTCGAAGATGTGGAGACGTCGCTGGGGGTCGCGTGCGGCGACTCGGCGGGATCGGGTTTGCAGGCCCCGCGCCGAGCGCACGCCGAAGGGTCGCGCCGCTATACTGCGCGGCTCAGGCGCTTTAGCTCAGTCGGTTAGAGCGACGGAATCATAATCCGCAGGTCCGGGGTTCGAATCCCTGAAGCGCCACCATGACCAAAATCCTTCGCCATCTTTTCGCCACGTTGCTGGCGATTGCGCTGATCGCACCGAGCGCGGCGCAGCTGCAGCGCCAGTTCCCGCAGGCTGCACTTCGTGGGCAGGTCTCATTCCGTCAGCCCCCGCATCTCGCCCTCAACGACGAACCGAAGCGGCTTGCCCCGGGCGCAAGGATTCGCGCCGCGAACAACATGATCGTGCTGTCGAGTTCGCTGCTTGGCAGCACGCTGGCGGTGCACTACACGCTCGATCCCGACGGGCAACTCAGAGATGTGTGGATCTTGCGCGCCGACGAACTCGCGAATGTGCCCTGGCCGAGCAATGCGCTTGAAGCGGCGAGCTGGGTTTTCGATCCGGCTGCGCAGCGATGGGCGCGCCCATGAATCGCTCGTGTGTGAGCAAGAAGGTCTACGTCAAGACCTTCGGTTGCCAGATGAACGAGTACGACTCCGACAAGATGGTCGACGTGCTGCGCGCCGCCCAGGGCTACGAGCAGACCGTCGATATAGGCGCCGCCGACCTGATCCTGTTCAACACCTGTTCGGTGCGCGAAAAGGCCCAGGAAAAAGTCTTCAGCGATCTGGGCCGCATCAAACACCTCAAGGCAAAGGGCGTGATGATCGGCGTCGGCGGCTGCGTGGCCAGCCAGGAGGGGGCGGCGATCATCGCGCGAGCGCCTTACGTTGACGTGGTGTTCGGGCCGCAAACGCTGCACCGCCTGCCCGAGCTGCTGGCCCAGCGCGTGCTGCAAGACCGGCCGCAGGTCGACATCAGCTTCCCCGAAATCGAGAAGTTCGATCACCTGCCGCCGGCGCGCGTCGATGGGGTCAGTGCCTTCGTCTCGATCATGGAGGGTTGCTCGAAGTATTGCAGCTACTGCGTCGTACCGTATACGCGTGGCGAGGAAGTGTCGCGGCCCTTCGACGATGTGCTTGGCGAAGTCGCGGGGCTCGCGCAGCAAGGCGTCAAGGAGGTAACTTTGCTCGGCCAGAACGTGAACGCGTATCGCGGCACGATGGGCGCAAGCAACGAGATCGCAGACCTTGCGCTGTTGATCGAATATCTCGCCGAGACGCCCGGCTTGGTGCGCATCCGCTACACGACGAGTCATCCGAACGAATTCACGCAGCGCCTGATTGACGTCTACGCAAGGGTTCCGCAACTTGTGAGCCAGGTGCACCTTCCGGTGCAACACGGCAGTGATCGGATCCTCATGGCAATGAAGCGCGGCTATACGACGCTGCAGTACAAGAATGCGATCCGCAGACTGCGCCAGGTGCGGCCGGGGATCGGTGTTTCCAGCGACTTCATCGTGGGCTTTCCGGGTGAAACCGAGCAGGACTTCGGGCTCACGCTGAGGCTCATCGATGAAGTGGGGTTCGACGGCAGCTTCAGTTTCGTTTTCAGCCCGCGCCCTGGGACCCCTGCGGCGGCGCTGCCAGATGCCACGCCACAAGCCGTCAAGCTCGAAAGGTTGAGGCGCCTGCAGGCGCTTGTCGACACGCAGGAGCAGGCAATCAGCGCGGCGCGGGTCGGTACAGTACAGAAGATTCTGGTCGAAGGGCGTTCGCGCAAAGACGCGTCAGAGCTGATGGGGCGCACGTCGTGCAATCGCACCGTCAATTTCAAAGGTCCACCGCAGCTGCTGGGCGAACTCGTCGATGTCACGATCACAGAGGCGCGGGCGCATTCATTGCGCGGGCAACTCTGCGACGGGCAGTTGCTTGGCACTGGCCGCGCCATGGATCCAAACACGAGTCACGACAAGAACTGGCAGGCGGGGATTGCGACCTGAACCGGCGTCGCGCGGCGCGCGAAGCACGCCACGCTGACAGCGCTGCACACCAGCATCGCCGCATATGCCGTCATCATGCCGTCATGCCGCAGCAGCACGACACTGCAGAGGTAACCCAGGGCCGATGCAGCGCACGACGCAGCGCCGAGACGAGGAGCCGTGGTTGCGCGAAATTCGCGGGGCCGGATCCGTTTCGCGATAAGCGCAGTCAAGCCACCGACCGCCAGTGCCGGGATGGCAAAACTCATCAGATGCCAAAAACCGAGCAAGGGAGTCACTTCGATGCTCTCGGTACCACAAGCGCCCCTCGACCGCGGGGAATTTGATATCCGTCAAACCGCCTGTCGCCATTCGGCGCGCTTTTTCGGCCACGCCGGCCGGTTCGAATTTTATAATCAGCCATGAGTGTCATTGCCCTGGGCCTGAACCACACGACCGCCGCACTTGACGTGCGCGGGCGCTTCGCTTTCGGGCCCGATCAATTGGCTCATGCGCTGCGTGGATTTCGCCAAAGGCTGAGCCGGGTCAACGAGGTGGCGATCGTTTCCACGTGCAACCGTTGCGAGTTGTACATGGGCGCCGAATCGAGCGCGGTTGGGCCGGCCGTCGATTGGTTGGCAGGTCTGGGTGGCGTGAGCAGCAAGACGTTTCGCGATCACGCCTACCTGCATGAGGGCAACGCGGCGGCTCGGCACGCGTTTCGCGTTGCCAGTGGGCTGGACTCGATGGTATTGGGGGAGCCACAAATCCTCGGCCAGTTGAAGCACGCCGTGCGCGAGGCCGAAGCCGCGGGCACGCTCGGGCGCACGTTGAATCAGATGTTCCAACGCTCCTTTGCCGTGGCCAAGGAAGTGCGGACTTCGACAGAAATCGGCGCCCATTCGATCAGCATGGCGGCTGCGGCTGTGCGTCTGGCCGGCCAACTCTTCGAAGACCTGGGCCAGACCAAAGTGCTTTTCGTGGGCGCCGGCGAAATGATCGAATTGGTCGCAACGCATTTCGCCGCCCGCGGGCCACGCTCGATGACCGTGGCCAATCGCACTTTGGAACGCGGCGCCCGGCTTGCGGCGCGCTTGGGTGCACAGGCGATGCGTCTTGCCGACCTGCCGGCGACGCTCGGCGAGTTCGATATCGTCATTTCATGCACGGCGAGCTCGTTGCCCATCATCGGACTGGGGGCAGTTGAACGCGCGCTGAAGGTCAGAAAGCACCGACCGATGTTCATGGTTGATCTGGCGGTGCCGCGCGACGTGGAAGCAGAGGTCGCCGGTCTGCCGGATGTCTATCTGTACAGCGTTGACGACTTGTCCACACTGGTGCGCAGCGCCGGCGAGAAGCGACAGGCGGCCGTGGCCCAGGCCGAGGCGATCGTTGAACACGGCGTGCAGAGTTTTGCGCACTGGCTCGATCAGCGTGGGTCGGTGCCGTTGATTCAAGCGCTGCACAGCCAAACCGACGAGTGGCGCGCGGCCGAAATCACACGTGCCCGAAAACTTCTGGCGAAGGGCGAAAGCGTCGACTCCGTGCTCGAATCGCTTTCGCGTGGCCTCAGCCAAAAGATGTTGCACGGGGCGCTTGCCGAACTGCACGCGGCGCCCACCGAACAGCGCGCGCAACTGGCGCAAACGGTGTCGCGGCTGTTCTTGCGCAGGGTGCCGCGCGATCCCGTCAACGGCGCGTGATAGCCTGAAGATCGGCGCAGCCGGTGCCGACGCGGGCCCGCTTCGCGCCGTGCGGCGTGCAGGCCGGCAACTGCAAAACGTTGAAAGCGCATGAAAGACTCCCTTCGCCAGCAGTTCGAACGCCTGAGGCTGCGGCTGCGCGAGCTCGAGGCGACGCTCGCCGACCCCGCGGTCGCGGCCGACAAGTTGCGCTACCGGGAGTTGAGCAAAGAGCACTCTGAGGCATCGACGCTGACTCAGTTGTATGCACGCTTCGAGGCACGCGAGCGCGACCTGGAAGCGGCCAAGGCAATGCTGAACGATCCGGACATGGCTGAATTGGCCGGAGAAGAAATCGGGAGTGCAAACGAGGAGATCGCGCGCCTGAGTCACGAACTGCTATTGGCGCTGCTCCCGCACGATGCCGACGACTCACGCAATGCGTTTGTCGAAATTCGCGCAGGAACCGGCGGCGACGAGTCTGCGCTGTTTGCCGCAGACCTGACCCGGATGTACCTGCGCCACTGCGAGCGACAGGGTTGGCGCACCGAGGTCATGTCGGAATCGGCCAGCGATCTGGGCGGCTACAAGGAGTTCGTGTTTCGTGTCGAGGGCGATGGTGCCTACGGCAAGCTCAGGCTCGAATCGGGCGGCCACCGGGTGCAGCGCGTGCCTGCCACGGAAACGCAAGGCAGAACCCACACCAGCGCCTGCACCGTTGCAGTACTGCCCGAACCCGATGCCGCCGACGAAGTCCAACTCAATCCGGCAGACCTGCGCATCGACACTTTTCGAGCGAGTGGGGCTGGCGGTCAGCACGTCAACAAGACCGACAGCGCGATTCGCATCACCCACTTGCCCACCGGTCTGGTCGCCGAATGCCAGGACGACCGCTCGCAGCACCGCAACAAGGCCAAGGCAATGGCGGTGTTGGCTGCACGGCTGCGTGACAAGGAACGGACCGAGCGCCTCGCCAAGGAGGCGGCTGCGCGCAAGGGTCTGATCGGCAGCGGCGACCGCAGCGACCGAATCAGGACCTACAACTACGCGCAGGGGCGGGTCACCGACCACCGCATCAATCTGACCCTGTATCGACTCCAGGCGATCCTCGATGGTGATCTCGATGACATCGTCGCTGCCTTGCAGGCCGCCCGCGCCGCGGAACAATTGGCCGCATGGGAAGCGGCGATCGCATGATGCTGGCCGATCTGGACGATGCAATGGCCTGCCGCGAAGCGGGTCTATTTGCTGCGCGTGCGCGCTGATGTTCGCGAGCACAGTGGCGCAGGCGCTCGCGCTGGCACAAGCCAGTGGCCTGGACGCCCTGGATGCGCAGGTGCTCTTGTCCAGGTGCCTGGGCCAAGGGCGCGTCTGGTTGTTCGCGCACGACGCCGCGCCACTCGATGCCGGGCAGAGCGAACGTTTCGCTGCCTTCGTCGCGCGCCGCGCCGCCGGCGAACCCCTGGCCTACTTGACTGGCGAGAAAGAATTCTGCGGGCTGTCGCTGCACGTCGCACCCGCCGTGCTCATTCCTCGCCCGGAGACCGAGCACCTCGTTGAATGGGGCCTGGAGATTCTCTGCACGAAGTTTGTCCAGGTTGAGCGACCGCAAGTGCTCGACCTGGGGACCGGCAGTGGTGCGATAGCCCTTGCGCTCAAGGCCGCCCTGTCGCAGGCCGAGGTTTCGGCTTCGGATGTCAGCGCCGAGGCGCTGCGCGTCGCAAGAGGCAACGCCCGGCGCCTGGCACTCAAGATTGAATTCCTTTTCGGCGATTGGTGGGCTGCAACCGAAAGTCGAGCGTTCCATCTCGTGCTGTGCAATCCCCCATACATCGCAGACGCCGACCTACACCTGGCAGCGCTGGCGCACGAACCGGCCTTGGCGCTGACACCGGGAACCAGCGGCATGGAAGCGCTGCGAGCGGTGATTCACGGTGCCGCGACGCACTTGCAGCCGACGGGCTGGCTGCTGCTGGAACACGGTTTTGATCAGGCATTGCCAGTGAGCGACCTGATGCACCGATGTGGCTTCACCCAGATTCAGACGCGCCGCGATTTGGCAGGCCTGCCAAGGTGCAGTGGCGGGTGCCTGGCCGGTTCTTAGCCAGTTGCCCGTTGCTCGTTCCTGGGCAGCGTCCGTTGCCCGTCCACCACGCCCCGGCCGATTCGTGCGAAAACACGCATCGGTTGCGTCTTGGAGGTGCGCGCAGGCGTCTGGAAGATCACAATCGAGCCGTCGCCGTGCATGATCACCGCAGACGCTCGTTGTTACACCAGTACACAATCACCGCCGCATTCGCGAGAACCCTTTGGAGACTGCCATGCGCCCTGCTCAAAAGGCCATGCTCCTTTGCTGCGGCCTGCTTTTCACGGCCGCGACAGGCGCCACCAACGGCGATGGGCTGAAGGCACCTGCGGGCGATCTCACCTGGGCTCGCTGGCAGGCGCGGCTCTCCTTGGGCGCCACGGCGCCCGCCTGGCGCGCGAGCCTCACAGACCCTGAGCCCGCTGGACTGCGGGTCAACGCGATCAGCGTCTCAGGTGACTATTACTTTACCCAGCCTCTGTTCAATCGGCTCAGTTTGGGCGGGCTGCGCGCAACCGGTGGTCTCATCGTCGGCCCTCGCGCTCAGGCGACGACCGGCCAGCCAGCGCTTGGCGCCCGAGGCTCGAGCTTTGCAGCCGAACGGCGTCTGCTCGCCGCTGCGGCACCAGGGTCAGGTGAAACGACTTCCGAACTGGCGTCCGTGCCTTACTTCAGCTTTGGCTACACCGGCCTTTCGCTGCGTGGCACGTGGAGTTTCAGTGCCGACCTCGGGGTTGTGGCGCTGCAGCCCGGGAATGCGGTTCGGCTTGGGCGGGTCGTCGGCGGAACTCAATCGTTCGACGACGTTTGGCGTGACCTGCGCTGGGCACCGGTGCTCCAGATGGGCGTCTCCTACGCCTTTTGACCAAGTCAGCAGGTAAGGGCATGCGCCGGGGTGTCTGCCGGATTCGCCCGATTCCCGTATAAAGTCGGGATCCGCAGCTTCCACCTGACTCCATGAGCGACGTCCAACAGCGTATCGACACCTTGGTCAAAGGACACCGTGTGGTGCTCTTCATGAAGGGTACGGCGCAATTCCCGCAGTGTGGCTTCTCCGGGCGGGCGGTGCAGATCCTCAATGCCTGCGGCGTCGCTGATTTGAAGACGGTCAATGTGCTTGAGGATGAAGAAATCCGCCAGGGCATCAAGGGTTATGCGAACTGGCCCACCATTCCGCAGCTCTATGTGAATGGGGAATTTGTAGGTGGGTCGGACATCATGACGGAGATGTACCAGGCAGGTGAACTACAGCCCCTTCTCGGAGCCTGAGCGGCGGTCACAGTGGTCGCTTCGCTCGGCCCCGGCGACTGGCCAGCGCGGCGGGTGATTGTCGGCTTGACGGGTGCGAGCGGCGTCCTCTATGGCGTCAAGTTGTTGCGTCGTCTGCGGGAATGCGCCTGCGAAACGCATCTGGTCGCGAGCCCTGCGGGGCTGCTCAACGTGCACCACGAACTCGGCTTGGGACGCAAGGAGCTTGAAGCCCTGGCCGACTCGGCCTACAACCCTGCCGACATCGGCGCCAGAATCGCCAGCGGCTCGTTCGCCGCACATGCGATGGTCGTGGCACCGTGTTCCATGAAGTCGCTCGCAGCCATTGCGCTGGGCTTGTCCGACAGCTTGTTGACAAGGGCCGCCGACGTCACCCTCAAAGAGCGCCGCCGCCTGATCCTGCTGGTGCGCGAAACGCCGTTCAATCTCGCGCACCTTCGCAACATGATCTCAGTGACGGAAATGGGCGGCGTGATCTTTCCTCCATTGCCGGCCTTCTACCACCTGCCGCGCAGCATCGAGGAAATGGTCGATGAAACGGTAGAGCGAGTACTCTCACTGCTCGGCGTGGACCAGGCGGCTCCGAAACAATGGGATGGTTTGTAGCGACGGCCGTCCCGGTCAAGGACTCTTGTACTCCCAGCTCTTGCGGGCTCGCAGGACTGTCTCGGGGTATTTCGACTGGCCGACGCTGCCGTTGTAGCGGCTCAAGGCCAGGAACAGGTCTCCCTTTTCCAGGTCGAGATAGTGGCGCAGGATGACACAGCCGAATCGCAAATTGGTCTGCATGTGGAACAGATGTCCGGCGTTGCCGTCGCCAATCAACCTGGCCCAAAACGGCATCACTTGCATGTAGCCGCGTGCACCCGCCGAACTGATGGCGTATTTGCGAAACGCACTTTCGACTTGCACGATCGACAGCACGAGGGCCGGCTCGAGCCCGGCGCGCTTGGACTCATACCACAGCGTCTCGAGGAACTCGACGCGTGCGACATGTTCGGCCTTGCTCTGCTCCAGGCGCTTGCTGATCTGGCCCAGCCAGTTCAGATACTCCAATCTGGCTTCGAGCGAATCGAAGGATGGTCGAGGCGGTGCAGTGCTGGCGATCGAAGCGGCAAGCGCCGATCGAGTTGAATCGGCCAGGGGCTCCTGAATCTGCGCTCCCGCGAAGGCCCCCGGCCGATAGCCGAGCAGCGCACAACTGACCACACAGCTCGCCGCGAAGCGCCTTCGCCAGCGTTGCCCGAGACCGCACGCTACGTTCATGCCGCGAGTTTGGATTTCAGGAACTGAGCGGCGTGCTCGACTTCGACGGAACTCGCCTGGGCGTCGCGGCGCCCTTGATACTCCAGTTTGCCGGCTGCGAGGCCGCGATCCGAGACGACGAACCGGTGCGGCACGCCGATCAGTTCCCAATCGGCGAACATCGCCCCCGGACGCTCGCCCCGGTCATCGATGAGCACGTCGACGCCTTGCAGCGCGAGTGCATCGTGCAAGACCAGGGCAGCTTGTTGCACCGCCGGCGAGCGCTCATAGCCGATCGGGCAGATCACGACTTGAAACGGCGCCAACGCGTCGGGCCAGACAATGCCGCGCTCGTCGTGCGATTGTTCGATGCTGGCACCGAGGATGCGCGTGACACCAATGCCGTAGCAGCCCATTTCGAACAGTTGCGGCCTGCCCGTCTCGTCGAGAAAGCTGGCGCTCATGGTCTGGCTGTATTTGGTGCCGAGGTAGAACACATGCCCGACCTCGATGCCACGCTGCAGCGCGAGGACGCCCCTGCCGTCGGGCGATGGATCGCCCGCGACGACGTTGCGAATGTCGGCCACTGCATCCGGCTCGGGAACGTCACGATCCCAGTTGACGCCGGTGATGTGGAAATCGGCACTGTTGGCGCCGCAGATGAAGTCGCTCATCAGCGCGACGGTTCTATCTGCGATGACTTTGACGGGCTGCTTCGTACCGATCAGGCCCAGATAGCCCGGCTTGCAGCCGAAGTGCGATTCGATTTCGAATTCCGTGGCGAACCGGAATCCGTCTTGCAGGCCGTCGATCTTGCCGACCTTGATTTCGTTGAGCGTGTGGTCACCGCGCAGCAGCAACAACCAGATCGTCGTTTGCGTTGCAGCGCCAGGGCGCTCTTGCGCGTCGGTCGCCAACACGAGTGACTTGACGGTTTGTTGCAGCGCCACGCCCAAGTAGGCGGCAACCTCCTCGCAGGTGCTCATGCCAGGTGTGGCGCACTTGCGCACTGCCTGCGCCGGCGCGGCGCGTCGGCTCAGCAAGGGCAGGGCCTCGGCCAGTTCGACATTGGCGGCATAGTCGGAGTCTGCGCAGAAGGCGATCGCATCCTCGCCGGTTTCCGCCAGCACTTGAAATTCATGCGAGCGGTCGCCACCGATCGCTCCGGTATCGGCCGCCACGGCGCGAAAGCGCAGGCCCATGCGCTCGAAAATGCGCGTATACGCAGCGTGCATCTTGGCGTAGCTCTTGCCAGCGCTTTGTACGTCCCGATCGAATGAGTACGCGTCTTTCATGGTGAATTCACGCCCACGCATCAGGCCAAAGCGGGGTCGGCGCTCGTCGCGAAACTTGGTCTGAATGTGGTAGAAGTTTTTCGGCAACGCACGGTAGCTCTTCAACTCTTGCCGAGCAATGTCGGTAATCACTTCTTCACTGGTGGGCTGAATCACGAATCGTCGCTCGTGGCGGTCCTTCACGCGCAACAGTTCCGGCCCCATCTTTTCGAAACGCCCGGTTTCTTGCCACAGTTCAGCAGGCTGCACGACAGGCATCAACAACTCGATCGCACCGGCGTTGTTCATCTCCTGGCGGATGATGGCCTCGACCTTGCGGATGACGCGCAGCCCCATGGGCATGTAGGTGTAGATGCCCGCACCGAGGCGCTTGATCAGACCTGCGCGAACCATCAGCTTGTGGCTCAAGACTTCAGCGTCGGCGGGGGCTTCTTTCAGCGTGGAAACGAAGAACTCGGAGGCTTTCATGAACGGGAAGTCAATGAAGCGCACGGCGGCTGCGCCGGGGTTCGAGAAACCCGAGGTTTTGATTCCCGCGGCAGCAGTGCAATAATCGTTTTCAACGAGTGATTTTGGGGTTGATTATGCTCGACCGTGACGGGTTCAGGCCCAACGTCGGCATCATCCTGCTCAACCTAAAGAACCAGGTGTTCTGGGGCAAAAGGATACGCGCCCACTCCTGGCAGTTCCCGCAGGGGGGCATCAAGTACGGTGAAACGCCCGAGCAGGCGATGTTTCGTGAACTGCGTGAGGAAGTGGGGCTGTTGCCTGACCACGTGCGCATCGTTGCGCGCACCAGGGACTGGCTGCGCTACGAGGTTCCAGACCATTACATCCGCCGCGACGCCCGCGGCCACTATCGCGGTCAAAAGCAGATCTGGTTCCTGCTGCAGCTCACCGGCCACGACAGCGACATGAACCTTCGCGCCTCCGAGCACCCCGAGTTCGACGCGTGGCGATGGAACGAGTATTGGGTTCCGCTCGAGTCGGTGATCGACTTCAAGCGCGATGTGTACCAACTGGCGCTGACCGAGCTCGCCCGATTCATTCCTCGCGCTCACCATCACAACCGCTATCTGCGTTCACGCATGCGCCAGCCTTCCAGTGTCCCGGGGGGCGATGGCAATACTGGCGGCAGCGAAGAGTCAGTGCGCGAGGAAGAATCTTCCTCACCCACCCGGCCGGGTGACGCGCCGGCGGCTTGAACTCAGGACAGCACAAGGTTGTCGCGGTGAATCATCTCGGGTTCGCCGGTGAAACCGAGCAGGGCTTCGAACGCGCTCGATGATTTTCGCGCGATCAGGCGCGCTTCGCTGCTGCTGTAGTTCGCCAGGCCGCGGGCGAATTCAACGCCAGCCGTGTTTCGCACGGCAATCACGTCGCCGCGCTGGAAGTCCCCGATCACTTCGGTCACACCCACCGGCAAGAGGCTCTTGCCATCGTCGCGCACTTTTTGCACCGCGCCTTCGTCAACGACGACCGCGCCGCGCAGCTGCAGATGATCGGCCATCCACTGCTTGCGCGCGGCGAGTTTCTGCGTCTGCGCCGTGAGCAGGGTGCCGATGGCCTCACCGCGGGACAGTCGAATCAGCACGTCAGGCTCGCGCCCGCAGGCAATGGCAGTCGACGCACCACTGCTGGCGGCGCGTTTTGCCGCGAGCACCTTGGTGATCATGCCGCCGCGGCCGATGTGGCTGCCCGCACCGGCGGCCATTCGTTCAAGCTCGATGGCGCCGGCGCACGCATGCTCGATCAACGTGGCCGAGGCGTCAGTCCGTGGATCCGCTGAATACAGACCGAGCTGGTCGGTCAAGATGATCAGCGCATCAGCTTCGATCAGGTTCGCGACAAGCGCTCCAAGCGTGTCGTTGTCGCCGAACTTTATTTCGTCGTTGACCACCGTATCGTTTTCGTTGATGACGGGCACAACTTTGAGACGCAGCAACGTCAACAACGTGGAACGAGCGTTCAAATAGCGTTCGCGATCGGCCAAGTCCGCGTGGGTCAACAGGACCTGGGCACTGCGCATGCCCTGTTCGCGCAGTTTTGTCTCGTAAATTTGCACGAGTCCCATCTGCCCGACCGCCGCCGCGGCCTGCAATTCGTGAATTTCGCGCGGCCGTAAGGCCCAGCCCAATCGCTTCATGCCTTCAGCGATGGCCCCACTTGACACCATCACCACCTCGCGTCCATCAGCGGCAAGCGCCGCCAGTTGACGACACCAGTTGCCTATGGCCTGGGCATCTGCGCCGCGGCCTGCGTCGGTCACCAGGCTCGACCCGACCTTGATCACGATGCGCCGCGCGCTTGCCAGGATCCCGCTCATACGTGCTCGTTCTGGCCGGGCGCGGAAAAGCGCAAATCGAGTTCGGGCAGCGGCGGATTCTTCATGCTCGCGACATGCTCATAGACGGCGCGCACCAGGGGATCGAGGCCCGTGCGGGCCAAAGCCGAAATCGAGAAAACCGGCCCCTTCCATCTCAGCTTCTTGAGCATGGTCTTGACGCGCGATTCGAGCTCACCCGAAGCAACGATGTCGATCTTGTTCAGAACGAGCCAACGCGGTTTATCCAGAAGCGAAGCGTCGAATTTCCTCAACTCATGCGCGATGACCTTGACCTGGTCCGCCGGATCCAGCACGTCGTCAAACGGCGAGAAATCGACCACGTGAAGCAGCAACTGCGTGCGCTGCAAATGGCGCAGGAACTGGTGTCCCAGGCCCGCGCCTTCGGCGGCACCTTCAATCAAGCCGGGAATGTCAGCGATGACGAAGCTTTGCTCCGGGCCGACACGCACGACACCCAGGTTCGGATGCAGCGTCGTGAAGGGATAGTCGGCAATCTTCGGGCGCGCGTTGGACACGGCGGAAATCAGCGTCGACTTGCCCGCGTTCGGCAGCCCGAGCAGGCCAACGTCGGCCAAGACGCGCAACTCCAGGCGCAACTTTCGCTGCTCGCCCGGCCAGCCCGATGTCTTCTGACGTGGCGCCCGGTTCGTGCTGCTCTTGAAATGCAAGTTGCCGAAGCCGCCATCGCCGCCCTTGACGATCCGCACCCTTTCGTCAGGAGTCAAGAGCTCGGCGAGGCATTCACCGGTATCGGCGTCGGTGACGATGGTGCCGATGGGCATGCGCAACACAATATCCTGCGCGGCGGCGCCGAACTGGTCGGAGCCGCGCCCGCTTTCACCGTTGCGGGCGATGTGCTTTCGGGCGTAGCGAAAGTCGATCAGGGTGTTGAGGTTTCGATCACCAACCGCGTAGACGCTGCCACCGCGGCCGCCATCACCACCATCCGGGCCGCCAAAGGGAATGAATTTCTCGCGACGAAAGCTCATGCAGCCACTACCGCCATTGCCGGCAATGACATCGATGACGGCCTCGTCGATGAATTTCATGATGTTCGCTCAACGTCAAGACGGTCACGCACTCGCGCCAGGGAGTCTATGTCCGGGGCGCGTCGGTTGCGGTGGTCGAGGAAACAAGTAAGCCCCGGCGTGCCGGGGCTTGCGCAGGGCCGATGCAGCGACTAGGCCGCCTGCACGCTCACCGTCTGGCGGTTGAGCGGCCCCTTGATGGCGAAGCTGACCTTGCCGTCCACCAACGCGAACAGCGTGTGGTCGCGGCCCATCGCGACATTGGTCCCGGCGTGAAACTTCGTGCCGCGCTGGCGCACAATGATCGAGCCTGCCGGGACAGCTTCGCCGCCGAAGGCCTTGACCCCCAGCATCTTTGGCTGTGAATCACGTCCGTTGCGCGTCGAGCCGCCGCCCTTCTTCTGTGCCATCTCGCACTCCTGAATTGATCGTGTTCGGGATCAGGCGTTGACCGCGCTGATCTCCAACTCGGTAAAAGCCTGGCGATGGCCTTGGCGCTTTTGATAGTGCTTACGGCGGCGCATCTTGAAAATTCGAACCTTGTCGTGACGGCCTTGGGCAAGAACGCGCGCCACGACATGCGCCCCACTCACCCAAGGGGTTCCGACAGACAGTTCTGCGCCGCTACCGATTGCCAACACCCGATCGAGCCGAATCTCCTGTCCCACTTCGGCCGCGATCTGCTCCACCTTGATCTTTTCGCCAGTGGCAACCCGGTACTGTTTGCCGCCGGTTTGGATGACTGCGTACATTTCTGCCCCTCACACTGCAAATGCCCTGCCCGATGACGAGCATTGCACTGCATCATGGCGAAGCCGTGCAGTATAGCAGTCCAAGGTATACAGCAGCCATGGGCCAACAGGCTCGGCACGTGAGGCAAGCAAGCCACCCGGCTGATCGCGGCCGAGCGCCAGATGCGCGGGTATTTCTATAATCGACCCTGTCCATCAAGGCGCCGCGTGCAATCTCCGACAAAGTTCGAACCTTCCCCGGTGCCGTTGGTCCAGAGCTTGATGGCGGCCGAGATGCGCGAAGTCGACACCGTCGTCCATCTCCGCTTGGCGTCCAATGTCGCGCTCATCAATCAGATTGCGCACTACATCATCGGCGCGGGTGGCAAGCGCATGCGACCGATGCTGGTGTTGCTCTTTGCCGGAGCGCTCGGGTTCAAGGGGCGGGAGCGTTTCGAGCTAGCCGCGATCGTTGAATTCATTCATACGGCAACCTTGTTGCACGACGATGTTGTCGACGAGTCGGCCCTGCGGCGTGGGCGTCAAACCGCGAACACGATATTCGGCAATTCGGCGAGCGTCCTGGTCGGAGACTTCGTCTATTCACGCGCCTTTCAGATGATGGTCTCGATCGACAACATGCGCGTGCTGGAGGTGCTGGCCGACGCGACCAACGTGATCGCAGAGGGCGAGGTTCTGCAACTCATGAACATGCACGATCCGGACCTCGCGGTCGAAGACTATCTGCGCGTGATCCGCTTCAAAACCGCCAAGCTGTTCGAAGCCAGCGCGCGCATTGGCGCCGTGTTGGCGAAGGCCGACCCCGCGCTGGAGGAATCGTGCGCCGCCTACGGGCGCTCGTTGGGCACCGCTTACCAGTTGGTGGACGACCTCCTGGACTACGAGGGCGCCACGTCGGAACTCGGCAAGAATGTCGGTGATGACCTGCGCGAAGGCAAACCGACGCTGCCGTTGCTGATCGCGATGGAGCGCGGTTCGCCCGCCGAGCGTTCCTTGATCCGGGGCGCGATCGAAGGAGGCGAGGTCGCTCGATTGCCTGACATCGTTGAAATCGTCCGACACACCGGCGCTGTGGCGGCGACCCGGGCCGCGGCGCGGGCCGAGGCCGAGCTGGCAAGCCGCAGCTTGGACCTGCTGCCGGCGTCGCCCTACCGCGATGCTCTGCTAGACTCCTGCGCTCGGTCAGTCGAGCGTTCCAGTTGAGTTGGCAGCGACGCTGAGTCGCGGCGAACCCGGACCTGGCCGAAAAGCGGGGTGTAGCTTAGCCTGGTAGAGCGCTACGTTCGGGACGTAGAGGCCGGAGGTTCGAATCCTCTCACCCCGACCATATATCGCCTGCGTGCGAATCGGCCCCCTCAATTTGTTGCAAGTTGACGTTGCAGACGCTGTGACAAGTTGCCGCCGCCCTCCGTGGTTGGCGTTTACAGCCCCGCGCGATTCGACGATGATCGTGTGCTTTTCCCCAGTTCGGAATCGAGCGAACCAATCTTGGATACCTTCGCCGAAGCTTCGCAATCGACCCTGTCCGGCGTGGCGCGGGTGCTTGTGCACGCGGGCAAGCTCAATGCAAAGGCTGCCGAAGAACTGGTGCGGGTGGCAAAGAACAAGCGCATAAGTTTCATCGCATCGGTCGTCGCCGCCGGCGCGGTGTCGCCCGCGGACCTGGCGCACACGCTGTCCAACGCGCTGGCATTGCCGCTGTTCGATCTGGCTGCCGTCGACGTGAAGAGGCTGCCGCGAAATGTGGTGGATACGAAGCTTGCCTCCCAGTACCAGATTGTTGTGCTGGGCAAGCGTGGAAGTCGGCTTTTCATCGGCGGCGCCGACCCCACCGATCAGGAGGCGGTCGAGCGCATCAAGTTTGCAACGCAGCTCTCACCCGAATGGGTCGTGGTCGAACACGACAAGTTGGCGAAGGTTCTTGAAACAACGACCACCAGCGTTTCCGAAACGCTTGATTCGATGGCTGCGAGTGACTTCGACTTCGATGTCACCGACGACGTTACCAGTCCGCAGGAGGCCGCGGAATTGGCATCCGAAGTCGAAGACGCTCCGGTCGTGCGCTTCCTTCAGAAGATGTTGATCGACGCGATCAATGCGCGTGCGTCGGACCTGCACTTCGAGCCCTACGAATATCACTACCGCGTGCGCTTTCGCGTCGACGGCGAGCTGCGCGAAATCACCCAACCGCCAATCGCCATCAAGGACAAGCTGTCGTCGCGGATCAAAGTCATCTCGCGCCTGGACATCGCCGAAAAGCGCGTCCCGCAAGACGGCCGTATGAAGCTCAAATTCGGCAACAAGGCAATCGACTTTCGCGTCAGCACCTTGCCGACGTTGTTTGGTGAAAAGATCGTGATCCGGATTCTCGATCCGTCCAGCGCCAAACTCGGCATTGAAGCCCTGGGCTACGAAAAGATCGAACAGGATCGCCTGCTCAAGGCGATCGCTCGACCTTATGGAATGGTGCTCGTCACCGGCCCCACCGGCAGCGGCAAGACGGTGTCGCTCTACACCTGCCTGAACATCCTGAATCAGCCAGGTGTCAACATCTCGACGGTTGAAGACCCGGCCGAAATCAACCTGCCCGGTATCAACCAGGTGAACGTCAACGACAAGGCGGGGCTGAGTTTCGCCGTGGCGCTGAAGTCGTTTCTGCGCCAGGACCCGGACGTCATCATGGTCGGGGAGATTCGCGATCTCGAGACGGCCGACATTGCCATCAAGGCCGCTCAGACCGGCCACATGGTGATGTCCACGCTGCACACCAACGACGCACCGACGACGCTCACGCGCCTGCTGAACATGGGGGTTGCGCCCTTCAACATCGCCTCCAGCGTGCTGCTCATCACGGCGCAGCGCCTGGCCCGAAAACTCTGCGAGAGCTGCAAGAAGCCTGCCGACTATCCACGCGAGGCGATGCTCAAGGCCGGGTTCAAAGAGTCCGACATCGACGGCAAATGGAAGCCGTATCGGGCCGTCGGATGTTCATCGTGCAGCAACGGCTACCGGGGGCGCGTGGGCATCTACCAGGTCATGCCCATCACAGAGGAAATCCAGCGGCTGATCCTGGCCGAAGGAACGGCGATGGACCTCGCTACGCAGGCGGCGCGTGAAAACGTGCGCGATCTTCGCCAATCGGGCCTGATCAAGGTTCGGGTCGGCGTGACCACACTCGAAGAAGTCATTTCAGTGACGAACGAGTAAGCAGAAACAACCGAGGGACGGGGCGCAGGTCCCCGTAAGAATCATGGCGACTGCGACGGCCGCGAGGTTCAAGGAAATCGTCTTCGAGTGGGAGGGCAAGGACAAGAACGGCAAGGTCGTTCGCGGTGAAATGCGTGCCGGCGGCGAGGCCATGGTCAGCGCGAGCATGCGCCGCCAGGGCATCCTCGTGACCAAGGTGAAGAAGCGTCGCTTGGGCGGCGGGAGCGCGATCAAGCAGAAAGACATCGCTGTCTTCACCCGCCAACTTGCCACGATGATGCGTGCCGGCGTTCCGCTGATTCAGTCGTTCGACATCGTCGCGCGCGGCAGCGCGAATCCGCGGATGACGCGCTTGCTCACCGACATCCGCTCCGACGTCGAGACCGGGACGAGTCTGTCCGCGGCATTTCGCAAGCACCCGCTGTACTTCGATGCGCTGTACTGCAACCTGGTCGAGGCCGGTGAAGCCGGCGGCATCCTGGAGGAACTGCTCGATCGCCTGGCGGTGTACCAGGAAAAGACGATGGCCATCAAGAACAAGATCCGATCGGCCATGATCTATCCCTTGGCGGTGCTGGTGGTTGCATTCGTTGTCGTTGCCATCATCATGATTTTTGTGATCCCATCTTTCAAGGATGTGTTCAAGTCGTTCGGCGCCGATCTGCCGGCGCCGACCTTGCTGGTGATCGGGATGTCGGAGTTCTTCGTCAAGTACTGGTACCTGATCTTCGGCCTCCTGGGCGGAGGCGTTTACATATTTTTCGAAACATGGAAGCGCTCGCCGCGCATGCAAATGACCATGGACCGGTTGCTGCTGCGTGCCCCCGTTTTTGGCAGTCTGGTCATGAAGTCCTCGGTGGCGCGCTGGACCCGAACGCTGTCGACGATGTTCGCCGCCGGTGTTCCGCTGGTGGAAGCGCTTGATTCAGTCGGTGGCGCCTCGGGCAACGCGGTTTACGCGCTGGCCACCGAACAGATTCAGAAGGACGTGTCGACGGGTACCGCCTTGACAACGTCGATGCAAACGACGGGCGTGTTCCCCGTCATGGTGATTCAAATGTGCTTGATCGGCGAGGAATCCGGTTCACTCGACCACATGCTCGGCAAGGCCGCGGAGTTCTTCGAAGACGAAGTCGATGAAGCCGTCAAAGGGCTGTCCAGCCTGTTGGAGCCGTTCATCATCGTGATTCTGGGCACGTTGATCGGCGGCATCGTGGTCGCGATGTACTTGCCGATCTTCAAACTCGGCGCCGTGGTCTGAGCCACGGTGATGGACGCGCGCGCTGCTGAATTCCTGCTTTCGCCCTGGGCGCTGCTGCTGCTGGGCTTGTGCATCGGCAGCTTTCTGAACGTTGTCGTGCATCGCCTGCCGCTGATGCTCGACCGCGGCTGGAAGCTCGAGAGTGCCGAGATGCTGGGCGTCAAGGTCGATGCGCCCGAAGCCCTGAGCCTGACCCGGCCGCGCTCGCGCTGCCCTGCATGCGGCAAGGGCATCGCCTGGCGCCAGAACATCCCGGTGCTGAGTTTCCTCTGGTTGCGCGGGCGATGTGCGGCGTGCAAGACTCGAATCGCGGCGCGATACCCCTTGGTCGAAATTGCAACCGGCGCCTTGTTCGCGCTGCTGGGCGTGCGCTTCGGCGCGGTTCCGGTGGTGCTGCTGTGGTGCGCCTTCACGTCGACCCTGGTGGCACTGGCGGCCATCGATTGGGACACCACGTTGTTGCCCGACAACCTGACGCTGCCCTTGCTTTGGGCCGGTTTGGTGGCCAGCGCGCTGGGCTGGACGATTCCCTTGAACGATGCGCTATGGGGCACGGTCGTGGGCTACCTTTCGCTTTGGAGCGTCTATTGGCTGTTCAAGCTTACGACGGGCAAAGAAGGCATGGGCTTTGGCGACTTCAAGTTGCTTGCGGCCCTGGGTGCGTGGTTGGGTCTGAAGATGATTCTTCCGATCGTCCTTGGCGCGTCGCTGCTCGGCGCCCTGGTCGGCTTGGGAATGAAGTTCAGCGGCAGCCTGCGTGAGGGCCATTACGTGCCGTTTGGCCCGTTTCTGGCCGGAGCCGGTCTGGTCGTCTTGCTCGCAGGACAAACTCGCGTTCTGGTCTGGCTCGGGTGGTGAACCCCGGCTTTTGCGATGCTACCCGCCGCCAAGCTGCGCATCGGTCTGACCGGAGGTATCGGCAGCGGCAAAAGCACAGTCGCTGCGCTGCTGGTGCAGCACGGCGCCACGCTGGTCGACACCGATGCCATAGCGCGGGGCCTGACTGAACCCGGTGGTGCGGCGATCAACCTGATCGCCGCGGAGTTTGGCGCTGACCTCGTCGCTGCCACCGGCGCCCTCGACCGGGATCGAATGCGCGCTCTGGTGTTCTCGGACGCCGCGGCAAAGCGCCGCCTCGAAGCCATCCTGCACCCGATGATCGGTGCTGAAACACAGCGTCAGGCGCGAGCCGCACGAACCTGCGTGCTGGTCTTTGACGTGCCCCTGCTCGTCGAGTCGGCGCATTGGCGTGGCCGGGTCGACCGTGTCCTGGTCGTGGACTGCGAGGAATCGACGCAGGTCGCGCGCGTTGTCGCGCGTTCAGCCTTGAGCCACGACGCCGTGCGCGCCATCATTGCGCAACAGGCGACACGCCGGCAACGTCGCGCCTGTGCCGATGCGGTGATCCACAACGACGCGCCGACGCCGCAAGAACTGGCGCAATCGGTCGCCGCGCTGTGGCACATCTGGACGCGCCAGGACCAGCGAACCACGGGCTGCACCTGACGACGCTGTGGAACAATCGCGCGGCGCGGCGGCAAGCTGGCCGCGGCGATATTGCAGTGAACCGGCGCCCGTGATCGTCTACGAATACCCCTTCAACGAAAGCATTCGCACGATGCTGCGGCTCGAACATCTGTTCGACCGCCTGGGCCAGTTGATCGTGCGCGACAGCGCCGTCGACCACCACTTCGCCCTGGCCACGCTGTTTGAAATCATGGACGTGGGTTCGCGCGCGGATCTCAAGTCCGACTTGCTGAAAGATCTGGACAAGCAACGTGTGCAGCTCGGCGCCTACCGCGGCAACCCGTCGATCTCGGAGGCTGCGCTGAACGATGTCATCGCGCGCATCGATTCCGCCTTGACAGCGCTGAACCAGATGCAGGGCAAGGTCGGCGCCGCACTCGCCGCCAACGACTGGCTGATGGCGATTCGCAGCCGCATCAACATCCCCGGAGGTACTTGCGGCTTCGATCTGCCTGCCTACTTTGCATGGCAGCATGGCAAAGCCGATCGACGCCGGGTCGAGCTATTGCAGTGGGCAAAGAGCTTGATGCCGATGGCCGACGCGCTGCAGCTGCAGCTGCGGCTGATTCGCGATGCCGGAGTTGCCCACAAGATGATGGCCGTGGCTGGTCAATTCCAGCAGAGCCTGGCGGCGGGCAAGGTCCACCTGCTGGCGCGACTGCGGCTGACTGAAACCGACGCCGTGGTGCCCGAGATCAGCGGGCATCGCCTGGTCGTCACGGTGCGCATGCTTCGACCCGACACCGAGGGCAAACTCAAACCCAGCACGCTCGATACCCCGTTCGAACTCACGATCTGCACATGACCTCGACCCCCGCCGGGCGAAGAATCGTGTCTTGCCCCACCTGCCGCAGCGACAGCGTCTTCGCCCCACAAAACCCGTTCCGACCGTTTTGCAGCGCACGCTGCAAGAACAACGACTTCGGTGCCTGGGCCGGCGAAGCGTTTCGCGTCGCCGCGAATGCGCCTCACGCCGACGACGAGCCTGACGCGCCAGGCGGCGAGCCCCACTGAAGTTCACGCGGGATACAGGCTCGGCTCTTGTCATTGCGCTCGCCAGGTCGAGCCCGGCAAGACCCCGCACAGCGCCAGTCACATTCTGACGCCGGCGGCGTTCGAGCGGTGTCGCCTTGGACCGAGTCTGCGGCCAGCGTTTTGCACCGGTGGCAGTCACGCCGTGCCTCATGGCTCAGAATAGGTGTCGGAGTGAACCTGATGTGAGTGAATGATCGTTCGCGCAGCTGGTGTGACGCGAGCCTCTTATGAACCCTGCACAGACAAGCTTTGCCGCGCTTGCCGATCTGGTGCATCAGCACGCCAAGGGCGCACCGCGCAGGGTGGCACTCGTCGAAGCAGAACGCGAACTCGACTACGCTGGTCTGGCGACCATGATGGATCGCGTGGCTTGCGGATTGCAACGCGCCAATGTCGGGCCCGGCTGCACCGTGGCGATTTGTGCCACGGCGTCGATCGAATACGCCGCGGTCTTCCTGGGTGTGCTGCAGGCCGGCGCCGCGGTCGCGCCGCTGGCCACGGGCACGACCGCGGCGGCGCTGCACGCGATGCTGAAAGACTGCGACCCAAGTCTGCTGTTTCTCGACGAAGCCGCCGCGGCGGTCCTGGATGGCCCGGTGCTCGGTGCCGCCACGCGCGGCGTGGCGCCGGCATTGGTGCGCATCTCGCTCGGCGGCTCGGCGGCAGGATTCGCGCTTCAAGCCTGGCTGGACGAACCGGCGGGCGGGTCAGCGCGGGCGCCAGAACCGGTTCAAATCGCGCCGCAGGCGCCGTTCAACATCATCTACTCATCGGGAACGACGGGCGTGCCCAAGGGCATCGTGCAATCCCACGCGATGCGCTGGGCCCATGTGCGGCGCGGCGCAAGTTATGGATATTCGCCGCGGACCGTGACCCTGCTTTCCACACCGCTGTACTCGAACACGACGCTGGTCGTTTTTGTGCCGACGCTCGCGTTCGGCGGCACGGTCGTGCTGATGCCCAAGTTCGACGCCGCGCGCTACCTGGCCCTGGTCGAACGGCACCGAGTCACGCACACCATGCTGGTGCCGGTCCAGTACCAACGGCTGCTCGCGCACAGCGAATTCGGGCGCCATGACTTGCGCTCGCTTCAAGTCAAGTTCGCCACCAGCGCGCCGTTCTCCGCCGCGCTCAAAGCCGAGGTGCTGGATCGCTGGCCGGGCCAGCTGATCGAGTTCTACGGCATGACGGAAGGTGGCGGCACCTGCATCCTCGAAGCGCATGCCCATCGCGACAAGCTGCACACCGTGGGTCGGCCTGCCGAAGGCCACGACATTCGCCTGATCGATGAGAGTGGCGCCGAAGTCGCCGCCGGAGCTGCCGGCGAAGTGGTCGGGCACTCGCCGGGCATGATGACGGGCTATTACCACCAGCCTGAGAAGACGCGCGAGACGGAGTGGTTCGATCCAAGCGGCAAGCGCTTCATCCGCAGCGGCGACATCGGGCGCTTTGACGCGCAGGGTTTCCTGACGCTGATCGACCGCCGCAAAGACCTGATCATCAGCGGCGGCTTCAACGTCTACCCGAGCGATCTCGAGGCCGTGTTGCGCGAGCACCCCGGTGTCGCCGACGTGGCCGTGGTCGGCGTGCCCTCGGAGCGCTGGGGCGAGACCCCGGTGGCATTTGTCGTGCCGCGCGCCGGTCCAGGCCAGCGCGACTCGCGACCCACGCCGGGCGAGTTGTTGCTATGGTCGAACTCGCGGCTGGCGAAGCTGCAGCGCTTGCACAGCATCGAGTTCATCGCCGAGCTGCCGCGCAGCGCCATCGGCAAGGTGCTCAAGCGTGAACTGCGCCAGCGTTTCCAGGCGCGGGCGTGATGTCCGCCGCGCGTGCCCGTAGAGTGCAGCGCGAACCCTGCCGCATTGCGAACCAAGGAGCCGGATTGAACATCGCGCAAGGCCTGCTGAAGCGTGCCGAACAATCGCCGGGCGAGCCGGCGATTACCGACGGCGCGCACAGCATCGCCTTTGCGACTCTGGCCGGACGCGTCAGCCGCATCGCCGCCAGCCTGCGCGGGCGCCTGGGTTTGAGCGCTGGCGACAGGGTTCTGCTGCTGATAGAAAACCGTCACGAGTTCCTCGAGTCCATGTTCGCCTGCTGGGTCGCTGGCCTGTGCGTCGTGCCGGTGAATGCCAAGCTTCACCCGCGCGAAGTGGCGTTCATCGCCCACGACTGCGGCGCCACGGCGTTGTTCACGAGCGAAACGCTGCTCGCTGCGCTGGCCGGCCATACGCCTCTGGCCGAGGCCACACCGCGGCGCATCGTGGCCGGCAGTGCCGCTTATGAAGCGCTGGTGGGCGACCATGGCGCAGCCTGCGCCGCTGTCGATGCCGCGGCTGCGGCGTGGATCTTCTACACCAGCGGCACGACCGGCACACCCAAGGGCGCCACGCTGTCGCACCACAACCTGCTGGCCGCGACACTGGCGTACTACGCCGACATCGAAGCCGTGGGCAGTGGCCAGACGATGCTGCATGCAGCACCGTTGTCGCACGGCTCGGGCATGTACGCGCTGCCGCACTTGATGGCCGGCGGCCACCAGGTGATCGCGAGCAGCCCCGACGCAGCGATCGTGCTCGACGCGTTCCAGCGCTATCCCGAGGTGTCGATGTTCATGGCGCCGACGATGCTGAACCGCCTCGTGCGTGCCGCCCATGGTCTGGCCCATCCGGCACCCGGGTTGCGCAGCATCATTTACGGTGGTGCGCCGATGTACGTGAGCGATCTGCAACGCGCGCTCGAAGTGCTGGGCCCGCGTCTGTACCAGCTTTACGGCCAAGGCGAATCGCCGATGACGATCACCGGCCTGTCCAAGGCCGACCACCTCGGCCCCGGCGACGCCGCTCACCTCGCGCGCCTCGCATCCTGCGGCCTGGCGCGCAGCGGCGTGCAGGTGCGCATCGAGCGCGAAACCGGCGAACCCGCCGAACTCGGCGAATCGGGCGAAATCGTCACGCGCAGTGACTGTGTGATGCGCGGCTACTGGAACAATCCAACGGCCACGCGGCAGGCGCTGCACGACGGCTGGTTGCGCACGGGCGACATCGGCGCGCTGGATGCACGCGGCTACCTGACCCTGCGCGACCGCTCCAAAGACATGATCATCAGCGGCGGCCACAATATCTATCCGCGCGAGATTGAAGAAGTGCTGTTGCGACACCTGGCGGTGCTTGAATGTTCGGTCGTTGGACAGGCAGATACGGAATGGGGCGAAGTGCCGGTGGCCTTCGTCGTCAGTGAAGCAGTTACGGCGAACCTCGAAGGTTCACTCGATGCGCTGTGTCTGGAGCACATCGCGCGCTTCAAGCGGCCACGTGTCTACCACTTTGTCGATTGTTTGCCGAAGAACAATTACGGCAAAGTGTTGAAGACACAATTGCGCGCGAGCTTGCTCAAGCCGCGCGCGTGAAATTCAGGAGCAAACATGAAGATCGTGATGATGGGCGGAACTTGTCAATGACTTTGCGACACCCGGGGGCGCTAATTTGGCGTGCTGCCAGCGACTTGAGTGGTTCGAACGCGATACCTGCCAGGCGCGGGTTTTCAGGTGCAGCGCCTGCCAACACGGCAAACTGACCGAACTCAAGTACGTCATTCCCGAAGCAGAGCCCGCCGCTGCGAAACGTGCTGTAGTTCGCCATTGGGCAAACGACTGGGATCTGAAGACAAGAGCTGCTCCAAGAAGCGCGAGGGCGGCGCGAGGGTGGCGCGAGGGTACAGCCATGCACAGGCGGCGCCGGCAAGGAACAAGATTTCCCCCACGAAAGCGGTAGCAGTGGACTTTGGCATGGGTGTCGAGGCAGGATGTCACCCACCTGAAACTTTGCCTGAGGCGCGCTGCCTCCAGCACGCACGCCGTGCGCTGCGGCGCCTGTGGTCGCGACAAGGCTCGCACGGGCACTGAGGCGCCGCGCCGGGGTGGTGACGAAGCAGCAGCAAGCGATGAGTCAGGCGGCGTTGGCATCGAAGGCGCGGACAAAGGCGGCAGCGTAGATTCGGCGGCGGGCACAATCAAACGCGAGCGTCAACCCCGAGCGCCGCACGCTCGGCCGCCACCGACAAGGACTGTTCCATGCTGCACCTGCACTACTACCCCGGCAACGCCAGCCTCACGCCGCACATGCTGCTTGAAGAGTTTGGCGTGCAATACCAACTCGACCTCGTCGATCGAACCAAAGGCGCGCACAAGTCGCCCGGGTATTTGAAGCTCAACCCGAACGGGTTGATCCCGGTGTTGATCGACGCCGATCTGGTGCTCTACGAAGCTGCCGCAATCTGCCTGCACCTGGTCGATGTGCACCCCAAGGCCGGCCTCGCGCCGGCGTTGGGTACGCCCGAGCGGGCCCATTTCTACAAGCGCCTGATCTGGCTCACGAACACGCTGCAGGCGATGTTGATCCACTACTTCTACCCGGAGCGGTTGGTTGACGACAGCAACGCCGAAGGCGCGGCGCAAGTCAGGGCGCATGCCGAAGCCAAGATCGGCACGATGCTCGACCAACTCGACGCCGAACTCGCGCGCCACGGCCAGCCCTGGCTGCTGGGTGCGAACTACAGCGCTGTCGATCCTTATGCGCTGATGCTGTGCCGCTGGACGCGCGGCATGAAACGCCCGGCGCGTGCTCTGCCGCATCTGGCGCCGTATTTGCAACGCGTATTGGATCGGCCGGCGGTGCAGCGCGCGTTCGAGCAGGAAGGCTTGACCAAGCCCTGGGTTTGAGCCTGGCCTCGCCCCGATGCGTCGGGCGGCCCTGATTCGGGCTGTGGCGCTGCCTGGGCCGCACGCGGTCGGTTCAATCGGGTTGGATTGACCCGGTGCTCACGCCCACGCGGCGCGCCCAATGTTCTGTCAGTGGTGTCAGCGGTTTCGCGCAGCGCCGCTCGTTGAGCAAGGCCCGGCCGACGCCACAATCGACCCCGTTCGACGCGGCGGCGAGCAGGGTCTGATCGATCAGATCGCGCTGCGCATGGCTGCCGCCGAAGTGGTGGGCGATGCCGCGCAACGGCAGCAGACGGTCGATGCACTGGCGCATGCGCCCGCGCGAGAAGTCCACCAGACCCCGCATCATCGGCAGGCCCACTTCGACGGCCATCGCCTGGTTGTCGGGTGCGGCCTCACGCGGTGCCCGCGACGCGCGCTCGGCGGCCGCCACGAGCAGAGCGTCGGCGCGAGCGGCGTCACCGCTGCCCAGCAGCGCGAGCAAGGCGTGCACGTCGTTGAACGCGTAGTAGCCGGCGTGGGCGATCGGGTCGGCCCAGGCCGCGGCCAAGGCTGTCCAGCGCGGGCCGACATCCACCCCCAGCAGTTGCAGGCGCCAGAGCAGCGCGGCACTGTCCAGCCACTGCAGGTTCACGCTGGCGGAGCTGCCGCCAATCGACTCATCGTAGAGCCTCAGCGCTGTCTCGGTCTGCAGCGATTCCAGATGGAACAGCGCCAGGTGCCACCAGTTGTGCACCGACAAGCCGTTGTCCACCGCCCAATCGGCGTGGCGTGATACGAGCCATGACATTCCTTCCGCGTGACGGCCCTGCATTTCCATCACATGTGCAACGGCGTGGATCGCCCACGGCACTTTGGCGTCGCCCGCCACGGCGCGCCTTCCCACCGCCTCAGCCTGCGGATAGACGTTGCACTCTTCCAGGCCGAACGCGTACATGCCAAGGACATAGGGATACAAGGCATCGTCTGCCGGCCAGTCAGGCAGCACGCGGGCCACGCGCGCGCGCAGGCTGCGCGCGTCGCCGCGATAAAAATCGAACAGGTGCGCGCAGATCAGCGCCAGCATGTCGCGTGGCTGGTCGCGAAGCGCCAGGTCCCAGAGCGCACTCGCGTCGCGCCAGCGGCCCGCCAGCGCCAGCTCGGCGGCGGCGAAATGAAGCTGTTCTCGCTGCGTTGCGTGCCCAAGGTGCGGCCGTGCTGCCTCGAGCGCGTGGCGCGCCTTGGGCACGAGCGCGGGCTCGGTGAGAGTGAGCATGAAGTCGGCCTGCATCGTGTGCGCCAGGCTCCAGGCCGGGTCGGCGGCGATGGCCGCGTCGAGGTCGGCAACTGGGTCGCCGAAGAACGACAGCATGCGCCATAGCGCGCGCTCGAAATGCTCAAGCGCCTGCGGCGAGGTGGTGCGGATGGGGCAGCCGCGAGAATCTTGCATGGGGTCTCCTGCGTTGCTTGATTGGCTGCGCATGGTGCCATGCGCGTGGCATCGGATCGCGGCCGCGTTCGAGCAGCGGGCGGCGTTGCGCCGGCATGACGCTGAAGCGTGCGGTGTGGCTCCACCCGCCGTGCGCCAGGCTCAAGGCTGCGTCGGCTCCGGCCATTCGCGCTGTGTCGGGCGCAACTGCTCCCAGGCGCGCGCGATTTGCAGCACGCCCAGATCGTCAAAGCGCTTGCCGATGATTTGCAACCCGATCGGCAAGCCGCTCTTCGTGTAGCCGCAGTTGATGCTCGCTGCCGGCTGCTCGCTCATGTTGAACGGCAGCGTGAAGGCGATGTGCTCGAAGGGCTGCTTCGGGTCGTTTGTCGGGCACGGCAGTTCGGCGGCGTAGGCCGGAATCGGCGCGGTCGGCGAGAGCACATAGTGAAAGCGTGCGCAGGCCGCGACCGCCGCCTCGCGCATCGCGCCCATCTGGCTGAAGCCGTGAAACACCTGCTCCCCGCTGAGCCCTGCGCCACCACGCGCCCACTCGAAGATGAAGGGCAGCACACGCGCGCGTCGCGCGTCAGGCAAAGCCGAGATGTCGAGCCAGGCGCGGCAACGCCAAAACTGATCCATGCCTTCGGCCATGGCGCGGTTCATGATCGGCGAAATCGGCTCGACGCTGGCGCCTGCGGCATCGAACGCGTGCGCCGCGGCTTGCACCGCGGCAGCGACTTCGGGTTCGACATCGAAGCCCCACCCGGCATCCATCATCAGGCCGATTCGAAGGCCTTTCAGGTTGCGATCGAGCTCCGACCATGCGATGTCCTGCCACGGCAGGCTCATGGAGTCGCGCGCATCGGCCTGGCTCAACACCGTCATCAGCGCCGCCGAGTCGGCAACCGTGCGTGTCATCGGCCCGGCGACTCTTCCCGCGTACGGCGGATAGATCGGGATCCGCCCGAGGCTTGGCTTCAGCGTGAAGATGCCGCACCAGCCCGCCGGCAGGCGCACCGAGCCGCCGATGTCTGTGCCGACATGCAGTGGTCCGTAGCCGGCCGCTGCTGCCGCTGCCGCTCCGCTGCTGCTGCCTCCCGGGTTGCGCGTCAGGTCCCAGGGGTTGCGCGTCAGCGCATGAAAGCTCGACACGCCCGACGACAACATGCCGTAGTCGGGCATCGTCGTCTTGCCCAGGATCACGGCGCCGGCCTCGCGCAGGCGAGCCGATGGCGGCGCGTCTGCGGCTGCGGGCGTGAGTTCGGTGGCAGCAGTGCCAAGTGGCATGGGCACGCCGCGCGTCGCGATGTTCTCCTTGATCGTGACTGGCACGCCGTCCAGCGCCGACAAAGGCTTGCCGGCGAGCCAGCGCTTCTGCGCGGACTCGGCCATCGAAAGCGCTGCATCGCCGTCCAGCGCGTAGGTGGCGTGCAATTGCGGCTCGCACGCGGCGATGCGGCGCAGCACCGCGCGGGTCACTTCAACCGGCGACAGCTCCTTGCTGCGGTACAGGCGTTGTAGCTCGGTGGCGCTGAGGCTGTGAAGGTTGTGCATTCAAGGTTTCGGATGACGGGCGCGGGTCGCCCAGACTGTGACGCCGGCGAAAGGTCGTGTGCGCCGCGTGCGCAGCCACACGCCGCGCGATCGCAGGCGGTGGATCCCCGCTCGCGCGTCAGGCACGGCGTCGTGCCTTTGCGAAGTGACAGCACACGCCGGGGTCACAGCGTGCGCCGCGCCGATGGCATAGGCAGGCATCACGGGGTGGCGATCTCACTCCCAACTCAAAGCGCTCAAGTCGTTTGCAAAGATCGGCGAGCTGCTCCACACGCCCTTCAGGCCCTTCTTGCTGACCGCGGTTTGCGCCGGGTTGAAGATAAACGCATTCACCGCGTCGGTCGTCAGCATCTTCTGGATTTCACCGAAGAGTCTGGTGCGTTCCTTCGCATTGCCTTCGGTCGCGTACTTCGCCGCCAGATCGCGAAACGCCTTGCTGTCGTAGCCCCAGTAGTAGCCGGTGTTCGTGTACTGCATGAAGTCGAGCGGCTCGACATGGTTGATCACCGTCAGGTCGAAGTTGCCCTTGAACGGGCCACTCAGCCACTGCGCCCACTCGACGTTTTCGATCTTCGCGTTGATGCCCACCTTCGCGAGTTGCGCGGCGATGACTTCGCCGCCCTTGCGCGCGTATTGCGGCGGCGGCAGGGTCAGCGTCACATCGAGAGGCGTGGCCACGCCCGCTTCCTTGAGCAGCGCCTTCGCCTTCTCCGGGTTGTAGGCGTACACGCCCGTCAGATCGAGATAACCGGCGTCGGTGGGCGCCATGTGCGAGCCGATCGGTTGCGCCAGGCCTTCGAGCACGCCGTCGATGAACGCCTTGCGGTCGATCGCGTGCATCAGCGCGCGGCGCACCCGCACGTCGTCGAAGGGTTTCTTCTTGTTGTTGATCGTCATGATGCCCTTGCCGGCGGTGCTGCCGATTGCGACCGTGAAGCGCTTGTCGGCCTGGAACTGCTTGACGCTTTGTGGCGCATCCAGCCGCGGCACGGCGTCGATGTCGCCGGCGAGCAGCGCGGCCACGCGCGCGGCAGGGTCATTGATGAAGCGGAACGTCACCTTGTTCAGCTTGATGCTTGCTGGGTCACGAAACCCGGGCCATTTGGTCAGCGTCACGGAGCTGCCCTTCTTCCATTCGGTCAACGTGTAAGGCCCGGTGCCCACGGGTTTGGTGGCCGTGCCGTCGGCGCTTTTCGGGTCCAGGATCACGGCCGTGTTCTCGCCCAGACGGAACAGTAAATTGCCGTCGGCGTTGTTCAGCACCAGGATCACGGTGTGCGGATCAGGGGTGCTGATGCTGCTGATGTTGTCGAACACGGCCTTCTTCGCCTTGTTCGTCGACTTTTCGTCCTTGGCGCGCTCGAAGCTGAACTTGACGTCGCTCGAGTCGAAGGCCTCGCCGTCCTGGAATTTCACTCCCTTTCGCAACTTGAAGGTGTAGGTCTTGCCGTCCGGGTCCATGCTCCAGCTCTCGGCGAGCAGCGGCGTCACAGCGCCGTTCATGCCGATCTTGGTCAGGCCCTCCAGGATGTTGTAGTGCACGATTTCGCCGATCGCCGCGGCCGGCGCGGTGGTCGGGTCCAGCCCCGTAGGTTCGAGCACCATGGCGAGCACGGCGCTGTCTTTGCGGGTTTGTGCGGAGGCGCTGAGTGCGATTACAGCCAGCACCAGTGCGCAGAGTTTGAGGGCAGAAGTCTTCATGGGGTGTCTCCTTTTGAGGGCGATTGAAACATGATCTGTTCCGCGAAATGGCAGGCCGCCCAATGCCTCGAATCCAGGGCGCGCAGCCGCGGTCGTTCCGTGTCACAACGATCCTGACGGTAGCGGCAACGCGGCGCGAATGCACAAGCGTTTGCCCCAATGTCGGTGGCGCCCACTGTATCCGCTGTCGCGATGCCGGTGCAACGCCGCGCCGGCGCTGCGGCGTCGACACGCGTTTGCTCGGCGGCGGCGAGCAGGGCCTGGGTGTAGGGGTGCGCCGCAGCACGGAACAGCAGGTCGCTCGTGCCCTGCTCGACGACTCTTCCCGCGTACATCACGATCACTTCGTCGCACACATGGTCCACCACCGCCAGGTCGTGGCTGATGAGAAGGTAGGTCACGCCGAACTGATCTTGCAGATCCTGCAGCAGGTTCAGGACCTGCGCCTGCACCGACACATCGAGTGCGCTGACGGGTTCGTCGGCCACGATCAGCTTCGGCATCGTGATCAGGGCACGCGCAATCGCGATGCGCTGGCGCTGGCCGCCGGAGAACTCGTGCGGGTACTTGTCGGCGTCCGACGCGCGCAGGCCCACGGCGTCGAGCATGGTGCCGGCGCGCTCGCGCCGCTGCTCTGCGCTGGCGTCGAACAACGGCTCGGTGACGATGCGCCCGACCCGCTGGCGCGGATCGAGCGAACCGTAGGGATCCTGGAACACCATTTGAAAGTCGCGCCGCGCGTCGCGCAACTCGGCGCTGCCGAGTTGATTCAGGTCGCTGCCCTGGAACAAGACCTGGCCAGAGGTGGGCGGCTCCAAGGCCATTGCGATGCGTGCCAGCGTCGATTTGCCCGAACCCGATTCGCCGACGACGCCGAGGTTGCGCCCCGTCTGTAACGCCAGGCTCACGCCCGCCAGGGCGTGTACGACGGGAGCGCTTTGCCATAGCGTTTCGCGCGGCAAGGTGTAGCGGCGCGTCACATCGCGCAACTCCAGCAGCGGGGCGTCGTCATTCGGCAAGGCATGGCTCGCATCGGCAGTGGGCGGCATGGGCCCGCATCATCGGGCAAGGCGCGACAGATTGCCCTCCATCGCGCGAGGCGCTCGAAATAGAACTGCGAGCCTAATTTTGGCTCCATTTGTTGCAGAGCAACAAATATCGCTTGCAAACCACGCTCCAGCCAATAGAATCGGTCCATGTTGCAATGCAGCAAAACAGTCCCTCAAGCAATCTTTTCCCTGACCCAAGGAGTTCCACAATGTTTACCCCCGAGCAAATGATGACCACGCAAAAGCGCAATGTTGAAGTCTTCCTGGGCATGAGCCAGAAGGCGTTCGAGAGCGTTGAAAAAGTCGTCGCCCTGAACCTGCAAACCGCCAAGTCAAGCCTTGACGAAGCCCGCGAAGCCGTGCTCGGCACGCAGGATCCGAAGGCGCTGTTCTCGGCCCAAGGCGAGTTGCTACAGCCCGCCGTCGAAAAGGCCACCGCCTACAGCCGCGAACTCTATGAGATCGCGAGCCACGCCGGCGCCGAGTTGAGCAGAGCCGCTGAAGAGAACATGGTTCAGGCGCGCCAGCAAATGCTCTCGCTCATCGAAGGTGCCATGAAAAACGCGCCGGCCGGCAGTGAAAACGTCGTGAACCTGTTCAAGACCGGCCTGCTTGCCGCGAATCAGGCATTCGACGGCGTGCAGCGTATGGCCAAGCAGGCGAACGAGACGGTCGAAGCGAATGTGAACACGTTCGCCGCGAAGAGCATGAAGGCAGCCCCAGCCAAAGCCAAGCGCAGCTGATTGCGCGCCGAGACCTTACAAGGTCTCGGCCGGGTCGAAGTCGAGTTCGACCTTCGCGCCGTTCGGGTCGTGGCAGAACAACTGCCACGTTCCCGCGCCGCGCTGCTGGCGCAAGTCGTACTTGACGCCGCGCGCATCGAAGCGCGCTTTCACGGCCTTCAAGCCGCGCGCGCTGAACGCCATGTGATCGATCACACCGGCGCGCGCCACCGGCATCGGACGGTCGCTGAACACGTGCAGGATGGCTTGGCCATTCGCGTACAGCCACGCACCCGGGAATCCGAGGTCAGGGCGATGGCCCTGCTCCAAACCCAGCAGGTCGCAGTAGAAATCGAGCGTGCGTTCGAGGTCGTCGGTGATTACGGTGAAGTGGTTCATGGCGTGGATCATTGCGGCCCCTTCATGTCAACAAAACGAGTGCGCCCGTCGTCGCGTGCGCCTCAATGCACGTCTTCGCGCTCGACGCCTTCGCATTCAAGAACGAAATCGGCGCCGAATGCCTTGCCCGGGGTCTGGTAGCCGAGCGTTGTGTTTCCCGCAAGCACCCTTTTCACGGCAGCGAGGGCGGCGCGCGTGGTCCAGACGAGCCCCGCTTCCGGGCCGTGCAGGCGCGACACTGCGCTGCGCCCCTGTGCATCGGTCACCTCGCCCCAGACATGCGTCACCGTCTGCGCCCGCGCCTGTGCGCTCGGTCCCGGCCGCACCCCGCGCTGCAGCAGCGCGCGCATCGGGGCGAGGCTGAACAGCGGGCGCAGGGTCTTGAGCAGCGCCATCTGGCGGCGCATTGGCGCTGGCAGCACGGCGTAGACCTCGATGTCGGCAATGCCCGTGCTGTGATACGCCGTGTAGACGTCGCCCCAAGTGAAGCGCATGGCCTCGACCGGGCCCTGGCCGAAGTCGACGCTGCGCAGCTTCACGGCTTGCTTCGGCACGACCAGTTTGCCGCCGAGCCGTACCCGGTCGCCGAAGGGCAGCAGCTCGATCATCGTGCGCTGCGTTCCCGGTGGCAACCCGGCGCGGCCGACGCTTTGGAACGCCAGCGTGAGCCGCGTCGCAGAAGGCAGCCGGCGCAACAAGTGCACAGCCAGGCAATCCGTGGGCACGACGTCGAAGCCGACAGCCGGCAGCAGCATGACCCCGCGCTCCTTCGCTTCGGCGTCGCGCGCGGCGAGCGCCTCGAACACCGGGATTTCACCGGTCAGGTCAAGATAGTGCACGCCCGCGCGCAGGCAGGCGTCGGCCATCGGCTTCGAGGTGAACTTGTACGGCCCGGCGCAATGCAAGACGACCGGCACGTCGCGCAGCGCGCGGTCCAGGCCCGGCGCATCGTCCAGCGCGCAGACGCGCATCTCCACGCCCAGCCGCTGTGCCAATGGCTCGAGCTTCGCAGCGTCTCGGCCGGCAAGAATCGGCCGCAGGCCCTGCGCCACGGCAAGCATTGCCGCTGCTTCGCCGACGTAACCGTTCGCCCCGTAGAGCAGGAAGTTGCTTGTCATCGCGCTGCGCTCCAGTCACTCGGCCTTGACGCCCCAGCCAGCGGACGACAAAGAGATTGTCGTCCCTGAGTCACTGCCAGCGCCATGGAGCTGGTGCCGGCCGGAGCGCCCCGCAACCTGGGAGGGTGGGCAGCAAAGCGCCGCCCGATCCCTTGCAGCATTCCACGCCTTCGGTCGCGGCACGGTATTCGGCGAGCGTGAAGCGGCGCTTTGCTTCGCCGCGGCTCATCACTCGGCCGGCGCCGTGCGAGCACGACTCGAACGACCCGGCATTGCCTTTCCCGCGCACGGTGCAGCTGCGCGCGCCCATGCTGCCGGGATGACGGCGCGTTGCGTGGCGATCACCGAGCCGACAGTGGCGCCAATGCCAAAGTGCACATCGGGCATCGCGGCGATGTGCTTGAAGACGATGGGCAGGCGCGCCGCATTCATCAGTTGGCGCTTTGCTTCGTCTTCCAGCGGCACACCGCGGATCCGCATCTTCACCGGCACGCCGCCGGGAACCGGCTGTTCGACGTGGTTGCTGTCCATGGCTGTCGATTCTCCCTGCCTCGGGGGTGCTCCCGCCCCTTGCTAGGGCGTCCCTTTCGAGTCGGCGCACGAGGGGCAACTCTTGGTACGCTCGCACCTGCGTCCAGGCAATTTCAAACAACCCCAGCCCGCCGGGCCCGCACCAGCATGCTCTGCAATACCCTCGACGCGCGCGCCATGACCTCATGACAACCGATATCGACTCACACGCCGCAGCGCTGCGTAGCCAAGGCTACACGGTGATCGAAGACTTTCTCAAGCCCGATGTGCTCGCCGAGGTGCGGCGTTGTCTCGCGCCGTACCTGGGTTCGCACCGGGGGCGAAACCGCTTCGAAGGCACCGGCACTGAACGCATCTACACGCTGGTGGCGCGGGCCCGGGTGTTCTGGGACATCGTGCTCGATCCCCGCATCCTCGCGCTGTGTGAGCGCTTCTTGCAGCCTCATTATTTGCTGACCGCATCGCAGGCGATCAGCATCGGCCCGGGCGAGGCTGCGCAGCCGCTGCACTTCGACGATTCGTTCCACCACCTGCCGCGCCCGCGCGCGATGATCTCGCTCTCCACCATCGTCGCCGTCGACGCCTTCACGCTGAGCAATGGTGCGACGCGCCTGCTGCCGGCCAGCCACCTCTGGAGCGATGCACAACTGACCGGGCTCGCCGCCGCCGCTGACCTGTCCGGGCCCGACAGCGCCGCCGCGCTTGAGGCGCAATGCATCCAGGCGACGATTCCCGCCGGCGCCTGCCTCGTCTTTGCCGGGACGCTGGTTCACGGTGGCGGCGCGAACCGCAGCGGCGCAGCGCGGCTGGCCTTTTCGAACCAGTATTGCCAGCCCTGGGCACGCCCGCAGGAGAACTTCATCCTCGGCGTGCCCACCGAGCTGGCGCGGGCGATGCCGGTACGCCTGCAGGAATTGTTGGGCTATTCGATCCATCCGCCATTCATCGGGCAACTGACGGCGGCGCACCCCGCCAAGGCGCTTGCGCCCGACTATGAGAACCGGGTGGTGGCGCAGGCGCGCGCGGCCGGCGTGCAACTGCCTGAGTAGGGCCAGCCAACGCGTTCAGCGAGAGACGCGCCCACCAGCAAGTCCACGCTCGGCAAGCACCTGCCCGGCGCAACCGGCGCAAGCCGCGCACCGGTTCAAGCCGCCGCGTTTACGCGTGCAGCTCCGAGAGCGGAGGTAGAACTTGTAGACTGCGGCTCGCGCGCCGCTGCTTGCGCGGCAAGCACGACCACCCATCGAAGGAATTCGCGCATGAATCGCACCTCGGCACGCCGCCTGCTCTTGCTTGGCGCGGGGGCGCTCGTCTTCGCGCTGAGCCCGTTGAAACTTGCACTGGCTCAGGGCAAGCAGCTGTTGCGCATCTCGACCCCCGCCGTGCCCGACGACTGGCACGCGAAGATGTGGAGCGTGTTCAAGGAGTCGCTCGACAAGAGCGCGCCGGGCGAGTTCGAGGTGCAGATCAATCTGAATGCGTCGTTGTTCAAACAAGGCACGGAACCGGCGGCGATGGCGCGCGGCAACCTCGAACTGGCGTCGATCTCGGCGTTCGACATCGCCAAGCTCGTGCCCGAGTTTTCGATCTTCACGGCCGGCTACATCATTCGCGACCCGCAGCATCAGCAGAGAGTGTTCAACGGCCCGATCGGCGAGGAGCTGTTCAAACTTGTCGCCGAGAAGATGGACGTGACGGTGCTCGCCACGGCCTACCTCGGCACGCGCCAGTTGAACCTGCGCGAGCTGCGCACGGTGCGCACACCGGCCGATCTGAAAGGCGTGAAGCTGCGCATGCCCGGCACCAGGGAATGGCTGTTCCTCGGTGAGGCGCTCGGCGCCACGGCCACGCCGCTCGCGTTCGGCGAGGTCTACCTCGGGCTGAAGACCGGCACGATCGACGGCCAGGACAACCCGCTGCCGAGCGTGCGCGCGGCCAAGTTCTACGAGGTGACGAAACAGCTGGTGCTGACCCAGCACCTGGTTGACAGCTTGTTCATCGCGATCGCCACCAAGAGCTGGAACGCGATGCCCGAGGCCCAGCGGGCCAAGCTCAAAGCCGCGGCACAGGCAGGCGCGGCGTTCAACAATGAGAACCGGGTCAAGGAAGAAGGGCAGCTGGTCGATTTCTTCAAGCAGCAGGGCCTGCAGGTCAGCACACCCGACGTCGAGGCGTTCCGCAAGACGGTGCAGGCGGTGTACGGCGCTTCGGACATGGCCAAGACCTGGCCCAAGGGTTTGCTGGAACGCATCAACGCAACGAAGTAAGGCATGCGCCGCGGCCTGCTACGTTTTGCGCAAGGTGTCGGCGCGGCGCTGTTCGCGACGCTGTTCGGCGTCTTTCTGGTCCAGATCGTGGCGCGCTTCGGCTTCAACCGGCCCCTGCCATGGACCGATGAGCTGGCGGTGATCCTCTACGTCTGGGTCATCTTGTGGGCCGCCGCCTTCATCGTGCCCGAGCGCGAACATGTCGCGTTCGACCTGGTCTGGAATGTGGCGGGGCGGCGCACGCGGCGCGCGATGCGCATCGTCGGCCATCTCATGCTCGGTGGCCTTGCGGCGTGGGCGCTGCCGGGTTGTTGGGACTATGTGCACTTCATGCAGCGCGAAGGAACGCCTGTGCTCGGCGTACCGTTCATGCTCGTGTTCCTGCCGTTTGTGGCGCTGCTCGTCTCGCTCGTGATTCGCAGCAGCTGGGCGGTGTGGCGGGCCGCGCAAGGCCACGACCTGGATGACGCTGCGGTGGCACGATGAATGGCGCATGACAAACGCAAGCCAGGAGCATGACAAGCGCATGAAAAGCGCATGACCACGGCGCTCTGGGCGCTGGGCGGCGTGCTGCTCGCGGGCATGCTGCTGCGCTTGCCGATCGGCTTTGCGATGCTCGCTTCGGGCGTGGCCTACCTCATCGTGAAGCGCCAGGACCTCGGCCTGCTCGCCGAACAGGTGGGCAACGGCCTGTACAACAGCTACGTGCTGCTGGCGGTACCCCTGTTCGTGTTCGCCGCGAACCTGATGAACGCCGGCACCGTGAGCGAGCGCATTTTCGACTTCTGCCGCATCCTCGTCGGGCGCCTGCGCGGGGGCTTGGCGCAAGTCGACATTCTGGTCAGCGTGATCTTCTCCGGCATGAGCGGCAGCGCGATCGCCGACGCCGCCGGGCCCGGGCTGGTGACGATCCGCCAGATGCTGAAGAAACCCGAGTACTCGCCCGGATTCGCCGGTGCCGTGGTCGTGGCCAGTGCCACGCTCGGGCCGATGATTCCGCCGTCGATCCCGATGGTGATTTACGCGCTTGTGTCGGGTGCGTCGGTCGGTGCGCTGTTTCTCGGCGGCGTGCTGCCGGGTGCGTTGATGGCGCTGCTGATGATGGCTGTGGTGCAGTTCATCGCCACCAAGCGCAACATGCCGCGCGAAGAGAAGGTGCCTCTGGCGCAATGGCCGGGAATCATCTGGCGCGGCGCGCTGCCGCTGTCGATGCCCATCGTGCTGCTCGGCGGCATTTATTCGGGTGCGTTCACACCCACCGAGGCGGCCGCGGTCGCGGCACTGCACGCCTTGCTGCTGGCCGGCGTGGTCTACCGCGCCTTGAGCTGGCGCAGCCTGTACGCGGTGCTGCTCGAGTCGACGCGTGCCAGCGCCGTCATCACGCTCGTACTCGCCGGCTCGTTCATGCTGAACTACGCATTCACCGCCGAGGGCGTGCCGCAGGCGGTGGTGCTGTGGGTCGACGCGCTGCACCTGTCGCGTCTGCAGTTCCTGCTGCTGGTGAACCTGCTGTTCCTGGTGCTGGGGTGCTTTCTCGACGTCTCGGTGCTGCTGCTCGTGTTCGTGCCGATGCTGCTGCCGTCGGTCAAGGCCCTGGGCATCGACCTCGTGCACTTCGGCGTGCTCGTCGTTCTCAACATGATGATCGGCCTGATCCACCCGCCGTTCGGCATGCTGCTGTTCGTGACCAAGGCGCTCACCGGCATCCCGATCGGCGCGATGCTGCGCGAAGGCTGGATGTTCATCGTCATGTTGCTCGCGCTGCTGCTGGCGATGACGCTGTTCCCGCAGATCGTGTTGTGGTTGCCGCAGATGTATGGGTATGCGGGAAGGTAACGCCGACCGGCCACCGAATGCGCGACACTTCGGGCGCAGCCCAGCGCTGCGCGAACCGAGCGGCCCGGCCCAACCTCAGGCAGTACCCACCCATGAAGTCATTCGGCAGCCGCGCCCAGGGCGAACGCCTGGAACGCATGCGCGCCGCGCTGCTGTGGGCCGGTGACGGTTTTCGCAATACGCACCCGGTACAGCCAGGGCTGCGCGATACGAGCGCGGCGCGGCCGACGCTGAGCGAGTTCCTGTGCGGCGGCGCGCGGCGCGTGCCGGCCGGTGTGCTGCCGGCGCTCGACCCGCGTGACACCTGGCGCAGGCCGGCAGGCAGCGGCCTGCGCGCGACCTGGCTCGGGCATTCGACGGTGCTGCTCGAAATCGACGGCTGGCGCGTCCTCACCGATCCGGTGTGGGGGCCGCGTGCGTCGCCATCGCGGCTCGCCGGGCCGAAGCGTTTTCAGCCGGTGCCGATCAGCCTGCGCCAGTTGCCACCGCTCGACGCCGTGCTGATCTCCCACGACCACTACGACCACCTCGACTATCCGACAATCCGCGAGCTCGCCAAGCTTGACCTGCCGTTCATCACGTCACTCGGCGTCGGCGCGCATCTTGAAGGCTGGGGCGTTGCGCCACAGCGCATCGTCGAGCTCGACTGGTGGCAGTCGCACACGCTGGTGCACAGCGGGCCGCAGGCCGGGCGCACCGCCGAACTCGTGATCACGGGCGCGCCGTCGCAGCACTTCTCCGGCCGCGGCCTGAAGGACCGCAACGCGACGCTGTGGTCGTCGCTGGTGATTCGCAGCGCGCGCCACTCGGTGTTCTTCAGCGGTGACACCGGCCTGACAACGCAGTACGAGACGATTCGCGAGCGGCTTGGCCCGTTCGATCTGGTGCTGCTCGAAGTCGGCGCGTTCCACGCCTCGTGGGGCGACATTCATCTCGGCCCGGAAAACGCATTGAAGGCGCATGCGCTGCTCGGCGGCGGTGCGTTCCTGCCGGTGCATTGGGGCACGTTCAGCCTGGCGCTGCACGCCTGGGACGAACCGGCAGAAACTTTGCTCGAACTCGGCCCGCGCGCCGGCGTGCCTTTGCTGATGCCGCGCCTGGGCGAACCGGTCGAGCCGGCGCACGTCAACGCGGTGACGCCGTGGTGGCGCGGCGTCGATGCGCAGCGGCGCAGCGAGACCGCGCCCACGCCCGAACCGATGCGCCTGCCCAAAGCGATGCCCTGGCCGATCGATTGATACTTTCCTCACAGCGCGGCGCGCGCGAGCGCCTGCTCGACATGCCCGAATCCGATACGCTCTTGCTCGAGCCGGACTTGCCGCACTTCGCCATCGCCCAGCCGCTTCCAGCGCAAATCGTCATAGAGCGCGCGCTCGTCGGGGGTCAAGCGTGGCAAGTCGCGCTGCGTCGGCTCGGGCTCGTTGGACCAGAGCAACCGGTGCGCCAGCAGCGTGGTGCGGTCCATGAGCAACGACTGGGCGTGGGGGAACCTGGCGCGCAACTGATCGAGGATCGCAAAGCCGTGGGTGTCGATGTCGCCCCAGTAGTGGATCGACTTGTCGCGCAGCCAATCGGCTTGCGCCAACATGTCGAAGCCGTAGCCCGCACCGAAGATCAGCAAGCTGTCGGGCAGCGCCGGGAAGGCGAGGAAGTTGATCTCGTTTTCGGTGAGGAAGATGTGCGAGGCGACGGGTTCGAGCCTGGCGAAGGCGTCTTGCGTCACCGTGAAGTCCTGGTCGACGCCATGACCCAGCAGGGCCTGCTGCAGATCGAGCAGGCGAAAGCGCACCCGCAACGGTTTGTCCCGAAAGCCGTAACGCCGCGCGAAGTTGGCGGCGCCGCTCATTCCCGGATTAATCGCAGCCGCGGGAAGGCAGCAGTCGAGCAACTCCGCAAGCACGGTGCGGTGCTCTTCGATGAACTTGCCGTGGATGCCGGGCAAGTCGACCTGACGCAGGTAGACGCCAGGGCGCGGGTGCGCCTGTACCCAGGCCACAACGTCCAGCAGTTGCGGCCAGGCGCCGGCCAGCTCGAGCGCACGCAGTGGGCGTTTGTGCAGCCACGTCAGCAGGGCAGGCTGGGTGGCGCGGGCTTGATCGACCAGGCTTTCGAAGCGGCGCGCCTCGCGCTTCTTGCCGGCCAGCTCGAGCGCATCGTCCAGCGTATCGAGCCACACTTCGCTCGGCACCTGATTGGCGCCGATCACACGGTGATTGAGGTCGCGCAGAACGACCCGGTAGCCGTGCCGCTTGCCATCGCCCGCCCCGGCTTGCAGCGTGCGCGCCCAGCTGCGAACCTCGTCAAAGAGGTCCGACAGTTCGACTGAGCCGGGCACCTTGAGCGTCAAGCGCAGCGGGAACAGGTTGCCGGCATGCACCAGGCACGCCAGCAGGCGGCCCTTGTCCCAGAGCCGTCGCGCCTGGGCGCGCAGGTCGTCGGGCGTGCTCCACATCATGAATCGCGTGCGTCGCGCTCCTCGCGGTACTCCTCGATGCTCAGGTTGCGCAAGCGCGAAGCGCGCCCGTCTTCGTTGTCGACGAAAGCGACGTTGGCGACGAAGGGTTCGATGATGTGGATCTTCTGCAGCGGCGTGACGATCAGCAGTTGCAGGTTGAGTTGCTGGAACAGGCGCAATCCGTATTGCGCCGATTCGTCGGAACCGCGGCCGAAGGCCTCGTCGATGACGACGAAGCGGAACGTGCGCGAACGCACGGCCCCCCACTCGAGCCCGAACTGGTAGGCCAGGCTCGCGGCGAGCACGGTGTAGGCGAGCTTCTCCTTCTGCCCACCCGACTTGCCGCCCGAGTCGGAATAGTGTTCGTGTTCGCTCCCGTCTTCGCGCCAGCGCTCGCTCGCGGCGAAGACGAACCAGTTGCGCACGTCGGTCACTTTTGCAGCCCAGCGCCGATCCAGCTCGGCCGTGCCTTCGCGCCCGCGCAAGCGCTCGATGATGCGCTTGACCTGCAGGAACTTGGCCTCGGAGTATTGCGCGTCGTCGGAGCCGGTGATCGCGCCTTCGGTACAGGCGCGCAGTTCGGTCTGGAAATCGCGGATGTCGGCGTCGGTCGCGAGCTGCGCTTCGAGCACGATGTAGCGGCCCGGGTTGTAGTCGATCATGGTGAGCGACTGGTTGATTCGCGCCACGCGTTCCTTGATCGTCTCGCGCTCCTTGCTCAATTGCGACTGGAAGTTCGCCACTTCGCGGATCGTGTTTTCGTTCAGCAGTTCCTTGAAGCGCGCCTCGAAGCGCGGCAGGTCGTCGGCGTTGAGCTGCGCCAACATGGCGCGGTAGTCGGGGGCTGCGTCGACACTCGCGTCCACGTCTTGCGTGTCGAGCTTGTAGGCCTCCTTGTACTCGGCCATCGCGCGCACGATGTTTTCACGCAGGCGGGCGAGCTTCTTGTCTTGCGCGTCGATCCGCTCCTGCAGCACTTTGCGCAGTTCTTGTTCGCGCGGGGCGCAGGCTTCGACGCTCAAGGCTTGCGGCCCCAACGCTTCGACGCGCAGCGCGTCGAGCTTGGCAAACTGCGCGGCGTGGGGCACCCCGGCGGGAGCGTCGCGCACGCCGAGGGTCTGACGCAGCAGGGTCTGAGCATCGGCCTGCCTTTGTTCGGCCTTGGCGGCGTCTGCTCGATGCGCGTCGAGCGCGGTTTCGGTCTTGGCGAGTTGCACCAGCAGCGCTTCGAGCCGGGCGCCGAGTGTCTTCAGCACATCGGAAGCGGCTTCAAGTTCGCGCTTCTCGTCGAGCAACTTCGCCGCCTCGGTCGCCAAGGGTTGCCAGTCCAACTCACGGAACTCGCGGTACTCGTCGATTTTGTTCAGTGCCTCCAGGCGCTCGCGCAGCGCGCGCTGTTCACTTTGCAGCGCGGCGATGCGGCCGCCGATCTCGGCCAGGCGAGCTTCGAGGGTCTTCAGCTTGCCCTGCAGCGCAGCGATCTTGGCTTCGTTGCTCCAGCCCAGCACGTAGCGGCTGCGGTCGTCGATGCGGTGCCTGTCGTCTTTCTCGTGGCGCTCGCCGCCGCCCTTGATCTGGCCGGCGCGCGTGATGGCTCGGGTTTCGCGGCGGAACTGCTCCTGGCCGGTGCAGCAGGCGACGTCGAAACGCGCCGCGACTTCGCGCTCCAGCCAGGCGTAGAACACCGAATCGGGTTTGAGCTTGAGCTTGCGCGCGAGCGAATCAGGATGCAGCGCGAGCTCAGCGTCGGCTGCATCCTTGCGCGCCTCTTTGCGCGCGGGGCGGACCCGGAAGTAGACGAGCCGCGCCTTCAATTGTGTGCGGTCGACCCACTCGCTCACGACGCCGTAGTGCGCATCGGGCACCAGCAGCGACAGTCCGAAGTTGCGCAGCAGCCGCTCGGCGGCGCCTTCCCAGTCGCGCTCGTCGTCGCGCAACTGGATCAACTCGCCGGCGAAGGGCATGCCGGCCTCGTTCAGTTGCAGCGCATCGCACAGCGCCGCGCGCATCGCGACCTGTTGTGCGTCGATGTTGCTGCGCCGCGCTTTCAGGCTGGCAATTTCAACCGCCAAGGCCTCGCGCTCCTGGCGTCCCTGGGCGAATCCGACGCCCGTCTCGTTGAGTTGATTTTGCAGCGCAGCCTCGCGTTCGGCTGCGGCCTCCTGCAGCTGACGGCAGAGCAGGCGCTGGGCCAGGAAATCTTCGCTGCTTTGCATGCTGAGCAAGCCCAGCGCTGCCCGCAGTTCGTCGTAGCGCTGCGCCTTGGCCAGGCGCCGCTCCTTTTGCTGCTCGAGTTGCGTGATCTCGGCCGCCAGGCGCGCGATGCGGTCGCCGCCGTTGTCGCCGATCGCGCGCCGCAACTCGCGCTCGTCCCCCTGCCGCGCCGCGCGTTGTTCGTCGAGCCGGGCGATCTGGGCGGCGCGGCGCGCGAGTTCTTCGCCCAGCTCAGTGATGCGTTGTTCCAGCAGGCCGGCCTTGAGCCCGGCGAAATAGGTCTCCAGTGCTTCGCGGCAGGCGCGTAGCCCCTCGGCCAGCGTGAGCGCGACCGCATGCGTCTCGCAGTCGACCACCAGCGGCGCGAGCAATTCCACCTGGCGTTTCGCCTTGAGCACGGCTTCGTGGGCGCGGTGCAGGTCGTCGAAATGCGCCAGCAGCGCCTGGATGCGCGGCACCACGTCGAACGGTTCGAGCATGTGGCTTCGCACGAAATCGGTGAGGTTGCCCACCGACTTCATCGACACCGTCTGGTGGAACAGCTCGAGCGCCTGGTCGCTGGCGATGCCGAAACGGCGCCGCAACTGCGCGCCATAGGGTGGAAAACTGTCGTCGACTTCGACTTTCGAAGCGCGCAGGCGCTTGCGCAATTGTGCGATGTCAGCGCCGAACTGCGCGAAATCTCCCGCGATCGACAGCTCGCGCTCGGCCGCGACGAACATCCGCGCCGGCTGGCCTTGCGCATCTTTCCACCAGAACACCTGGGCCAGCGTCACGGTCTGGTGATAGCCGGCGTTGTGGAACACGCCCAGGATCACCGAGTAGCTGCTCGCGTCGCGCAGCGCCACGGCGCGGCCGGCGTGGCTGGTGTCGACGCGCTCGGACTTGTAGTGCCCGAGCACATAAGAGCGCAGCGTGCGTTCGCGCGCGTCGGCGCCGGCTGCCTTGTTGTAGGCGACGCGCTGCGCTGGGACGAGCAGGGTGGTCAGCGCGTCCACCAGCGTCGACTTGCCCGAGCCGATGTCGCCGGTGAGCAGCGCATTGCGGCCGTCGGCGCGCAGGGTCCAGACCCGGCCGTCGAACGTGCCCCAGTTGAAGACTTCGAGGCGCTTCAGGCGAAAGCCCGCGAGCTGGTCGGCGCCATGCGCACCGCCAAGTTCTGCGCCAACAGCTTCACCGGCGAGGAAGTCCAGGCTCAGCGCTTCATTCTTCATCGCTGCTCGCCTGCAACTGGGTGCGATACGCGGCCAGGCGCTCGTCGAACTGCGCCAGCCACTGCGCATCGACGAAGGCCTTGAGAATGCGCTGCACTTCGATCATGTCGTCCTGTCCTCGCAGGCGGCGCACGAAGCCGAGATCGGCGACTCTGTTGATCTGCGCATCCACCTGGTCGATGAGCCGCGCCTCGTTGCTGCTTTCGGGCAGGAACACGCGCAGCATTTCAGCGACCTGGTCGCGTGACAGCACGAGCCGTGTGTCGCCGCCGCCCGCATCGAACTCGGCGAGCTTCTTGCGCAGCAGCGCGAGCAACAGGCTGACCTGAAACGTCAACGGCCGGCGCACGATCAGGCGCGGAGTTTTCGGCGCGCCGGGCGCGGTGCCGTCCTGCGGGTCCGGGCGCGAGCGCAGGAAGGCATAGCCCTCGGCCTCGTCGATGCTCAGCTCAAGCCCCAGCACCCCCACATAGTCGCGCACCTGGGTCTGCAGGCCGAGCAGGCCGCTCCACAGCGCAGCGTCCTGGTCGCGGTAGAGCACGCCCTTGAGCAGCGGCACGACCAGCGCCGACAGCTCGGTCGCCGCGCGCGCCTCTTCGGTGGAATGCATCGAGTTCACGTTCGCTTCCCACTCATCTCACTCATCTCGAGAAGATGACCCGCGCCAGACGGGCCTGCTTCCAGCGGCCGTCGCTCGCGCGCCAGGTCACGCGCTCCTGCATGTCGTCGTCGATCACGGTGGCCGGGGAGGCGCTCGCCAGTTCCAGATAGGCCACGAGTTCGGCCAGGCCCTGGCGCAGCGGTCGCGCTTCGAGCAGCTCGCGCAGCGTGACTTGGGAGCGCGTCTGCAGCGCCTGGCGCAGGTGCTGCGCGAGTGCCGGTTTGTCGACGACGAACTGCGAGAACAGGGCTTCGCCGACATTCGCATCCAGGCCGTCTTCGCCGGCCTCGATGCGCAGGTCGGCGATTCGCGGCTTCAGCGCCGGCGTGTACAGGGGCCGCTCCATCGCCAGCTCGATGTCGGCTGCGGTCTCGGCGATCATCATGAATTCGCCCACAGGCGCGGCGCCGCGCAGCGCCAGCGCGTTGGCTTCGATGCCGCGCAGAATGTCCATGATGCGGCGGTTCTCCAAGTAGGCCTGGTCATCGAGAAAACGCCGCAGTTGCTGCGACAACAGCGCCACGGTCCGCTGCGTGTGCTCGCCCGCCTCCAACCAGTCGTAGTGCACACGCCGCAGCCGCGGATCGGGCTGCAGCTGCGCCACCGGCGCCAGCGCCAGCACCCGGTCCAGCAGAGCCGTCAACTCCTCCTGGCGCGATTGCGACATCAAGAAGTCCCAGAACGCACGGAAGCTCCGCCCCTGGTCCGAGTCGGCGATCAGGTCGCGTTCGCCCATGATTTGTTCGAGCAGCGCGCCCTTCGCGCCGTCCCACAGCGCAATGCGCTCGCGCACGCGCCGATCCAGCCCGCGAAAGTTGTGCTCGACCTCGCGAAAGTCGGCCAGCAGTTCGCGCGCCAGGCCGGTGAACTGCTGGAAGCGCTCCTTCAGCGCCGTGTCGCCGAGCATTGCGACCTCGCCCGACTCGGCACGCGCGATCTCGGCGTCGAGTTCGGCGCGGCGCCGCTGCAACTCGCGCAGGCGCAACTGCGGATCGGCCTGGCTGCCTTCGCCGATCTGGCGCAGCAGCTCGAACAGAGTCAACAGGCGCGACTCGGTGCCGACGAAGCTGCGCTCGGCCAGGCTGGCGAGCCACACGATGGCGCGCTCGGTGGCCGGCGTCAGGTCGAAATGCGGCTCGTCCGAGCCCGGCGGATAAAACTTGCGCAACCAGCCGCGATCGTTCGCAGCCCAGTCGTTCAGGTACTCAGCGGCGCCCTTCGGGAACGCCTCGCGGCTTCGTTCGCGGACGGAGAACAGCATATCGTCCAGCGCCTCGACCAGGTCGGACTGGCGCATCGCGCGCACGTTGGGCTCGACGAAAGCGCGGTGCAGAAAGCTTACGATCAGCGGCGCGGAGCCCGCCGTCAGCAGCCGCCACGCCGGATGCTGCTGGCGCATCGCGTCGAGCATTGCGTAATCCAGAGTCAAAGCGCCCTCGCTGCGAAACCGTTGATCGAACGGGTATTGGAGCACCAAGCCTGGCGTCGGGTTCGCGTCTCAATGCGGCGAGCCGAAAACAGGGCACGCCCGGCCTGCACATTTGCGAAACTCCGCTCATGACCAAGACATCACGCTACAAGAGGCCAGGATCAGCGCCGCTCCCCGATCAGATGAATGCCGTGCGCCGCCTGGCCGACGCGGGCAACTTGATCCAGGCCCGGCAACGCCTTGCCGCGCTGCGCAGAGCCTTTCCCGACTTCAAACCCTTGCTGGGCCTGGCCTGGGAAATCGAGTCGCTGGCAGGGGAGCCGCTCAGCGCTGCGGCGCGCGCCTGGGATTGGCAGCTCGCCTCGCCGAAAAGCCGCGCGGCGCTTGAAGCGCTGGCCGACAGCGCGGGCGAAGCCGGCATGGCCGCTGTGACGCTCCGGGCCGTACAGCGCCTGAGCAGCCTCGAACCGGGCCAAGCTTTGCCGCAGCAGCCTGAACCGATCGATACGCCATTCGGGCCGCTCACGTTCGAACAAGCCGAGGCGATCGACCTGTCGCTCATGCACCTGAACGACGACAACCCCGGCGCCGCCGCGGCCGTGCTGCGCGGCGTGGAGCACCCGAGTGCGCGCAACAACCTCGCGCTGGCGCTGTTCGGCAGCGGCGACGTGCAGCAGGCCCAGGCGGTGGCCGAGGGCGCGTGGACTGCGCAACCGGACAATCTGTTCGCGCTGGAGCGCGCACTGCGCTGGCGCTGTTGGGCGCAGGGCATGGAGCGCTGCGCCGGTTTCGGCGCGACCCTGCGTGCCGCCGTGCCACGCCGCGCCGAAGACGCGAACTCGCGCGTCGCGGCGTTGCGCTTTCTCGGCGACACCGAGGCGGCGCGCGCGGCGTGGGAGGAGGTCCGGGATCAGGACTACTGGGATCACGCCGCGCCCGAGCAAGTGGACTTGTTCGACGACTTGCGCGAGCCCGATGCGGATGTACCGGGCGAGCACTCGCTGTGGTTTCCCCGCCCGTGGGAGAACGACATAGCACAGCTTGCGCGCGACTCGAAAGCGGCCTCGGAGGCGGCCGTGGCGCCACTGTGGCACGCCAAGCTCGACGCCTGCGACGCGCACGCCGACTACCTGCAGCGCGCCTGCGAACTCGGTGACGACGCGGTCCGGATGCTGGCGCTGGCGGTGCTGAAGCGGCGCGCGAAACTCACCGAACCTGATGCGGCTGCCGCGCTCGCGGCAATCACCGGGCTGCTGGTCAGCCTGCGCGGGCCCGATGCGCAACGCATGCACCTGCTCAACTGGCTCAACGAAGAGGGCCTGCGCGACCCGGCTGCTGCGGCGCGGGTACTCTCCGCGGGCAAAGTGCGCGAGATCAAATTTGTTGGCATGCACATCACCGCCGAGCCGCGGCCCAGCCCGTTCTCCGCCGAAGGCACGTTGCTGGCGCAGCGCATGCACCGGGCGCTCGGCCGGCGCGAGCTCGACGAGGCCTTTGAACTGGCGCTGCAGCTGCGCGCAATGCACCCCGATCAGCCTGCGGCGCTGACGAATCTGGCGAACATCGGCCAGGCCCTGGGCAAACCGCTTCAGGAGTCGATTCGCCTGCACCGCGAATCGCTGGCATTGGCGCCGGACTATCTGTTTGCACGCTGCGCCCTGGCGCGTCATCTGGCGGGCGAGGGCCAGCTCGACGAAGCTCGCGCGCTGCTCGAAGGCGTGTTCGAGCGCGAGCAGTGGCACTTCAGCGAGTACCGCAGCTTCTTGCTGGCGCAGCGCGCGCTGGCGCTGGCGCAAGGCGAGCACCAGGCCATGCGCGCGGTGGACGAGACGCTGCTCGAAATCGAGCGCCGGTTTGGTGCCTGAGCAGGCCCGTCAACGGCGTCAGTTCAGTTGCGTCACGAACTTGGTGTTCAGATAGCCGTCGAAAGTCTCGAGGCCGCCCTCGCTGCCGTAGCCGCTGTCCTTGATGCCGCCGAACGGCGTTTCGGCCAGGGCCATGCCGAAGTGGTTGATCGACACCATGCCCGATTCCAGGCCATTGCTCAGCGCATGGGCGTTGCGCGTCGAGGTCGTGAAGACATAGGAAGCCAGACCGAACGGCAAGCTGTTGGCGCGCTTCAGCACTTCGTCGATGGTCTTGAAGCGCGCCACGCCGGCGACAGGGCCGAAAGGCTCTTCCGTCATCAGGCGGCTGTCGTCGGGCAGGTCGGCAATGACGGTGGGCGCGAAGAAATTGCCTTCACCGGGAAGCGCCTCGCCGCCGGTGAGGATGGTTGCGCCACGTTGGTGCGCGTCGTCGATGAAGCCGGCCACCGCGGCAACCCGGCGCCGTTGCGCGAGGGGTCCCATCCTGGTGTCGGGCGCCATGCCGTCGCCGACCTTGACCTTCTCGACCTTGGCCAGGAAGCGCGCGACGAACTTGTCGTAGGCGCCTTCCTGCACGTAGAAACGCGTCGGCGAAATGCACACCTGGCCGGCGTTGCGGAACTTGAACGGCGCGAGCATGTCGGCCGCGGTGTCGATGTCGGCGTCGTCGCAGACGATCACCGGCGCGTGCCCGCCGAGCTCCATGGTGCAACGTTTCATCAGCGAACCCGCCAGCGCCGCGAGTTGCTTGCCCACCGCCACCGAGCCCGTGAATGAAATCTTGCGCACGATCGGCGAGTTCATCAAATGCACAGACACTTCGCTCGGCACGCCCCAGACCACGTTCAGGCAACCCGGCGGCAGCCCGGCGTCGTGGAACAACTGGGCGAGGGCGACGACGGCGCTCGGCGAATCTTCCGGGCCTTTCAAGATGATGGTGCAGCCCGCGCCGATCGCCGCAGTGATCTTGCGGATCGCCTGGTTGAACGGGAAGTTCCAGGGCGAGAACGCGGCGCAGACGCCGATCGGCTCGCGCAACACGAGTTGGCGCACGCCGTCAGTGCGCGGCGCGATCACGCGGCCGTAGATGCGCCGGCATTCTTCGGCGTGCCATTCGGCGTGTTCGGCACAGAAGTTGACCTCACCCACCGCTTCGGCCAGCGGCTTGCCCTGGTCGCGCACGATGTTGCGGCCGATCTCGGCCGAGCGTTCGCGCGCCAGCTCGGCCACCTTGCGCAACACCTTGCTGCGCTCGAGCGGTGAAGTGCGGCGCCACGACTCGAACGCGCGCTGCGCGCTGCTCAGCGCTTTGTCGAGGTCTTCGCGCGTCGCGTGCGGCAGCTTGGCGATGACCTGATTCGTCGCGGGGTTGAACACATCCTGTTCGCGGCGGCCGCCGCCGTGGATGAATTGACCGTCGATGTAGAGGCTCAGGGTGGGATACATGGTGGGTTCAGGCGGGATGCTTTGAAAAGGGAGGCGATATTGTGGCGCAGGGCGCAACCGCGGTCCGCGCCGAGGCCAAGTCGGTGCAGCAGCGGTCAGGGCCGAAGAATCGTGCGCCCGCGCACGCGCCCGGCCTTCAGATCGGCCAACGCCTGGTTTGCCTGAGCCAACGGCAGGCTCGTCAGCGGCAGCGCCGGCAGCGTGCCGCTGCGCGCGATGGCCATCAGTTCATGCATCTCTTGCAGGCTGCCGACATAGCTGCCGCTGATGCTCAGCGCCTTCATCGCGACCATCACCGGCAACACCGGCGCGGAGCCGCCGAACAGGCCCACGCACACCAGCTTGCCGCCGCGGCGCAGTGCGCCCAGGCCAAAGGCGAACGATGCGCCGGCACCGACGAAGTCGATCGCCGCGGCAACGCCGCCGCCCGTGGCCTTGGCCAGGGCCTTGGCGGCGCCGTCGGCGCTCGGGTCGATGACCTCATTCGCACCCGCTTCGCGCGCGATGTCCCACTTGCTGCGGTCGATTTCGGCCACGGTGATGGGGGCGTCAAGCAGCTTGCGCGCGAGGCGGATCCCCGACAGGCCGACGCCGCCTGCGCCGATGATGAGCAGCGGGTCAGCGGCGCTCCATGGCGCCGCTTTGCCGTCCCTGCCCGGCGCCATCACCTTTTTCAACGCACCGTACGCGGTCAGGCCCGAACAGGCATAGGTGCAGGCCTGTTCTTCGGGCAGGGGGTCGTACTCGAACAGGTACCTCGGATGCGGCACGAGCACGTGATCGGCGAAACCACCGTCGCGCTGGATGCCCAATGCGCGCGCGGTGCCGCAAAGTTGTTCTTCACCGCTGGCGCACACCGAACATTGGCCGCAGCCGATCCACGGAAAGACGATCCGCCGCGCGCCGAGCGTCACGCCCTTCGCGTCCGGGCCGAATGCAACCACGTTGCCGGCGATCTCATGGCCCATGGTGCGCGGCAGGTTCATCGCACGCGCCATGTCGATCTTGTTGCCTTCGCCCAGCGCAAAGTAGCCGTCGTGCAGGTGCACGTCGCTGTGACACACGCCGCAGGCCCCGACCTTGATCAGGACTTCAGTGCCCGCCGGCTGGGGTGTGTCGCGCAACACTTGCGCCAGGGGCTTGCCGAAGGTTTCGACCTGGTAACTCAGCATGGGGTCTTTCAGTGCGTCGCGGGCCTGCATTCTGCCCCGCGCCGCGGAGCGTGTCGGGCCATGAATTCACAAACCGCGGCGATCAGCTGCTCGCGCTGGTCGCGGTGCGGCGCATGCCCGCATGCGGGCAACTCGAGCAACTCGCTGTGCGGCACGCGCCGGGCGATGCCACGAATCTGTTCGAGTGTGCCGTACTCGTCGTTCAGCCCCTGCACGGCCAGCAGCGGGCAGGTGATGGATTCGATCTCGGCCTCGATCGACCAGCCACGAAACTCCGGCAGCAGCCAGACGCTGTTCCAGCCCCAGAACGCCGAGCCGGGGTCGTCGTGGTAACGCGCCAGGCGCTGACTCAAGTCGGATTGCAAATAGGCATCGCGCGCTTGCGCGATGCTTTGCACCGAAATGTCTTCGACGACGATGTGGGGTGCGACAGCGACCAGGCCCGCGACTTGGCGCGTGTAGCGGGCTGCGTAGAGCATGGCGATCGACGCGCCATCGCTGTGGCCGAAAAACCAGAGTGGCTGCGCGATGGCATCGAGTCGCAGCGATTCGAACAGGGCCGGCAGCACCTCATGCGCCTGGCGATGCATGAAGTCCACGCCCCAGGCCTCGCTGGCCGCGCGCGGCGTCGAGCGGCCGTAGCCTGGGCGCGAGTAGACGAGGCCCCGGCACAGCGCCGCGTCGCAGAGGCGCTGCGGAAAGTCCTTCCACATCGCGAGCGACCCCAGGCCTTCGTGCAGGAACACGATCAACGGCGTGCCGGTACGCTGCGCCGCCAACCATCGGTACTCGATGCGCACGCGGCGCGCGGCCCATTCGACGGCGGCGAACCGGACCTCGTTGCGCGTCATGTCGGCGCGCCGCCTAGTACTGCGACCCAGATACTTCGGGACAAAATGAAAGTGATGGATTCGGCCCGAGGGCTAGGCGCAAACCGCAGCGATACCCCGTGGTATCGCGAGGCCGAGCCCGGACGAGCGCAGTCCCTGCGGACTGCGCTCGCCAGGCGAGGGGCTGGGCCTCAGGCCCAGCGCGGCCTGCAAGGCTTGCAACGACGCCATCGGGTCGAAGACACGCTTTCATGTCTCGAAGTATCTGGGTCGCAGTACTAGGGCGCCAACTCGCGCTCGCGCAGCTTGTAGCGCTGGATCTTGCCCGTCGCGGTTTTCGGCAACTCGGCGACGAACTCGATCGCGCGCGGGTACTTGAACGGCGCGAGCCGGTCCTTCACGAAAGCCTTCAGCTCGGCTTCGCTCGCCTGTTGCCCGGCCTTGAGCACGACGAAAGCCTTGGTCTTGGTCAGGCCCAACGCGTCGGGCACGCCGATCACGGCCGCTTCCAGCACCGCGCCGTGCTGCACCAGCGTCGCTTCCACTTCGAACGGCGACACGTAAATGCCGCTGACCTTGAGCATGTCGTCGCTGCGGCCTGAGTAGGTGCAACTGGCGTCGGCGTTGCGCACGTACTTGTCGCCGCTCTTGGTCCATTCGCCCTGGAACGTCTCGCGCGTTTTCTCACGGTTGTTCCAGTACATCAGCGCCGCACTCGGGCCCTTGATGTACAGGTCGCCGATCTCGCCGTCAGGGACCGGCTTGCCGTCTTCGCCGCGCAACTCGATCTGATATCCCGGCACCGGCCAGCCGGTCGTGCCATAGCGCACCCTGCCGGGAGCGTTGGACAAGAAGATGTGCAGCATCTCGGTGGAGCCGATGCCGTCAATGATCTGAACCCCGAAGTGCGCGGTGAAGCGCTCGCCCAGATCCGCCGGCAGTGCTTCGCCCGCGGATGAACACAGCCGCAGCGCGACGTCGCCCCTGGCCGGCAGTCTGGGTGAAGCCAGCATGCCGGCAAAGCCCGTCGGCGCGCCGAAGAACAGGGTCGGCTTGTGCTCGATCCAGCGCTTGAACACGGCCTCGGGGGTGGGGCGCTCGGCCATCAACAAGGTCGTCGCGCCCACGCTCATCGGAAAGCTGAGCGAATTACCCAAACCGTAGGCGAAGAAAAGTTTCGCCGCGGAAAAGCAGATGTCGTTTGCGCGCACACCGAGGAGTCGTGTGCCGTACAACTCGGCTGTGTAGTAGGCGTTGGCGTGACTGTGCACCGCACCTTTGGGGCGGCCTGTCGAGCCCGACGAGTAGAGCCAGAACGCCATGTCATCGGCGCTGGTGGCGGCCGCTTCGGCCATCGGGGCATGGCTCGCGACAAAGGCGTCGAAGTCCTGTGCCTGCGCCGGCAAGGCGCCTTTCGAATTGGCAACGACGACGGTACTGACTTCGTGCGGCGCCTGCGCCATTGCAGCCTGCAACGTGGGCAGCAGGGCCGCCGAAACCAGCGCCGCCTGCGCCCGGCTGTGCGCCAACATGTAGGCATAGTCGGCGGCGGGAAGCAGCGTATTCACCGCGACCGGAATCACGCCTGCGTACAGAGCACCGAGAAACGCCACCGGCCAATGATTGCAGTCGTGCATCAACAGCAGTACCCGCTCTTCGCGGCGCAAGCCGCTGGCGCGCAGCGCCGCGCCGAAGCGCCGGATGCGCTCGGCCAGTTCGCCGTAGGTGAGGCTGCCGTGGTCGTCGATGAACGCCACCTTGCCCGGCTGCGCGGAGTTGCGCTCGATCAGGTGCGACGCGAAGTTGAAACTCGCATCGGGCGGGGCGACAGCGGTCGTGGGCAGGGTCACGTCGGGCTCTCGGGACTCGAAGGCACGGCCAAGCGGCTTGCAGCGGGCTCGAAGTTGAAGTATTGTGCGCGCACCGCGAGGCTATGCTGGCGCAAACTTCATGTCAAGCACTATAGTGCAGACCCTAGGGAAAACACGGATCAAGCGCTCGCGCGCGGCAAGCGCTGCGGCGCAGCCGCTGCGCAAATCGGCCCCGGCTCCCGGGCGCGGCCGCGCAGCGACAAAGGCAATGCCAAAAACGCCTGCGAAAACCCTGGCAAAGAAAGCGCGGACCAAATCCCCGCCCAAGGCGGCGCGGCCCGCGAGTGATGCGGCGCGGCCCGCGACCGCCGCGGCCCGGCCCGCGAGCGCTGCGGCCCGGCCCGCAAATGATGCGGCCCGGCCCGCCGACGCTGAGCGCAGCCCGTTCCTGACAGCGCTGGGCGAGCGGGTGCGTGAGCTGCGTGCGCGGCGCAGCCTGACGCGCAGGGCGGTGGCGCAAGCGGCGCAGGTCTCGGAGCGCCATCTGGCGAATCTGGAATACGGCATCGGCAACGCGTCGATCCTGGTGCTGGTGCAAGTCGCGGCGGCGCTGCAATGTTCGCTCGCCGAGTTGATGGGCGACGTCACGACCACGTCGCCGGAGTGGTTGTCGATCCGCGAACTGCTCGAAGATCGCGACGCCACTGCGCTGCGACGCGCGCGCATCGCGATGGGTGAACTGTTCGGCGCCGGCGGTGCGAGCCAGGCGCGCAGCCCGCGCATTGCCCTGATCGGCCTGCGCGGCGCGGGCAAGACAACACTCGGCCAGCGTCTGGCCGACGATTTGGGCTGCCCCTTCGTCGAGTTGAGCCGGGAGATCGAAAAGCTCGCCGGTTGCAGCGTGGCCGAGATCCAGGCCTTGTACGGCATGAACGCGTACCGGCGCTACGAGAGGCGTGCGCTCGACGCAGCGATCCAGAACCACCCCGAGGCGGTGCTCGCGGTACCGGGCGGCCTGGTGTCGGACGCAGCCACGTTCAATCGACTGCTGACGCATTGCACGACGCTCTGGCTCAAGGCCGACCCGGAACACCACATGCAGCGCGTCGTGGCGCAAGGCGACATGCGCCCGATGGCGACGAGCAAGGAAGCGATGCAAGACCTGCGCGGCATCCTCGACGGCCGCGCCGCTTTCTATTCGAAGGCCGACCTGACTCTGGACACCAGCGCCGCGCCGCTCGAAGCCACGTTCGAGGCGCTGCGCAGCATGGTGCGCCAGACGCTGGCGCTGCCGGCGTGACAGGTCGGCCTGGTGCAGGACCTGCAAGATGATGCAGCCTGGCCTTGACCGACAGTTTGGGCGCGCACTATGATGCAGTTCGTCGCCTTGATGTCATGCACTATTGTTCAGCTTCGGAACCCCGCGCCATGAGCCCTGCCCCTCGGATCGAATACCAGACCCATCCGTCGCGCTACAAACACTGGAAGCTCAAGTTCGAAGGGCCGGTGGCGACGCTGCTGGCCGACTTCGATGAAGACGCCGGCCTCGCGCCGGGCTACAAGCTCAAGCTCAACAGCTACGACCTGGGCGTGGACATCGAGTTGAACGACGCGCTCAACCGCATCCGCTTCGAACACCCCGAGGTCCGCAGCGTGGTCGTGACGAGCGCCAAGGAAAAGGTGTTCTGCTCCGGCGCGAACATCTTCATGCTCGGGCTTTCGAGCCACGCCTGGAAAGTGAATTTCTGCAAGTTCACGAACGAAACCCGCAACGGCCTTGAAGACTCGTCGCGGCATGGCGGGCTGAAGTTCCTGGCGGCGGTGAACGGCGCGTGTGCCGGCGGTGGCTACGAACTGGCGTTGGCGTGCGACGAGATCATCCTCGTCGACGACCGCTCTTCTGCCGTCAGCCTGCCCGAAGTGCCGCTGCTGGGCGTGCTGCCCGGAACCGGCGGCCTGACGCGCGTGACCGACAAACGCCATGTGCGCCACGACCTGGCCGACCTGTTCTGCACCAGCGTCGAAGGCGTGCGCGGGCAAAGGGCGAAAGACTGGCGGCTGGTCGACCACATCGCCAAGCCTCAGGCCTTTGCGCAGACAGTGCAGGAACGCGCACTGCAACTCGCGGCGCAAAGCGACCGACCCACTGATGCAACGGGCGTGCTCTTGACGCCGCTGCAGCGCACGCTGGAAGCAGACGCTTTGCACTATCAATTCGTCACGGTGCAAATCGATCGTGCCCGGCGCGTCGCGACGTTCACGGTGCGCGCCCCGTCGAGCATCCAGCCGACGACGCCTGAGGCCGCAGTCGCCGCCGGCGCCGCCTGGTGGCCGCTGCAAATGGCGCGTGAACTCGACGACGCGATCCTGCAGATGCGCAGCAACGAACTCGACATCGGCATCTGGTTGCTGAAAACCCAGGGCGACGCGGCGGCGGTGCTGGGCAGCGACGCAACGCTGCTCGCGCACCGCGAGCACTGGTTCGTGCGCGAAACGATAGGGGCGCTGCGGCGCACCTTGAGCCGGCTCGATGTGGCGTCGCGCAGCCTGTTCGCGCTTGTCGAGCCGGGTTCGTGCTTCGCCGGCAGCTTGCTCGAACTCGCGCTCGCATGCGACCGCACCTACCACCTGTCCCTGCCCGACGACGCGGCGCGGGCACCGAAGATCAACGTCTCGGACGTGAATTTCGGCCTGTACCCGATGGTCACGGGCCAGAGCCGCCTGCAACGCCTGTTCTACGACGCCAAGCCGGCGCTGGACGCGGTGCGCAACGTCGCCCACGGCGCCCAGCGCAAGGGCCAGGCGCTCGACGCCGACGCCGCCTTCGCGCTCGGCCTGGCGACGGCCAAACCCGACGACATCGACTGGAACGATGAGTTGCGAATCGCCATCGAAGAGCGGGTCGCGATGTCGCCCGATGCGTTGACCGGCATGGAAGCGAACCTGCGTTTCAACGGCCCGGAGAACATGTTGACCCGGATCTTCGGCCGCCTCACGGCGTGGCAGAACTGGATCTTCCAGCGCCCGAATGCGGTCGGCGAAAAGGGCGCGCTCAAGGTGTACGGCAAGGGCGAAAAGACAGCCTTTGACTGGAACCGGGTTTGAACCGCAAGGAGACTGAAGTGACCAGCATCGACTACAGCGAAAAGATTCCAAACAACGTCAACCTGAGCGAAGACCGCACGCTGCAGCGCGCGCTCGAACAGTGGCAACCCGATTTCATCAACTGGTGGGGCGACGCCGGGCCCGAGGGTTCGAACAACTTCGACGTCTACCTGCGCACCGCGACGAGTGTCGACCCGCAGGGCTGGGCCCAATTCGGCTTCGTGAAGATGCCCGAGTACCGTTGGGGCATCTTTTTGAACCCGGGGGATCCTCAGCGCAAGATCCACTTCGGCGACCACCTCGGCGAACCAGCGTGGCAAGACGTTCCCGGCGAACACCGGGCGAACCTGCGCCGCATCATCGTCACCCAGGGCGACACCGAACCGGCGTCGGTGGAGCAGCAGCGCCATCTGGGCCTGACGGCGCCGAGCCTGTACGACCTGCGCAACCTGTTCCAGGTGAATGTGGAAGAAGGGCGCCACCTGTGGGCGATGGTCTACCTGCTGCACAAACACTTCGGCCGCGACGGCCGCGAAGAGGCGCAGGCGCTGCTCGAGCGCCGCAGCGGCGATGCGAACAACCCGCGCATCCTCGGCGCGTTCAATGAAGCGACGCCCGATTGGCTCGCGTTCTTCATGTTCACCTATTTCACCGACCGCGACGGCAAGTTCCAGCTCTGCGCATTGGCCGAAAGCGCATTCGACCCGCTGGCCCGGACCACGAAGTTCATGCTCACCGAAGAAGCGCACCACATGTTCGTCGGCGAATCGGGCGTGTCGCGCGTGATCCAGCGCACCGCGCAGGCGATGAACCAGTTGCAGACCGACGATGCGGCCAAGCTGCGTGCGGCAGGCGTGATCGACCTCGGAACCGTGCAGCGCTACTTGAACTTCCACTTCAGCGTCACGGTCGATCTGTTCGGTGCGGATCAGTCGAGCAACGCAGCGACGTTCTACAGCTCGGGCCTGAAGGGCCGCTTCGAAGAAGGCAAGCGCAGCGACGACCATGTGCTGAAGGGACAGACCTACCGCGTGCTCGAAGCGCGCGACAACCAGCTCGTCGAGAAAGAAGTGCCGCTGCTCAATGCACTGAACGAAGTGCTGCGCGACGACTTCATCAAGGACTCGGTCGCCGGCATCGGCCGTTGGAACAAGGTGCTCGAAAAGGCCGGCTTGCCGCAGCGCCTGACCGTGCCGCACAAGGCGTTCCACCGCAACATCGGCGCTTTGGCGGGGGTCAAGGTATCGCCCGAGGGGCGCGTGGTGTCGCGCTCCGAGTGGGACGCCAACCAGAGCCGCTGGCTGCCGAGCCAGGAAGACTTCGCCTTTGTCGGCTCGCTGATGGGCCGGATCGTCGAGCCTGGAAAATTCGCGAACTGGATCGCACCGCCGGCGCTGGGCATCAACCGCCAGCCGGTGGACTTTGAATACGTGCGCTTCGGCTGACCAACGCCAATGCCGCCACCATGGCCGATCTGTCCGTCATCAAGCAGCACCTGATCGACCCCGAGATCTGCATCCGCTGCAACACCTGCGAGTCCATCTGCCCGGTGGCGGCAATCACGCACGACTCGCGCAACTATGTCGTGGATGCGGCCAAGTGCGATCTGTGCATGGCCTGCGTGGCGCCATGCCCGACCGGATCGATCGACAACTGGCGCACGCTGCCGCGAGCCCAGGCCTACGGCGTGCAAGAGCAATTCGGCTGGGACGCGCTGCCGCCCGAGCTGAGCGCCGAACAACTCGCGCTGTCGGGCATTGCCGCCGATGCTGCACCTGCGGCTGAGCCGCAACCGGCGGTGAGCGTGACCGGCACCGACGCCGCCGCCGCTTTCAACGCTGCATCCTATGGCGCGACGCTTCCGCCCTGGTCGGCGGCGCATGCCTACACGAATCTGTACGGCCCGAAGGCGCAGCACAAGGCGCTTGTCGGCAGCGTCGTCGGCAACGTGCGCGTCACCGAAGTCGGGCGCAGCGCCGGCAGCGACTACGACACGCACCATATCGTGCTCGACTTCGGGGCGATGCCGTTTCCGGTGCTCGAAGGCCAATCGATCGCCGTGCTCGCGCCGGGGCTGGATGCGAGCGGCCGCGCCCACCACCCGCGCCAGTATTCGATCGCGAGCCCACGCAATGGCGAGCGCCGCGGCTACAACAATCTGTCGCTGACGATCAAACGCGTGCTCGAAGACCATGCCGGCAAGCCGGTGCGTGGCGTCGCGTCGAACTACATGTGCGATTTGAAGGTCGGTGACTCGGTCCGGGTGATCGGCCCGTTCGGCGCCAGTTTTCTGATGCCGAACCACCCGCGATCCAACATCGTGATGATCTGCACCGGCACCGGCAGTGCGCCGATGCGCGCGATGACGGAGTGGCGCCGGCGCTTGCGCGCATCGGGCAAGTTCGAGGGCGGCAAATTGATGCTGTTCTTCGGCGCGCGGACCCAGGCCGAGCTGCCCTATTTCGGGCCGCTGCAAAACCTGCCGAAGGATTTCATCGACATCAACTTCGCCTTCTCGCGCACCTCGGGCGCGCCGAAGCGCTATGTGCAGGACGCGATGCGCGAACGCGCCGCCGACTTGGCGCAGTTGCTGCAAGACTCGAACACCTGCATCTATGTGTGCGGCATCAAGGCCATGGAAGAAGGCGTCGTGCTCGCGCTGCGCGACGTGGCGCTGCAAGCCGGGCTCGACTGGGAACCACTCGCTGCGGCGTTGAAGAGCCAGGGGCGGCTGCACCTCGAGACCTATTGAACTTCGCCGGCGGGGATGGCGATCACGCTGCAGCTGACAAAATGACGAGGAAGTGCTGGACCTCGAAGCGACCAGCCTGTCTGCCCTGTCTTGAGCGATGTCTCCGCAACCGGACCACCCCATGCAACACGCTTTCATTTGCGACGCGATCCGCACCCCCATCGGCCGCTACGGCGGCGCACTGTCGTCTATCCGCACCGACGACCTCGGCGCGATTGCGTTGCGCGCGCTGATCGCGCGCAACCCGAAGGTCGACTGGGCGGCGGTCGGCGACGTGCTCTACGGTTGCGCGAACCAGGCCGGTGAAGACAACCGCAACGTGGCGCGCATGGCGTCGCTGCTCGCCGGTTTGCCCAAGGAAGTGCCGGGGGCGACGATCAACCGCCTCTGCGGCTCGGGCCTGGACGCGGTGGGCAGCGCGGCGCGCGCGATCCGCTGCGGCGAGGCGCAGTTGATGATCGCCGGCGGCGTGGAAAGCATGAGCCGCGCGCCGTTTGTCATGCCCAAGGCCGAGACCGCGTTCAGCCGCAACAACGCGGTCTACGACACGACGCTCGGCTGGCGCTTCATCAACCAGGTCATGCGCGAACAGTACGGGGTCGACTCGATGCCCGAGACCGCCGAAAACGTGGCGAAGGACTTCGGCATCGAACGCGAAGCGCAGGACCGCATGGCGTTGCGCTCGCAGCTCAATGCGGTGAAGGCGCAGCAGGCCGGGTGTTTCGACGCCGAGATCACGCCGGTCATGGTGGCGCAAAAGAAGGGCGAACCGCTCAGCGTGAGCAAAGACGAACACCCGCGCGAAACCTCGCTCGAAGCCCTGGCCAAACTCAAAGGCGTGGTGCGCCCCGACGGCAGCGTGACGGCAGGCAACGCCAGCGGCGTGAACGACGGCGCGTGTGCGCTGTTGCTCGCCGGCGAGGCGGCCGCCGCGCGCCATGGCCTGACGCCGCGCGCGCGCGTGCTGGGCATGGCCACAGTCGGCGTCGCACCCCGCATCATGGGCATCGGCCCGGCGCCTGCGACGCGCAAGGTGCTCGAGCTCACCGGCCTGAAGTTGGCGCAAATCGACGTCATCGAACTCAACGAAGCCTTCGCCGCGCAAGGTCTGGCGGTGCTGCGCGACCTGGGCCTGGCCGACGACGATGCCCGCGTCAACGCCTGGGGCGGCGCAATCGCGCTGGGCCACCCGCTCGGCGCGAGCGGTGCGCGCCTGGTGACGACGGCGGTGAACCAACTGCACCGGGGCGGCGGGCGCTATGCGCTGTGCACGATGTGCATCGGCGTCGGGCAGGGGATTGCGCTCGTGGTCGAACGGGTTTGAGCGCGTTGACCTTCGCGCCGCGAGAGGATTCGCCGCTGTGCTGACGCGCTGCGCGATGCAATCACGCCGGTGCGCTTCATGGCGCCGCCTCACGCTTTGAAGGGATTTTCGATGCGCAGGCCCTCGATGCGTTGGCCGTGCTGAAGATCCTCGCTCAGCAGGCGTTTGCAGCCAGCTTCGAGCGCGGCGGCGACGATCAACGAGTCGTAAAAGGCGAGTTGCCAACGTGTCTGGATGCGCAGCGCAGCGGCGTATAACGGCCCGCTGGGCATCACACGCCACAGCGGTATCAGGGAATGCTCGAGAAACGCGCTGGCAGCTTCGGCTGTCGCAGGCTTGGCCAACTTGCCGGTGATGACACGCAGCGTTTCCTGAACCACCTGGAAGCTGATGCAGCCGCGATCGGTTTCGATCGCGGAATCGACCAAGCGCCGTGCGATGGTGCGCTTGCGTTCGTCAGTCGGGTCAAAGAGGTAGATGAAGACGTTGCTGTCGAGAAAGTCAACGCTCATTCATCTCGTCCCGCGTGAACTTGCGTCCGCCGGTGCTGACTTTGCCCTGCAGGTCGTCCAGCACTTCGCGAAATTTCCGCACGCGCTGCTTTCGCGCGTAGGTGGCGAGCCAGATCCGAAACTGCTCGTTCAGGGTCGTCTTTTCAGCCCGTGCCTGCGCGCGGGCGGCCTCGATCAGCGCTTCATCGGCACTGAGGGTGATGTTTTTCATGCTGAAAATCCGCTTATAGTGTGCCCGGGGTAGTGTACACGATTCAGTTCACACTATTATGCATCAAGCCCAGCATGCTCGTCAACGTGGCGCGGCGATCGTGTGGCGCGCCGACTCCCACCTTTGCGCGCTCTCGCTGGGCGCGACCAGAGCGTCGGGCTGAGCAATCGGGCAGGGCGATCAGGCAGGGCGATCAGGCTGGGCGATGAGGCAGGGCGATGAGGCAGGGCGATGAGGCAGGGCGATCGGGCAGGACGATCGCGCACGCCGATCAGGCAAGGCTCCCGCTCAGCGCGCCTGGCCGAGCGTGCGCAGCGCCTGCGTCAGATGGGGCTTGTCGATCATCGCGCCGTCGAGGCTCAAGGCGCCGGCGTCGGGATTCGCGGCGAACGCATCGACGATGCGCTGCGCGTGCGCAAGCTCCGCTGCACTGGGCGAATAGGCCTGATTGATGATCGCCACCTGGTCCGGGTGAATCGCCATGCGGCCGCGAAAACCGCGCCGGCGCGACGCGCGGCTGGTTGCGGCCAGCGCCGTGGCATCGCGGAAGTCGGCATGGATCGTCTCGATCGCCGGCACCCCCGCAGCCGCCGCGGCACACAGGCAGAGCGACCCGGCCAGCGCATACAGCGGCGAATACTGGCCGTCTTCGTCGCGGTTCGCCTCGGCACCGATCGCAGCAGACAGGTCTTCGGCGCCCCACGTCACCGCGGCCAGGCGCGGCAGCGGCGTGCAGAAGCTTTGCATGTTCAGCATCGCCTGCGCCGTCTCGGTGGCGACGGGCAGGATGAGCACGCTGCCGGCGCCGACGCCGGCGCGCGCCTCCAGCGCGTCGAGGCAGTGGCCCAGGCGCAGCACGTCGGCGGCGCTGTTCGTCTTGGGCAGCATGATGCCGGCCAGCCCGGGAATCACGACGCTGGCCAGGTCGCCCATGGCCAATCCGCTGTCCAGCGGATTGATGCGCACGAAGATGTGCGCTTGACGCGCTTCGAGTTGCAGCGCGTTCACCGCGATGAACTCGGCCGCGCTGGCGCGCGCGCCGACCTTGCGCGCTTCGGCCACTGCGTCTTCCAGGTCCAGGATCAGCACATCGGCCGCGCTGCCGAGGCCCTTCACGAGCTTGCGTTCGCTGTCGGCAGGAACGAACAGCAGCGAACGCAGCTTCATGCCAGCCCCCAGTCCGGCGCGTGCGACGGCCGGCCCGCAGGCGCCACGCCCAGGCCTGTGCCTCGTGCCGGCGCATCGAACCGGCTTGCGAACGGCGCTGCGCCGGCGCTCATATGGGCCTGCGCAACATCAGGGCCTGGCGCGTGCACAGGCACACCTCTTCGTCGCGCTGGTTCAGGCCCTGGTGGTACAGCGTCACGATGCCCGCGTTCGGCCGCGACTTGCTCTCGCGCAGCTCTTTCACGGTGGTGCGGGCGCGGATCGTGTCGCCGTAGAACACAGGCTTCGGGAAGCGCGTGTCGCTCATGCCGAGGTTGGCCAGGGTCGTGCCGAGCGTCGTGTCTTGCACCGACAGGCCGATCACCAGGCCGAGCGTGAAGATGCTGTTCATCAGCGGCCGGCCGAACTCGGTGCCCTTGCAGTACTCGGCGTCGATGTGCACCGCCGCCGGGTTGCAGGTGGCGCCGCAGAACCAGACGTTGTCGGCCTCGGTCACGGTGCGGCGAATCTCGTGCTCGAACGTCTGCCCGACCTTGAATTCTTCAAACCAGCGTCCGGCCATCGTGGTTTCCTTTGCGGCTCGCCCGCGAGTCTAGCGGGAACATGCCCGCGCCTGAACCCGCGTCGGTTCAGGCCGGGGACAGGACGTGGATGAAGCGGCTGGCGATGTGTTCGCGCGTCTTCGCGGCGTAAGCCGCCATGTGCGGCGCGGCAGCATGGGCCTTGAGCGCGTTCATGTCGCGCCACTTCTCGATCACGACGAAGGTGTCCGCTCCGTACTTGGTTTGAATCGCGAGCGCGCCTTCGGCGTCGGTCGCGGCGCCGTACTCGATGCAACCATCTTCGGCCAGAACCGCCGGCACGTTGGCGCGAAACGATTCGAGGATGGTGTTGCGCAGGCCGGGCTTGGCCGTGATGACGGCGAGGACGTGGATCATGGCGTGGCTCCCAGGAGGATTGGACTCGGCGCTGAAACCTGACCCAGGCAGGGGCAAGCACGGATTCAGCTCGGGCCAAAGCTTACCCTGCCGGATTCGACTCGCCGAGACCGTGCATGGCGCGCGCGGCACAATCGACAGTTCCATCCGGAGCCCTTCTCGCAGCAGGCCATGAACCCGAGCGAACGCACATCCGTCGACATCGGCCTGCTGCGCCAGTGGTTGGGACGCACCGAACGCCGCAGCGACAGCGTGCACGCGGCGCCGCTGGCGGCGTTGGCCGCCACGCTCGACCGCGACGAGGCCTTGCCCGCGCCCGGCGCCGACGTACCGCCGCTGTGGCACTGGCTGTTCTTCACGCCGCTGGCGCGGCAGTCGCAGATCGGCGCCGACGGCCACGCCAAACGTGGCGACTTCCTGCCTCCGGTGCCGCTGCCGCGCCGCATGTGGGCCGGCGGGCGGCTCGAATTTTTGCAGCCGCTGCGAGTCGGCGAAGAAGTCACTCGCGACTCGCGCATCGTCAAGGTCGACGCCAAGTCGGGCCGCAGCGGCGAGCTGGTGTTCGTCACGGTGCGGCATGAAGTCTCAAACGCACGCGGCATCGCGCTCACGGAAGAGCACGACATCGTCTATCGCGACCTGCCGGCGCCGGGCGCGCCGCCACCGACGCCGCAGCCGGCGCCGAGCGACGCAACGTTCTCGCTCGAAATCGTTCCCGACCCGGTGCTGCTGTTCCGCTATTCGGCGCTCACGTTCAACGGCCATCGGATTCACTACGACCGGCCCTATGTGACGCAGGTGGAAGGCTACCCGGGCCTGGTCGTGCATGGGCCGTTGATCGCGACGCTGCTCGCCGATCTGTTGCGGCGCGAACAGCCACAAGCGCGCATGCGCCGCTTTGCGTTCACCGCGATGCGCCCGCTGTTCGACACCCATGCCTTCACGCTGTGTGGCCGGGTCGATGCCGACCCGCACCACGTTGCGCTGTGGGCGCGCGACCATGAAGGCTTGCTCGCGATGCAGGCGCAAGCCGAGCTCGCCTGACGGCCTGACGTCGAGTTGAATTCCCGATGCATAACGCCCCGGACACTACCGCGTACGCCGAGATCCGCGACGCTGTGCGCTCCCTGTGCGCACAATTTCCGGGGCAATACCACCGTGCCATCGACGCCCAGCGCGGCTACCCCGAAGCCTTTGTGGATGCTCTCACCAAGGCCGGCTGGATGGCCGCGCTGATCCCGCAGGAATATGGCGGCTCGGGCCTGGGGCTGGCGGAGGCTTCCGTGATCATGGAAGAGATCAACCGCAGCGGCGGCAACTCGGGCGCCTGCCACGGCCAGATGTACAACATGGGCACGCTGCTGCGCCACGGCTCGGCGCAGCAGAAGCAGCGCTACCTGCCGCGGATTGCGAGCGGCGAACTGCGCCTGCAGTCGATGGCGGTAACGGAACCGAGCACCGGCAGCGACACGACGAAGATCAAGACCACCGCACTGCGCAGTGCGGGGGGCGATCGCTACACGATCAATGGCCAGAAGGTCTGGATTTCGCGCGTGCAGCACTCGGACCTGATGATCCTGCTCGCGCGCACGACACCGCTGGCCGAGGTGAAGAAGAAGTCGCAAGGGATGTCGATCTTCATCGTCGACCTGCGCGACGCGATCGGCAAGGGCATGACGGTGCGGCCGATTCCCAACATGGTAAATCACGAGACGAACGAGCTGTTCTTCGAGAACCTGGAGCTTCCCGCCGAGAACCTGATCGGTGTCGAGGGCCAGGGATTCAAGTACATCCTCGACGGCTTGAACGCGGAGCGCACCTTGATCGCCGCCGAGTGCATCGGCGACGGCCATTGGTTCATCGATCGGGTCACGAAATACGTTGGCGAACGAATCGTGTTCGATCGGCCGATCGGCCAGAACCAGGGCGTGCAGTTTCCGATTGCGCAGGCCCACATCGAAGTCGAAGCCGCGGACTTGATGCGCTGGCAGGCGTGTCGCCTGTTCGACGCGCATGAACCCTGCGGCGCGCAGGCGAACATGGCGAAGTACCTCGCCGCCAAGGCGGCATGGGAAGCGGCCAACGCCTGCATCCAGTTCCATGGCGGCTTCGGCTTCGCCTGCGAATACGACGTCGAGCGCAAGTTCCGCGAGACCCGGCTTTACCAGGTGGCGCCGATCTCGACGAATCTGATCCTGAGCTATGTGGCCGAACATGTGCTTGGTTTGCCGCGTTCATTTTGAATTGGCTCGGACCGACGTGGAGCGAACCGGATGAATCGCGCCGCACCGGCTGAACACCAAGAGGCCGCTTTCGGCCCGTTGCTGCCTTTCGCACGCGTCCGCTTTTGCGAGTCAAGGTTTGCGTGGCGCGGCAGGCGGTACCCGCAGGGGGCTCATGCTGTGGCGGTCTCCGCTTCGCTCCGACTGCGCTGTGGTGCTCGCCTTGGAGTCGCGCCGCAAACTCACTTCGCTCACTTCGTTCGCTACGTTCAAACAGGTGCGGCGAGTCAGTTTTGGATGCGCGCTGCGCGCGCCGACTCCAAGGCTGCGCTCCTCGCCGCCACAGAAATCGCCCCCTGCGGGTACCACCTGCCGCGCTGCAACGGTTGTGGTCTTCGTCGCAAACACCACCTGCGTTTGGCAGCGCCTCTGAGACCCCTCCTGACTCGTCTGAAGGCGCGCAGATCAATACGTCTTGGGTTTTCGTCGCAGAGAAC
>Ga0315290_10000027_pt1 | contig 81602 bp, 60 predicted proteins | sample YL17G12_0_MG_FD_203627 | JGI IMG/M metagenome (GOLD analysis project Ga0315290, IMG submission 203627) | Sediment microbial communities from Yellowstone Lake, YNP, Wyoming, USA - YL17G12_0 | ecosystem: Environmental > Aquatic > Freshwater > Lake > Sediment | place: USA: Wyoming | collected... | reverse complement strand
TCGTTATCGGCCAAAAACCGTCCTCAACGTAGTTTCAACTACGCCTGCGGCGATTTTTGACCTCTGCCTCGCTGACGAAAATTTCGCTCGTTCTCGTTACAAAAGCAATTTTTAGAGGTTCCCTTAAATATGCCAAGTTTGGTTGTATTTTCGACGATTTCTTTCGCGTTTGGATAATACCTGCCCATATTTTCACCCTTGTTTTTTGCCGATAGCTTGGTTAAACCGCCAATGGGCCCAGTTGATTACTTGGCCAACACCACACACAAATTGCCGAACAAACTCAAATGTGCATCAATCGATAAATACTGGCAACTGGCCCGTTCTTATTATGGAACGGAGATATTATAAAAACGGTAGTAGGTCTTGTGCCATCTGAGAGCCCACAGATCCGCCAGTTCCACTCTTTCGACATTGCCGCCGACAAAAGCCATGTTGATTGCCATACCGTGACGATCAGTACAAAAAATCGGCATCAGGTCCCAGTAGCCTGCTGTCAGGTCATCCGGTACGGGATCAGGTTGTGGCGGGTTAGAGGGAAATTCCGTACCTGAATCAACTCCCGGCCATGCGCCGACCCAAGTGGCGTCCCCTACTAAGGGAACATCAGATGGGGCTGTCGAGTATTTCATATAGGACTTGGCAGGGTTCCGATCGATATAAAACTCCTTTAGGTAGCGTACCGATGCATATTCATCACTTTTTTGCGAGGGGAAATGGGGGAACAGCCAACAATTCACTCCGTAGGAACCTTCAGCGAATTGCCATCGCCACGTTGATTTATTCGTTCCCGTCCATATCCAGGTACTCTCACTCGCGCCCTCTGATATCTTGAACGGTGCTGACGGGCAGGTGGCTATTTTTATTATTCCATCTCGGTATCTAATCGGGTCTAGGGCCTCTGCCTTGCTAGCACTGAAATATGGGGCCAATTCATGGATCCAGTTTTTGCGCTCCGCGCCATAACTCGTTATATCACCGCTGCCCTGGGTACCCATCATAGTTTCGTCATTATTCTCGTGGACGTACATGGCCATCGCCACGGCTATTTGCCTGAGATTGCTCGCGCACTGGACAGCCCTGGCCTGCTCCTTGGCCTTGGCCAGGGCCGGCATCAGGATTGATATCAGCAGGGCAATGATGGAAATAACCACCAACAATTCAATTAACGTGAAACCTTTTCTCTTCTTCATGGAAATTCTCCTTGAAACTCACCGGGTTTTTCAAGCTTGCAAGCACAAGCCAAACCCGGCATCAGGCACCATAGGCAAGTTATACTAACACTATAGGCAAGTTATACTAACACTATAGGCAAGTTATACTAACACTATGTAAAACTATGTAAATAATAACACAACCGGGCAAACAGGTCAAGGCAAACAGGTCAAGTCTATAATACTACAGCGCCACATAGCTGTTTTCGGACTTAAAAACCGTGTTTTTGATACTGATAATGAGGCCGGCGAGCCTACAAAAGGCCTAAATGGCGCTGTAGTAATAATTTGCCGTTTTTTTGACTATTTTGCCTGCCGCGGGGGGATCAGTATCGTTTCAGAGTAAATCCGGCCATCAGAAAATAAATGGTATGGCCGTCGATAACCCCTGCTATTACAAGAAGATAGCGTTTGGCGACGAATGCTGTCGTTCTGGAGTTCCAACAGCGGGTTTGCCGATGATTAGCGTATAGGAATTTGTATTTAACTTATGTTTTCTCAATAAGTTAGCATAATGCCATCGGCTTAACGCAAGGAGGTCCGGCGGAAACCGGTAATTTAGAGAAAAACCCGTTACGGCGGTTGTATCCGACCGGCCGATTCGATATACTACCGGAAAATCCAGTGGCATAGCCACTTTTTCTGTTCTATTAGGTTGGCAAAAGGCCGCTCTCATTGGTCGCTCGCTGGAATGGCAAAATCACGAAATTAAAGAAGTTTTCAACATAGAAGTTTTCAACATAGGAGTATGTTATGAAGAAGGCTTTTGTCCTTGTCTTTATCGGTTTTCTTTTGGTATCTATGCTCGAGCCGTCTGTGGTTCGGGCGGACAGGACCATTGTACGGATGGAGACCAACTTCGGCGATATTATCATCGAATTGTATGATAGTGAGACGCCCATAACAGTGGGGAATTTTATGGGTTACGTAAACAGAGGTTTCTACGACGGGGTGATTTTCCATCGTGTGATAGACAATTTTATGATCCAGGCTGGGGCATACGATGAGGATATTTACACTTATATCGCTGGGAATCCGGATTTTGACGATCCGGACTGGCTGAAGGATCCGCTGTTTTATCGTGACCCGAACGATCCGATCAAGGACGAGATAGTCAGCACTCTGCACAATGACCGTGGCACAATTTCTATGGCCAACTCCGGTCCCAATACCGGTGCGTCACAGTTCTTCATCAATCAGAAAGCCAGCGGTAATGGGAATCTGGACGGTAAACACGCGGTTTTCGGCAAGGTGCTCGAAGGGATGGATGTGGTTGACGAGATTGCCGACGTCGAGACCTTTACGGTTGGTGAAGATAGTGCGTATCCGATGGCGGATGTGCCGGTGGAAGGTGACAAGGCGGTGATCCTGAGCGTTACGGAAGTAAGGCGGTTCGATCCCAACAGTTCAGATTTAAGCGATGTTCCATTTTTGCACGCCAGCGACGGTCTCAGACGGATGTTCGCCGGGCAAGGGGACCGCACAGAAGCGAATTACGCTCATGTTTTTTCAGAAGTGAAGTTTCTGGGCATTAGTTGTTTGAAATGGGAGCAAGAGGCGCTTTCGGAAGACGATAGTGATATCGACAGTTTTTATATGTACCTGGCGAAAGATACGTCAGGGACATTGTGGGTGCTGAAATATTATCTCAACGGATATACGGAGTTCCAGGCGAACTCACTGCTGAAAGCGACTGCGTTTACGGAATACGACGATAACGATATGTATTTCCGGCTTATCACCGGCAGTTACAATCCTGACAATTTGGCCGATCCCGATAATACGCTTGTCATAGGCGTTGGCAGTACTATGGAGACGACGACGATAGAAGGTGTGAGCGCATCGTTAGATAATCGGCCGGAGTTTGGCAATGAACTGATTCGGGTGAAATGGTCGCAAGGTGAAGATGAAACGGATGTCAACTGGTATTATTATCATGAGTCGGTGGGGCTGGTGCTCGATCTTCGAGACGATACTGGTGATGTGGAAGAGGACGGCTGGCAGCTTGCGGCTTTCAATTTCGACGCGACCAGCGGTGATCTGAGCGATGTTCCTTACCTTCATGGCGAAGGCGGTTTGACGCGAACGTACATGGGGCAAGGCGATTACGAAGGAAAGAGTTTCACTCATACTTTCTACTCGATAGATTTTCTGGGGATCAAATGTTTGAAGTGGTATCAGTCGCGTCAAGCCTCGGCAGGAATAGATAGTTTCTATTTTCATCTGGCTAAAGATACGGAAGGTGATCTGTGGGTGTTGAAATACTACACCAACGGTACGGTCGAGTTCGAGGCTGACTCGTTGCTGGACGCCAGGCCGTTCAGTGAGTATAGCGGCTATAATATGGCCTTTCGGCTGATAGACGGCGGCTATGATCCGGATGACCTGGACGATCCGAGCAATGAACTCGTTATCGGCGAGGGCAACTCGATCGAAAAACAGCAGATAACGAGTTTTTCCGAATCGCTGGAAGATATGCCTTACTATGAAGATGACCTTGTCCAGGTGAAGCATTTGCTGGGGCCTGAGGAAGATAAGACGCGATGGTCGTATTTCGACGAGTCGGTGGGACTGGTGATGTGCCGGCTGAAGAGTGTCGTAAGCTCGGAGATTGGCGATACCAGCGGATGGCGGCTGGCGTGGTTCGGCAAGACGGAGCCTCAGTTCGATGAGAACAGCAACGATTTCAGTAAAGTGCCGTTCATGATGGCACGGCCGGGTGATATGCGGATATATCGCGGGCAAGGGGAATTGGCAGGCAATTGGTATAAGACAGAGTTCCCCAGTGAGAAATTACTGGGGGTGGATTGCCTGAAAATCGAGAAACGAGACAGGTATGGTTTTGGAGTTGAGTCGAGTATATATGGCGGGCGAGACAGCAATGGGCAGTTGTGGGTGTTCAGGGAAGATCGGGGTGAAGATACTTTGTTCGAGGCGGAAGATATCAGCCGAATCGTTCCTTTCGAGAAGTATCTTGATATGCATCTGTGGCTGATGAGCGGTGAATACGATGAGGGTACGACGCTGACGGGAAATGTTGGCGATGGGACCGAGACACAGGAGATTATTAGTCTGACCGAATCGCTGGATGGGTGGTCCGATTATAACGATGAGTTGGTTCTGGTCAAATCGACACAGGAGCCAGATGCGGGCGAAGCTGCTGACTGGGGCTATTACCACGAGTCGGTGGGGCCGGTACTGTGGCTGGAGGAGAACGCGTTCGAGCTGAACCAAATTGACTTTAGTGGATACGGCTGGTATCTGGATGAGCCGAGCGATCTGACGAACGTTGAGATTGTTTTGAAGGCGAGTAAGAATCGGGACCAGGCTTCGGATAAGTTTGTTGTTTCGGGTAAGCTTGGCGCGGAGAATGGAGATTTTGCCGGCGGCATTTTGTTTTTGCATGTCGGCACGTACTCGGCCCAGATCGAGATTTCTGAATTTGTGGTCAAGCAGTCTGGCGGTCATAATATACTGATCTATAGCGGCAGTCCGAACGAGACGGAGATGGTTGCGGTAAAGATCGATTTGGCAAAGGGGACATTTTTGATTTCGGGCAACCGGTTGGACTTGTCCGGGATGGGCAAACCGATTAAGGTGGATATAGTGACGAACGGTTACTGGGGCTGTGGCCAGGCTCAGATCAAAAATAATAAAGAGGTGCCAATTGTATTTATGCATGGTTATGAAAACGTTCTGCGCAAGGAGAAGTTCACATTTGTATATGACGACCGGGTCCGTAACGATTCGCTGACGGTGAAAGGCGAGATCGCGACCAGGGAGTATCCGATCGATCTTAGCGAAACCAAAGTTACCGTAAGCTGGGGCAGTAATACGTTTATCATCAAGTCTGGTGAGCTGGTGAAAAAGAATGCCAATAGCGAGAAATATACATATCAGGCCTTGTCTGGGAATCTGAGGCTGGCGTATTTTGATATGGAAAACGGTACGTTTAGGATTGTCATAAGGAAGGCGTACCTGTCGAAGCCACCGCAAGATCTGGGTGTTAAGATCGAGGATGAAGATGGTAATGTGTTGTTCAATGAAAAAATGAAGATATAGGCGCAGGGATAAGGAAGAGGCAATCGCGAAAGGAATATCATGTTGTTTGAGCAAGACGCCCGTAAGGGAATATTCAAGATAAGATGTTGGTTATTATTGCTAAGCGTGGTGACGGCATCGATTGGAGGTGCCGGCAGACTGTGCGGGCAAGCGGCCAAGGTCGAGGCCGACGATGAGCAGCTCCTGAGTCTGAAGCATATCTACCAAACCACGAAGCCACTTTTTGCGGATACGGGTCGTCAGGTGATCAAGCTGACACTTCAAGAGTGCATTCGGCAGGGGCTGGCCCATAATCTGGATATGCGTGTCGGCGGCTATGAACCGGCTATGCGGATGTCCGATCTTGTCTCGGCGGAAGCGGCGTTCGATGCAGTGCTGTTCGGTTCATCGCAGATGAATGTTACCGATCAGGCCAATATCGATTCGGGATATTATACCCGGACCATCGTAACCGATAACGGTACCCGCGATGTGCGTATGGGGAGCAGTCCTTTCCTTGGGAGCCATGATTACAATTATATGCTGGGGCTTCGCAAGTTACTTCCTACCGGCGCATCGGTTCAACTGGCACAGCAATTGCGTCGTTTGCGTGATCTGACCGACGAAGATCAACAGTTGTTCCGCAATCCTTTTTACGAATTCGGTCTTCAGTTTCAATTGCGTCAGCCCCTTCTGAGGGATTTTGGTATCGATGTGAACCGGGCGAACATTCTGGCCTCTCGCAACAACTACCGCATCAGCCAACAGCAGTTTCATTTGCTGGTTATCCGCACTGTAGCGGAAGTGGAGAGCAACTACTGGAACCTGTTTTTTGCCCGTCAGAGGGTGAAGATATTCGCCGGCCTGATCGAGAGATCAAAAATGACTTTTGAGAGGATACAGCAGCGTAAGGATTACGATGGTAAAAGCCTGGTGATTGCCCGGACCCTGGCGGTTATCAAAGGCGCCGAGGCCGATTTGTTAAGCTCCCGCAATTTGGTACTGCAGCAACAGACGCTTCTTTTGGACAGTATCAATAGTCCCGAGCTGTCGCTGAAAGAACAATTGGAAATCATCCCCGAGGATCAACCTGGTATGGTCTGGTATGAAGTCGATCTCGCTGGTGCGGTAGATACAGCTTTGCAGAGGCGGCCGGAGATTATTTCTCAGCGTTTGCGGGTGGATACGGCAGAGTTGGCCCAGGGAGTGGCTCAGAACCAGGCGCTTCCGCGTCTGGACCTGGTCTATCAACAGGAGATGACCGGTCCGGGCGATCAATATCATTCGTCGTGGGACCAGCAGTGGCAGAATGAAACAACTAATTATGTGTTTGGTTTGAGTTTCGAAGTACCGTTCGGCAATCGTGCGGCGGAGGCGGCGCTGAGCAGAGCGCGAAATCGACAACAGCAGGAAAAACTTAATCTGGAAAGCCTCCGCCAACAGGTTTTGGCGGACGTGAGTATTTCGCTGGATAAACTTGACAGCAGTTACAAAGAGATCGGCAAGCGGATTGAAACGGTCGAGGCGGAACAAGACGTACTGGTGAATCATCTGGCAATGCAGGATGCCGGCCGGCAGGACACGATGACTCCTGAGTTTCTTAATTTGAAACTAAATTCGGATCAGCGTCTGGCCAGCAGCCAGATTGTTGCTGTACAGGCCATGGTTCAATATAATCTGGCGATAATGGATGCGTATCGAGCTCAGGGGACGCTGCTTCGGTATAACAATATCAAGTTGGCGGAGCTTGTCGAAGGGGTGGAGTGATATTTGCGTTGGGTAGCGGCAAGTCTTTTTGTGGTGGGATGGGTCCGGTTGAATAAGTGAGTATGTATGGAAACAAAGTGGATGGAGCAGGACTGGGGTGGTGATCGGGTGATCCTGGCGGGTGATGCCGGTGGGACAAATACGAGCATTGCCTTGGTAGGTGAAGCTGACGGGGAATTCAGCATTATCATGAAATGCGCTTTCAAGAGCGCCGAGATCACCAATTGTTTCGAAGCGGTGGAAAAAACACTGTCAGAAGCACAAGCCAAGCGGCCCCGCCTGAAACCGGATATTTGTTGTATAAGCGGTGCGGGGCCGGTCGAAAACAATTACTGCAGGCCTACGAACATCGCCTGGAATATCGACGGCAATGAAATCGAAAAGAAACTCGGTGTAAAAACGCTGATAATCAACGATTTTATGGCGATAAGTTACAGCCTGCCGCTTCTGGATGTAAATGATCCGGATCGGATTACGCCGTTGAGGCACACGGACGATTCGATGTCAGAGCAGACGGGTAATATGAGGGCTGTGGTGGGCGCCGGGACGGGTCTGGGCGTTGGTTTTCTTTTGGATGACGGCGGTAAATACACGGCAATCGCCTCAGAAGGAGGGCATATAGGTTTTGCCCCGTTTGACCAGGAGACGCGCCAGCTTCAGGAATATCTGGTCGGGTGGGCAGGGGACAATCTGGAAGCGGAACTATGTGTGTCCGGTCAGGGGATTGTCAATATTTTTCGTTATTTCCGGGACGCCCGGGGGGCAGGTCGCAAAGGCGTTTTGGCGGAGATCGACCAGGCGCCGGATACCGATAAGCCGCGGATGATATCGCAAAATGCCGAGACGAATACGGTGTGCAGAGATATTCTGAGGCTTTTTGTTAAACTGTACGGAAGGCTGGCCGGGGACGTGGCAACGATTGCGCTGGCGACTATGGGGGTTTATCTGGCAGGTGGTATCGTTACCAAGGACGAAAAACATTTTCTGGAAGATGATCTTTTTATGCGTTATTTCGAAGAGTGTTACAATCCGAATATTCGCAGGGTGCTCAAGTCGATACCGGTGTATATAATCAAGGATTATTCGGTTTCTTTGTATGGGGCGGCTAATGCGGGGTGCTGCCTTATGGTGTGATTGATGTTATAGTAATGGTGTGATTGATGTTATAGTAAATGGTTAATGAAACGGAGCGATGAAGTGACAAAGGAGTTTATCAAACGGGCCAAAGCTGGGGAAAATGTTTTTATTACGGATGTGAGGGATGCTTATGACAATCTGCCGAAAGAAAAACGACAGACTATCTCCTGTGTGGTAAATCTGGCGGCAGGGGGGGTGCGTATTTTCGAGATTAATATGCCTTTGTTTGACGAATTGGCCGGTCAGGAGAGAGAGTTCGTCGAAACTTATGTTCGAGCGGAGATATTTAATATTATTTCGACGCTGGGCGGTCGCAATGTAACGTTGTATGTAGATACCGCCAATAAGGATATGCTTAAACTGGCTGAGAGTTTTAATGATACGTTCGGGATTGATGAGAGTCGTGATCAGAGGAAAGGGTTCGGTCGGTGCGTAAATGTTATCGACAGGATGTTGGGGGCAATTTGTGACAGGGGAAACGATCAAGGGGCGCCCAGGTTCGAATTTATTGTTAAGGATCGCGCGGAAATGGCCAGTTTGTCGGATGGTGCGATAGAGACCGCCGGCAATGGCGGGATATTCAAGAAGGTGGCCCAGAAGCTGGATGGAAAAGTTATTTGCGGAATGGATATCGGTGGAACGGATATTAAAGTTGCCTTGGCGGTGGACGGCAAACTTAGGAGCCTGAAGGAATATGACTGGTTCCCGGAAAGTTTTAAGCAGGCCCAGCAACTGACAGGACCGATTTGTATGCTGGTGCGGCTGGTGCGTGCCAATGTTTCAGTGGATGCGGACGATACGATGGGTTCTGAAGAAAAAACCGCGATCCAGGAGAAATTGGCCAAGGCGATGGATAAGGATGCTTCATACCAGCTTATAGCAGAAGTAGTAACCGAGGTGGAAGATGTTCTAGCTGATAAGATTATGGGAATCGATGCGATAGGGCTTTCTTTTCCGGATGTTGTGGTTAAGGATAAGATCGTGGGCGGCGAGACGACCAAGACCAGAGGACTGAGAAGTAATTCGCAGGTCGATTATGAAGAAGAGTTTGCCAAGATGATCGACCTGGATGAGCAGTTGCTGGAGTTGTGTAAGCCGGGCGGGGTGGTCAAGAATACCAATGATGGGCCTATGGCGGCGTTTACCGCGGCGGTGGAGATCGCGGCGGCGGGATCGGCCGAGGAGGTTAAAGATGGCGTCTTTGCCCATACGCTGGGAACCGAGTTGGGTACAGGGTGGGTGGATGGCAGTGGGTCGATTCCAGAAATACCACTGGAATGCTATAATTATATAATCGACTTGGGCAGCTTCGATGGGAAAGAATATCCGCCTGATGATGTGAGAAGCATTAATAATTTTAATACGGGACTGACGGGTACGCTGCAGAGATATGCCAGTCAAAGCGGGGTGTTTCGATTGGCTGTGAAATACTTTTCCGAGCAAAGAAATGATCTGTATCAGGAACTGCTCGATATGGGGTTTGTGGTGGAGAGGCAGGAAGGCGGCCGAGAGATGCTGACGGTGCCGACCAAACCGAAGGATATGAGAAAGGCTTTTCTGGAACATGTGATGTCACTGCCGGAAAGAGAAGGCGATGAGGTGACCCGAGAGATTTTTCGTCAGGTAGGGGTGTTTCTGGCGATAACATGGTTCGAGACCCAAAGGATCGCCAGGCCAGCGTCAAAAGCGAGGATACTGTTCGGCAGACTGGTGAAGAACGATTGTTGTTTTCGGTTGATGCTGGAAGGCGCGCGTAGCAGGAAAGCCGATTTGCAGATGGACGTGGCCGACGGGGGAATGGCCAATACGTCTTTGATGAAACAACTGCAGGCGGATCCTCATTTTACCGTGGCACAATTCGCCCAGGCGATCGGGGCGATATATTACGGGAATATGGGGTTGCTTTAGGGTACAGGCGAGAACGAAACCCTGAGACTACAGTACCCGGGTTATTGAGGTGAGGATATCTTTTTCGAGGTCGCCGTCGCGTGCCAGCGGGATCCATACGTTGTTTTGGTCGCTCTTGCCTATGGAAGCGGAGTCTATGGGGATTCGGCTGGCGGTACCGGAAAAGACATCCTGTGCCTGCACTGAACCGCTGACGACCGAGGGGGCAAGAGAAAGCCTCTCTACGTCAACGCGACACTGTAGTTGGTACTTACTGTTTTCCAGCGAGAACAGTTCCATACGTACGCTGCGGCGGATGGTGTGCAAACTGGCCTCGGCGGTCGCCACGGCGGTCACGGTGTCCCGGCGCCAGAATTCAAACCATTGGCGGCTTACCAGCGGAAATGTTTCAATGATTCCTGATCGCAGATTAACCTGGTCCAGGCTAAATCCCCTGCTTTTTAATTCCGATTGGCACTGTTGCCAAAGATGATCCAGGTCGGCTTCAACGGTCACCGGTTCGCTGTCAAGGGCAGTGGGAACAGTTGCGCAACCCGTTAAAAGACACGCTACAATGGCAACGATAATTAGTGGTTGTTTGTGCATACCCGGCATTTTCGTTCACATTCAGTATGGATAACTATTTGAAGGATTCTGTTAAGATTCGTACTGTTGTTCCAATTGTCTCAGTGTCCGCTGACAAGCTAGGCGAGAAACGGTGTTGAGCCGATCGATAAACAGGATACCGTTAAGATGATCGGTTTCGTGCTGGTAAATAGTGGCGGCAAATTCGACAGCGTCGGTAATAAACCGGTTGCCGTCCAAATTCAGGGCACTGACGCGGCAAACGGCGTAACGTCGCACGGTAGCTCGTACGTCGGGGATCGACAGGCAGCCTTCTTCCATCCTGAAATCACCCTGACAATCACTGAGTTGTGGATTGACAAGAACCTCAGCGTCATCGCGTTTGCCGGTGGGACTGACGACGATTAGCCGTAATGAAACGCCAACTTGCGGAGCGGCCAAACCGACCCCCGATGATTCGATCATCAGATCAGTCATACGTTCCGCCAAGGCGGTAATCTCAGGCGTAATCCGCTCCACAGGCTGGGCCATCTGGGCCAGGATGGGATGCGGATAGGTAATAATCCGTAAGTCATTTAAGTTTGAAAGGTCAACCTGCATAAATCTTTAGTGTCAAGGGGACTCCATAAAAAAAATTACATCTTCTTTATTCATTATATTAAGTTTTCCCGCCACAGACTAGCCCAATTAATTACCGAAACCTGGTACCATGTAAGGTTTTGATCTTTGGCGGCCATGGCCGAAGTGCCTATAACTCTTTTATCTGTAGGATGTTATGTGTGTTTGGCGGCGATGGGTCTGTCAATGGGACAAAAACGGTAAAAAACTCAATTTTTTTGTCTGAAACGGGCAGAAATGTAAAAAACGTTGAACATTTGTTTGGAGGTAGTGTATATTCTCACGAGGTTGCTTCTGTATCTATATCAGGTATGTTTTGGTATCGAGTGTTGTTGAGATAAGGATCGTATCGGAAAAGATGGTCAAATTGCCGGAAATCATAGAACCGCAAACGGCATATACATCGAACATGAAATCGCTGTGGGGGCGGTGGCCGGCGTTGGCGCAGCAGGTGGAGCTGGTTGACGAACAGGATATCATTGAGTGTGAGCCGACGCGTAGCGGCCAATTGACCTGTCGGCTGATGGGCGCCAAAGGCAGTGAGGTGTATCTGCACAGCCAACATGATCCGAAACGCCAAGCGGATCAATGGGCCCAGGGCGTGGTGGAATCGGCCGAGACACCGCAGGATCAGGAAAGCTCCCGGATACCGATGTGCTATATGGTGGATGGGTTTGGGCTGGGGTATCACGTTAAGTCGCTGTTTGAGAGGCTGATCGGTGACGCGTTCATCATTGTGAGCGAACGCAACATACCATTGATTCGTACAGCACTGGAACACCTGGATTACTCACAGATGCTCGGTAGCGGACGTGTGATATTGATCACGAGCAACGAACGGGAGGAGATTTTCAGTAAACTGCAAACGCGGTCCACCGCTATGATGCTGGGTGTGGTTTTTACTGCGAGTTTACAAGGGCAGGTGGATGGCGAATTCCACAGCGAAGTGCGCAGGACGGTCAGCGAGTACGCGACATTCATGCGCAGCCATCTGGTCAGCCTGATGGCCAACAGCGTAACCACCTGCAGAAATATTCTGTATAATCTGCCGAGCTATGTGGGTACAAGTTCGGTCGATATTCTCAGGAATCGTTTCAAAGATACCCCGGCGGTGATAGTCTCGGCTGGCCCTTCACTGGGACGAAATGTGGAGTTGCTCAAGACGATCCGAGATAAGGTGGTGGTGATCGCGGTGCAAACTACGCTAAAGCCGTTACTGGCGCAGGGTATTGTGCCGGATTTTGTGACGAGCCTGGACTATCACGAGGTGAGTCGGCGGTTTTTCGAAGGGCTCGATGACCTCAGTGATGTGCACCTGGTGGCCGAGGCGAAGGCGACCTGGCATGTGATCGATTACTATCGCAGACGTGGACCAGTCTCGCTGCTGGATAGTAAGTTTGCCTGCGGGGTTCTCAAAGGTATGCAGGACAAACACGAACAGTTGCCGGCGGGATCGACGGTGGCGCATCTGGCGTTTTATCTGGCTGAATATATCGGAGCTCAGCCTATTATCTTCATCGGGCAGGATCTTGCGTTTACGGATAACGTGTATTATAGTCCGGGTAACGCTCTGCACGAGGTCTGGAGTGGGGAGTTGAACCGATTCTGCACTATTGAGATGAAAGAATGGGAACGGATATCGCGGAATCGGCATATACTGCGGAAGGTGGAAGATATTCATGGACAGAAAATCTATACCGACGAACAGATGTTCACTTATCTGCAGCAGTTCGAAAGGGATTTCGCCAAGTGCCCGGTACGGATAATCGATGCGACCCAGGGCGGAGCGCGAAAGCAAAACTGCGAGGTAATGAGCTTAAAAGAGGCGGCGCAACGATATTGCCTGAAACCGGTCGATCGTAAAAAGTTTGACTATCGTGAAAAAATAAATCGTTTCGATACGAGCAGGTTGAAAGAAGCCTGCCTGGCAGTGCAGGAGCGGATCAAAGAGGTAGAGGAACTGAGAGATATCGTTGCCGAGACAATTGAACAACTCGATGAGATGGTCTCGCTGGTGGATGATCAGCCGAGGATGAATCAGAAGATGGTTCGCCTGGATGAGCTACGGACCAAAGTGAAATATCGTGAGGAGATATATCAGTTGGTAATGCATGTAACGCAGGGGGCGGAAATGTTTCGGTTTCGCCGGGATCGTGCCCTGGAACTGGACGGCAGTCATGGAAAAGACCTGCAACGGAGACAACTCAAACGAGACGTGCAATACGTTACGGAAGTAAAAAACGGTTGCGTGAGATTGCTGGATATGCTACGGGAGTGCGTAGCGCGTTTCGACGAAGAAATGGAAAACATCAAAAGAGTAAAAGATGGCAGTTGGTGACAGAAATAAAACAGCCGCTATTGTGTATGCGGACCTGGATCGGAGCACTTTGGGGACGCCTTCGCGGATATCGCAGCGGTTGGCGGGGCGGTGTGTTCTGGCCCGGACGGTAAAACGGCTGGAACAGGCTCGGCGCGTGGATGAAATAATTGTGTTTTGTCCACACTCGCAGCAGGGGCAAATCGGCAAGCTGGTCGAAGGGACTCGGGCAGTTGTTGGGCCTCTGGGAGAAGTTGTGCCGGTGAGTGATCGGATAAGGCATCGCAAGTGGGCTTTGAGAAGCTGGCGGGGAGGGATACACGAGGCAACGCAGTTCGACGAACAGGCGTTCACAAATGAGATGGCTCAATACCTCCGGCAGCGTGGAATCGCTACGGCGGCGCCGGTGGCAGTTGAGGCGGTGCTGATCGATCCGGAACTGCTTGACGGATTGCTGAAAGATCATTCGGTCCACAAGACCGGGATGCAATTCACCTTTTCGCAGGCTGGAGTGGGACTTTGCGGCTGGGCGCTTCAGGTGGGGCTGCTGGGCGATCTGGCACAATCGGGACGGCATATCGGGGATCTGCTGTCGTATAATCCCCAGTCGCCACATGCCGATTTGCTGGTACAGGAATGTAACTATAAGGTCGAGCCAAAGCTTTATATGACGGAATTCAGATACACAGCCGATACGCAGTGCAGCATCATGGCAATTGAAAAGCTGATAGAACAAGCCGGCGGCAGCCTGGATGGATGGGACGCCGTGCGGATTGTTACGGCAATGGACCGGCAACAGGAAGATACGGATATACTGCCGCGCGAGGTGGAGATTGAAATCAATACCGCCACGAGTTTGCGGATAGACGGTTATCCCCATCGAGAACACAGGGGCGGCAGCAGTAGAGCAGAAATGCCACTGTCGCAATTCGAGAAGATTGTCGCGGATTTGCAGGAATATGATGATATTTGTCTTACTATCGGTGGGATTGGTGAGCCTTTGGCGCATGGGGATTTAATGAAAATGATCGAGGCCGCCAAGGCGGCAGGGATTATGGGAATTAATATTGAAACCGATGGACGACTGCTCAAAGACGAATTGGCCGAGCGGCTGCTGGCTTCGCAAGTGGATACGATCAGCGTATATCTGGATGCCGAGGGCGCCGTATTGTATCAGCAAATTAAAGGTGAGGATCGTCTTGAGGGTATTGTGGGAGGGATGGAGAGTTTTATCGATACGAGTGACGGCCGTGGGCCGCAGATTGTGCCGCACCTGGTGAAGACCAGGGCAACGATGGTGGAGATGGAAGCGTTTTATGATCGCTGGATTTCGCGGTGCGGCTGCGCGGTGATTACCGGGTACAATGATTTTGCCGGCCAGATCGAAGACAAGGCGGTGATGGACATGTCCCCGCCGAGACGCCGCCCATGCCGAAGGCTGTCCGGGTGCATGACAATCCTGGCCGATGGAAGCGCGACGATCTGTTCGCAGGATTTTATGGGCCGATGCGCGATCGGCAACGTAAACGACACAAGTGTAAGCCAATTATGGCGATCGGAAAAGATGGAACAATTGCGCAGGGCACATCGCGGCGGCAGGTTCGATGTGAATGAATTATGCGGCAGATGTAAGGAATGGCATAGGTGAGACGTGGCAAATACGTCCCGGTGTGCGATGCACACTTTACAGAGAGGTAAAACCAAGTGAACATTTTAGGAATTATACCGGCACGGAAAGGCAGTAAGGCCCTGCCGGGCAAATGTGTGCGTAAGCTCCTGGGTAAGCCGGTGATATGTTACACGATTGAGGCGGCGCTGGCGTCAAAACAAATCGACCGGGTGGTGTTGACGACAGATGACGGCCAGGCAAAAGAAATCGGCCGTGGTTATGGAGTGATGATTATAGATCGTCCCGAAGAGTTGGCCGATGATACGGCGCGGATCGATGATGCGCTGCGGCATTGCTGCAGCCAGATAGAAAAACGAGATGGTTATAAAGCGGATGTGGTGGTTTTGCTTTATGGCAATGTGCCGGTCCGGGCGGAAGAAATTATCGATAAGGCAATTGAGTATTTGATAAAAACGGAGGCGGATTCGGTGCAAACTGTGGCACCGGTGGGTAAATATCATCCATATTGGATGAGTAAACTCGAAGGCGACCAACTGATAAAATACATTGACAATAAGATGTATCGCCGACAGGATCTGCCAAAGTTATATGTGATCGATGGTGCGGTGGGCGTGGTAAAATATGAGACGCTCATGCGAGCACAGGGCAACAGTGATCCATACGCCTTCTGGGGCCGGGACAGGCGCGGACTTGTACAAGATGTTCACGAAACGGTTGACATTGACAACCTGCTGGATTTTTACATGGCCGAGGCGGTGTTACGCGTAAAAGACGAGCAACTCAAACTGACCGATTCCAACGAATAGTGCAGTGCGTTTTCATTTTTGATGGGTTTATTTGCGGACAAATATTCGTACCATGCCAAGACTTGGATCGAGTATCAATATTCGTCCGGTGCTGTCAACGGCCACATCGAGTCCGCCGGTGGTACAATCAGCACTTTTCTCACCGCAAAGTCGATCATGTTCGACAAACTGATCGGGGCCGGCTACCACGCCGACAAAAAGCCCATCCGCGTCGTATATTTTTATTCGCGTCAGCCCTTTCTCGCAGGTAACAAAGCCGTCGTTTTTGAGTATGGCGAAATTGACCGGATTGCAACAGCCGCAGAATTCTTCAATGTTTGGCGAAAACTTGCCCCAGAAAAATTCCAGGTTGCCGTCGAATGTATAAGCTTCGATACGATGTCTTCCCGGGTTTACAACGCGCAGCAATCCGTCGGAAGCGACGGCCAGATCAAAATAAGGGCTGGGCACTACGAAACCTGGTATGTTTCGGGCCGGGTCTTTTCCTCCGATAGTATTTTTGATTTTGCCGGTAGTATCATAGCGATACACAATGCGGTTACCCGCGTCGGCTACGAAGATGTCGTTTCGCTGGACGGCAATAGAGGTCAAAACGGCGTCGGCGGCGAGAGTTTCCCAGCTTTCCTTTAGATGACCGTTTTTGTCGTAAACCTCCACGTGATCTTTCAGGATTACATAAACGGTTCCTTCATCGTCAATGGCTAAAGACCGCCCGGCGCCACTGAGTTTTATTTCTGACAATTTGTTGCCTTGCTGATCAAAAATCGAAATGGCGTTATCGCCGCTCACATAAATTTTGTCGCTGCTGTCCACCGCGATACCGCGGGGCTGCTTCAAAGTAACTGCGAACTCGCCTGCCTGGTTGTACAGGATCAGCTCGGGATCAATTTGCCGCTGTTCGCTCAGGTCGTAGCCGAACTCTTCGCCCAGACCGCTGCCTTTCCGGCCGGTGATGTCGATCCCCAAAAACGCGACCAAACCAACCCCAAGGGCAAGGACGATGATAACGGCGATTAGAATATCCGTACTGCTTGTTCCTGATCGCTTAAACATGTTTCTCTCCAATCAGCTCCCGTAAGTGATAATAGCCCTCAATTTGCCGATGTCCAAGCAACCGGTAGTTGCGTAATGTAACTTCATATTCATCAAGGTATTACAGCGGTCACTTTCGGTTTTGGGTTTTCAGTTCGCTCCTACCAGCAGACATTTCATTCGGTTCATGTCCCGCAGGATCAATTTGTTGCCGACGCAGGCCATCGGCCCCCACGAATCGGGTCCATCCAGAACCTGGGCCTCAGCTAATTGTTGATAACCATCGGGTTTCGCCTCGATAAGTCGCAGCAGTCCATGATCGTCCATTGCATAGATCATGCCGTCGGCAATCGTAAATGGACCGATACCAAATTTGTGATCGCTGCCACTGGTCCATATCACGTTTCCGCTGAGGTCCAGGCAGACCATTTGTTCGTCAGGACGAACTCCATAAATGTAACCTTCAAATAAAATCGGAGTATGCTGAGCGGCTCCAAAAATTTCCGGTTCGAGGTGGAACAGCGTTTCCACCTGGAAGCCATTCCCCTGGGCATCTTCGATTAATTGCACCATCATACTGCCTTTGTTATAGCCGGCCGAGAGGAATATCCGTCCATCTCCTATAATCAGTGGCGATGGCGTGTTGATACGCAGCTTCCATTCGGTGGTTTGCCACAAAACTTTTCCGTTTTCCGCCGAGACGCCCACCACGCCGCCACTGCCGCAGTAAACAAACATTCGCTGTCCGTTGTATTCCATCGGCATTATGGACGAATGGGTCATCTTCCATTTGTCAGGGTTGGGTGTTTGCCAGATAATCTCACCGGTAGCGCAATCGACAGCTATCATCAGTGCCGAGCCAGCCGGTGCGATTATCGCTGTTTGGCGGTCGATTATGGGGCACTGTCCGGCATACCACATTGGCACTTCGCTGCCGAATTGCTTTACCAGGTCCATAGCCCAATAAGACCGACCCGTCTGTGAGTCGAGACAGATCACATGGCATTTAGGTCCTAACGACACAACGTACTTGTCGGTCACCGCCGGGACAGTACGTGACATTCCGTGGTTACGCTTGACTTTAACCGGATAGGAATACTGCCAGATGTCCATGCCGTCCGCCAGCGACAAACACCGCAATACATCCGCCTGGCGATCCCGGTAATAATCGAGAACATACACCCTGCCGTTCAAGACCGCTGCGCCGGCGTAACCTTCGCCCACTTCGATATTCCATAAAAGTCCCGGTCCGCTTTGCGGCCATTGCGTGGCCAGACGTACCGTCTCATCTGTGAAAACAGCATCGGAATTTTCACCGCGAAAACGTGGCCACGAACCGTCCATCTTAGCCGGTGTGCCACCGAACTGCTGGAGCGTTCCCTCGAACACGTTGGAGTATTCCTGCTCAATCACCTGTGCAACTCGTCCGTCAGCTCCCGCAACGCGTTCCTGCAGGTCAGCCGGTGAATCAGCATACCATAGAAACAGGCATAAGATTCCTGCTATGCCCGCAACAGATGGGATCAATTTTGCAATGGCGAATTTTTTCATGTTTCGATTATTCGTTTCTCAACCCTTGCATCGGATCGCCGCGCAGGGCCAAAACCGCTGCCAGCCATGTCCACATTATACCACTGAATGCTATGGTTACAAGTGTAAACGCCAGCGAAAGCCATGGTATCTGTTCGCCCGCCTGACGCAGGGCCGGCAGTATCGCTACCAATGTCGCCCCGATGCCGCATATCAGTCCGAGCAGGAGGGGTATGCAGTGCTCGTATAGAATCAGACGCCTCAGTGTTGGCCGATCAAATCCGACTGCCCGTAACATCGCAAACTCGCCACGGCGTTCCAAAACGTTACGCAATACCACCAACCCGAGCGCCACACTGCCGAGCAGCAGTCCCAAACCACCCAGTACCTGGAATATTGACAGGTAGGTGCTTTCTACCGCATAAAAAGCGGCAAGTTTTTTCCCTGTGGGGCCCAGTGACAGGGCTACGTTACGCAACGCCCGCGAAAGTGTCTGGGAAACCCTGCCGGTGGCATCGGCAGGGGCGTCTATAAGGAACATTCGGTACCCTTCCTCGGAAGGAAACCGCCTGATAAAGGTGTTCTCATCGATCAGAAGACTTCCCTGCAAAATCGAGTTTTTTATTGCCCCGACCAGGCGAATCCTGAAGCTGATCCCCTGCTCATCCGTAAAAGTGAGGTCATCCCCAACCGATTTACCCAAAGCCCATTTAATGGTTGCCGCGTCGGCAATCGCCGGTACTACATTGTCACCGTAGTTTTGCTCCAACAGCAACCAGGGCGTCTGCGTCAATGAGTGGTCGATCGTTTCGAGAAAGGTGAATGCCTTACGCTGGTGTAGTTGTTCGGGCTGGACGGCTAACAATTGTGGTGTTTGCGGGCGGTTGAGGTTCAGGCAACTGGCGTCATCTCCATCGCGGAGTCGCAAATGAACCACTTTTACGTCTTTCAAATCGGCTGCTTCCAAACCGAAAGCTTTTTGTCCCTGACTGCTGTTGAGGTCGTAATAAACCGGAAGTGTCGCCTCGCCCATCAGGGCGAACCCGCCGGTGCCTGATGAGCGTTTTTCACCATCTTTCAGCAGGTCGCGGCGATTAGCACCCACGGCCACAACAATAAAAACTCCACAAGCCAGCAATGCCACTATTGCCAAACTGCGAGACCGCCGCCGCGTACAGTTCCGCAAAGCCAGAGACGGTAAGGTCAATAGTTTCTTACCGGCGATGACTGCCAACCGATTTAACAGAGTCGCGACCATACCCAGCATTGCCAACAGCAGTAGTCCGCCTGCCCCGAAAAACGCTCCCGCACCAGGGCCGGTCGTTCCCAGCAGTGTCACCGCTGCAATACCCGCGATAACTGCAATCCACAGGCCGGTTTTACGTTTGCCGAGGTTTGTTACAGACTGGTCTGACAAAAAGCTCGTGTCGTCCGAAAGCAACCGACGCGGCCTGTAGCGGGCCTGATGACGCAATGTCAACTGCATCGCTGACAGCGCGGCCAGTATTCCAGCGACGCAGCCGATTACAAGTGTTGTTGGTTGGGCATGAAAATAGATGATCGAGCTTCCGATCGCGTCACGCCAGACCGTCGCCAGGCCGCCGAGCATCGCACGCGTGTACAACAAGCCGGCGCCGGCGCCGGCGATCGCTCCCAGCAGGGCGAGCGCGGCTCCTTCCATCAGCAGCAGCATCCGCACTCGTCTGGCGGAAAACCCTACTGCCAATAAAGTTCCCACCTCTTCGCTGCGCTGTTCAATACCCAGGACAAACAGCAGCCCCGTCAGAAGCAATGCTGCCACGATCAAAAAAAAACTGAATCCCAGAAAAAGCCATTCGAAATCCATGGCTTCACTGCTTGCCTGGTAAGCTCGACTGCGCACCGGTTGAAAGTAGAATCCTGACTGTTGCGGATCCAGTTTTTGTAATATGGCGTTTTCGATTTTATCCCGGCTGTTATTCGTCAGCGGATAACGCAGGGCTGTCAAATTACCAAACCGGTTGGACCACATTTGCTGTCCGGCGGCGAGAGTGACGAACGCCTTGGGAGTTCCTCGGAAGGTCTTCCAATAGTCCTGGTCCTTATCACGGATTTTTTTCAGATCGATAGAAATACCTGGCTGCCAATCGCGGCAGTTTTCTACGTCTGACAGACCCGCAAAATCCGGCATCAATTCCCGATCGGCTGCTATGCCTTCCATTGCCACTACGGCGCGAATACGAAACCTGTTTGTCTGCTCTTTGAGCTTGCGCATAGGGCCATCCACAAAATAAGTCAGTTCGATAACGTCACCGACTTTGGCCTGCAGATCCTCTTTGAGCCATTCGTTGATAATTATTTCATCGTCGCTCATATCCGATGGAATAACGCCGGCGATATACCGCGAGTTTCCCATAGCTGTGATTATCGAGTATGGCGTGGTCCGGTCGCCGAGGCGAATCTCGTTAACGAAATAGCTCAGTATTCCGACAGGTTGGAGATTGCCGGAGGTCGCAGCTTCGACGAGAGGCTTCTCAAGAAATATTCGATCACAACGCAGCTCGAATACGTTTTGCTCGCTTAGTTCGCGTAACTGTATGTTTCCGTCAGCCAATCGCCAGTAACATTTGACAGCGGCATTTGCGTTTTCTATGGAGAGCTTATTGCCGGCATTGTCACCGAGCAAAAGCATATTAGCTCGGCCCGCCAGGTCAACTTCTTCTCCAAGAACCGCAATATCCACATAAGCGTTGAGTGGTGCTACCTGATTGGCGGCAAGGCTGAAACGACCGAAATCGGCATCGCAAACAATGACGCTGACTTTCAATCGCATAGCTGCTGAATTATCAGTTGCTGTTGACAGCACCGCATCGCGAGGCAACAGGCTGGGTTTGGTTACCCGCAGCACTACCTCATCCCCCCGGCCGACGCCAAGCTGTTGAGCCAACGGCTCGCTTAAAATAATTTCATTCTCTCCAATATCGAAAACATTACCACATGGTCCCATCCTCCAGAACCGCTCATCCACGCCCAGAACCTCGACGCGGCCAGCCTGCCTGGAACCATCGCTATTGGAAACCAATCCCCGCAACGCCAGTACGTCCGCGGAGTTGGTGTTAAGCTCCCTTGCCAACTCGTCCGCAAGAGATGTGCGGAAAAAGCGGTTTTGTCCCAACATTGCCAGTTTGGTTTGTCCCAGGCGTGAAAGGGCTGTGCTTCGCAGGCTGTAACGCACCGAGTCGCCCACTACCAACGCCCCGACCAAAACTGAGGTGCTTACCGCTGCGGCCAACAGCACACTCACATTAGTGCGCCGGTAGAAACGTAAACTTCTCCTGAAAAGCGTCCAGATTGTCATTGCCTTTTACCTGATAACAGCTTGCCGCCGGTCAGGGTCCATACCCGGTCCATGCGATCGGCCAATTCCATCGAGTGAGTTGCCACGATCAGTGTCACGTTTTCGTCCCGGTTAAGCTCGACCAGCAGTGCCATCAGCGTTTCCGAAGCGGTCCGATCCAGCGAGCCGGTCGGCTCATCAGCCAACAACAGTTTAGGACGGTTTATCAAGGCCCGTGCCACTGCCACACGTTGACGCTGGCCTACGGACAACTGTCCCGGTCGATATCCCAGTCGCTGGCTCAGTCCAATTCGTTCCAACAACTGGTGCGCCCTTTCAACAGTGTTCTTATTGTTCGTTCTGGGAGTGGCCAGCGTTGGTACTAAAACATTTTCCAATACGGTGCATTGGGGCAGTAAGTGGTGCAACTGAAAAACAAAACCTATTTCCAGGTTACGAATCGCCGCCAATTCCACTTCCTCAAGTTGGCTGAGGTCTCTCCCATCCAGCAGTACTTCTCCGGCGCTGGGCCGGTCCAGCGCTCCGATAATGTTGAGAAGCGTACTCTTACCTGAACCGGAAGGTCCCGTAATGGCTGCCGAGTCTCCCTTTTCGATACGCCATGATATGTCCTTGAGTACATAATCCGGTTCCTGTTGGGGGGCGGTGTCATAGCGTTTGCATACGTTTGTCAGTTCAAGCATTTTTGGTTATTCTCCGCAACATTCTTCTGGTTAACTTTCGCAGTTTTTTTAGCCCAATTTCCATCCAACAGGGCCTGTTACGCAAAAATGGATTTTTACATAACCTCGATAAATGTTCCGCTAACGTATAAAATCATCGATCTTGGTCCCAAAAGGCCCTGTTCTGGCTTTGCGTATAAGCAACACACAAGAAAAAGTGCGAAATCGCACTTCTGCGACATGACGCCGGCGTCAAAAAAATTCTGGTTAATCATTTTCTTTTGTCTTCAGGAGGGAGTCAAAAACCTCTATAAGACTCTGCCCTGTTTTTTTGATGCTGAATTTTTCGATCACGGTTTTTCGGCCGTGTTTTCCTAACTGGTTTGCGTAATTGACATCGAGCAGTAATGGCTCCAGGGTGGCGGCTAAAGCGTCGGCTGTATCGGATGTCGTGAGTATCATACCATCGCCAATAGCCCGATGCAATTCCGTAAAGACTCCGACAGGCGGTTGAACTACCGGAACGCCGGCCGCCAGCGATTCCAGAACATATAGCCCACAGGCCGGGCTGCGTCTTTCCGGTACGGAAAGCACCGTCAACGATTGCAGAAAGACACGTCGGAACGCCTGGTCGAAACCGGTCAAAAACTCTACCTCGCTGGTTAGTCCCTGGGCCTTTATTTTGTCTTGTATTTCGCGGATATAGGAATTGTCGTTCGCGGTTTTTCCTCCGGCGATACGCAGCTTGACTTGACCGAATTGTTTACGGTTATGTTTGAGCGTCAGGAACGCTTCAACCAGCGTATCAAGCCCTTTTTCCCGGCACATTCGTGACAGATATCCGATTGTCGGTGTTTTTGGCTGCGGTCCGGGCGGGATGGAGGCTTCGGCTGAGATTCCCGCCGGCACAACTTTTATGCGTTCTTTTTGCAGTCCCAGTTTTTCCTGAATTACGTTGGCATAGTATTCACTTACCGGAACGAACATATCTATATCCGCGGCGCGTTGTGATATTGTCTCCCAAACCAGCCTTTGCCGGGGTTCCGGCAGAACATCGATAAACTCGTCTTCATCCTGGAGCAGGCATACCACGGGGATTCTCAGCGTTTGCTTGAGACGTCGTGCCAATCCTGACAACAGGATATTCGACAGAAGAATCACGTCAGGTTTGTCGATACCTTTGAGCCAGTCAACCAGTCGTTCCAACTCCTTTGCCTGGCGACCTTCTTCACCGCGCAGCATCGACAGTGTCGTATCGGCCAGATCGCCGGCGTTGGTCATTCCTGCCAGCCGTGCCGCCCAATTCAGGATTCGGGGTCGATCGAATAAACAATCTATTCGACGCGACGTTCGACGGAACAGAGACATCTTTTGTTGAAGATAAACATTTACGCCGCCGTAAAATATTTCCGACGCATCACCCGAACCCATATCTTCGTGTGGTAACGGCAGATACAGTGGAACTATCAGAGCATCGTGACCCTCCCGGCGCCATTCTTTTGCTATTGCCGCATCGCGCACGCAGTTTTCACAATAGAAATTATTTCCTGAACCTGGAGTAATCTGTACAATTCTCATTTTGGTCCGAATCCATACAAATAACCGTCTTCCGCGCCGACAATCACCATGCCGCCGGCAAGTGCCGGTGATGACGTTATCGCTGCGCCGATCGGAAACGACCATATTTCTTTACGTTCGGAAAGGCTCACCATATACAACCGCCCGTCACCCGAACCGAACACTACTTTGTTCTGGCAGATTACCGGGCAGCTATCGATCTGGCCGGCGGTACTAAAGGTCCACAAAATCTCACCGTTGCTGCGGTCCAGACAGTATAAATTGTTGTCTCTCGAACCGACAATTATCTGCCCTGAGCCGACTGCCGCCGAGGCGTAAAACGGATCGCCCTGGTTTTTGTAGTCCCATACGACCCGGCCGGTAACAAGGTCTCTGCAAAGAAAGGTGTCTTCATAGTTGCCGACATAAACCAGTCCGTCCGCCAGGGCCGGTGAGCTGGCGATAATGGCTCCGGCCTCGATCTGGTTTATTTCTTTGCCGTCGCCGGCCGAGACGACGTGGATTATGGCATCGCAGCCGCCGAAAACTACCATGCCGCCACTGACCGCTGGGGTGCCGTTAATGTAGCTGTCGCTTTCGTATGTCCATACTTTTTCGCCGGTTGCCGAATCCACGCAGTGCAGTATGTTGTCGTAGCTGCCAACCAGAATCCATGTTTTATCGAGTTTGGGCGGCCGAAACCAGTTTGCCGAGCCGACAATCTTGCCGTCTGTTTTGTATCTCCATTTGAGCTTACCGGTTTCCGCATAGAGAGCATATAAATGCGTATCCAGTGAGCCGGCGATGACCGTATCATCTATTACGCAGGGCGGTGCTTCGACAGCGTCTTCTGTTTGAAAGAACCATATTTTCTGCCCGGTTTTTTGGTCAATCGCATAGATTTTGCCGTCGCCGGACCCGACAAAAACCCGCCCGCCACTGATTACCGCGGAAGATTGTATTTCGTCTTGCGTCTTGAATTTCCACAACAACTCCAGGCGATCACTCAGGCTGCCTGGGGCAACACCGTTCAGTTCGGGTCCGCCCCGGAAAATGGGCCAACTGCCGTCAAACGCATCTTCTCGGCCGACGGTTCCGCCTGGTAAGTTTTCGCTGTCCACGTCTTTGGGCCAGGCGGTCATAAACCCCCAGAAAATTCCACCCACGACAATGGCCGAGACTATAATCACGGCTGATACCTTGTACGATATTGTCTTCATAGCACAACATTATTCCCGGATTTCACTGCCAAATCAATCATGCCATGTTGACATAACAGATAATCTGGATATACTGATAAAGTACACTAATGGACACTACGTTGAAAAAACACGAAAAATTATGGAGTACTGTTTACAAGTTACAAGAGTTATGTTATCAGATTATATGGAGGTTTTCCTGCCGTGGCCAATGTTAAAAGCACAATTATGGCGGTTTTGGTCGTTTTATTGGTTGTTTCGACTATCCAGGCGAGCGATTGGCCCCAGTTTCGCGGCCCCAACCGCGATGGAAAATCCACCGAAACCGGGCTTCTGAAGAAATGGCCCGAAGGCGGTCCAAAATTACTGTGGTCAGTGGATGGCTTAGGGGAGGGATATTCTTCGATCGCTGTGGCCGGTGGGCTTGTCTATACAACTGGTATGACCGAGAAGGAGGGGATCCTTTTCGCCTATGACCTCGATGGTAAGTTGAAATGGAAAAAAACCTATGGCCCGGAATGGCGGGCAAGTACGCCCGGCACGCGGGCCGCGCCCACCGTTGAGGATGGCAGGCTGTACCTGATCAGCGGGGTTGGAGCGGTATTTTGCTTTGACGCCAGGACGGGTGAAAGAATCTGGACCGTTGACGCTAAGGAAAAATTCGAAGGGCAAAAGACCTTCTGGGGTATTTCTGAGTCGCCCCTGATCGCTGGGGACAATGTCATTTGCACTCCGGGCGGTAAAGATATTGCTATGGTAGCTCTGAACAAATTGAACGGCCAGACCGTCTGGACCAGTAAAGGATTAAGCGAAGAATCCTCTTATTGTTCGCCTATCCTGATTGAAAGAGGCTCACGCAAAATCATTGTGAACATGCTGGCGGAGTCGGTGGTCGGGTTGGATGCCGGGACCGGAGAGGTACTATGGAAAGAAAAAGAATTCGGGAAAAAAGCCATCAATCCCGTTTCACCTGTTTATCATGACGGTTGTGTTTACAGCACCAGTGGATATGACGATGGCGGCATGATGCTCCAGCTTTCACCGGACGGTGCCAAAGTAACCCGCAAATGGGACGATAAGACTCTGGACATTCATCATGGCGGAGCCGTACTGGTCGATGGTTACATTTACGGGGCCAACTGGAAAGAAAACCCTAACGGCGACTGGGTCTGTCTCGACTGGAACACTGGAAAAGTTATGTACGAGACCAAATGGAACGGAAACAAAGGTCAGATCATTTACGCTGACGGCATGTTGTACTGTTATGACGAAAATACCGGCGATATTGCTTTGGTGCCGGCGACTCCCAGCGGGTTTAAACCGGTCAGTTCTTTTAATATCCCTTCCGGCGGAAAGGAAGACAAGCACTGGGCGCATCCGGCCATATCCGACGGCCGGCTCTACATTCGCTATGTCGATACCTTAAGGGTTTACGATATAAAACGCGAATAGCCGACAGTCACCTATTCGTTATCCACTATCCACTGCCAATTTTTTTTCACCTGTTCCAGGGCCGCCACGGTAAAAATTACCGGATAAAGCTCTTCGAAATACCACAGCTTGGCAAAATAAAACCCGATCGGCGCCGGCTTGAAAGTGCTCCCACGTTCCGTATGTTCGATCAGCCATGTCAAACCCTTGTTTACGGCGGATGACATGGCTGTTTTTTCCTGCTCGTGCGTATTTTCACCTGCCAACATGCCGGCCAACGCGGCTACCGCCAGGGCCGTCTCTTCAATGGAGGAAGGCATCTGTGTCTGGGCCGTACCGCCCCAGCCGCCATCCGGATTTTGCGATGAGACAAGCCACTCGGTTCCTTTTTTCAGCATAGCGATTACATCGATTGATGTATGCTTAACTGTGGGTAGATAATTTAGCGCCGTTAACACTCGAACGGTCCCGTATATAAGATTTTCTTCACCGGTGGCAAACTGATTGCCAAACCACAAAGGGCTCCACGAACCTTCTTTTCTTTGGCTCTGCGCGAGATACGTGATGGCTTTATTTATTGACGCATCAATTTGTTCTCGCAGATGACCGCCGAGTTCGCTCCGCCATGTGATCAGTGCCATGATCGCATGAGCCGTCAGATCGGCGCCACTGCGGTCAAACGGCATATCCTTCCATCCCTTACAAAACGTCGGCATCCCGCCGTTGCTGTTCTGCAGGTGCAAAAGCCAGCTTACCCCGGCCCTGGCCGCTTCTAAGGTTTGTTTGTCTTTTAGCCCCAGGTTTCGTATCGCCAGCAGTGCTCCTGCCGTATCATCGGCATCGGGTACCGCGCCGCAGCAGTCGGTCCAGCCCCATCCGCCCGGTCTGGCATGAGTATAAAGATGTATCCTACGAAATTGCTGTCCCAGCAGCCACCGCCCGATACGGTCCCGTTCCTGCTGATCCATCAGCGCCGGCAGATTGCCGACCGACAAAGCATTCACCGACAGGGTACTTACCCATGTAGCCAGGTCGGTATCGATCGGCCAACTGCCGTCATCGCGCACGCCGGCAACTATGAAATCGATCCCCTTTTTTACTACTGCATGATCCTTAGCGCCACCAGCCACCATGTTCATAACCACAAAACTGGTCAATGTGATCGCTTCCAGAAATCCGCCGCTTTCCGGTTGAATCTTCTTTAGGATTGACCGTGTCCGCCGCAGGGCCAACCTGCGGATTAGTTTTATAACCGGGTTTCGACTCGGACAGTTACAATGCCTTGCCTGCCCGATAGCGATCAGGGCCGGCAGAGCATAACTCACCACCTGCAAACAAAGCCATTTGTAGCATCGGGACGGAAACATCGCCAGCTCAAAAGGCAAAGGCTCGACCCATTGCCACGCTTCCTCGGCCAAGCCCAATCGGCCGCTGATAGCGCACATCGACATGATTGGCGCTGCGAATGTATGATCTTTACCGTAACGGCTGCCGAGAGCCTTGGCTAGCCGCTGACCATCCAGCCCGCCGGCTTGGTGTTCCAACCATCTCTGGGCGTCCGCAACGACGGTGCCGTAATTTTTTCCCACCTGGCCAACTATTCCAAAGGCCGCCCAGCCCAGGACTGTCGCGCTGATGTTGCTGATACTGACCGCCGTATCGCCCCAGCCGCCATCGGAATTGCGATTCTGTGCCAGCCATTCGAGACCGTTATGGATGAGTTTTTGATGTTTTTTTTCGTCCGACACTGCCAACGCGCAGACCGCCGTAGCGGTTGCCAGGGCACTGCTGGAAAGCTTACCATGCCAATGACCACCCGGTTGGCGAGCATCTAAAAGCGACATCCGCGCATTTAACAATGTCTCATGAAAAGCGTCTTTATCAAATGTCATTTGCCGTTTGCACCTGTTTTTTTTTCTTTGCTATTGGTTGTGATCTGTGCCTAGATGTCCCATTGCCAGCAGCCCATAATAAGTATATTCACAGTCCAAAACCTCATCCAGCCAATTGCCGTGAAACCCGCCTTTGCCGGACCAAAGGCTTTCGACAAACCTCAGAGACGGCTGCTTTATACCAGTTCCGCAGACAGGCATTCCCATCAGGGACAGGGCATGTAAAGCCGTTGCTGTGGACAGCAGGTCCGGCAGCGGCGCCTCAGGGACCGCCAGTAGCCCGCCGGTACTATGGACCTGTGACAGCAGCCATTGGCCTGATGCCTTATCGATTGGTTCACCCAGGTGATATAGCGCTGTTATCGCGGCGGCGGTAGCCGGCGTAGCGCCTGTTGTAAGGCCGTGGTCATTGGCAAAAGCTCCGTCACTTGTTTGTAACGATCTGATACAGCCGGTCAGCCCGGCCCTGTCCGGCTGCTCGACGTTCAGGTCCTGATACGCCCCCAACGCCAGAAAACAGCCATAAGCCGTTCCGTGCTCGGCTCGCGATTTAGCGTTATATCCGCCGTCGCCAGATCGATAGTCTTCCAGTCGCGCACAAATTTTTTTGTGTACCGCCGGTTCCAACCTTTCATGCTGCAGGTTCGCCCAGCAACGGGTCAGGCAGACCAGCTCTATAAAATCCATAGACTCGACATTATCGAACGTACATAAATATTTCTCGAAAGTTTCTGCCGGCAGATCATCCTGCCCCATCAGCGCTAAAAGCGCCTCAAAACCAAACACGCTGTAATAGAGATCACTTTTACCGACCCGGTCCCTGAACCCGCCGTCCTGATCGATTTGACTGTGAAAAAACCCGACCACAAGATCGCGCCTGTCACTCAGCAGATTCGCTCCCGAGCGTACTGTCTGTATCATTTGCCGCCTTATACTCATTGCAACAAACCATTGATTCGATGTCGTTGAATATCTTACCGATAACCCGGCGTAGCAGCCCTTTAAGGTTGCTGTTTTTAAGTTCGCTCAGTGACCGTATAGCCTGATTCTTGTATAGTTCCATCAGGTTCTCAGCCGTCTCCACACTGCCTGTTTGCCGTACAATCTGATTTACCATTTCAGATTCGTTTTTGCTGAGCTGTTTTGCCCGTTGCCAAAAAGCTTCGAGTACGCTCCTCTGATCGTCCTTGGCCTGTTCATAAGCCAGCCCCGGCAGCAGAGACGGACGCATTGCCCGGATGTCACCGGTTTCGTCTGGCGTCTTGAAGTCCTGAAGATCGTCGTATATCTGATACGCAATCCCCAGTGCTTCGCTGTATTTTCTCAGTATCTGGCAGAGCTTTTCGTCGGCCCCGGCGTATATCGCACCCAAATGAAGGGCCACCTCGAAAGCCGGTGCGGTTTTTTGGCGGAATATCTCCAATACTTCCTTGACCCTTAAAACCTTCGGATTCCGCCTCCAGCACAGCTCTGCCCCCTGGCCGAGGCACAGGGTCCGATGGCCATCGGCTGCCGCCTGGAGCATTCGCACCTTTTGATCGCTTGAAACACAGCATTGTCCGATCAACCGATAACCTTCCCCCAGCAGAAAATCGCCCACATTTAACGCGATCTCTATTCCGTATTTTTCGTGGACGGTTTCCTGTCCGTAACGTACCGGATCGTTATCTTCGATATCATCATGGATCAATGACGCTTTATGAAAACATTCGACCGCCACCGCCAGCCTGGTCGCCTCTGTTGAGATTGTTTCATCGTTTTGATCGTTGAGTGCCTGGATCGCGCACGCCGTCAGAAAAGGCCGCCATCGCTTTCCTGATTTGCTCAGCCATTCGCAGGCGATTTCCTGCGTCTCACCTTGCCCTGCTCCCATGATATTTCTCAGCGATTCCAGGCCAAACTGCAAATCGACCTGACGGCGCAACTGGTCCGGATTCAGTCTGTAGGTTTCTTTCTTACCGCTCAGATGGATCGCATCCCATACCCAGTCCAGATCGACGCTGGTATTACGGCAACCGTCCTGCAGCAAAGGTATAGCTATCCCGGGCGCCGCCGCCGTCTCCATGTAAGGAAACACTTGTTCCAGCACCGACATACAGCTTACGCCCACCACTGCTTCGATCTTACCCGATTCGATCATCGCCATCACCATCGGCGAACCTTCCGCCACCATGACCACATATCCCAGCCCCTCGGCTTCGCTTTGGATGTCGCCGATCATACACTGATCGCAATGTCTGCAGACCAGACCATACGCATCGAGTTGTCCCTGGCATTTCTGCTCGTCTCTCAGGCACTTCGGCAGCAGCAGCAGCCGCCGCGCAAATGGAGTCCCGGCCAGCGCCTCACGCCACACCTCATTGTTTATCAATACCCCGATATAATTCCTGTACTTTTCCTCTGTCTGCGAGATAGTGATGATGTTTTGCGCATGCCGCTCCAGTTCATCTTTGCTCAACGGCCCAACCGGCCGTCTCTCTTCGACATACTCGCGAATTATACGCAGCAGCCGATTTCGTTCACCCTTGCCCGCGGGTATATTATCCTGAACCTTCCTGCCCTGCGTTACTAATTCTACTTGTAATGTCAACGGTTCTGTTTTTCGCATATTAACAGTCCACACTAATCAATCTGCCTGCAACTCCGCAATTAGTTTTGTAATCTATTCTGTATTTGACGAAACGCCTTGCGCCAGGCACGAACTTCCGTCTTGCCCAGCATACGAATCAGCAGTCGTTTCGCCGGCCCAACGCCCGCCGCACGCTGATTGTCCCAAAACATCCGGGGAACCCACTTGAAATTCTGCTCGTAACAGGTTCGGTATAGCTCCAGATGGTCCAGTCGCATGTCTTCCAGCCTGAAACGTTGCCCGTTTTCAATTTCATCTTTCAGTACCGGTTCGTAAAAAATCGGAAAGATAACCGTTCGACGCGTGGTAAGATGTTTGACCAGCTTCAGTGTTTGCGCCACATCTTCCGGCGTCTCGCCAGGCAGTCCCAGTATAATACTGAAAACCGGGAAAAATCCATTTCTCACCATTCGATCCGCCGCTTCGCGTACCACTTCTTCCCAATCGTCCGGCCCAAACGGCGACAGCTTGCCGGCGCTGTTGGCCGAAACCAGATGCCCGTTGGCACTTTCGATACCCATATTTACCCACAGATAATCACATTTAGCCTGCCAGGTTAAAAGCCTTCGTATTTCTTTCAGTTGCTCGTCACTCAACTGCATAACCGAGGATATATTGCCGTGATCGATCTGCATAAACGACAATCCTTTTACCTTTTTCATCTCAACCAGTAGTTCGTGCAGCTTGTCGAAATCAGGCTTCCCGCCTTTTCCGCCGTACCGAAAAAAATCTTCACTGCCGCTGACCACCGCGTTAATCCCTTGTGAAACGTTCGTATGCAGATCGGCCACGATGGTTTCGATCGGCAGATGCTCCATTTTTTTCCCTGCCGTACTGCAGAATTTGCATCCTTTCCCGCATCCACGCGAAAGCTCGACAATCCCAAGCAGTGACGCTCCTTTGATGGGCCGTATCGATTCTATCCCATTGTCATGTTCGCAGATATGTTTGACGATCGGTCTGCCGCCAAGAATATCGGCGATGAGCTTAGGCCCTTGCGTTTCAAAATACCCTTCAAAAATCGTATCGAACCCTTGCCGCTGCGCCTCGGATGGGTTATTGGCCCATTGCCACGCTCCCGCGCCGCCGCCTATGACCTTGAAATCGTATTGTTCCTTTGCCTTGCGAATCACGTCCATCATCCGATTCATCCAAAATCGGGTATAAAGCTGGCCCTTCCAGAAATTATCTGTGGTTGTATTGCTCATACCCTGCCCCAGCGGATCGCTCGAACTGACCAGCACCGCTTTTAACCAGGGGCCAAGCAATTTTCCAAGAGACTCCGGCGTCGTACAAACCACATTATTCCTGTTCAGCTCGCCTCCCGCCAGAAGTGCCGATTCAATTCTGCGCAGCCCCAAAACCGCCGCCCAGGCTCGCCCGGCTTTATCCGCTTTCATCGCCGGAGAAACCAGTCGCCGCATAACAAATTCCGGAACCTGCGTCGTCTGCATAGTAGCGAAAATGCCTTCAAAAAGCATTTTGTATTCAGCACTGAGCGTCCTGTCGGCGACCAGAACCACCTCGGGTTTCCCAGCCGATGGTAATGCTTGCTTACTCAACAGCAATGACTCTCCCCTTTGTCGTCATCGCCACAGTCACACGAACACTTACAGTTTGTGGTGGAACCCTCTTCACTGACGACGCTGTCGTCATTGTCTTGTTCACAGTTGTCGTCACAGTTACAGAGGCACTTATAGATCGCCGTGAGTTCTTCTTTACTTTTGCCGCTGCGCCGGCGCAGCATAGCGTAAATATCTTCTCCCGAAAGTGCCGACAGATCAACCTGTGGTTCGTCGCCCTCCTCAGCCTCACCGCCGTTAATCGGACCGGTCGGATGTTTGGGAAAAATAATGGCCCCTTGCGGACAGACACGTGCGCAGGCAGGGCAATTGGTTTTACAGTTCTGGGGCTTTTGAACTTCGATTTGTCCCGCCTGTGAAACACCGAAAACATCGAAAAGACAAAAATTCAAACATTGTCGGCAATCGTTACACCGCTGGTAATCAATAACCGGAAACCATGGGATCCAGCCCCCATCTTTCTTTATCTCGGGCAAAAAAACCTGATCGGCGGTATCCCGTTTACAACAGCCGCAACCGTCGGATGTATTTTTTGAGGAGCCACAATCGTCAGAAAGCGGACCATCTTGTTCACAGCCTGCCTCTAGCAAAGACCGCACAATTTCCTCAGCGGTCTGTTTTCTCATATTGAATATTTCCATCTTTTCCTCAGCCGGCGGCTGTTGCCCTTTGGCAAGCAACCACTTTACCGCCCGAGGATGACAGGCAATAATCTTCAGCGATTCCTCTTTTGCCAGTTCCGTAAGCATCGGATCGTCGCGCACAGCCGACCCGCACAGGTCCGCCACCGCATTGACCGACGCCCCCTTCAATCGCCCAAGCTCCCGGCGCACCTGCCATTTAACAGCCTGGGATATTATCTCGCTGTAAGAGCAGTCACAATAAAGTATATGTGCCGGCTTCGCCATAAATGTCTCTTGTCTCTTGCTATTCAATACTCACAACTAGTTTGTCCCTTTCTTGCTTACATCCACGCAGACCAGATCGCCCATAGCGTTACGGGCATAGATTTTGCCGTTGGCAAGCACCGGCACTGTCCAGCATTTGCCATTGAGAATTTGCGATTCGCAGATCGCCTTGAATCCTTCCGGCTCAGCTTGTGCGATTACCAGCTTGCCTTTCTCGCTCAGAACAATCAGTTTGCCATCCGCCAGCATCAGCGAACCTTTACCAAGCCCATCCTGATCCCACTTGGTGGCGCCGGTCTTTAAGTCCAGGCATTTCAGTTTCGTTTCATCGAAACCGTACAGATACCCTTTCCACAGCACGGTACTATTCATATGATTTCGCATCTCTTTATTTTGCCAGACTGGGCTGACTTCGCCGTTTTTTATCTCCATCAGCGCACAGCCCTTGTTATATCCCGAAGAGATGAACACATTGTTACCGGTAACGATCGGGTCTGCCGCGTTAACATCGTATTGGGTTTTCCAGTCGAACTGCCACAGTTCCTTACCTGTCTGCGGATTTACCGCGAACACCTTATCGCATCCTGCTATAGCCACGCAATCCTGTCCGTCCATCTTGTAACGTACGGGTGTGGCATACCCGCACGGATCTTTTCCACTTTGCCAGACGACCTTACCGCTCTGCTTATCGAGTGCCACGCCTCTGGCCCCCACGTTCAATATTACCAGTTTGTCCATAACCAGTGGCGAGCCGGCAAGAAACCACGTTGGAAGTTTAAGTCCCAGTTCTTCGACCAGCTTTTTATTCCAGATCACCGTACCCTTCATCGCGTCGAAACAATAAACATCGCCCATCTTGCTGAAGGTGTAAACAAACTCACCGTCCACGGCGGGAGTGGCACAGGGACCCCCTTCATGACTCTTCGGCTCCAGGGGACATGGATACTCCTTCTTCCACATTTCTTTGCCGGTACCGGCGTCAAAACAATAGACCACATCTTTATGATTTTTCTCATCTTCATCATCTGCGTTGCCCGTATTGCCTGCCGCATAGACACGCCCGTTGCAAACCGCTATCGATGCGAATCCCCTCCCGATAGATTTTTCCCACAGCACTTTAGGACCTTCCGTGGGCCAGTCCGCCTGCCAGCCTGTCTCATTTGAAATGCCATCGTGATTGGGCCCACGAAAGCACGGCCAGTCATCCCCACGGACCTTTTCGTTGCCGACCATCGCCAGCATCCCCGCCGCTAACACTATAGTTACCATCAACACGGACTTCCTGTTTAATAGTTGGTCTCTCATCATATTTTCTCCAAATAACAATATTTTCTATCTGCCGCTATCCACTAACACCCGGCTGCACCGTGCTGCCGGCAATTATGGAGTGATATTGTAGGAATTTCCTCTACGTATGTCAAGCCATGAAAAAACTACATCCGCTATCCACTGACAACTATCTGTCCGCCGGTCAAGCGGGCTGACCACCGCCGGGTGGGATTTACTGAGGAGCGAAAAACGGCGAAATTCTCAATGTGATTCTACCACATTGTCGAAAAAATATGCAGCCACAGTACCTGTTACGAGAAAATAGTTTTTTGTATGATCTTGACAAATGTTTTGCTGATGTATAGAATCACTGGTTATGGCTCTAAAGGTCCTGTTATCACTTTGCGTATAGGTAACGCAAAAGGAATTGTATTGTAAGGTGCATTATGGTTACAAAAGGTAGCAAAAAAGGCACATTTCGGTTCAAGTTAATACCCCAAAATGAACCACAAAAGGTATGCATAGCGGGGGATTTCACACAATGGCAGGCAGTTCGCATGCAGAAGCAAAAAGACGGCAGCTACGCACTTGCCGTCCCTTTGCCAAAAGGGGCATATCAATACAAGTTCCAGGTCGATGGCAACTGGCTGTTGGACCCTGATAATCACGCCAACGCCCTGAATCCCTATGGTACCCTCAATTCGCTGATTGAAATTCCATAGAAATCCCGACTCTGCCAATAGCTCAGGCGGCAAAGTGAACCATTACTTGCTGTGCCGAACAAACGGTCCTGCTACTGCCTGTTTTTCAGCCGAAAAACAAGCAAGTTTTCTGTCAAAACTGAAGCTGTGGATTCGACGCCTGCGCCTTGGCCGGGCGGATGGCCGGGGAAAAATTTGTGTCTTGACAAACTTCCGTTTCTCCCATACTATCTGATTGGGTAATTAATATCGTAAGGTGGTATTATCTCCCCAATTTGCAATAGACTGGAAAGCGAACATCTGTGTGAAAAGTTTTGGAAAAAAAGGGCATATCGACAGGATCGGTACCGCCGCGATTATAACAACTGCTGTATGCTGGATGACAGGCCCTTTATTTATACGCTATCTGACCGGCTATCTTGATGCGTGGAGTCAAAACCTCTGGCGATACACCGTGGCCATGATCTTCTGGCTGCCTTTTTTGTTCCTGGCCATCCGGCAGGGCCGGGCGGGGGCGACTCTGTGGAAAAAAGCCCTGTGGCCCAGTATCCCGAATGTGCTCATGCAAAGTCTTTGGGCGTGGGGCTTCTATTTTATCGAACCGGGTTTCGCGTCTCTTCTGTCAAAATCGAGCCTGCTCTGGACCGCTGGATTTTGTCTGATTTACTTTCCAGACGAACGAGGGCTGATCTATAGCAAACGGTTTTGGCTGGGAATAGGTTTGTCAATAACCGGCATGATAATGGTTATTGTAAACAAAGAGGCTTTTACCGAAAAAGCAAACCTGACCGGAATAATAATAATGCTCTCGGCTGCCGCAATGTGGTCGGTTTATACGATATCGATGCGGATTGCCTTTAAGGGCGTCGATCCGCGATTGAGTTATTCGGTGGTATGCGTATATACAGTGGGGGCCTTGGCAGTCCTGGCACTGCTGTGTGGAAATCCGGGTAAGGTGGCAAGTCTGGAAGCGTGGCCGTTGGCATGTGTTGTTATTAGCGGGATATTGTGTATGGCTTTTGGCCATACGTTATACTACACCGCGGTTCAACGGCTGGGGGCCACGATACCGGCCCTGGTACTGCAGGCATCGCCGTTTGGGATACTCTTTTTCTCGATGATCTTTTTCGATGAACGACTGAACCTCTGGCAGTGGATAGGGGGGTTGGTATTGATAGGAGGCTCGGTCCTGGCGGTCCTGGCCCAGGGATATCTCAGAAAAATTGAAGGGCCCGGATAAAGAAAATTATTCCACTGTCAATGTCCTGGAATCCGTTACAGACTACCACGATGCAAACATGCGCCTCTCGGCAACTTGCCTGATCTTAGCCAATGCGCTTTTCTGTATCTGGCGAATCCTTTCTTTGGATAAATCCAGCTTGTAACCCACTTGTTTGAGCGTCAGGGGCTTGGAATACTCCTGGTTCAGCGAAAAACGCATTTCCAATACGGACTGTTCTGTCGCGGACAAATCTGCCAGATTGTCACGCAGAATGGCACATACCTCTTCGGTTCTGTCTTGATGGGCTGCTTCCCTGGTTTGCTGAAGATGGTCACTTTTTTCCATAGCCGATTCCAACTGGGCTGGGAAAAGACTGCGATATCGATAACTCTTTTTAGCCGCCCGCAGGAAAGACTTGGATATCGCCTGGCACGCGTATGTGCTGAACTTAAAGCCGCGATGGCAATCGAATTTCTCCGTCGCACGCATAAGGGCCATGCTGCCTTCGCTGACCAGGTCGGTGAATTCCACGCCGTGGTAGTTGACACGCTTGACCATGGACAGTACCAGGCCCATATTGCTGGTTACGATCTTACTGCGACTGTCCAGTTGTTTTTGATTCCATCGTAGCAACTCCAGTACTTCGCTTTTTCGCCATTTCGCCCCGCTTAACAGCTTCTGTTGGATTTGGCCCATCTTGTGCCGGGCATAGTTCAACTGAAGAAATAGGGCCTGTTCATCTTCCAAACTGAGCGTTACGCCGGGTAAAACATCGATTTGGCGTTGTTCAATTGCCGACATGGTTGACGGACAATCAAAACGATCATCAAAAATATAGGCAATCGGATTGGCCAGAATATCCTCTAGCTCATGTTTCTTCGCGATGGAAAGTTCCAGACAGGAAACCTTTGCCGGGTATTTCATCTCGCTGCATTCGGGGTTGTTATTCTGCACAACGTTTTCCCTCAAATACTACTACTTCCTCTCAATAGAGGACGCACCTTATGAGAGGCTAACAAATTCCACTCAGAAAGTTAATCGGGGGAACCCCTATTTAATGCCTCCAAATTCCTGATTTATCGATAGCGAAAATAATGCGAAGATTACTGGTTAGAGAATCGAATAGCTTTTGTGATAAACACCCAACTTTGAGTAAACAACTACTTTTCCAGGGAGGTCAATCCTTCACGAACGGCGTATTTGGTCAGCTCTGCCACACTGTGAATATCCAGCTTTTCCATGATATTTAGCCGATGGGTTTCGACTGTTTTTATGCTGATGTGGAGATTGCCGCCGATTTGCTTGGTACTTTTCCCCTCGGCCATCAACTGGAGAACTTCACGCTCACGCGATGTCAATGCTGAAAACACGCTCTTGTCGGCCTTCGTCGGATTGCGAACATAATTCTCAATAACCAAATCGGTTAGAGATGGCGGCAGATAGATCCCTTCACCGATAACGGTACGAATGGCCTGGATCAACTCTTCGGCGGCGCTGTCTTTCAACAGGTAGCCGCGAGCACCCGCCTTGAGCATCTCAGCCACGAACTTCCGGTCAGAGTACATCGACAGGGCGATAACCTTGATTTGCGATCCTTTACTGAGTATTTGACGGGTGGCTTCGATGCCGTTCAAGTCCGGCATACCGATGTCCATGATAACCACATCAGGTAGTAGTTCCTTGGCCAACTCTACCGCGGTCTGACCATTGTTCGCTTGGGCGATTATTTCTATGTCTGTTTGCTGATCGAGCAGGCTTGAGAGGCTTTCACGAAAAATCCTGTGGTCGTCAGCCAGAAGTATTTTTATTGCCATGGCTTTTCCTCTCCTTTACTTTACCGGTTTAACGGTACTTCCAGGGTAACCTGCGTTCCGCGGCCCCGCCCGGAACATATCTCCAGGCGCCCTCCGACGTAATTCAGGCGTTCCCTGATACTAAATAGTCCATAACCGCTTGTACTGACTGAATCATATTTGACCTCGCCCGGTTCGAACCCCACTCCGTCATCTTTGACGACGATGCGAATATTATTATCTACCTTCTCCACTGTTATACCGGCAAAATGGGCAGCCGCGTGCTTGCCCACGTTATTGAGTAGTTCACGAACCATTTGAAACAGAAGAATCTCTACCTCCTGGGCCATTGGTTTGGGTTCCTGGTCGCTCTCAAAGGAACATCGAATACCGTGCTGGGCGTATGACTGCTCTGCCAGCCATTCGAGTGCCGCCTCAAAACCCAGGGTGTATAACATAGGCGGACTCAGTTCAAATGTTAAAGTCCGGGTGTATTCGATCGCCTGGGACAACAGTTTGTGGATTGCCTCCAGGCAATTGTTTGTATCTGTGGACGATCCCGGTTTACACAGTGAACTCAGCTTTATTTTTGAGGCAGCTAACAACGGGCCGACCTGACCATGCAACCCATCTGCGATACGCCGACGCTGACGTTCCTCCGCCAGTGTCAATTCCATGGCCAACAACTGCAATTGTTTTTGATAGTTGAGAACTCTTCGCTCTGCCTGCCTGCGATCGGCGATATCGCGAAATACTATTTGGATGGCTGGGGTGTCTCGTAAGGAAATGGGCATAACCACCACGTTCACATCAATCGCGGTACCGTCCATACGCAGAAATTGTTCTTCTGTCATGGGTAGTGCCTTCTGCTTTTTATGCAGGTCTCTCAACTGACTTTGCACCCGCCTGCGATTGTCAGAGTGCACGAAATTCATAATCGATTTCCCGACAAAATCTCCTGGACCGACGCCGCCCAGAAGGCGTACTCCCGCACTATTAATAAAAACAATCGACTCCTCGCTTATCACCCCGATACCGTCGGGCGACAACTCCACTAGTTGGCGATAACGCTCTTCGCTTTCCCGTAACGCATCCAGCGTTTCCGATAAATCCGCCGTACGCTCCCGTACTCGCTGTTCCAATTCGTCGTGTGCTTTACGCAGACGCTCCTCCGACTGCTTCCGTTCGGTGATGTCCCGGTCGATGCCACGGTATCCCTTCGGTTGGCCGTCCTCATCAAAAATGAGTATTCCACTTGTTTCCAAAACAACCAAATGCCCATCCTTATGGCAATTTGTATTTTCTAGTCGATAAAACGGCTCGTTCTTTGCAGCCTTCTCTTTAAAAAATCGATCTATTCCTTCCGCTTCTTTCTGAGGCATCAAATCAAACGGCGTCTTGCCGATAATCTCCTCCGGCTCGTAACCTAACAGATCCCTGACCTTTGGGCTGGAGTAGGTATATACTCCATCTCTATCAACCTCCCATACCCAGTCGGTAGTCATTTCAACCAGGTCTTTGAACCTTTTTTCAGACGCCTCCAGCTTCGCTAACCCTTGCCTTTGCTCGGTCACATCGATAGCGTAGTGAAGGAACATCTCTTTATCGAGTGGTATCCAATACGTATCCCATATCTTACCCCAGGCGCGAACATCACGATTGCGCCTCGGTTGTTGTTTCGCCAACGCTTCATCCGCCAGACAAAAATGACAACAGGTGCCGCCCGGCGGGGCTTTATGGTGGTCATTGACGTATTGTTTGTCCTGTTCAGGAATGAACAGGCTCCCTCCGAAATCACGCCAGCAGTAACCGCCGATCTTGGCCCCGGCTTCTATCGCCAGACGGTTGGCAACCAGAACGATCCTGTCCTTATTGGTAATCATTGCCAGGTGTGGTAAGTTGTCCAGCAGCAACTCGTTAAGATGCCGCTTCTTACGTAAGATATCCTCAACCTTCTTGTGCTCGGTGTTCTCCGATTTTTTCATTTCAGTCCCGATCAATCTCGGCTCGTCAACTGCACACGACACTGCAGCCGAAAGCCAAACAGACGATTTCCCAATTGGGTAATGAAAAAACTTCTACTTCTTAACGGCACATCGACTTTCGGAGATCATACCAAAATTTCGCTGAATTGGCAAGCCATGCCCAGAGATTCCTTCTCGGACGCCATGCCAGAATAGGCACTTAACCACTATCCTAAAACCAAAATGCCGTTCTTAATAGTGCCAGAGAGACCGGCCTCCACTACAAATGGACGCTATTGTTTGTACTGGTTGTTATATATTTTCGGTGGAGTCGCCTTCGGAAAGATCATATTCAGTTTATCCACCTGAGTTCCGAAACTGCATTGATTATGTCAGTAGCAAATTTAGAACCAACGCAGCAAAATAGTTTTGACCCTGGCGCCACCTGGCTAAAGCGATTCGCCGTACTCCCAGCCTTTTCGCACCGGTTCTTTGACAAAAGCATTTAACTCCGGGTGGTTGGTAATTTGGGCATTTTTAGCATCCCACTCAATGCGGGTATTGAATCGCTGAGCCAGCACTCCCAGCAGGATAATCTCTGTCAAATTAGCGGAGTAACTGAAATTGGAACCTGGTTCGGGGCCTGTCCCTTTGATGGCACGCAGCCACTCACGAAAGGGACCGCCTTCAACACGCGGGATAGACTGCTCTGGCGGGGCAGCCTGCCATTGCTTGCGTAGCGGGGCGGGAATAACCGTCGGCTCTCCGGCGTGAGTACCACAACCAATCATCCCCTTGGTTCCTACCATCCAGCATGCTCTGCCAAGATGCGTAGCGTTCTCGGCGCCAAATTTATCAATGCGCCCCACTTTGCTCCAGTCCTGGGGGCCGTCAAACCAATAGAGAACCACCGGGCCACGGGCGCCTTTGGCTGGAAAGTGAAACTTAAGTCGGCTGCCCGCGGGAATAACGCCCTTGAGCGAATCTTTGCGTTCTAAACATTCCACAACGGTCGGCGGATCCAAATCAAGAGCCCAAACGGGCGTATCCAGGGTATGACAACCCCAATCGCCCAGCATACCCGAACCAAAATCATAGAACGCCCGCCATTTGTAAGGCAGGTAATCCCTGTAGAACGGACGCATTGCCGCCGGGCCAATCCATTTATCCCACGAAAGCCCTTCGGGCGCCGGTGATTCCGGTGGCGGCATCGTCTTGGGATTGGCAAAATGTCGTCCGCCCATCTCCGGCCCGTCGTTGTAGGCGTAAACCTCGCTGACCTCGCCAATGACCCCGGCGCGATATGCTTCAACAGATTTGCGAATCCCGTCGTCTGCATGACCCTGATTGCCCATCTGGGTCATAACTTTATAGCGTTCTTTTGCCTTTACAAGAGTGCGTGTCTGCCAGATATTATGGGCCAGGGGTTTTTGTGTGTAAACATGAATCCCACGCTCCATAGCCGCCATGGTAGCTGGAAAATGCGAATGATCAGGGGGCGAGACAACGACTGCATCGATCTCCTTGCCCATCTTGTCGAACATCTCACGGTAATCATCGAAGAAAGGCTGATTAGTACGCCAGTTTTTCATATTCTCCGCGCACTGGTCGCGGTCCACATCGCAAAATGCTACAAGATTTTCATCTTTGCAGCCTTGCTCATACGGCTGCTGGGCAATCCACCCACCGGAACCAATAAAAGCAACATTTACTTTACTGTTGGCCGATACGCCGGACTTGCCAATCGCAAAGCTGGGAAATACGGTCGAAGCAGCCAGGGCCCCGGCGGCTTTGGACAAAAAGGTTCTTCGTTTCATGACATCTCCTATCTTATATCTTAAAACTTTTGTTTCAATTTCCATAAAGTTAGTGCTTTTTACAATGTTTTACAAGCCAAGGTTGTCGAACTGCTGTATAAACCGTTGATACATATCTCCCACAAGCTGGCAAAACCAGATAGTTGCCACAATAACAACCACTGTGATAATAGCCTTGGTAATCACTTTATATCTCGGGCTTCTCCAGACCAGCGGCAAAGCAAACGGACCCAGAAAAAGCAAACCAATCACAATAGCAGAGGTGGAATAATACCATTTTGTCATTGGTTTTGGCCGATAAGAGTCATCGAAAAACTCACCGCAAAAACGGCATTTTATCGCTTCTTCCTGAATCTCCTCCGCACAAAAGGGACATTTCTTCATAACTTGCCTTTATATTACAGCCAACTCCCGCGGTTTTTTAACCCAATCCCCAGCCCATTGGCCCTGCCAGGTATAATAATACCCATTGGGTATGACTTTGCGCATAAGCAGCACACAATAAAAAGTGACGCGTAGAGCCGCGCAAGCAAAATCGCACTACTGATATCTTTGAGGATACCCCACCCAATGTCAACTGTCTATATTAATCTTTTCAGCATTATCCACATGGAAGCCGCTGGTGAACATTGGCACAAACCCGCCCACGCCCGCCATTTATTCTGTCCGTGTCTGTCCGTGTCTCCCCTCTTAGCCCACGCACATCTTCCGACCGCATAGCGGTCGAATATGCATAGCCGCCGGTGCAGGCCGCCAGACCCAAACCCGTGGCACAGCCTCCACGTTTGCAAACAGTTGCTGTACCTACCTGCCAAACGCAGGGCCTCTACAGCTTGCATTAGTTGTGTTTTGCTTTTCCGGCGCTGTACCTACCTGCCAAACGCAGGGCCTCTACAGCAGGAAACTCCAGCCGAAATCATCGACAAAAGCTGTACCTACCTGCCAAACGCAGGGCCTCTACAGCGGCAGGCGTAAACTCCCTCCAAGCAAAAGTGCTGTACCTACCTGCCAAACGCAGGGCCTCTACAGCACGATGCGATGACTGTCCGGGGCATCTTCAAGCTGTACCTACCTGCCAAACGCAGGGCCTCTACAGCAATTCTATTCATCTTTGTATCGTAAGCAGAAGCTGTACCTACCTGCCAAACGCAGGGCCTCTACAGCCTGTGCAATGACCGTGTTCGGTGGCAAGATGCTGTACCTACCTGCCAAACGCAGGGCCTCTACAGCGAAAATAATTGCGAGTGAGCCGGTTGATGGGCTGTACCTACCTGCCAAACGCAGGGCCTCTACAGCATTAGCTATTTGGCTGAAAGCTCTATTGGTAGCTGTACCTACCTGCCAAACGCAGGGCCTCTACAGCGCAGTTGAGATCGCCAAAGCATTACCGGAGCTGTACCTACCTGCCAAACGCAGGGCCTCTACAGCGAAAGGAAAATGGAAATATACTCCAACAGAGCTGTACCTACCTGCCAAACGCAGGGCCTCTACAGCTCACAGAACGAAATGGCTTTTTGTACCGATGCTGTACCTACCTGCCAAACGCAGGGCCTCTACAGCTTCATGCCGCAAATCCTGTTTATAGATGGAGCTGTACCTACCTGCCAAACGCAGGGCCTCTACAGCAACTCCTGCCGAAATCATCGACAAGATCGAGCTGTACCTACCTGCCAAACGCAGGGCCTCTACAGCATTTTATCGGCGTTACCACCAATGCAATCAGCTGTACCTACCTGCCAAACGCAGGGCCTCTACAGCAGTATATTCTCGGCCCCGATGACCAATTCGGCTGTACCTACCTGCCAAACGCAGGGCCTCTACAGCCCTTGGTATTGCTGTATGGTTTACGGTTGTGCTGTACCTACCTGCCAAACGCAGGGCCTCTACAGCAAGTTTGTTGGAAAACAATGTACGATCCTAAGCTGTACCTACCTGCCAAACGCAGGGCCTCTACAGCAAGTTTTGGGCTGTTGTTGATGCCGGTCATAGCTGTACCTACCTGCCAAACGCAGGGCCTCTACAGCGCTCCTTTCATAACTCGCTGTAGAGTTTGGTGTTATATTGAAATCTTCCTGTAAAAAATGATTCGCCACCGTTCTTTTCATTGCCTATCTTCTTTTATTTTTTCCATTTCGCCCCGAAGCTCGGCGTTGAGTTCGTCGTAAATCTCCTTCATGCGTTTAATTAAATCATCGTTCTCCAGTTTTATCCGTTCATCGCCTTGTTCAAGGCATTTCTCCGCAAGAAGCACTTTATGCAGCAGGCCTCTGTACTCATAGAACAGTTTCTTGATATTGCGCCCGAGCAGCAGGCCGTAGCCATCGGCGTAGAACAACTCCGCCAAAGCGACTATATACTCGCGTGCCTGAGTGGGGCGCAGATAACATACCGTCTGGCTGCCGTTTTTTTCCCACTGCATCACGGCCTTTGAATTCTCGACATCTGTGATATACGCCAAAAGCGAGAAGGCCTTTAATAATCCATCGAGCCGCTTTTGATTAAGATAGCTGAGAGATTCATATCTCGGCTCACTGCGTTTTTTCAGGTGCCATATAAATAGCCCCAGCAATGCCCCCAGAAAACCAAAAACGGCGGGCAGAACCAGCTTTACTATTTCCAGCGGCCAGTTTACGGCTTCGCTCGCCCCAGCCTGTGCAAGTATATTAAACATTTGTAAACTCCTTATCACTTTAGTTTATCTCTTTTGTGATCTGCTCTACGTATCTTTTGGTAATAGAAAGCATCTTCTCGGCGATACTGCCGCCATCCGCCTTTTCAATAGCATCGGTAAATACCGGGAACTGATTATGATAAACGCCGTTTCTGATTTTCCGTAGCGTCTCAGCCTTTTCATCAACACCGGTCAGTTTATCTTTGATCGTGTCAATTATTCTATTGAAGTCGATATAATCATCGCCCAGCGCATCTTTGGGCATAAAGCAGTCAATGACCTTGTTTTCCAGCCCATATAACAGACCGGCGATTTCCACCCTATGCTGCTCGTATGCCTCGATCTGCTCTTCAATCTCGGCGCAGTCGATCTCATCGCCGGGCATATACCGCCAGGACAGCAGACCGGGCAGACGCCTGTCACGGAAATACCTTCGGTGTTTGCCGATATCTCTCAGTTTTACATTTTTCAACACGATCCTGTATGTAACCTCCCTCTTGTTACCATGTGTACTGTAGCCTGCACAATCTTTGTATTTCTTGTCGATATATTCAACATAATCTTTTTCGTAGTTCAGATTGCTGTTGAATGTAATGGAAATGTCGGTTGTAGAAGGCGGCATGGGATACTGGAAGATGCTGTCTTTGTCCCTGTATTTGGCGGGATCGATATTCTCGAGCTTTAACTCTAAGAGTTTTCTGGCAGGATTGGCTGGGTTGTTTTCATCCTGTACAGCGGTAACTTCGGTTTCATCCTCCGTTGATACCTGACCGGTAACTTCGCAGTCAAACACCTTTTTAAGTATATCTTTGAACATCATGAAGATAACGGCATCCTGCACCTTGAAACGCCGTAAAGTCCTTTCGTTGCCCTTGAATTCCCTACATTCTTTAAAAAGATAATCTCTGAGGTTTTCAGGCTCATAGCGTCCTTCATCCGGTATATTTTCCTTGATAAAGGATTCCATCTTCTTGTAGCCCATCTGAGGCGATATCGACAGGAGGGCCTCTGCTATACTTCTATTACGTGCTTTTTTACTGTATTCACCAGCCTTTGAAACCACTTGGTAGGTTTTTTCACAATGATATACCGGCTGATGATTTCCCTCTTTGCACCTGAAATACTCCTGTATCAGGTAGGCGGTGTTCAGTTTTTTCCTGCCGGTTTCGTTATCTATCTCTATCGCGTCATTGTTTATCGAGGGGATTATATTTTGCACAAATTTTTCTATATCCTCTCTGAAAAGGTCATTCGGAATGTTCACAGGTCTTTCGAGCAGCCGTTCGGCAATCGTTTTCAGGTCCCGTTTGCCTGCGGCATAGCGCTGCCGTGAAGGACGCAGGAATTGGATACTTTTAAGTTCGCTCTCTTTTAGCGATTCAAGATATTCAAGCCTCTTATCCAGATAGACCTGATAGAAATCAACGATGGAACGACAGGCAACAGGGTTGCCGAGCTTTGTTAAAAAGGGATGCTCAAATTTGCCGCCGATTAAACCCAGTTCCTTCCAGATGCGTTCCAATGAATGCTTTTTTGCCCCGAAGAATGCAAGCGTTTCCTGCAAGACTTGGAAATTAAGGGCTGTGGTTTTGTCTTTGCCTTTCTTCGCGGGATCAAAGGGCTGTAACCTGATTATGTCCCTTGCCAGAAAATCCGCCAGTTTGCCTGCGCGAATATCGAAGAACTTTTTCTTACCCGGCTTATTGCTTTTATCGTCCATGCGCTGCTTGGTTGTCTTGATAGCGGTGATCTGATGTTTGGTATCTTCCAGCATCCGCTGGAGTTTTTCCCCGGCGTAATTATTCTGTTTTGCGTTGCTCGTCCCGGTGTCTTTTAAGCCTTCAGGAAGAAATTCACCCGCATTTTCGGGAATGACTCCTGTTTCGCAAATTTTCCTACAAATCTCTCTTTGCTCTTTGATGTATTGCTTTATCAACAATTCTGTATGTTCAAATCCATAGCCTAATCCGTGAAAGATCATTCCGGGCAGTTCATAGACACTCAGCCATGCCCTCGGAGGTGTTTTTTGGCCACCGCTATTTTGTTCTAATTCCGGCAGAACGACTTTTCCTGATGATATTTCAAGGCATATCTGATTATCGACAATATGATAATGTGGGGTGGTCTTTCTTATGTAAGGCTCATTGTGTCCTTCCTTGATCTCGTCGGGGGCCTTTACCATACCGTTGTTTTCCCATTGTTCTTTGACCTGATCCTTGACCTCCCTGATTCTGCCGAAGGTCTTTAGGTTTTTATCAAGCTGTCTTGGATGCTCGATTCCATCGGCAGCTTTTTTAGGGTAAAATTTGAAATAATATCTGCCAAGGTCTATATGGAATCTCAGATTTGCAAAGACTTCCATTTCGTCACAATACCGCAGGGCCAAATAGGGGAATCTGTCAGAATATCTCATAAGCAATATTTCGCTGCTGTACTCATCACCATCAAGTGCTTCCTTAACCCTGAAATCTTTCTGTTTTTCTGTTGAAAGCAGCCTGAACAGTTCTTTCGGGCATTTCTCAATATCGCCCAGCATATCCAGCGCCAGGCCGGTTATATCATCGTCAGAGCGGACCTTCGGATGCGGCAGCTTTATACGCCAGGTGCAGTAGCTAAGCAACGTAGCCCTGAACTTATTTTCCGTATCATTTTTAAACCCATGTAAATCGGATGTTTTAAGAAATTTGAAGGTATCATCCTTGTCTAAAAAGATGGACACAAGGAAAGCAAGCCCTTTGTCCGTAAGCAAACCATTGTCATCTTTGAAAGCATATTGAAAAAAAGGATTGGCTTTCGGCTTGCCTTTGCCGTTGACTTTTTCTACTCCCTTAAATCTTCGCAGATGCAGACATTCATCTTTTGGGCTATTGTCATTATGGTCATCTTCATATAAACTTAACCGATTCTTGACTTCGTCAACGGAGGCATCGAAGCAGTCTTCCAGGTATCTAACCAGTTCTTTAACAACCACTTTTTCTGCCAGTGTGTCTGCTGATTTCGCATGGCAACATTCATTCCGCTTGCAGTTTATTGCTATCAGCAGAGTTTGCAGTATCTTCCTGTATTCAGCGGCCCTGACATTGATATCTACACCGCCGCCTTTGGCATCGCTGTTATTGGCCTCTCGCCGTTCTATGGCCTTGTAAATAATCTCCAGCATTGGAAAATGCTCATGAATAAGTTCGTAAGTCCGGCGTGATTTGATGGGATCGCCCCAGTTATCAAGAAACGTTAATACAGGCATTTTAGCAAGACTATCCTCATCAACAGTTTTCTCTCCCAGCAGATCGGAAATATGGCAGAGAGTGATATAGGCATTTAACCTTGCCTGATTGAGAAATATCCCCAAAAAAGATTTGCTGTTTTGTTCCATATTATTCCCTTGACTGTCATTATACATCATTCTATCTCCTTCTAAACAATATGTTAATTGCAGAATAAATTAAAGGTGTCAGAAACCTTTTTTTCTGTCCCTATTTTTTGTTGATCTAATCTGCAACAATCCGTCAAATCTCTGCCATCCAATTTCTATTTTTCTTCTTAGCATCTTCGCGTGATTCCTTCCCATCCCAACACAGCCTATCTCACCTATAACCAAAACCTACCACGGCCAGCCCAAAAAAACAAGGGAAATCTCCGTTTTTATCTACTTTTTCCCCCGATTTCCCCATCCCCCTCTTTCCCTCCCCGCCCCAGGACCGCCCACTCCAACTCCGCCCTTTGTCTGACTTTTAACTTTTAACTTTTAACTTTTAACTTTTAACTTCTAACTTCTAACTTCTACCCCCTCCCCCAACTGGTCCGCCCTCTGTCTTCTCAAATCTCAAATCTCAAGTCTGACTTCTAATCCCCCCATCCTTCCCATCTCCCCCATCCTCCCTACCCTGCCCATTTAGCCAACAAAACTCTCTCTCTCTTCTTGTGTCTTCTAAAATCTTAGTGCCCTTCGTATCTTAGCGACTTAGTGGTGAATCTTACCTATTTTAACATCAAAACTCATCAAAACATACCACAAACATACTCCAAACTACATACAAACATAGTGCAAACATAGTACAAACCACATCACTTTTCATCAGAATTCATCCAAATTTCGCCGAATTTCGCACTTTTTTCTTACCCATCTTGCCTAATCGTTACAATCGTTACGCGAAAATAAGCACTTACATCAATTCCAACAACGTAAAATAAGCACTTACATCAATTCCCCATAACGAAAAATAAGCACTTACGTCAATTTCTCGCTACGGAAAATAACGACTTACGTTAGCCCGCTCCTCAATGCCCAGCAAAAAGATCAGCTCAGGAGAAAAAGAAGCTTGTCGTAAACAGCGGTATTCGGTAGATTGATAGCCCGATGTGTAAATTTGTCAAATTGTCCGCTTATGCGTAACCGGGTGCCGACGGCACACGAGGTTACTATGGTCCGCCAATGGTATTGTATATTGTGTTAACTCTATGAAAAAGCGTAAGTTAAAAACAAATTCCTATACGGTTAAGTCAACGTTTTTTTTGAGCGGGCTGTTCTTTGCCTTGTTGGTTTGCGGGGGTGGTTGCACAATATTGACCAGCAAGGAGCACCCGGTTGCCGCTTTGCTCAGCAAGCTGGGCGGGAAAAGTGGCTCGCAGGAGTTGCAGGAGCAGTTGCTCAGTCCGGACGCGGACCTGCGGCGGGAAGCGGTGGTAAAGCTGGGCAAAGGCAAAACGGCCAAATGGGAGATTACAGCCAAAATGCTGGGCATTATGGCAACGGGGGACCCGGATGAGCAGGTTCGGGTGGCGGCGGTGAGAACATTGGCCAAGGTCGATAAAAGTGAATCTTTGCTGGAGGTTTTGAAGCAGGCGGCTAAAGACGACAGTTGGCTTGTGCGGACGGAATGTGCGGAGGTATTGGGCAAAAGTGGTGACGACGGGAGCGCGGCGATTCTGCTGGAGATGTTGTCCAATGATAAAAATGCGAGTGTACGCGGTAAAGTGGCCTCGGTTCTGAAGGGTTTTCGTGATCGCAAAGTCATCCGCGGCCTGGTTGGTGGTTTGACAGATGCTCAGTTCAGCGTTCAGTATCAGTCGCTCCAGTCATTGCGGCAGGTAACAGGGCAGGATTTCGGTTACGATCAGGTGGCATGGCAAAGATGGTTTTCAGCGACCAGCTTTTTCGACTGAAATGAGTTGCGGATTTTTTGTGGGAGAAACCGATGCAGGCATTGGTGTTGGCTAACGGTAAGGTGAAATATACTTGTTCGTATCCCGAGCCGAAACCTGAATCTGATGAGTTGCTGATCGCGGTCGAGTTGGCGGGGATATGCGCGACGGACCTGGAAATTATCAAAGGATACATGGGTTTCTCGGGGGTGCTCGGTCACGAGTTTGTCGGGACGGTGGTCAAAGGAGCGAAGGACTTGGTGGGTAAGCGGGTGGTGGCGGAAATCAACTGCGTATGCGGTAAATGTGATATGTGTCATTCGGGCCTGAGCAACCACTGTCGGGAACGGAAGGTAATCGGAATAAAAAGTCACGATGGGGTCTTTGCCGAGTATGTGGCGGTGCCGCGGCGTAATGTGCATGTGTTGGGGGATACGGTAAGCAATGAGATGGCAATTTTTGTGGAACCGCTGGCGGCGGCGATGCAGATTGTCCAGCAGGTACCGATCGAAGATCGTCATAAAGTTATTGTGGTAGGTGACGGCCGACTGGGTTTGCTGGCGGTGCAAGTGTTGGCGGCGGCGGGCGGTAAAGGCAATGTGGTGCTTCTGGGCCGGCACGAGCACAAGCTGACCTTTGCCGAAAAACGTGGTATCCAGGGGATATTGCTGGATGATATGCTGATTAAGCCGCAGTGGGATGTGGTGGTGGATTGTTCAGGCTCTCCTGAAGGGTTCGAGACGGCGTGTAAATTGGTGCGGCCGCGGGGCAAGCTGATACTGAAAAGTACGTGGGCGACGGAAGCTGTTGGCCGAGCCGATTTCAGGCCGGTCGATATCTCGCCGCTGGTGATTAATGAAGTTACGTTGATTGGGTCGCGTTGCGGACCGTTTGCCAATGCTGTTAACGCCCTGACCGCCAAACAGGTGGAGACCAACGGATTGATAACCTCACGCTTCAAGTTGGCCCAGGGCGTTGAAGCCCTGGAAAAAGCCAAAGAGGCCGAGCAGATAAAAGTTGTTTTGGAGATTTAGGCACTCTAACAACTATACGAAAAACCCTGTTTTCAATGCTGTAACCGCTGTTTTACCGGGTTTTGATAGAGATTCTCAGGTCAATTGGCAGTTAAGCTGCTGGACGTGGTCTTTGAACTGCTGAAAGGTTTCATAACTGAGACGTTTGTCAAGGGCGGGGAGAATGGTATTGTTGTGCAGGAGCGGTTCGGTCGGATCAATGCCGTACTGGCAGCAGGATACGTCAAAAAGTCTGGTGCCGGGAATAGGGGAATATTGGCAGAGTCGGATCTTCAGTCCCAGTTGGTGAACGCTTTGGGCGGATTGTTCTATTTCAGTCATTTTCTGGCCCGGCAGGCCGGTGAGGAGGTATGCCTCTAATTGGGCGGGGCTGAAGCCGGCCTTGGTCAGGTGTTCAACAGCTTGTTTGAATTCACGGTCGCTGACCTTGTCATCGCTGGCATGCTGCCAGCGGGCGGCCTGGTCGGATGATTCGTAACCCAGGCGGATCATTTGGAAATTGTTAGCGTACATCAGGTGGGCCAGCGGTTGGCTGATAAAACGTATGTGCAGGCCGTTGGGACAGTGAAAATGCAGGGGAAGGTTCAAACGCGATATGGCATGTAAGATGGGGATGATGTGTTTTTCAGACTGGGCCAACAGGGCATCGTCCATAAAAGCGATGTTTTGGCGGGTGGCTTGGCCCAGCAACGGCAGCAACTTGCGCATCTGGTCGATAAATGCAGCCGGTTCGAGTTGGAGCAGATGCGGCTGTAGGAGTCGGCTGGCGCAGTAATCGCAATGAAAAGGGCACCCCAGACTGGTTATCAGCGTAAGGTAGTCAAGTTGGTCGTATAGATCGTAAGCGGGCGCGGGCCAGGCGTGGAATTGGTCGTGGATTACGCTGTAGTCGCGGTTCGCGTGGGCAAGTTCGTCGAGCCATTTGAGTGGGGCAAGCATGGTGGCGTCGGTAAAGAGCATGTCAGGCCGGCAGATTCGCCGGGCATGGTCGGGCATGAGCCGGGCATATACTCCGCCCAAGGCGATAGCGGTATCGGGGATGTGGCGGCGGATGAGTTCGATGGTATCGGCAACAGCGGGATACCAATAAGTCATCATGCTGGTAATCAGTACAGCTATCGGTTTATATTGCTGGTATTCCAGGGTGAGGCTCTGGGCGAGGATATCGACCGGCAGGCCGTAACGGTGATAATGGCGGGGTACGTGGGCCAGGCAGGCGGGTTTATCGATGATTTCGCTGTGATATTTGCCGGTGCCGTTGGACTTGGTCTTGATTGGCCCGAAACGTTTTTGTAAAGCCGGATGATTGCGGTCGAGGGCATCGACCATGCGAACGTTATAACCGGCGCCGCGTAAAAAGCCAGCTAAGTAGAGCAGGCCCAGGGGTTTGTTGAAAAAGTCATACGCCGCGAAATCATATATCGGCGGATTGACGAGTAATACTGTTTTGTTCGAGATGGTGTATGGTTTGGTCATCGCGGCGACGTTAAATAATGTGAAATTACTAAATAAAGTGTTGGTATCAAACAAGATACCAACCCCATTCCGTTGCGCGGCGCCACGGCGGGCGGGCCGGGCTGGTGCACCTGCCTATCTGGCGTGATGACAGAAGCATTATACCATACCTGCCGAAGGCCTTAAAGCGTTAAACTCCAATGTGTTGCAATTAAAACATTGAACGAGTAGCGGTTATATTGTAAGTCGTTGTTTTTCATAGCGAGAAATTGACGTAAGTGCTTATTTTTGCGTAACGATTGTAACGATTAGGCAAAATAGGTAAGAAAAAAGTGTGAAATTCGCAATCTCGTGATACCCAGCGGAACCCCCCCCACAAGAAAACAAGAATAATTGTTGATATTGGGCCTAGTTTTCTTACAATTGAGAAAATCCAGCACAATTGACGATGGCGCCGTGTGTCTTATATGGTTTCGAGTCATAGTGGGGCATCTCTGACTGTGGATGTTGGGGAGTGTCCAAAATCATGGCGTATTGAGTTGTAACCTATTGGAAGCAAAGGAATTAATGTTTCAAGACGAACAGAAAAACAGCGATGCCTGGGCGGCAGACTTCTCCCAGATGATAGAGGCGGTTTCTGGTAAACATCTCTTGAACAATTTTCCCCTGCCAACAGACAAAGATCAGTTGCATCAGCTTCTGAAAGCGGGAAAATATTTGTTTGTTCCTCAAGAACTCGAGATTAACCAGCCGGTGTTGGAAGAATATTTTGAGTCATTGTTGATCGCCTTGGGAAAAATTCTTCCAGACAAAAGTGAAGACTTGGACAACCTTGACCGGGCATACCGATCGGGGCAACTGCCTGCCCAGCAAATATTACGGGCAACCATAAGTAATTCCTGGAGCGAGTTGAAGATTTGGTCTCAAAACTTTTCGATAGATACCAACGTGTTGCAATTTGTATCCTTGAGTTTAGTCCGCCCATTTCGCCAGCAAATTGCCAAATCGTTTCTCGCTCATATCGATTTGGGCCATTGGAGTAAGGGATTTTGCCCAATATGTGGCCATTGGCCGGTCCTTGGCAGACTCCTCGATAATGGCAAAAAAGAACTCTGGTGCTGCTGCTGCGGTACCAGATGGAACTTCGTCCGCATCGGTTGCAATTTTTGTAATAACAAAAACCATGATGATCTGGGCTTCCTCACCGTGGACGGTTATGACAAATACCGGATTTATGTCTGCGACAAGTGTAAAAGATATCAGAAGTTCCTTGTCTGTTCTGAAGATCAAAGTGGGGAAGAATTCGATTACGATAAAGAATATCTCTTGTCGGTTGAACTTGACCAGGCTGCGATTGGTGCCGGTTTTGTTGCTGAGCCTGTGGGAATGGTTTCAACCGCCAACTGAACAACAATAAATGATGCAAAAAAAAATCGTCATTTTTCCAAAATGAAGTACGTCGTATATATCTTTGTTCTGTTACAAGGAGAATAAGATGGAGTTAACGCGTAGAGGGTTTTTAACCAGTACAGGGGTCGGATTTGGCGCGTCGTTGGGATTGCTGTTGGGGCGTCCGGAACGATTGCAGGCTGCCACGGCAGCGGGCCAGTTCAAGACGCACCTTACCAGGGAGACGACCACGATATGCCCCTATTGCGCCGTGGGGTGTGGCATTATTGTCCACAGTCGTGATGACAAGGTGGTAAACACCGAGGGAGACCCCGAACATCCTATCAACGAAGGCTCGCTTTGTTCCAAGGGGTCGTCGCTGTATCAACTGGCGAACAATGAAAAGCGGCTGAAAAAGGTGCTCTATAGAGCCGCCGGCGCAAAGGATTTCCAGGAGAAAGACTGGAAGTGGGCCGCGAAAGAGATTGCCAAGCGGATCAAGAAGACGCGGGATGAAACGTTCACCGAAAAGAACGCGAAGGGCCAGGTCGTAAACCGTACCACGGCCATCGCATCGGTTGGCAGTGCGGCTTTGGACAACGAGGAGTGCTGGCTTTACCATGCATTCCTCAGAGCGATGGGCCTGGTGTATATCGAACACCAGGCGCGTTTATGCCACTCCGCCACCGTCACTAGTTTGGCGGCAACGTTCGGTCGCGGTGCCATGACCAATCACTGGATAGATCTTCGCAACAGCGATTGCATTCTCGTAATGGGATCCAATCCCGCGGAAAATCATCCGGTCTCTTTCAAGTGGGTAACCGAGGCCAAAAAGAAGGGAGCCAAGCTGATCAGCGTTGATCCACGCTTTACCCGTACTTCCTCGGTAGCGGATATCTACACCCGGTTGCGTTCGGGAACGGATATCGCCTTTTTGGGCGGGATGATCAAGTACATTACGGACAACGACCTGATTCATAAGGAATACGTGGTTAACTACACCAATGCGGCATTCCTGATTGCCGACGAGTTTAAATTTGACGAAATTGAAGGTGTATTCAGCGGCTACGATCCGGAATCGCGTAAGTACGACAATGGCACATGGAAATACCAGATCGGCCCGGACGACGAGCCCAAGAAGGATCCAACCCTGAAAGATCCCCGCTGTGTTTATCAATTGCTCAAGAAGCATTACTCCCGTTATACACCGGAAAAAGTTATGGCTGTGACGGGAACTCCGGTTGAGGATCTTCTGGAGGTTTACAAAACCTATACCGCAACTGGTGCTCCGGAAAAAGTCGGCACCATTATGTACGCGATGGGCTGGACCCAGCATACCGCCGGTACACAGAACATCCGGGCGATGGCTATGATCCAGCTTTTACTTGGCAATATCGGCCGTGCCGGTGGCGGGGTAAATGCCATGCGCGGCGAGTCGAATGTACAGGGATCAACCGACCAGGGCCTGCTGTTTCACATTCTGCCCGGTTACCTCAAGACCCCCAATGCCTCACAGCCAACGCTGGATGCCTACAATACCGAGTGCACCCCCAAGCCACTGGGCAAACTGAGCGCAAACTGGTGGGGCAACTATCCTAACTACTCGACCAGCTTACTGATGTCGATGTTTGGCAAAGCAGCCACGAAGGAAAACGACTTCGGTTATTCCTGGCTGCCCAAGCTGGATGATGGAGCGAATTACTCCTGGCTGACCATTTTCGACGAGATGTACAACGGAAATATCAAGGGCTTCTTCTCCTGGGGCCAAAACCCGGCGTGCAGTGGTACCAACGCTAACAAGGTCCGCAAAGCACTGGCCAGGCTCGATTGGCTGGTAAACGTAAACATTTTCCCCAGCGAGACCGGCTGGTTCTTCCAGGATAAGAACCTGGGCATTGATGCCAAGGATATTAACACCGAGGTATTTGTTCTGCCGGCGGCCGTTTCGGTCGAGAAAGAAGGTAGCATTACCAATTCCGGCCGCTGGATGCAATGGCGTTACAAGGCAGCCAATCCTCCCGGCGAAGCCTTGCCCGACGCCGAGATCATAAACCTGATCTATGAGGAATTGAAGAAAATGTATGTGGAAGAAGGCGGCAAAACCCCCGATCCGATAGCTAATCTCAAATGGGATTACTTCGATAAGAACATACATCCTGATGGTGTTGCCCACGCCGTTGCCAAGGAAATTAACGGCTACTTCCTCCAGGATGTGGACTTCGGCGAAAAGGGAAGTTTCAAGAAAGGCCAGTTGGTACCCAGCTTTGCCTTTCTTAAGAACGATGGCTCAACCTCTTCTGGTAGCTGGATATACTGCAATTCTTACACCGAAAAGGGCAACATGTCCGCTCAGCGGACCAGAGAGACCAGCGGTATCGGTTTGAATCCGGAATGGGCCTGGTGCTGGCCTGTCAACCGACGGATTATCTATAATCGGGCTTCCGTTGATTTGAAAGGACATCCCTGGGATACCAAACGCCCGGTAATCGCGTGGGAAGACGGTAAATGGGTAGGTGATGTCCCGGACGGCAGTTGGCCGCCACTACAGAATCCCGATGGCACGCCGAATCCTGCCAGTAAATACGCGTTTATCATGAAGCCCGAAGGATACGCTCAAATCTTCGCCACTAGTTTGGCCGACGGCCCCTTCCCCGAGCACTACGAACCGTTGGAAACACCGGTTACCAAGAATCTGTTTAATAACCAGATGGTCAATCCCGCCTCCAAGCTTTGGAGCGGTCCTGCCGATCAATGTTCGACTTGCGGATCGACGGAGTTCCCCTATGTTTGCTCAACTTATCGGGTAACCGAACATTGGCAAACGGGCGTAATGACCCGGCATACACCCTGGTTACTCGAAATGCAGCCGCAACTTTTCATCGAGATGAGCCGAGAACTGGCCAAGGAAAAAAGCATCGAGAGCGGCGACCAGGTCCGCGTCTGCAGTATTCGCGGCGCGGTGACGGCAATCGCCTTGGTAACCGCCCGTTATAAACCCCTGGACATCACGGTTGACGGCGTAACCAGGAAGAAAGTCCATCAAGTCGGCCTGCCCTGGCACTTTGGCTGGATGATGCCCGAGGACGGTTCGGGCGGCGACAGCGCCAACCTGTTGACGCCCAACGTCGGCGATGCCAATACGATGATCCCGGAGACCAAGGCGTTCATGGTGGATATCAGTAAATTGGATTTGAAAAAGCATTCCGAAGTAGCTTTGTAGCCTAAAGAAAAAGGAATCTGCATTATGCGGAGAATGTTCATACTACTTTTAGCGGTGTTTTGTGCATCGAGTGGATGTAAAAAGGATTCCTCCGATATATCCTCCCTGCCGGAGCGTACCGGCATCATCCAGCACAAAGGTGTGCCTTTGACACTGTTAGGTCCGGAATTGAAGATTGGCCAGCGGGCACCAGAATTCACCATTGTGGATATGGAACTGAAGGAGTACAAGCTCAGCGACTTCAAAGGTAAAGTTGTCGTGATCAGCAGTATTCCTTCTGTGGATACGCCTATGTGCAACCTGCAGACGCTACGGCTTAACCAGGAGGCGGAGAAATTGGAAGACACTGTGGCGGTGTTGACGATTTCCTGGGATCTTCCTTTTGCCCAAAAGCGGTGGTGTGACGAAAAAAGCGTCAGCCACACCCTGGTTCTGTCGGATTACCGGGACCGGGCTTTTGGAAAAGCATACGGCCTGATCATCAAAGAAAAAATGCTTCTGGCCCGTGCCGTATTAGTCATTGACAGGCAAGGTAGTATTCAATACATGCAAATTGTAAAGGAACAATTTTCACAGCCTGATTACGATAAGTTGCTCGTGGCTTTACATAAAATAATGGAGTCAGTATAACTGTGCAGTGCTCGTCCCGGGTAAAAACCGCCAGGGCGGACACTCACAGAAAATACTTCGATGTGGTTTAAAGATATTGAAAATAAACGTTAATTAATATCCCGAGTTCGCCTTATATCGAGAAAGGAGTTAAGCCGATGAATGATATGAAAGCGATGTTGTTAGATTCAACCCGTTGTATCGGCTGCCGCAGTTGTCAAGTGGCTTGCAAGCAGTGGAACAATTTGGAGGCTGAGGAGACCAGTTTCCTGCCGAGCCAAAAGGGCACTGCCAGGGCATTTGTCGATCAAGGTTATCAAAACCCACGCGATCTGTCGGACAAAACCTGGACTTTAATCACCTTTAACGAAATTGAGCAGGACGGCAAATTAAACTGGGCATTCAGTAAATTGCAGTGTATGCACTGTGGCACTGATGCCAGGGACCGAAATAAATGGCCGGCGTGCGTTGTTTCGTGTCCGGTCAGGGCCTTGGAAAAAACAGAAAAAGGGCCGGTTATTAGGCATGAGGACCGTTGCATTGGTTGTCGGTATTGTATGCTGGCGTGCCCTTTCCAGATTCCAAAGTTCGAATGGAACAAACCTTGGCCGCGTATCCGCAAATGCACCATGTGTTTTGATCGCATCACTCAGGGCGAAGCCGCCATGACGGAGCCGGCCTGCTCCAAGGCATGTCCCACCGACGCCATAGTGACCGGTGAAAGAGGCAAACTGCTGGCTGAGGCCAGACAGCGGATGAAAGACAATCACGGCAAATACAACAGTTATATATACGGCGAAAACGAAGTGGGGGGTACCTGCGTGCTGGTCCTGGCGGCCAATGGTGTGTCGTTTGACAAACTGCGTTATCCAGTTGATCTGCCCACCAAGGCACTGGCCAATCAGACCAGTTGGGCCATGAAGGGACTGCCCTATGCGATTGTGGCGCTGTTGGCAGGTATGGCTGGTGTTTATACTGTCAGACGTAATAAAATCGAATCACAGCAAAACTCTACAAAAAAAGAAAGTGAGGTCGGTACCAATGGCTGAAAATAGCATTACCATGGAAAGCAAAAACGCAGGGGGTTGGATTCTGTATTTGTTGGCCGTTATTGGTATAGTGCTGATGATCAAACGTTTTATATTCGGCATCGGCTCGGTGGCCAACCTCAACGATGCTTATCCATGGGGCTTTTGGATTGGGCTGGACATTCTTACCGGTGTGGCACTGGCCGCGGGAGGTTTTACACTAACGGCTGCGATCTACATTTGGGGCAATCAGAAGTATCATTCCCTGGCGCGACCGGCAATCCTGACGGCACTTTTGGGATACGTACTGTTCGTGTTCGCACTGGTCGTTGACCTCGGAAGAGGGCCGGTTATGTGGCACATGTTTCTGCCATGGATGTGGCAGCACGACAGTGTTATGTTCGAAGTCGGATGGTGCGTAGCGACATATCTGACTATACTGGTATTCGAGTTCCTGCCAAGCATCCTGGAAAAATTCCAGTTGACGGAACTGTTGAAGTTGTGGCGTAGTGTTACGCCGTTGGTCGTGATCGTTTTACTCACCCTGTTTACTTACGCCATGACGAGTTCATTCGGCTGGGCAATAGCCGTATTCGCCATTACCGTGGTGTTTGAACTGACGCAATTGGGCAAAACCGGTAAAAGTAGTCGAAATGTCCCGGTCCTGCTGATCATGGCTGGAGTGCTGCTCAGTTGTCTGCATCAGTCCAGCCTTGGCTCGCTTTATCTTATCGTCCCTCATAAATTGCACAGCCTTTGGTACACGCCGATGCAGCCTTTTGTATTTTTAGCTTCAGCTATCATGATAGGACCGGCTATGGTGATCTTCGAAGGCTTGGTCAGTGCCAGGATTTTCCGGCGAAAGTCAGAACTGGAACTCTTATCCGGTCTGTCTAAAGTGCTGCCTACGCTGTTGAGCGTCTATCTCTTGGTGCGAATTGCCGGAATCATCGCCCAGGAAGTCGCTCAGCCCGGAGCGATCGCCGCTATATTTACATCCGGCACCAAATCGTTGATGTTTTGGGTGGAACTGACCGTTGGCGTTATTATTCCCCTGATATTATTAGGACCGAAGGTCGTCAGAACCGAAACGAACCTGTTTTGGGGCAGTCTGTGTATGATAGTTGGTTTGTTTATCCATAGATTCAATGTCAGTGTTACTGGTATCCATGCCCGTGGTTGGCAAACCTATAGCCCCGCCTGGTCGGAAATACTGATCTCGGCAGGAATTATTTCTATCGGCTTGTTGGTGTTCGGCTATATCGTACGTAATTTCCCGGTTTATGAAAAGTCTGCCCTGAAAAAAGCCGGATAATGGTTTTCCCGAGCAGTTCGCCGGCCATTGCGTATTTTGCATGGCCGAACTGACGTAAATATGTTTTCGATCTAATGGGCCGTCAAGCATTTATTTATGTTTGGCGGTCCTTTTCTTTTCCAAACATTGACACTGGCGTCATGTTCAAGAAAAAAATGCGGCCAAGATCATAGCTTCATCTGCAGGGAAGCCAACGCGGTGGAAGTGTTTTCGGCAACATCGAATAAAGAATCCAACCCGGTCAGCAGAAAAACCCCCCATACCTGAACGGCTATACCGCAAAGGCAAAGATGATGTTTTTGATCCACCAACACCTTGCGAAGTCTCAGCAAACGTGAAATATTAGAAGAATTAAGGAAGCTCACATCGGAAAAATTGAGAACCACATCCTTTGGTTCTTCCTCCACACGTTCGATCAGGGCATCTAATTCATCGGTCAAATCCGGATCGTTGGCCAGATCGACCATTAGTATATCTTCAGACCAGTCTTGAGTTGCCATAACATATTCCTTAACCAGGCAAGGGCCTGGAACCCAATAGGGTTATGTGAGAATTCGCAGTAAAGTAAATATCTTGTGATCATTATTCACACGGTAAAGATCACTTCCGCTAGGTTAACAAAGCCAACGCATCTTGTCAAATAAAAGACTTCGATAAAGAATTCTTGCCGTGCCCGTAACGTCCGAGCATAAAATAAATATGGGCAGGCCAACTCGGACTTAACGTAAGTGTTTTGTCGCCAAATAGTTAACTTCGAGCCGTCTTTTTTTGAAAATTTCTCCAAAATAACTCTTGACAAAAACAGCAAAATGTGGCACTCTAATAGGAGTGTTATAGTAGTATTGCAGGAGTGTTGTCCGTGGTAAATGAGCCTCAAAAAAGTTCCGATAAGGTGACGATCAAGATTCCCCGACCGCTGTACGGGAAAATTTCCACAGCTATTAAGGGAGCCGGTTATAATTCGGTAACCGATTTCGTGGTATATGTTCTCCGCGATCTGGTAGCCAGCCACGAATTGGCCGGCAGAGAAACCACCGAACCAGAAGATATCGATAAGGTAAAACAACGTCTGCGGGCGTTAGGTTACATCTAAAGGTAATAATTATGATCAACAAACACATCAGACACGGGATTGTAATAACACTGCTGGTAGTTCTTTTGGTCGGATATCCCACCAGCCGGGCATGGAGCCAACAAGAAACTCAAAAAGGAGAAACCGAAAAAATAATACAGGAGTTTTCTCAATATATTACGCAACTGTCCAGCTACAGTGTGGAGGTCGCCAGCCACGCGAGAATAGACACCGAACAAATAATATACATAAACCAGGAAGATTTTACGCTGACAGTGCAGAAACCCAACCGGTTGGCATTGGTTTGCAATAGAGGTTTAATGGCCCCGACGGTGGTGTGTGATGGGAGCAAAACGCTGGTCTATATACCGCAACTGAACCAATATCTGCAGGAGAAAGCGCCGGCAAGCCTTGAGGAGATGTTTGTCCCCGGCGGCGCAGCGTCGATGGTATTGTACAACACGATACCTATGATAGATAGTCTGGCATTGGGGAACGCCTATAAAGTGATTATGCCCAACACCGACAAAAACGAATATCTTGGTACGGTACAGATTGAAGGGGTGCAATGCCATCATCTAAACCTGAAACTTGTCCAGCCTAAGATGGATTGGCAGTTGTGGATAGAAACCGGCCCTAAACCGCTGTTACGTAAAATAGCTATTGAACCAAAACAGGACAAAACAAAAGCTCGGCTGGAATGGAATTTCAAAAACTGGCAAATCGACACGCCGGCAAAACAGACCCCGTTGGACTTTTCTCCCCCCAGTTGGGCCCGGGAAGTACTCTACTTCGGAAAAACCAGCGACCATCCATTATTGGGACAAACGGCGGCAAATTTCAAATTAGACGTGCTGGACGGCCAAGAAATGGAACTGGCCGGTCACAAAGGCCGAGATATCGTTATTCTGGATTTTTGGGCCACATGGTGTGCGCCATGCCGGGCTGCTATGCCTGGTTTGAACGAAATTGCTCGGGAGTATAAGGACAAAGGCGTGGTTTTGTATGCGGTAAACGAAGATAACGAAGATAAATCCCGAAAAACCAATATCCTCAAATTCCTAAAGGAAAACAAACTCGATATTATCGTACTGCTGGACCGGCAGGCAGCAGTGTCTGGTCAATACCTGGTGAACGGCATTCCCCAAACGGTCCTGATCGATAAAAACGGCAAAATACAAAGTGTACATGTCGGCTATGACGGAGAAAGCATGCCACATTTGCGGCTGGAGATAGAGGCGCTGCTGGCCGGGCGCGATGTGGCGGCAATGGCCCAGAAAAAAACTGACTGGGGAGGTACGGTTGATCTGATTTGCGAAAAAGTTACGTTTGCGCCGGCAACCATTAAGGAAGGTGATACAGTTACCTTTTCCTGTGTATTGAAAAACACCGGGACAGGAACCGTACCGGCTGGAAGTTACAAAGTCGCACTGGTAGCTGGAGGTCAGGGAGTATTTTTCGCCACTGGCCGGGAACCTATCCCCCCAGGCCGGGAGATACTATTCACGGTGGATGAAAAAATATGGCATCTGGTGGCCGGCAAGGCAGGCGACTGTAAATATATGCTGATAATTGATCCGGACAACGACGTACCGGAAACAAATGAGAGTAATAATGCGATAACCGACAGTTTTGAAATATCCGCCGGCAACTAATGTGGCAACGAACAAATCAATGGCAGCTAACCAAACATAATTGGAAACTCATATTATGACTAATGGTAAAAGCAGCTTAACTGAGACACGGTTGCGCAGTATAACCAAAGGGAATCATGGCGGGTATTGGCGACTATGGCTTCAGGAGCGATAGCGTGGATAATCACAAGGGACATGGGAAAGGCAGCCTGGATAATGGTGTTGGATGTGATTATAAATTTATTCTGTATTATAGACACGAACGGGCATGGAACGCGGTAGCCTGGGGCAGATTAGCAGGCGATCCCAAGGCAACAGCAGAATAATCAAATGAATAAGAACAATGACGACCGCAAAACATAATCCCAAATTGATGGTGTTGAGTATTGACGGCGTGCCGTTCGCTCTGATGCGACGGATGATGGACGATGGCGTAATGCCCAATATGGCTGGACTTGCCGGTAATGTGGGTATTCGGCAGATGCGATCGGTACAGCCGACGGTTTCCTGCGTGGCCTGGGCCAGCTACATGACCGGCAAAAATCCCGGTAAACACGGAATATACGGATTTATCGATCGCCGAACGGAAAGCTACGACTTGATGTTTCCCAACTCCGCAACCATGTCCGCCGAAAACATCTGGGAAGTGCTCTCCCGCGCCGACAAGCGTGTATTCGGAATGAATGTGCCGAGCAGTTATCCGCCCCGTCGCGTCAATGGTATTTTGATAGGCGACTTTCTTTCGCCCACCATCGAAAAGGCCGCATACCCGGCCGGCGAAAGTGAATATCTGCGCTCGATAGATTACCGCATTGACAGTGACGCCCAATTGGCCCGGCGTGATAAACACGCCATGCTGGCCGACCTCGACAAGACGCTGGATACGCGGATGGAGGCGATGTTTCATTACCTGGATAAGGAAAGTTGGGATTTCTTTCATACGCATATTATGGGCAGCGACCGAATCAACCATTTTCTTTGGCGGAAAATGGAAGATAACGACCCGGAATTCGCACCGGCGTTTTTCGCATATTATCGAAGAATCGATAAAGCGATCGGACGATTGCTGGAGCAACTGCCGGATATACCGTTATTGATTTTCAGCGACCATGGTTTCTGCCGGATCAAGCAGGAAGTACAGCTTTCGTGGTACCTGGTCGAAACGGGCTGGACGACGCCCGCACAGGAGATCGTCCATCCGCTGTCTGTCGATCCAGCCAAATCGAAGGCGTACTGCCTGATACCTGGGCGGATATATGTAAATCTTCTCGGACGCGAACCGGGCGGAATCGTGCCGTTAGAAAAATATCAACAGGTGCGCAAACGGCTTGCAGAAGATTTATTGAAACTGCGTGATCCGGAAACAGGCGAAAATGTGATAAGAAAAGTAGTAATGCGGGAAAATGTGTATTGGCCGAGCGACCGTGAGAAAAACGCGACAATGGAGCCGGAACAGTCGGCCATGTATAAGGGAACATACGGCAAGGCGGCGGACCTGATTGCTATACCATACGACGGCTATGATTTGAAACTCGGATTAGCCGGCAACAAAATACTACAAAAAACGGAACTGGAAGGAATGCACACTTATGATGACGCCTTTATGGTGGCTCGCGGTATAGAACTGCCAAAAGACGATCTGGAAATATTGATGTTGGCAAGACCTATACTCGATAAACTGGGCGTTGAACCGCCGAACGATATGGACGGCACAGGCAGTGCGATAACACCCAGGTTCTGACGACAAGGTCAACTCTGAGAAAAAAATTAGTTTTAAGGAAGTTGGTGACTATGGACAAACTGGATGAGTTGGAAAGTCAAAGTATCTATATAATTCGCGAGGCGTATTACCATTACAAGAAGCTGGCGATGTTATGGTCGATCGGTAAAGATTCCTCAACCATGGTATGGCTGGCACGAAAAGCGTTTTTTGGAAAAGTGCCTTTCCCTGCACTGCATATCGATACCAGCTACAAGTTTCCCCAGATGTACAAGTTTCGTGACGAATACAGCAGGAAGTGGGGTCTGGACCTGGTAATAACGCGTAACGAAAAAGCCCTGGCGGCCGGTATGACCTGCGAAAAAAAACTGGAATGCTGTACTGCGCTGAAAACCGAAGCATTAAAAATAGCTATAGCCAAACACGGTTTCGATGCCCTGCTGCTGGGAATACGTCGCGACGAACACGGAATCCGGGCCAAGGAACGGGTCTTCTCACCGCGCGATGAGGAGTTCAAATGGAACTATCAGGACCAGCCGCCGGAGTTGTGGGACCAGTTCAAAAGCCAGGCCGAGGAACAGACCCATATACGTGTGCATCCGCTGCTGGGCTGGACCGAGCTGGATATCTGGAAATACATCAGACGAGAACAAATCCCGATCACCGAACTGTACTTCGCCAAAAATGGTAAAAGATATCGCAGTATCGGATGTACCACCTGCTGCAATCCAGTCGATTCAAACGCCGCCACCATAGACGATATGATAAACGAACTGGAAACAACCACGACCTCCGAACGCGCCGGCCGAGCACAGGACAAAGAAGACACATATACTATGCAAAAACTCCGAGCCTTGGGATACATGTAAAAATGTGAATTCATGGCGATAGGGAAAGGAATACACAGACATGCGAGATCACCTGAAATTTGTAGCAGTTGGGCACGTAGATCACGGTAAAAGTACGCTTATCGGCAGACTGCTTTATGATACGAATTCACTGCCACCCGACAAGATGGACGAAGTACGCATGGCAAGCGAAGAAAACGACGGCGTACCGGAATTCGCATTTGTCATGGACCACCTGGAGGAAGAACGCTTAAACCGCGTGACCATCGACACCGCCCAGATATTTTTCAAAACAGCCAAACGTGAATACGTGATTATCGATGCGCCGGGACATAAACAGTTTCTCAAAAACATGATAACCGGTTCGACTCAGGCCGAAGCTGCCCTGCTGCTGGTCGCGGCCGAGGAAGGTCTGCAGGAGCAAACTCACCGTCACGCGTATATGCTCAGCCTGCTGGGTATCAAGCAACTGCTAATCGTTATCAACAAAATGGACCTGGTCAACTACGATCAACAGCGGTTCGAACAAATCAAGAAAGACATTACCAAACGCCTTGAAGAGTTCGGCATGGAACCACCGTTGATGACGATACCGATCGTATCGACCCTTGGTGAAAACGTCGCCCGGCGCAGCGACAAAATGGACTGGTACGACGGCATGACCCTGCTGGAAGGACTGGACCAACTGCAACCGGCCCCCTCGGCCCAGAATGGCCGGCTTCGCTTCCCGGTACAGGATATATATGAACTCGAAGGCGAAAAGGTGTTGGTAGGCCGCCTGGCATCGGGTACACTTCGCAACGGTCAGGATATCATGTTCCACCCGCTCGGCAAGACCGCAACGGTGGACTATATTAAGGTTTTTGGAGCCAGCAAAGATCAGGCAATCGCCGGCGAATCGATCGGCATAGTCCTCAAAAACAAAAACGCTATGCAGGGACTCGCCAGAGGCGAAGTAGCCTGTGACCTCAGCCCGTCACCGCACGTTCACAATACAATCGTGGCCACGGTATTCTGGATGAACGGAGAGCCGCTCCATAAAAACGAAACGATCTATCTGAAGTGCGCCACGCGACAGGTCTCGTGCAAAGTCAAAAAAATCACCGATCGTATGAATTCTTCCACCCTGGAAATAATCGCCACCGACGCCAATGATCTCCACGACACCGAAGTGGCCAAACTGACCCTCAAGGCGGACGGATATGTGTGTATGGACCCGTTTGAATCCGTAGCCGAAACGGGCCGGTTCGTATTGATGCGCGACAACGACACAGTCGCCGGCGGCATATTGCATTAGAGAACCTCTAAAAATTGCTTTCGTCACAAGAACGAGCGAAATTTTCGTCAGCGAAACACAGAGAGCAAAAATCGCCGCTTCCGCTTGCAGCGTCAAGCATACCATTGCCATTAAATAAACTGGTTGTCAGTTGACTTTGCTAAACGCACTTTACTATTTTATCGGGTATCAAACAGTGCCTTTTGTACGCTGATCCAGCGTTCGCCAAATAAGTTTTGCCGCTGACTCAGGGCTGAACTTTTCGGTATTGATCACAATGTCATAGTATTTGCAATCACAGATGTCCGCATTGAGAAAGTCCTTGGCAAATTCTTTTCGTGCCCGGTCTTCCCTGGCCACTATACCTTGAGCCTTATCGAGAGCAATATTGTTGCGATGGGCGTAACGCCGGCAACGCAGCTCAAACGGGGCAATTATTCGCACGCTCAGGCCGCTTTCCCGCGGCAGAATCAGCCCGGCCGCCCGGCCCAATATCGTAGCCCGGCCGTGCTTGGCGATAACCAGCAGAACCTTCGTCAGGTGACGATAATAGTCCAGTTGTCGCACCGCTTTTTCTGTGAAAATCGGAGCCAGCCAGTCTTCGATCCAACCGATAGTACGTTCATCTACACTCTCCAGAACGCTTTTGTGGACATCCATATTCTCAGCCATGTAATCAAGAATCTCCTTGTCATACACTTGCCATTTCAACAGCCCCGCCAGGGCCTGGGCGATTTGCGCCCCGCCGCTGCCCAATTCCCGACTGATAGCAATGTAGTCTATCTTGACCCCTTCGGTTCCCACCAACCGCGTCTGGGTCTCGCGCTTGACCTGTTCATTCTGCGCCATCTCCCATTGCCGCATCTGTCCTTCGACAATTTGGCTGATTTCCCGATTGTGAATATTAGCAGGCATAAATACAACTCCTCTACCAAGAGGTGATTTTTACCAACCGTCACGATAAAATGCTCTTACTGCTCCCCTGAGCATACACCATAAAAACCATCTTTGCCAGCCCAAAAAGTTTGTTTTATTTCTCAATCCAACCATAAGCCGGTTGCTGTAGGACCAAAACCCGTCCCCCCGGCATTGCCGAAGTTTTTGCCGGTACCGCATTTTTCGTGTCAAAATGGCCCTGTCCTGCTTATAATGAGTGTTGGTGTCATGGTTAGATCGGCAAATCCAAACTATTTTATCGATTATAACACAAGTTGGAGATCAAAATATGTTACTTAACAGCGAATACCTAAAGAACCTCTTTTTTGCACAGGGGCTTGCCTATAACGATTACCTGGCCACCGGTACGGACGATCAGCGGCAGCGGTGGGAGGCTGTTTACAATGCTGCCCATATAACAGCCGAGCAGAAAAAATTGTTGGAGGGTTTTGTTCGCCAAATGAATGTCCTTGTTGTCAGTGGAATATGGTGCGGCGACTGCGTCGAACAGTGTCCACTCCTTGAACGAATTGCCCAAACCGGCAACAAAATCAATCTGCGATTCATCGATCGCGACTCCGACAGCAAATTGTCTGAAAACCTTATTATCAATACTGGCAAACGTGTTCCCGTGGCTGTGTTTATGGCTGAGGATTTCGCGTTGTGCTCCTGGTACGGCGACCGCAGCCTGACCCGTTACCGCCGCCTCGTTCAAAGACAACTGGGCCCGGCCTGTTCCACTGGTCTGTTCGTCCCGGACGAACAGGAATTGGCCCTGACCCTGACAGACTGGCTGAACGAATTCGAACGAATTCAAATAATGCTTCGGCTGAGCACCCGCCTGCGTCAAAAACACCAGGACTGACAAAACTGTCAGGCCAAATCACAAGCTCCAGCAATAGTGGTACGCCCATATTTGCCCGCGAACTTGGTTGTGAACTCAGCGAAATGGTGAGGGTATGCCCAAAATCGGCCGGTTCATCCTTTCGCAACTCATTTACAAGGGTGTAATTTCAGCTTCCTGATTTGCCAATATGGGGTTTTTATATTAAATTAGATAAGTCTGGTAATACGGGCAAGTATTTATGGGTCTGTTTGACCGAAAAATTGGCAAGAAACGATATTTATTCAAACGGAGTGGTCTCAGGACCTATAACAAAGATTCCTGAGAGCTGATGCCATGCTGGAGAGATCGGAAAGATTACTGCCTTGTCGGCCCTCACCTCAAAGCCATGCAGGGCGATATGTCCGCATAAGGCTGGAAGATGCCTCCTCCATCTCAACAAATCGTATATTTGAGCTTATCCTTGCAGTAGCCGCTGCTGTATGGTTGATAAGCATTCTTAACGACTCGCTCAGCGGCTGGCTAGGCTGGCTGGGACCAGCCATTGTGCTGACCGCCCCTGTTGGGCTGGTCACTCTCATTCAAGGTGGGAAAATCACTCGGCTCGGCCTGAACCTGGATCGGCCGGGTTATTGCCTTGGATTGTTGGCTGTTACCTGCCTGGCGGCTTTTCCTGCCACCCTGGCAGGATTGTGGCTGCTGAGCCGTATCGGGGTCGCACCACCCTTGGCGCCGGCGATTGAAAAAGGCGCCTGGCCCAACTGGATACTGTATCAATTCATGTACATTGCCGTAGCAGAGGAGATTTTCTTCCGTGGTTACGTGCAGAGCGCTCTCCTGCAGATGAAACCGCCCCTGGCCATGCGATACCCGCGAATATGGCAGGGGATAACGATCGTTATATCAGCCGGGGTTTTCGCCCTGGCTCATACGATAATTTTGGGGGATATTTTATCGGTCCTGACATTTTTCCCCGGCCTTATTTTGGGATGGCTCTTTGTCCGAACAAGATCTTTGTTGGCGCCTGTTCTTTTCCATGGGCTGGCCAACGTTTGTTACGCGATCATGGCGGTAATACTGAGCTGAATGCGGACCGATAATAAAACATTTTTCGATGTGTTAACTCGCAGGCATATCCGAGAGGCATGATCGGCCAAGTCGGTTTCTAAAGACTTAAGTACCTCTCCTGACAGGGCGATAACCTTATATGTGGAGGTGGTGTATGTCCATAAATGGAGAGTTGGAATGGATAAACGCAAGATACTGTTAGCAACCAATTCAATGCTTGTTTTGGCGTTGGTCTGGATAATTATTCAGGCCATGCCTGTGCAGGACAAGCTCAAAGTCGCTGCCGGTCTAAATATATCGGCAGAGCAGGACCGGGCGCCTGAAACATCCGCTCCGCCGCCTGAGTTTTCCCAGACAAACTACAATGAGATTCTCAATAGAAACCTGTTCGAGACCGCCCAGACCACGGATCACACGGACAATCCTGCGGGAGCGGACGCGAGTATTGCCGTTTCGAAGCTCAATCTGGTTTTGCAGGGTACGATTACCGGTTCTCCGCAGATCGCCCGGGCACTTATCGAGGATCTTTCCACGAACACGGCTGAGCATTATAAAATCGGCGACCTGGTTGCCGGAGCCCGTATCGAAGAGATAAACAAACACGCCGTAACCCTGATCTGTGGCGGCAGAAGAACCACACTGGAACTCAACGCCAACAAGCCTCATTCCAGCCCAAACGGTAGCGATACTTCATTACAAGTAACCATACCTGTCGAAGAACCCAGGACCAGCTCGCAGATTAGAAATGAAATTTTTGAGGACTTTCTCACTACCGCCCGGATCGAACCGCATATAGTTGACAATCAGGCTCAGGGACTGCGCATCAGTAACTTGAAAAACCTCGAAGCGGCAAAATTGATTGGCCTGGAAAACGGCGATGTGATCCGGATCGTCAACGGTCAGGAATTAACCAGCAAACAAAAAGCCTTCCAGGTTTTCAAAAAGGCCAAGACTCAGCCGTACCTGGATATCGAGCTTTTACGGGATAACAAGGTCAAAACATTATCTTTCCCCTAAAACAAAGCCAAAAAACAATGACGCGAAAACCAGCAAAAAAAATCACTTATATCGTAAAAGGCATCATGTCGGGCGTGTGTCTGCTTGGGCTTGTCTTTTCGGGCTGCCAACAAACGCCGGGCAAGGTCCCGGCCGTTGCCAACAAGCCGAAACTGACCGCGCAAATTCCCGATGATTCGCAGACCATCACCATTGACGAGGAAACCGCCCGAATACTCAAACGCCATTCGGTCAAATACGACTCGTTTTCTTCCGACACCACCGGCAACCCGGACGGCGCCGTAATTACCGTCAGGGAGCCTTACACCGATACCCCAACACCCGATCAAAGTGAGATCACCGAAGATACTTCCGCCATCGTCGAGCCGCAAAGCACTGTTTTGGAACCCGCTTGTCCGGGGCAAATTTCCACATCCGATGAAACTGAAAATGAGTTGAACCTTGCGAATCTAATATCCCCTGATGAAACTTTTGAAGATATCACAACTCAACTACCGGCCCTGAGCGATCCTAACCTGGCACAGACGCCGATATCCATCAACTTTAACCAAACAGATATAGTTCTGGTCATCAAAACCATCGGTGACATGACCGGGATAAATTTTATAGTCGATGAAAGTATCACCGGCAATGTTACGGTACTGTCAAACACCGAGTTGCCATTGGGTGAACTTTACCATTTCCTGGAATCAATCTTGGAAGTCAAAGGGTTAGCGGCTGTTCCGACACGCGACCATGTAAAAATAGTGCCGCGATCCGGAGCCAACAAGCGTAATCTCTTGATACGCATTGGTTGCGACCCGGCGCAAATACCGCAGAACGATTCGGTGGTCACGCAGATCATGCATCTGAAGTATGCCAATGCCGACGAAATCAGCAGCATCCTCCAGGACCGCCTGGCTGCGGACGCAAAAATGGATACTTATCATCCTACCAATACCATCCTTCTGACCGACACTTCCTCGAATATTCACCGCATAGCCAATATCATCGGACAGCTTGACGTGCCCAGCGCCAAGGCAAAGCGTACGGTGATCCACCTGAAGTATGCCTCCGCTCAGGCCTTGGCCAAGCAAATAACCGAAATCATGGAGAAAAACAAGACAACCTCTTCCCCGCCCGGGCGTCCCGTCCCGGCGTCCCAAACACAAACTGGCGTACAGATTCAACCTGACCCCAGAATCAGCGCTCTGATCGTCGTAGCCGATGAACAGGACACCAACACTATTGAAGAGCTGGTCCGGCAACTCGACATAGAGACGCCTGCCGGTTCGTACAATTTTCATGTTGTGCCGCTTTACCACGCCCAGGCCAAAGAAGCCGAGGCATCGCTTACGCCGGTACTTGCCAACCTCAGAACCGCCAGTACCAACACCGATTCGCTGCAGGGGAGTATCACTGCTGACGAAAGCACCAATTCGCTAATTATTACTGCTTCCGCCCAAGACTTCAAGGTCCTTTCCGACATTATCAAACAACTCGATATCGTACGTGAGAATGTACTGGTCGAGTTGCTTATCATGGAAGTCAGTCAGGACAAACTGCTGAAGATAGGCATTGACTGGGCCACTTTTGACCAGGCCGTCTCAGATAGCGTTCGCGGTTTTGCCGACACAAATTTCGGCGTCAGGGTTGATGCCGTCAATGGCGAGTCGGAAGGCCTTACTGTCGGCGCTTTCAAAGACGTTGGCGGTAACATACAGATAGGCGCTATTATCAATGCCCTGGAAACGGAATCGGGAGTGAATATCCTATCCACACCGCATATCCTGGCATCCAACCATAAAAAAGCCAAGATAATCGTCGGTGACAACATTCCTTTTGTTACCCAGACCAGGATTACAGAGTCGGATCCCAGTACGCCGACAGTCATCAAGAATATCACCTATGAGGACGTCGGAGTTAGTTTGGAAATCACTCCTCATATCAGTCATAAGGGTATGATTCGTCTGGCAATCAACAGTAAGTTTACCCAGCTCATCGACAGTGTTACCGGTCTGTCCGCCGATACTCCCACCACTTCAAAACGGCAGATTGACACCGAAATTTCCATGGCCAGCGGTAAAACAGTTGTTATTGGCGGCCTCATCCGCGATGACAAGATCACCATCGAAAATAAAATCCCTCTGATTGGCGATATCCCATTGATCGGCAATTTGTTCAAATTCCAGCGTAACCGCCTGCAAAAAACCAATCTGCTGCTGTTCATAACTCCATACGTTCTGAGCAGCCAGTCGGACCTAGCAAACGTTACATTAAGGAAGCAGAACGAAATCGCGCCGGAACTGGGCCAACGGGTTAATGACAAAAACATTGAGAACGAGGATACATTAAAATCTATTTGGCGTTAAGCGAATCCGCGATGGACGGTTGGTAATATAGTATGGTGCGTACAGAATCAATAGGGCAAATTTTACTACGTCAGACGGCTCTCACCGCCGAGCAGCTCGATCAGGCTCTGCGCCTGCAGCAGACACGCCGGCCCCGGCAGGAACTCGGCCGCATACTTATCGAAGAGGGCTTCATCACGCCCACTCAGCTCTATCAGGCCCTGGCCACGCAGTGGGACATCCCTTATTTGGATGCCATCTCTCCGGATGATCTCAAGGGCGAATTGGTAAAACAACTACCGCTCGAATTCCTCAAAAAACATTCCATGGTGCCGATCACCGACAAACAACAACACGTTACCATTGCCGTTGCCGACCCGCTTAACACAGAGGCTTATGATGCCGTATCGAATCTGCTCGGACATTATTGCCCGCGGGTTATATGTCCACCCGGCGAAATCGAACAGGCTATCAGCCTTTGTTACTATCACGAACTTGATCCGAATAGCCGGGACGATAATAAAAAATCAGAAAAACGTTTTCCCGCCGCCAATACCGCAAACACGACGGGCCAGACCAGGCTGGAAGACTTGCATAACATTGACCGGCAAACGCCTATCGTCAAACTGGTCAATACTATTTTGTTCCAGGCCGTCAATAATCGGGCCAGTGACATTCACATTGAACCTTACGAAAACGAAGTAAAGGTCCGTTTCCGGGTCGATGGCGTACTGCACGATGTGTTCACCCCGCTCAAAAGCCAGGTTGCCGCTTTGATCTCACGCCTGAAGATCATGGCCAATCTCAACATCGCCGAGCACCGACTCCCACAGGACGGTCAAAGCCGAATCAGAATCGGCACAAAGGAACTGGACATTCGCGTTTCGATTATTCCCATTTCCGGCGGAGAGCGCGTCGTCCTGAGACTGCTGGATAAAGGTGGGCCTGGACTGACACTGGAGCAAATCGGGTTCGCTCCGGACATTAAGGATCGTTTCAAAAACTTGATCCATTCTCCGCACGGCATCATTTTGCTGACCGGACCTACCGGCAGCGGCAAAACCTCTTCGCTTTATTGCGCCATCAACGAACTCAACACGCACGAGCGAAACATCCTCACTGTGGAAGACCCTATCGAATACCAATTACCCGGCGTGGGCCAAATGCAGGTAAAGCCCAAGATCAATCTTAACTTTGCCAACTGCCTGCGCCATATTCTCCGGCAGGACCCAGATGTCATTATGATCGGCGAGATTCGCGACGTCGAAACTGCCCAGATTGCCATTCACGCCTCGCTCACCGGACATCTGGTCCTCAGTACCCTGCACACCAACGATTCCGCTTCCGCCGTTTCCCGGTTGGCCGATATGGATATCGAACCGTATCTGATCTCTTCATCGCTGATTGCGATAATGGCTCAGCGACTCTTACGGGTCATTTGCCCGGATTGCAAAACTCCATGTACGACCGAGCACAATCTGCAAAACCTTACGGACTCTCACCAAAAGTATATGGATACGCAATTTTACACGGGCGCCGGATGCGATCGGTGTTTCCAAACCGGCTACTTCGGCAGAACCGGAATATTCGAACTGCTGGTAGTCGATGAAGACATAAAAGAACTGATTGCCAGGCGGGCCCCGGCCCACGTTATCAAGGGAACAGCCCTCAAAAAAGACATGCGCACTTTACGCGACGACGGTCTGCGCCAGGCCATGGCCGGCGTTACCACGCTAGAAGAAGTATTAAGGGTCACCCAGGACAAAACTACTCCGGATATAAGGACCACCGAACATGTCCCAACCGGATCATAACAACATGGACAAATTCTGCCGTGCTTCTCAAAGCGACCAACCGCTGGTGGTCACCATAATTGAGCCGACTGTCCGCGATGACGTTGACGCCGACGAAGAAGATACAGATGTATTTTTCTGTGACCATCCCGTTCCTGAGGATACCTGCCCCAACGGCAATAAACTCGATTCATCCGCCGCCACTGCTGGCGAAACTGACTCGACCGGAAAGATCAAACCCAGAGACCTTTGCGTAATCACCAGGCAGTTGGCCACACTCTTACACGCCGGTATGCCGCTTGTACCCGCACTGGCGGCCATCACCGAACAACTCCAGATGCCCGGCAAAAACGCACGCGCAAACCTAAAAGCCCAGATAATCCAACAGATCACCGATCGCGTCAGAAACGGCGCTTCGCTGGCCGACGCTTTGCGAGAACATCCCGGCACATTCTCCAACCTGTTTATTAATATGGTCCATGCCGGCGAGACTGGCGGCGTCCTCGAAGAAGTACTTGTAAAGCTGGCCGATATGCTGGAAAAACGAACCATGCTTATCGGCAAGGTCAAAGCCGCCCTTACCTATCCCGCCCTGATGACCGTTGCCGCCGTCGGCGTGGTTATCTTTCTGATGGCGTTTGTCGTTCCCGGCATCGCCAACATATTCCTCGATATGAACCATTCGCTTCCCTGGCCGACCACTATGCTCATTTGCGTCAGTACATTTCTAAAAACCTATCTGCTGCTGATCGTCATTATTGTTTGTATTTTTATCTTTGCCGCCGGCAGTTACCTTAAAACCGAAACAGGCAAAATGAAATGGGATCGGTTTAAGTTGAAACTGCCATTGGCAGGTCAGTTGTTTCTCAAAATAGAAACCATACGCCTGACACGCACCTTGGGCATAATGATCTCCAGCGGCATCCCCATCCTGGAGGCCCTCGAAATCGCCAAAGGAGTCGTCCAAAACAGCTTTATCGCCGCTGCGATGAATGACGTCGCTGATAACATCGGCAAAGGAAACGCCATCGCCGATTCGATCAAAAAAACCGGCTTGTTTCCGCCCATTATCTACCACACCATCTCTATCGGCGAAATGAGCGGAAACGTCGATGAACAGCTTATCAATATCGCCCAGGTATATGATAATGAAATAGAATTAACTGTCCGCTCTCTCACCTCGGTGATCGAACCGGCGGTCTTACTGATAATGGGTCTGGTGGTCGGCTTTATCGTATTGGCCATGCTGCTGCCCATATTCGAGATCAACCAGATGATTTAACGGAGTTAGAAAAAATGAAAAATCAACATCAACAAACAGCAAAAGCGTTCACCCTGCTCGAACTTATGATCGTCATAGTAATCATGGGTATGTTGGCAACAATCGTTATGCCCAAGATACTAAACCGGCCCGAACAGGCCCGGCGCACCAAGGCCACCGTGGAAATCAAAAACATTGAAGCGGCACTCGCTCTGTTCAACACCGACACCAAACGATTTCCCACAACATCAGAGGGACTGGCGATTTTGACATCCGAATCCAACCACTCGATCGAAGGCTACCAGCCCGACGGATACCTCCCCAGGGTCCCTGTCGATCCATGGGGAAAACCTTATATTTACATTAGCCCGGGTGTACATGGCAAAAATTACGATCTGGAATCTTATGGCAAAGACGGTGAAGACGGCGGAGCCGGTGACGACGCCGACATCGAAAACTGGAACATCAATTAGTGCCTTTTGTCCTCCTAATGAGTTAATTCTTGTTTTCCTGAGCAAACCTTTATTGATAGTTTACATATACTCATGCACAGCAAAAACAATGCTTTCACACTTATCGAAGTCATAGCCGCCCTGGCGGTCGTAGCCATCGCTATGGTTGCCCTTATACGTCTGCACCTTATCAGCATCAACATGACCGACAGTACCGACGTAAGCACCCAGGCCGCATTACTGGCCCAGGAAAAAATGACCGCTGCTTTGTCAGACGCTTTGTCTGACCGCCCCATCGCCTCCCAGGGTGGCGATATCCGACAGAACAACCGGCAATTCAATTGGCAAAGTCAAATCACCGACCTCCATCTGCCGCAATTGGACGGCAGCGATCTCACCGGGCTGCGCCGCGTCCGCACGGACGTCAGTTGGAAACATGGCCGCCATGACAAACACGTAACCCTCACCACCTATGTTGCCAAACAGAACTAACCATGAAAAGACAAACTCAAAAAAATATCAGGAACACCGGCTTTACCCTGATTGAGATCACTATATCGATCGCGATACTGATGATCATAGTCTCGGTTGTGTACGGAACCTATTTTGCCACATCCCAATCGGTTCTTCGATGCAACAGAAAGATAGTCTGCTCCACCGACGCCCGCTCGGTTCTGACCAGAATGACACGCCAGATACGATGTGCCTACCGACGGACTGCACCCCAAAAAACTCCAACCGTATCATCCATAAATCATACCCAATCTGTCAGCCCGGACGATTCTCCCACTTACCTGGCCGGCGGCGCCGCTGACAACGACGGCATAATCTTGCGCCTCATCACCACCGCCCCGATATTTTGCGAACAAGATTCATACAGTGGACTTTTCGAAGCTGCCTACAAATATGATTCCATACAAGCCATCCTGTTTTATTCTCAGCGAAAATATATACCCGAACAAGAAAACATTACCACCGAAATCGGAAACTGGCTGCCAATTGCCGAAAACGTCGAATCAATAGAATTGTCTTTTTACGACGGTCGCCGATGGCACGATCAATGGAACTCACGGGACGACGGCAAACTGCCGCACGCAGTCAAAACAAACATTGTTTTTGCCGACGAAAATTCCGGCTCGACCAGCTTTTCCACAGCCGCCTATGTAAATTGTCACCAACTGGCCCAAGTATATATCACTCAACAGAAACCGTAATAAAAAATATGAAGCACGAACACAAACATATAGCGAATAGCCGGGGTTTTGTACTTATAACGGTACTATTGATAGTGGTTTTATTGACAGCCCTGCTATTGGAGTTCAACTATGCCTCACGCACGCATCTGCAGGCCGCTGACAGTTTCTCTACTCGTCTGCAGGCCCTGAATTGCGCCCGGGCCGGATTGAATATCGCCATTGCCGCCATAAACAAAAACCCCGACATTCGCACCAACCGCACTTTACGCGGTATGCTCTCGGGCTTATCTGTTTATGATATTGACCCAGGTCGATGCAGCCTCAAGCTCACCGAAGAAAACGGTAAAATAAACATCAATATGCTCAGGGACCATAGCGGCCGTCTCGACCGGGTCAGAATCGATCAGCTACTGCGTCTGATCGATCTGCTCAATCAGAATATACGAAAACATTCCAATCGCCCACTCATCAGTTACAGTCTCGTTCCCGCCATTATCGATTGGACCGATCCCGACGAGCAGGTCACAGCCCTGCCTTTTGTAAATCGTGAAAACATCGGGGCCGAGTCAGACTATTACAAGACCTCGCCGACCCCCCGTAAGTGTAAGAATCAGCCTTTCGAGAACCTCGAAGAACTTTCACTGGTCAGAGGTATGACCGCTGAAATCCTTCACGGCGAAACCTTCCAAAACAAACACTTTCAGAACGACGAACCCTTCCAAAACAACGAACAAAATTCAATCGGCGCCCTTAGCGATTATCTAACCGTCTGCGGCGACGGGAAAATCGACATCAATTGCGCCCCGGCCCTGGTGATTCAATCGCTTTCCGAACATATCGATCCGGCCTTGGCCCAGATGGTTGTCGATAGGCGAAAGGACCAGCCGTTTTCCAGCATTGCCCAACTGCGGGATTTCCCCGGTCTCTCGTCCGTCGCGATTCCTGCCACAGCCGAAATGCTAACTACAGATCCCACAGACAGATACTACAAAATAACAGCTTCCGGCAGTGTAAACCAAATTTGCGTGACTATTACCGCCATAATTAAAACAAACTCAGTCTCTCAAAATACCGAAATAATCCTATATAAGGAATTGTAAAATTGTGCGCAAAATAGTCGAGAATATCATAGACAGATCAGTATTTACCCCATTGGGTACCGGCCCTTGCCGGGTTGATGCAGGCCTATGCCGGTTTGATACTGGTTTTTACCTGTTTGGTGCCGGTTTTTGTCGGTTTGAGGGCGTTTTGTTATAGGTTTGTGATGGCTAAAAGATGTATAGGCATAGATTTCGACAGTTCCGGCCTTTGTGCGGTCCAGATGGCTCGTAACGGTGACCGGTTCCGTATAGAAAAGGTGTTCAGTTGCCCTATGCGCCGGGAATCCGATTCGCCCGTACAGTTGCTCCAGTCACTCCTTGGCCGGCAGGGTTTCGATAAACGCGGGGCCGTGGCTGTTTCCACGTCCCATAATGACATATTCTTCCGCACCATCCAAACCGGCGTTTCAACCGATAAATCGACCGATAAATCGACCGAACCGCAGAAAAACACTGCTGTCAGGAACGATTTCCCTATACCCGCCGAACAAATCATCACCGCTAACTGTTTGCCCGGTAGTGGTTTGCGAAGCAGAAAAACCACGCTTGAAATCGCGGTCAGCAGAAAATCGCTGAACCGCCGGATCGATACAGTGCGGCAGGCGCAGATGCGATGTGAGCACGTGGATGGGCCGGTTTTCGCCGTTTACGCGGCCGTAGCGGTTAACCATCCTGAGATTGCCTGCGGGACGGCTATAGTTGTTTATACGGATCATTCGCACATAATCATAGCTGTTACGGAAAATAACGACATTCTTGCAGTCCGCAATATTCCCAATTCCGGCGAAGCCGAAACCGATAACGGTCCCGACTCAGATGAGATGGCGTCATTACTGCTGCGGGAGACAGAACTTACGTGGAGAGCGGCATTTGGCGAAAAGATCCCGGAAAATACCAACCTGGTTTTGGCTGGTCAGATAAGCCAGGACGCGGAAGTGATCTCAGCTTTGCGGCAGGCACTTGCCTGCCGGGCTACAGTTATGAACTTGTCGGCAAATATCGATTGCTCCGATGTTTCCGAGATGAGCTATAAGTACGTAATTGCACAAGGGTTAGCTCTGCGAGTCCTGGCGCCAAAAGATACGATCGGCATCAATCTGATCAAAGCGGCCCGGGAGAAGACCGACAAGAATATCGATATCAAGAAACATGTCGTGGTCTCGCTGGTGCTCGTGGCGGCCCTGGCGGGTGTTTGGCTGACCGGTCTGTTTGTACGTAAGTCGCGTCTGGAAAAGGACTACGAGAATATCACGCAGCAGGGACGATTGGTATTTCAAAAGACCGTGCCGAGCGAGCAAACGATTGTCAATGAACTGGCTCAACTGGACAGTCACTTACAGACGCTGCGGAGGGACTATGAGTATCTGGAACCCCTTGTGGGGACAGGAGTTAACCCAGTAGCGGTGCTGCACGCAATTTCGGTAAATACGCCGAGGGAACTGAAGATAAGAATTGAAAACCTCTTGATTACCGGGCCGATGGTGCAGATCAGTGCGGTTTGTGATGATTTTGAGACTGCCAATCGCTGGCGGAATATACTGCGGAAGGTGCCGCAATTCGTTTCTGTGGAAGTAGTTAGCGAGCCTGCGAGAGAACCGGACAGTGATTCGATTAGTTTTGAGATATCTATAAGGACGGAGCGATAATAATGCGTATCTCCAGTAGGGAAAAGCAGTTATCTATCGGATTGGCGGTTTTTGTGGGGACAGTGACGTTCTACATGCTGTTGGTAAAGCCGAGCGTGGCACGGCTGGAGACACTGGAACGGGTGGTGCCGGAAAAGCTTGTCGCCCTGCACGAGTTGCAAAGTCAGTGCAGACAATATGTTACGTTGCAAGAGCGGATCGGTAAACTGCAGGAACAGATCGCTTCTGGGCCAGGCGATTTTATGTTGCTGTCTTTTCTGGACGGCTTGGCCGAGGAACTCAAGCTTAAGAATAATGTGGTTATGAAGGGCGAAACCCACAAACTGGATGCGACCTATACGGAGGCGACCGTTACCCTTGAATTGCAACATGTTACTCTTAAAGAACTTATGGAGTTTCTTTCGCGTTTGCGCAGCGAGAATTCGCTGGTTACGATCAGTAATCTCAGTATCAGCAGGGGGGATACCGGCGGTACGGACCTGCTCAATTCGACGGTTCATGTCTCGCATTTGAGGATCGGCTCATAGGTCAATTGAGTCCGAACAATCGTTGTACTGGATGCCCGATCAAGTCGGGCATGACAATTACAGTGCTTATTTTTGGTTCGGGGAAATTGATGTAACTCCTTATTTTTCGTTGTGGGGAATTGTTGTAAGTGCTTATTTTACGTTGTTGGAATTGATGTAAGTGCTTATTTTTGCGTAACGATTGTAACGATTAGGTAAGATGGGTAAGAAAAAAGCGTGAAAATCGGCGAAATTTGGATGAATTCTGATGAAAAGTGATGTGGTTTGTACTATGTTTGCGCTATGTTTATACTATGTTTGCACCATGTTTGTAGTATGTTTTGATGAGTTTTGATGTTAAGATGGGTAAGATTCACCACCAAGTAACAAAGAAGCGAAGGACACGAATTTTCGAAAATAAAAAACGGGAAAGACACTAAGATTTTAGAAGACACTAAAAGAGGGGGAGAGTTTTATTGGGTAAATGGGCAGGATGGGGGAGTGACAGAAGT
>Ga0315290_10000026_pt1 | contig 82783 bp, 76 predicted proteins | sample YL17G12_0_MG_FD_203627 | JGI IMG/M metagenome (GOLD analysis project Ga0315290, IMG submission 203627) | Sediment microbial communities from Yellowstone Lake, YNP, Wyoming, USA - YL17G12_0 | ecosystem: Environmental > Aquatic > Freshwater > Lake > Sediment | place: USA: Wyoming | collected... | reverse complement strand
TATGAAAAATGATGCGATCTATCCCTTTACGCGTGTCGTGGCAGCGATCGTCTTCCCGATCCTTTGGCTGGCGTTTATCATCCTGTTTTTCTTCCCCGACCTGACCGGGGAACGTTTTGCCTGGCTGATCAAGCCGCACATGACTTCCATGTTTATTGCGGCAGGTTACCTCGGCGGCTCATGGCTGTTTATCAATGGCACCTTTGGGAAGTGCTGGCATCGCATTCAGGGCGGCTTTATCCCGATCACGGTTTTTACCTGGATCATGCTGGTGGATACCTTCCTGCACTGGGACCGCTTTTCGCACGGCAAGCTGGGTTTTGACCTGTGGCTGTTCCTTTATGTCGTCACCCCTTTCCTTGTCCCGGCCATCTGGTATTTCAACCGGCGGACGGACCCGGGCACGCCTGAAGAATTGGATATCATGGTTGCGCCAGCGATGACGTGGATCCTGCGTATTATGGGTATCGGAAGCTTGATTTTCGTTGCGGCTGGCTTGCTCTCCCCCGCATTTATGATCGGCGTCTGGCCCTGGACGCTGACCTCGCTGACGGCACGCATCATGGCGGGATGGGTTGCCCTGCTGGGCGTCGGCGCGCTGGTGATGGCCTCTGACCTGCGCTGGTCGTCCTGGCGGATTCCCCTGGAATGCATCCTGATCTGGCATATTCTGGTCTTGGTGGCAGCCTTCATAAATGCCGGTGAGTTTACGTTAGGCATCGTGAACTGGTACACCCTCGCCATCTGCGCCATGGTCGTCGCCATCCTCATCCTATATACCATGATGGAAACTCGCAGACGGAAAACTTCACCGTAACTCTAAATCGAAGCTGCCTAATACAAGGACAGACCAGTGGTTGAACCACTGGTCTGCTTGGTTAATGATGTGGAACTGTCGTTACAAAATCTAAGGCGTGAATTTGCTGATGTAGGTCGACCAGTTACCAAGCGCAACACGAGTCCCTGCCGCACCGGGTGTACTGGCACATGTTCCCAGCTTGTTATCGGTGAGAGATCCGCCAGAGAAGAAGCGGCCGCCCCAATCGGTGTAGTTGCAGGTATGGGCGATATACTCGCTGGCGATCCAGATCGAGTTGCCGTCCACAGCCGCCGCACCATAATCGCCCCAACGGGTTCGCGGAGGATTGCCAACCTGGGACTTGTAGCTGGTGAAGCCGTCGTCCTGAGCCTGACCCTGCCCGCCGTTGACTACATCCCAGGCGCCGACGCCTACCTTGGCATCAATTGCGGCATATGCGGCGCTCGGGTTGAGAGTGTTGCCCGTGGCAGTGAAGGCCATCACGCCGCGTCCGCTTTGGGTGACGGCGATCGCCGGATAGGTGAAGTCATAGCCGGTGGCGCCAAGGTAACCCTGCAGAACGACCTTGCCCGCGTTCGGATTAATGATGAAGTAGGCAATGCCGGCACGTTGTGCGCCGCCATCCGGGTTGAGGGCCGTATCGAGTGCGCCCCACAGCTTGCCGTTCGCATAGGACACCTGCTGCATGCGGGTGTCGTTCGAGTCAGGAGTCGAGATGACCTCGTTGTGCGCCGGCTGTCCACCGAAGACCAACCGCCAACAGCCTGTCTGGCCATTAAACAGCGTCGTCGAAGTGTTGTTGATGCAGGATCCCTGCGGCGTGTCGGTTGTCGCCAGTGTGCCCGAGCCGGGCTGCTGCTGTTTCGGCGGGATCGCATAAGTTTCCACACCCAGCACCTTATTGCTGAGGCTGAGGGCTGGGGAGGCACTGTTCAGCGAAGAGGTGTTCGTCAGTGTCCAGACGACAAGCTGGTTGGAGGTGTAGCTGCCGCCAAAACCTGCCACCGGATGGGTCGCCTCGTCAGCGGCGTTCGAGCTCATGAAAAATTCAGTGCCACCATTGTCTGTATTGAACTGGTTGGCTGGTGACTGAGCGGGCCAGACGGTGAAGCCAGGCTGTGTCGCACCTGCGTCACTCGGAGCATTGACCGTGCCTGAAGTATCTAAGTGCACCATGGTCACAGTGGCGGCGCCGGCTGCCATTTGAGCTTTAGAGAAGGCATAGACTTGCGCGCCGGCAAAGCCGTTGGCGTTCCAAGGGTACGCGTTCGTTGTAATATAGTAACCATTCGCATCCGCGCCGATGTGCGGATAATCGCCTAGGTACGGACCGGGGTTGACGCCGCCGGTGTTCGTTCCATCGTTGGTCACATCCACTCGGTAGATGGTCCATGTGCCAGTTGGATCCGAGGAGCTACTGACTGCTGTGTCTAGGTGGTTGACTAACGTGAACGACCCGTTCGGGCGTGCTTCAAGAGTCAGGACGGTGACGAAGAAGCGCCCGGTCGCAGCATCGTACAGGCAGGACGGATCGGTCACGAACTGCGCCCGGACACCTGTCGAACGGTTGATCGCAGGACCGTAGCCGAAGAACGAGTTCAGATCCACGGCATGGTTTACGTTCGTCGGGAAACCCGAAACGATATTGGTGCTGGTGTTATCTGGGAGAACCGACTGCCCGGAGGTATTGTAAACATTGAGCACGTCGTTCACGGCTTCGACCACATAGCCGTTACCGACGCAAAGAGCCTGGTCGGGCGGCTCGACGGTGAATTGGTTTCCGCCGCGTGCGTAGCGCTGCTGAAACAGGTTCAGACCTTCAAACCCAGTGTTGAACTGCGGATTGGATTTGGCTTTTTTGCCGCTGTTCACAGAGACCCCATTTCCGCTGCCCTGGGAAAGGCTGCGGTTAACGATCGTTCCCGGATACGCACCGGGACCATTTGCATCGTCTTCCTGTCCGGGGAACTCCGCCTGGGTTAAGTCGCTGGCGTTATCGGAGGGTGTGAAATCACCGGTTTGCAAGGACGTCGTGCCGCCGCTGCTTATCTGGCGGGTTGTCCCGCCATCCGAAAGCGGTTTTGCACCGGCTGGGATGATGGCTGTCATGCTGACCACGATGGCAAGGGTGGATAACCATGTGAAGATTTTTCTGGTTTTCATTATTTGCTCCTAAAATATTAAATCTGGTCAATCTTGGTTTGAATTAATTGGCACGTAGACTAACTACTGCTTTATTCTTTGAAGACCACCTCCTTGGCAAGCGTCACCGGGAGTGAGAACTGATGGGTGACTGACAATAATTGACCGGGAAATGAGCAGGTTTACTGAAGTTACGGAACGGTCGTCTCCAACTTGGGCAGGGAGTGCAGGTATAACCAAAAAGCTTTTAATTCGTCATCGGAGAAGTTTTTATAATGTTCCCAGGGCATTTGCTTTGGGTCCAATGCTTTACCATTTTGCGCAACGCCAGTGCGAATGGCTTTGATGAAGTCCGCTTCCTGCCACGTGACCAGATCGCCGCCGGGGGTGAGGTTGGGAGCATTCTTTGCGGCAGGGTCGGGACTCTTGCCGCCGGACATGGTTGGTCCATGACAGGTGTGGCATCCGCTCACGTTGACTAAATAGTCACCATACTCAGCGGTCACACCGACCGGGGGGTAGGCGGGGCGAGTGTCGTGGTTAATATCCTGCGCCACGATCACTCCCTTTCCAAGAATGCCTGCACCGATCATAGCCTTGCCCAGCAGGGTAAAGTGCGGTTCGCGGGTGACCTTATCCACGGGCGGCACGGATTTGACGTAGGCGATGATGTCAGCCAGGTCGGTGTCGCTGAAATAGGTGAAGTCGATGGCGGGCATGATAACGAGTGATCCATGCTCGGGGTTGACCCCGTGGCGCAGCGCGCGGATAAAATCTGCGTCCTTGAACTCGCGGCCCGCACCGCCCTCTCCAGAGGTGAGATTCTTGGCGTCGATGGAGGCAAACGGCGCATCCATGAATACGCCTCCGGCCAGGTTGTCCCCATGACAACCGATACATTCCGCTTTGACCCAGTGCTCGCCGCGGGCGATGGAAGCGCTGTCGGTCGGGATGGTGAGCTGGTCTGCGGGAACATCATACGTGCGGGTCAGGCTTGCGTTACCTTTCAGAGCCATCCCCAAAAACAGTATGACGATCAATAACAGCAGGCTTCCCAAAATAATTCCAAGCCACTTGAAAATCTTTTTCATTACTCTCTCTCTTGTTTGAATGATGATTTATTAATACATTTTACATGGTTTTTATCCGAATTCAAGTAGCAAAGTATGGAGTATATTTCACAATCCAAAACGCGAAGCGCATCCACCACCGGCTTGTCCGGACCGCTTTCCAGGCGTAAAAACCCCCCACCCAGCCCGGCTTCAGCGTGCTGCTTTTCTGCCGGGACAACAATCTCTTTGTGAGTTAAATTGACACCGTGCCCGAACAAATGATTGTTCGAGCACGGTGCATATTGAAAATTAAAACCGGCTTACTGCGAAAGGCAGGCCGCAGGGATGAGCGGCGGATGCGGGGCGATCAAGGGGAGGACAATCGGCTGATCGGGGGAGAGCGACAGCGAGGTCAGAATACCCTGCAAATCGGCAGAGTCCAGGCGGTCCTGCTGCTGGGTGACAAAGCCCACCAATTTATCAGGTGCCAGCCGGAACAGGATGACCGCAAACAACGGCGCATTGCTATTGACGAGGTCCTTCAATTGGATGACGGTGGCTTGATTTTGTCCGATGACCTTGTCTTCAGACGAGGTAATTGCAGTCGTCGAAGGGTCGATCGGGTAGGCCTCGGTATTGGATTTGGCAGGGTCAACTCCCTCGAAAACGACGAGATCGGCTATAAAAGCACCTTCGGGCGGGATGCCGTCCTTCCACTGGCCTTTGACTGAATTGGCACGGAAATAGTCTTCGTCAAAACTGCGCAGACCGAGTGTAGCGGCAATGCCTTCGGTAGGCATAGGAACCATGATCCACCAGCACGGATAAGCCACGCCAATCCCATAGCGCGGATCGCGGTATGGAGTCCAGGCGCTGTTTGCGGTCGGCTGTTCGGTTGTGGGTATGGACTGCACTTCCACAGTCAGTTGGACGGTAATCGTGCTGACCGCAGCCGAGGCTTTGGAGGCGGTTGCCCCGATAGTGGGCATTTCGGTCGGTACAGGTGCAGGCTGAGGAGCGCACGCCGCCAACAGAGCGGATAAGATCAAAAGAAATGTGAAACAACGGGTAAACATGTGGGCCTCCTAATTCTAAAAGATACATCCTTGACGCTCATCGGAACTAAAAAGTTCCAGCCGGGAAATCATAACGCCATCAGAAACGGGATGCAGACTGTCTCCATCAACGCCTGTTGCCTCCCGCAAGCGAAAATCGTATACTACTTGAAGACAAGGTGGACTTTGAGCATGCGATCCTGGCTGCTTTTTATCAAAATAGCGTTCTCGAAACTGAAGGCAGAGATGTTTAAACGGCGGATAGCCGGTTTGAAGCGGCTATCCGTTTTTCCTATTCCGCAGCTTTCTCCTGAGTCAGCCGCCACGCTTCAGAAGATATTCCAGACCAGCGGCTTCACCTCCTCTTCAAACGGAGACTCCTCCGACGAGAACCCCGCCCTGACCACATTAAAACGCTTATTCGTCCAAGCGGAGGCCGTCCCAGTCATCTTGGTTGCGCGCGTCCTGTCACCGCTGAAGCTTGACGAGTTAATCCATTCAGGCCTTCTGCACCAGGACGGCGACCTTGTGCAGAGCCTGCTGCAAGCTCAGAGTCACCAGGGGCTGATATTCTTTTCAGATTTTCGCTATCACGAACATGCCGAGGAGTATGTCCTGCCGGTCGGTCCCGCCGGAAAATATCTGGTCTCTCTGACCCTGCGCAAGCCTGTCCATTCCACACTCGACCTCGGCTGCGGTTGCGGCCTCCAATCCCTGCTCGCGGCGCGGCACAGCGAAAGGGTCACCGCCACGGATATCAATCCGCGCGCGCTGGCCGTGACGCGCCTGAACGCAGACTTGAATGGGATGTCCAATATCGAGGTCCTAGAAGGAAGTTTTTTTGAGCCGGTTGAAGGGCGCAAGTTTGACCTGATCCTTGCCAACCTGCCCTACGTCATCTCGCCGGAGAATAACCTGATCTACCGCGATAACGCGGGAGACGCGTACCTTCACCAGTTGATCCGCGACATGCCGGCTTACCTGGTCGAAGACGGATTTGCCCAGATCTTATCCAACTGGATCTATGGAAAAGATGAACCCTGGTGGGAACCTTTGGAAAGGACCCTTGAAGACCTGGGGATGGATGCCTGGCTGCTCCACAACGGGACCAGAACGCCTGAGGGATACGCCGACATGTGGCTGGACACCCGGCTCAAAAATAACAAGCGGAAATATGCCAGGATGAAAAATGCCTGGGTGAAGTGGTATCACGATCAGGGGATCGAACAAATCGCCCTGGGAGATATCATCCTCAGGCGTCGCACCACCGGGCAAAACTGGGTCTGTTCAGCCAACGTGACGAAGAGCCTGCTTGAATCTCCTGCCGGAGAACAGCTCGCGCGGCTGTTTGAGACACAGGATTTTCTGGCCATCCTGCCGGATAACGAGACGTTGCTGGAAACGGTGCTCATCCCGGTGGACATGGAGGTCCAATCGGGGGAAGACGAAAGGAGTCTGCAGGCTGTAACCACCAGGGGGTTCAATTTTCAAGCTGCCTTATCACCGCTCACCGCTGAGGTCATTCGAGGGCTGGATGGCAGGACCCGCCTGAGCGAGGCCATTCAAAAAGCAGGCCAGGGTGTGGACGACGATCCCACCTTCCTCCTTGATATTCAAACCCTGCTCGGTCTTGGCATGCTCGCTCCGCGCTCGGCGCGTTGAGCCTGTTCCAGAAGAACAGAGGGAAAGCCTTCGGGATTATCAGGCGCAGGTTGAGGCGCGTAAGCCACCAACAAGGAGGATAAGATCAAAAGAAAGGTGAATTTACAGGTAAACATGGGGGGGCTCCTAATTCTAAAGGATAGGACCCTGACGCTCAAAGGAACTAATAAAGAAATATGGATGTCAAAATGCTTATCAATCGTATTCTTTCAGATATTTGGAAACCGGGTTGTCTTGTAAAGACGAACGCCTACCCGGAACGACCCGCTCTCAATGCCAAAACGGACACAATGAACAGTAGAATTCCGATCACAATCATCCCGCCTACAAAAAACACGGAAATTAAACCGTCGCGATAGGTGATGCCCTGCGAAAGGATCTTTGGCAGCTGGGCTGCCCCCGCGGTAATCGGCCAGAAGAGACCCAGGAGGGCATGGATGCCAGTGCCCCGGCGCATCCGGCGGCCGACCCAGAATAACCCCAACCCCTGCAAAGCGAACATTCCCGCGATCACATAGGCCAGGACAAAAATTGGCGCCCCGGCTTTGGTGGGCTCACCGGTAGCGAAATCTTCCAGTGTATGGGGAAGGGCAAAAAAGATCAAGGTCAGCGACAAAACTACAACACGTTTATCCCAGGGTGAACTATTGATTTTGCTTGCGGCCATAGGATGTCAGCTCCTTTGAACCGGCGTACCGGGTTGTGTCTCATTATTTTTAGACAGAACTGCTTTATGAAGAATTTCAAGGAATTCATCCAACGGCACGCGGTGGATGCGCGCCGCCCATTCGACCGTGACCGCCCTGGCAGCCAGCGCGCGGACCGAGTAACGCCCGACTCTCTTGATGCCAAAGACTTCCATCACATCGGCAATGTCACCGTATTCTTTTAGAATATCTGCAACGCGGGTATCTTTTGTGATCTCCATAACTGATTTTCTCCTGATAACAAATGCCATTTGTATTTCATGAAGATGGCATTGGCGGGCAATGTGTCAAAGGGTGTCGTCAATTGGACATACTGTGTCCGATTATATTATGCACTATTTTCCATTCTCTGCAGCGCAAAGATAAACGCGTCCTGGCAGAGCAAGTCGTTTGTGATTTTGAGATCGGCAGGCAAGTACACGCCTAATTTCAGCGTACTGCTTTTCAGGCGCGAATATATCACATCAGCCTTTCGGCTGATGATGGCAGGGAGTACTTTTTTGTTCCAAAATATTTTGCTAAACGCTCAATCGATATTTCCCGCGACCAGTGAAGTCAATAAGTTTTCTATCTCTCAGATACTGCAATTGCTTTCTAATTTTTGCCTTGATATTGTTATTCAAAGGGTGCTTTTCTTGCAGATACGATTCAAGGTTATATACTTCATCAAGGGAAAACTCTTGTTTTTTAATCTCTTTAACGCAGAGTCGTACATCAAGAAGCCAACCTTTTGCTTCAATGTTTTGCGTGGTATTGATAAATTCAGTGTTATTCCACTCGTTCAGCACGTCAATCTTTTCTATAACTCTGCCATTCTGAACATAATAGATTTTCCCAAGCTCAGGAATGTCTTTCATCAAAATATTACATCCAATCCAGCCTGCTCTTCTTGCGGTTTGTCTCAGGGCACTTCTTTCTTCAATAATACAGGGAACAAAAAAGGACCTTGGGATGGTCAGAAAGTTTTTTATTTCAAACGTGGACATATATTAAGATAAAAAGAAAAAGTTTGGGTTGTTTTCTTCGACTAGTCTTTCAATCATTTTGGAGTATGCTCCATCTACTACTCTATTACTTATTACGCCATTCTTGGACTTTAATTCGTATTCTTCTTTACAATTCTTGCAGTAAAAATCAGCTACAGGCATATTGATTTCAAAGTGATTCAAGTCATTACCACAATTAGCGCAGAATATTGAGTTTTATACCCAAGATTCAGTCATTACTCTGATTCGTTGAGCTGGATTTGTATAATTCTCAGCGGCTTCGTTAATTAATCTTAAATCCATAAAGTCACCATAATCTCAATGCTAATTATTATAAAAAAAATAGAGGCATCGGCGCTGCACTCTGCAACTATCTCCCATGCCTAAATAAAAACCTTACCAAAATCAGCCTAACCACTTACTCATAACTTCGGGAACCTGCTTACCATCTTGGCGGGAGTGGGCGGTTCGTCCACGGTGAAATCCTGCGCCTTTTGCAGGGCGCTGCCCTGGCAAATAAGGATCGGTGTAGCTGCAGCTTTCACTTTTCCTTCTGTTGCTGTTGACGCAGTTTTCGTTTCTCTTCCTGTTGCTGCTCCTGTTGCTGCTGCTCCTGTTGCCGCAGTTTATGCTTCTGTTCCTGTTCCCGCTCAAGTTGTTGCCGTTCCTGCTGCTGCAATTTATGTTTCTGTTCCTGTTGCTCTTCCAGTTGTTGCCGTTCCTGCTGCTGCAGTTTCAGTTTCTGTTCCCGCTCGAGGTCATCTTGTTGTTTCTGTGTCATAATGCTTTCCTTCTTGAACGCAGGCCTTGTCTACATTCCATACAGGCTCTCACATACGTGCTGAAGGCCGAGCCATCTTCCTTCCTCTTTCACCTCTCACAATTTCGGGAACCTGCTCACCACCTTGGCGGGCGTGGGCGGGCGGTCCATTACCCCGCCTTGAAGGATGAAAATCGGGGTGTCCACAGCAGTGTACGCGTTCTCCAGATACGCTTGACCCGTCAGGAAGCGCCCGGCGTCCACCGCGCAGGAGGTCACCCAGCCGATGGACTTTCCGTCCTTGTCGACCACGGGGTCGCCGTTGTGCGCCATGCGCACGCGCTGGTCGTCGAAGCGGAAGCGCACCACCACGCCCTGGCGCTCCTTCTCGCGCGCAAGATACGGCTCGCGCCCGATAAACCACGGCTTGTACGGCTTGACGTAGGAGCCGAAGCCGCCTTCCGCCACGCCCAGGTCGCGCGCGCCAAATTTACCTGAACCGAGCCCCATCTCGTGACCGTAGAGCGGCAAGCCTGCTTCCGTTCGCAATGAGTCGCGCGCGCCCAGTCCGATCGCCTTGACGCCGAACGAGGCACCTGCTTTCAGTATTTCGTTCCAGAAATCCACGGCGCGCTCGGGGTGCACGAACAGCTCGAAGGCCATCCGCTCGCCCGTGTAACCGGTGCGCGAGACGATCAAATCGAAGCCGCCGACCACCGCATCGCACAACTCGGTCCGTTTCAGTTTCAAGATGCGCGAGCGAATCTTGTCGTCCACGCCCATCGCGAGCAAAATATCGCGGCTCTTCGGTCCCTGCAGGGCGATGTCTACCCGCATGTCCTTGCCCGCCTTCGGATCACGCAGGTTGCGGATCTCGGCTTCGTAGCCGTAGGTCCGCGCCCAGGCTTTTTTGTTGTCGATCTTCACCTTGCCGTCCCGCACCGCGAGGAACCACGTGCGGTCCTTGTCGTCGTTGGAGGCGTTGACCACCACCAGGTACTTATCCCAGGCGCGGCGGTATACCAGCGTGTCGTCGATCACGTCCGCATCGGGCGTCATGAACTGGCTGTACAGGCTCTCGCCGGGCTGCAGCCCGCCGCAATCGTTGGCGCAAATCGAATCGAGGAACGAGGCCGCGTCCGGACCTTTTACTTCGTACACACCCATGTGCGAGACGTCGAACAAGCCCGCCGCCTGCCGTGTGGCGAGATGTTCCTCCACGACGGAGGAATACCAGACCGGCATGTCCCAGCCCGCAAACGGGACCATCTTCGCGCCCATGGACTTATGCGTGTCGTGCAAGCGGGTGAACTGGATCTCGGGATTCTCAGGGTCTTTCCATTGGAACAAGGACAGAGTCCCTTTCTTCGCCGTCACCTGGTCGCCAATGAACCAGGGTTTTTCGCCAACGGCGCCTTGATCCTTTTTTGAATTCCAGCCTGTAAGCTGGCCCGTATGAGATGCGTAATATCCAAAATCTGTTTTGGGACTCAATACAGGTTGACTTTTACCCTCTATATTGATTTTCTTTCCTGTATCGTGATACGCATGGACGACAAAGAAGCCAGGCATTCTCTTCTCGTCGTAATCTTTTTTGCCATCCAGATTTAACGACATATAGCCATCGGACAAATCCCTGAGCCAGGCAGCCACGACAGAAGCCTTCGCGACAGGTACCGCCAATTGGTAGGTCGTATCGTCCACTTTCTTCAACATCCCTTTGAATTTTCCTCTAGGAGTTGAAATCTCCGTTGCTTGAACTTTGTCCTTCTTTAAAACGGTGAGATCGCTCGACACCGCGTAATCCAATACCTGCCGCACGCGAAGTCCGCTCAGCTCGAACACGCCGGTGGACTTGTCGTCTATGTAATAGAAATGTGGATACCCGCTCGGCTTGACCTTGAAATCGACTCCCACCTTTTCCGCAAGCTTGCGCACTTTCAGCTTCGCCTCGTTCAGAACGGTGAAATCCAGCTTTGCACGGCGGACGCGTCCTTTGTGAGGGGTGTCCACGCTGTGCGGCGCGCAGGCCAGCAGCACGTCGGCCATGATGTCCGCCAGCGCGCGGGTCTTCTTCTCGTCGAAACCGCGCTGCGTGATCCACGGCGTGCCGAGGCGAATGCCGCTTGGGTCGGCAGAGTTCTTGTCACCGGGGATGGTGTTGCGGTTAACGACGACACCCACGATATCCAGGATGCGCGCAGCCTGGTCGCCGCTCAGGCTCGTCCCATCCTGTCCCTTGACCGAGGTCACGTCCACGTTGACGAGGTGGCAGTCCGTGCTGCCGAACGGGACACGCAGTCCGCGCTTCTTGAACTGGTCGGCCATCGCCTTTGCATTCTTAATGGTCTGTGCCTGTAGCTGCTTGAACTGTTTGGTCTGCGCCAGCTTGAAGGTCAGCGCCAGTGCAGCAAAGATGTGCACGTGCGGGCCGCCCTGCTCGCCGGGGAAGACGGCTTTGTCGATTTTTTTAGCGATGGCCGCATCCGTCGTCAGCAGCACCGCGCCGCGCGGACCGTCCAGCGACTTGTGCGTGGTGGACATGACCACATGGGCAAGTCCGATCGGCGAGGGCACGACGCCAGCTGCGACCAGCCCGCCGATGTGGGAAATATCCGCCAGGAAGTACGCGCCGACCTCGTCTGCGATCGTGCGGAACTTCTTCCAATCAGGCACCCATGAATAGGAGGAATATCCCGCGATGATGAGCTTCGGCTTGACTTCGAGCGCCAGCGCGCGGATTTTTTCATAGTCCAGTTTCTCGTTCTCATCCACCGTGTAGTGCACGGCCTTAAACCACTTACCGCTGCGGTTGACCGATGAGCCGTGCGATAGGTGACCGCCGTGCAGCAGGTTGAGTCCCATCACGGTTTCACCGAGATTAATAAGCGCCTGGTACACCGCATTGTTGGCTGGCGCCCCCGAGAGCGCCTGAATGTTGACGAAAATTTTATCTGCGCTATAGCCGTTGGCGGCGAACGCCTCGGCGGCACGCCGGCAGGCCAGCGATTCGATCAGGTCGGCGTATTCCACGCCCTTGTAGTAGCGCGGGTCCCCGTGACGGCGGTATTCCGCCAGCCGGGCGGGATAGTCGAGGATGTCTTCTTCGGTCATCCGGCGCAGCTCATCGTCGGGATAGCCCTCCGCATAGATATTCTGGAAGGCGGAGCCCATGGCATCCCGCACCGCCAAAGGCGCCTGGCTTTCGGATGGGATAAGGATCAGCTTGCGCGCCTGCCGTTCGGCCTCGAGCTGGGTCAGTTCGTACACATCGGGGTCGAGGTCCTTCAGGCTGCCGCGGAAAAGGAAGTCTGACATAATTATCTCCTTATAAAACTTACTTGGCTTTAGGGTCTTCTGATTGATTTGCCTGCATTGCACGTCGAAATAACTCGTTAATTTCCTTACTGTCATAAGCTCGTTTTACCAGTACTCGAGCAATCGGAATACCGGTCACAGCAAAAACTTTCTCAACGAATATATCTCTTTCTTTTCTGTCTTCTCGTTGGTGGGATGAATCATCCAACTCAATCACAAGTTTAGGTTTAAGCGAAGATGATTCCACCAGAACGTAATCAACTTGTTTACGGTCGATTTGATTATAGTACTTGTAATACTCTTTGAGCTCGGTTACATCAACCAAATCCCTCAACACTACGTGCGGGAAAATTAGGACATTGTCGCCAACCATTTGTTTCAGGAACTGGTAGAAAGAAGCTTCTGCGTTAGAAAAGAAGTATGGCTTTGCCTTATATGGAAAGAAATCCCCAACAATCTCTTCATCCTGCTTTCGTCCAATTCCAAATAATGCTGCCAAACAACCAGGTTTCTGTGATGACATTTCAACTCCAAGATATTAATAATTTTCCTTTTAATTGTAGGACGAATTGAAAAAGGGGACAAGTGAATAATGACTTAAAAGTGATGCGTTCTGCCCGATGGGATGTAAAATAATAGGCAAGCAGTATGAACCCAGGAGAAGACCATGTCCATTGTCGAGCATGCCCCTACCTTTGACTTCGAGTCCGCCAGAAAAATCGCGAAGGACCAGTTCGGCATTGAGGCAACTGTCGGTAGTCTGCCCAGCGAACGCGACCAGAATTTCCTGCTGCAGACTGCCGACGGAGAACGGTTCGTGCTCAAGCTGGCGAATGCCACCGAGGAGCGTGCCATGCTCGAGGCGCAAAACCTGGTGATGTCTCATTTAGCCGGGCATGTGGACTTTTGTCCGCGCATCGTCCCGGCAAAAAGCGGTGATGAAATTATTTCTGTGGCTTCACCTGCCGGAACCCGCCACTTTGCACGGCTGGTCACCTATCTAAACGGCACGCCGCTGGGCAAGGTCAGGCGCCGCTCCCCATCCCTCCTGTATGACCTCGGGAACAAAATCGGTCAGGTGGACTCCACCCTGCAGGATTTCGACCACCCCGCCCTGCACCGCGACTTTCACTGGGATTTAGCCAACGGGCTGAGCATCATCCGCCGGAATGAAACCCTGATCACGGATAACGATCTCCGAGATCTTGTCATCAGAATCGCAGATGAATTCGAGAAGAACACCGCCCCACTCATGCCGCGTCTGCGCACTAGCATCATCCATAACGACGCCAACGATTACAACGTCCTGGTCGGAGGCGGCATCGACCTTTACTCTCGCAACCAGAGCGTTACTGGATTGATCGATTTCGGGGACATGGTCCACAGTTATATTATCGGTGACCTGGCGCTGGCTATTGCCTATTCCGTGCTCGACGAACCCGACCCGCTATCCTCAGCAGCCCACATCACCCGCGGATATCATTCCGCATTTCCTCTGAACGAAGAGGAAATCTCCGCCCTGTACGGGCTGGTCCTGCTGCGACTGTGCCTGAGTGTCGCCATCGCCGCCGAACAGCAAGCCCGCCAGCCTGATAATGCCTATTTGGGAATTAGCCAGCAATCCATCCGGCGCAGCCTGCCTGGGTTAATAACAATCCCTGCGCGCCTCGCCGAAGCGATATTCCGCGAAGCTTGCGGACTGCCTTCCGTTCGCAGCAGCCCGGCGATCACCCACTGGTTGGGCGAACACACTTCCGAGTTTGCGCCCATCCTCGAGCCAGACATCCGCACTGGCCTTGTCACTATCCTCGACCTGAGTATTGGCAGCCCACTGCTTAGTTCGGACTCCGCCCAAAATGAGGATGCCTGTCTTTCCCCTCGCATTGCGGATGTTATGAGAAGAGCTGGCGCGAATATCGCTATCGGACAGTATGACGAAGCGCGCTACTTTTATACCTCGTCCGCCTTCGCCACCGGCAGCGGTTCGACCGACGAAACACGCACCCTCCACCTTGGCATTGACCTGTTTGCCCCGGCAGGCACGCCAATCCACGCACCGTTGGATGGAACGGTATTCGCTTTCGCCGAAAACGCCACCTCTCAAGATTACGGCCCGGTCATCGTGCTTCAGCACCAGAATGGTAGCGGTGAGACCTTTTCCACTTTATACGGTCACTTGAGCCGGGAATCATTGATGGGATTGAAAATCGGGCAAACTATCAAAAAGGAACAAAAGCTGGCGGTCATCGGCGGCGCCGAGGTCAATGGAAGCTGGACTCCACACCTGCATTTCCAGGTCATCACCGACCTGCTCGACCTCGGCTGTGATTTTCCAGGCGTGGCGCGTTCGAGTCAGCGGGAGGTGTGGAAAAGCCTGTGCCCCGACCCGAACCTTATCCTCGGCATCCCTGCGCAATTATTTCCGCCCAAAGCGCCAACCAAAACGGAGACGCTCGCCTCGCGTCGACAGCGGCTTGGAGGCAACCTGAGCATCGCCTACCGCGAACCGGTCAAGGTAGTACGCGGCTGGAAGCAGTACCTTTTCGACGACGAAGGCCGCCGCTACCTCGACGCGTATAACAACGTGGCACACGTCGGGCATGCGCATCCACGCGTGGTGGAAGCCGGCCGGCGGCAAATGGGCGTGCTGAACTCCAACACGCGCTACCTGCACGACTTCATCAATCGCTACGCTGAAAGACTGACCTCCTTGCTGCCGGAACCGCTCCGTGTGTGTTACTTTGTCAATTCGGGCAGCGAGGCCAACGAACTGGCGCTGCGCCTGGCGCGGGCGGCGACCCATCAGCGCGACATGATCGTACTGGAAGCGGCCTATCACGGCAACACAACCACGCTGATCGAAATCAGTCCCTACAAACACAACGGTCCCGGTGGGACAGGCGCGCCTGACTGGGTGCATGCCGTTCTCATTCCGGATGACTATCGCGGCGCACACAAACGCGGAGATCCGCAGGCGGGCGAAAAATATGCCAAGCATGTCGCCGAATCGATTGCCGGCATTCACAAAATGGGGCACGGGTTGGCAGGCTTCATCGCCGAATCGTTGCCCAGCGTGGGCGGGCAGATCATCCTGCCGCCGGGGTATCTCGCGGATGTCTACCGTTATGTACGCGAAGCAGGCGGCGTGTGCATCGCCGATGAAGTTCAGACCGGTTTCGGGCGTACCGGCTCGCATTTCTGGGGCTTCGAGCCGCAAGGTGTGGTGCCGGACATCATTGTGCTGGGCAAACCGATCGGCAACGGACATCCCATCGGAGCGGTCATCACCACACCGGCGATTGCGGACGCGTTCAACAACGGTATGGAGTTTTTCAGCACCTTTGGCGGCAACCCGGTCTCGTGCGCGATCGGCCTTGAAGTGCTGGATGTCGTACGGGATGAAGGGCTGCAGGAGAATGCCCTCCAGGTCGGAAAACAAATGCTGGGAGGCTTGCGCCCGCTTATGGAGCGTTATCCGATCGTTGGGGATGTGCGCGGCACGGGGTTGTTTCTGGGCGTGGAGCTGGTGTGCGACCGCTCTACGCTCAAACCGGCTGCGGAGGAAGCCTCTTTCATCGCCAACCGCATGCGCGACCACGGCATCCTGCTCGGTACGGACGGTCCTTATCACAATGTGGTTAAGATTCGCCCGCCGATGCCCTTTGATAAATCGAATGCCGATTTTCTTGTGGAGATATTCGAGAAAATTTTGAAAGAAGATTTCTAAAAAGAAGTGGGGCGGAGATTGAGTCTCCGCCCCATTTCTAGCTAATCAAGGACGACGATCTTCCCCGATGTGCCATCCAATCTGATTCGCTGGCCGTCCTTCAAGCGGATGGTCGCCTGGTGGACACCCACCACCGCCGGGATGCCGTATTCGCGCGCAACCACAGAACCGTGGGTCATCATCCCGCCCACTTCCATAACTAGACCGCCTGCCGCCAGGAACAATGGGGTCCAAGCCGGGTCGGTGCCGGGGCAGACCAGTATCTCGCCAGGGACGAGCTGCGTACCGGACGGATCGAAAACCACATGTACAACACCTTCCACCAGGCCCGCCGAAACCGGACTACCGGTGATGACATCCCCTGTGTCCGTATCAGCGCCAATGCCTTCATAGAAGGTCCGACCATCACTGACCAACACGCGCGGAACCTGCCGCCGGCGCTGTTCGCGCTCGAAATCGGCATACCGCCCGGTAATGACGGCTTTCCAGTCACGGGATTCTTTTCTGGAAAGCGATTCGAGTTCGGAGAGTTGCAGGAAGAAAATATCATCCTGTCGATCGAACACACCAGCCTCCGCTAATTCCCTGCCGCTTTCGAGCAACTCCTTACGGGCAATGCCGATCATGCGGACGGCGTAGAACTTGGGAGCTTCGCGCACACCTAGAAGAATCCGTACCCGTCGCGCCGCAAATCGAACCAGCTTCTCCTTGAAGAAACCACCGCGCTTGTTATGTACGGTCGCAGCGAGTTGTTCAATCGCGTCCTCGGCGGTTTTTTGCCCGCGCGCGAACAGCACATCCGGCACGGTGTTCGGATCAGTGATCTGCAGGTAACTCTGCAGGGTCTGCATGATCGGCGTCGGGGCATCGCGCCAGCGCGGTTGGCCGATATCGATTTCGCCCACGCCGCGCATCCCATAGCGGGACATGAACACGGCAATGGCTTTTTGTGCTGCTTCGGGGAGTGTTCCATTTAGGTAGCGAAATGCCAGCGCTGAGGCGTCTATCGATGTGAAGTCCGCCAGAGAGGCCGGATCCGCCCGGATGACAGTCGCAGTAGCCCACAGCGCCAGGTCCATCTCAGTAGTCACATTATTAGGAACACCGCGCGTCACATCCAAAGCCAGCATGGAAAACCCATGGTCGTTGCTCGAGCTATCGGTGGTCAAGTGTGTGAGCAGGTTGAGCATCCCCATCGCCGGTCCGAACACCGGGATGAAGCGCGGTAGCAGCACCGGGAAGGCGTTGGTCATGCGCGCCTTCATGAAGTCGAGCCGCTGCCTCAACCGCTCATACACATCGCCGCTGACGGTGATCTGCGCTTTGCTAAGTTCTTGCTCGATGAGCTGGTCAAAGTCGGCGCGTGCCTTTTCCGGGTTGTGCACCGTGCGCACAAATCGACCCAGCATGAGAAGGGCAAAGCCTACCAGGCGCCGCACTGTTGACAACTTTAACCTGCCCTGGCCCGCGCCTAACTGCGGCTCATCCACCAGACCGCGCAAGATCTGCCCGATGCTCGGCTCGATGAAGCCCAGAAGTGCGCCGAACATACGGTTACCGAGCGGGTGTCGCACCAGGTCGCTGACCTTGATCCAAAGGCGCTCACCCGCCGGGACAAGCACTTTCTGCTCATCGTACGCGACATGCACACCGAATATCTGCGCACCGCCCGCGAACACGCACTGGAAGGTGTCCGAACCAAGCGGCGTGATGGGCGCGAGCACGCCCTGCACCGCTCCGAACGAGAACCAGATCGTGAAGTCATCCTGCTCGGGTAACGGATACAACGACGTGATGGCGCGCGATTGGAGCAGGTACTGTTTGCCTTGCGCAAAAGCCCATTCGATGTCTTGAGGAAATTCATATTCCTGCTGGACTTGTCCGCCGAGTTCTGCGAGCTGGCGGATATCTTCATCAGAAAGCGTTTGCCGCTCGCCGCCATCTTCCGTAATTGTTTCCACCCCGCCGCCTGTCTTACTTCGCGTGGAAATTTTCTTTGCCCCGAGGGTTTTACCGACGATTACACCGCTAGCAGTATCCACCACAAAATGGTCCGGTTCTACCTGCCCCGAGACGAGTGCTTCGCCTAACCCGAATGTCGCATCGATGACCGATTGGCTAAGAAGTCCTGTCAGCGGATTTGCCGTAAACAGCACGCCCGAGACCTCGCTCTGCACCATCACCTGCACCACCACCGCCAGCGCCGCATCATTGTGAGGAATGTGATTGCGCATCCGATAGCCGATGGCGCGCGCTGTCCACAAACTGCTCCAGCAGTTAACGACTGCTTTGAACAGCTCTCCCTCGCCGATGATATTAAGATAGGTGTCCTGCTGTCCGGCAAACGATAAATCCGGTAAATCCTCTGCGGTCGCCGATGAGCGCACAGCGACCGGCGCGCCGTTCAAATTTCCATCCGCGGCACGAATGGCGGATTCCGTCTCAACCGCCATCTTCCCAGCCGAGAACGCTGCCCGGATTCTGGCGGAAGCCTTTTCCAAAGCGCTCGAATCTTCTGCTGACAGATTTTCAAGCGCAGATCGGATGGCCGTTTGCAGGTTGTTCGTTCTCACAAACGTGCGATACGCTTCGGTCGAGATGATGAAACCCGGCGGGACGTCAAAACCGGCACGAGTCAGGCGCACAAGATTGGCACCTTTTCCGCCAGCGGTATCGAGAGTCGCTTCGGGGGATGTGAAGGGGAGGATGGTCATTAGAATATTATGACATAAAAAAGGAACGGTGGCTGCCGTTCCCTGGATAAATGGTGGGCGCTAAGGGACTCGAACCCCTGACCTTCTCGGTGTAAGCGAGACGCTCTAACCAACTGAGCTAAGCGCCCAAACGGGCTATTCGATTGTGGGCGTTAACTTTTCGGTTTGCTGCGCAAACCTCAAAGCGCTCACCTGTACTTGCAGAGCACGGGCAAGGCCGCAGGGGACTACGAACCCCTGACCTTCTCGGGGTAAGCGAACCGCTCTAACCCACAGGGTGCTGCGCGACCAACTGAGCTACGTGTCCCCGCCTGGGGAAGCGCCCAAGCAGAGAATATTATACCCGAATTGAAATTGTGTTAAACTAAAACTACATAGATTGACTGGAGGGTCACATGCGCATCGTCCGATATCAAATAAAAAATGAAACGCCTGCTTTCGGGTGGGTCTTTGAAAACAAGGTTGGGAATATTGAGGGTAACATTTTCGGCGAGTACCGCCGCCTCGAAGCAGAGATGCCACTGGACTCGGTCAAATTGCTGGCTCCGTCACAGCCGAGCAAGATCGTATGCGTCGGCAGGAATTATATTGAACATGCCAAGGAACTGGGAAATGATGTGCCCCAGGTTCCATTGATTTTCATGAAACCACCGTCATCCATTATAAATCCCGGCGATACAATCATCCTCCCGCCGCAGTCGAAACAGGTAGAACATGAGGCGGAGCTGGTGGCGGTCATCGGGAAACGTGGAAAGAACATTCTCCCGGAGCAGGCGAATGATTACATTCTCGGCTACACCATCGGCAATGACATCACCGCCCGCGACCTGCAGAAAACCGACGGGCAGTGGACGCGCGCCAAAGGTTTCGATACCTTCTGTTCCATCGGACCATGGATTGATACGGATTTCGACATCACCGACGCCCTCATCTCCTGCAAGGTGAGCGGACAGCCGCGCCAGATGGCATCCACACGTGACATGGTCTTCGATGTAGGTAAACTGGTGGCTTTCATCTCGTCTGTGATGACGCTGGAGCCGGGAGACCTGATATTTACCGGCACGCCTGCCGGGGTGGGCCCTCTTCACGACGGCGATGTGGTGGAGGTGGATATCGACGGCCTGGGCGTTTTAAGCAACCCGGTAAGGAAGGAATAATATTCTTTTAGCGTTTCAATAAGAAATCCATAAATTAATAGTTGATGGAGGAAATGATGAGCAAAGAAGAAGAATTTTTCTCGCCGAAACACAATCAACTTTTAACCTTAGCCGTATGGGCAAAATACTTAGCATGGGCTGCGTTGATCTATTTTATAGTATGGGCAGCAGCAAATCTGTCTGCAAATTATTACGGTATTCTGTCTAATTATCGTAATATGAGTGAACCTGTTTACAGCTTTACTGATCTAGTACGATTGCATCCTGGCCAAGTGAGTAAAATAATATTTGAAGCTGTAAGTATTTTGGTAAAGGGAGCAATCTATTTTGTGGTCCTCAAAGGGATATCGTTGGGTCTGAATATGATCGTTGAAACCGACATTAATTATCGGGGAAAATTAAACGGGGAGGCGACCAATGAGCGATGACCTTCGTATTCAAATATTTCGTAATTTGGATTTGAAAGAAACAGATGAATTGCTTGATATTTGGAAAACAAACGACCGAGTTGAATGGTCTGACCTTGCTTTTGATATCATGAAAGAAGTTCTAAATAAGAGGATGGGCGACCTTCCTCCACAGAATGAACCTATTCTTGAATATCAAGAAGAAAAAGAAAAAGATCTCGAAGATTGGGAAATCAAACTCCTAGATAATGAGAGTCAACCTGATTTTTATGACACCCTGGATGTGATTTCACTAACAAATAAGATTAACAAATTAGCAATTGCATATGTGATTGTTTCCATCGTATCTGTATTAGTATATTTTCGATCTTTTCAAGGAGTGTTTCAGGGAATTCTCCCATCTTTCATGGGGGGAGCGCCATCAATCCTTTTAAGTTTATTGGTGTCAATCTTTTCCGTTGGGGTCAATGTCGCAATTGTTTATTTTGCGCTCAAGGCGTTGGCTTATATATTGCGAATATTAATGGAAATGGAATTTACCAGCCGAGAAGTTAAACAGATAATCAAACAATAATCAAACATCCGGAGTAGGAATTCCGGATGTTTGATTATGCGTCAAGAAATTACCTCCAGACATAATCATACGAATGGCTACCTTTTACTGGCTTCCCCGCTGCAAAACGCGATGGCGAGAAATCTGAAATATCCAGGGAGGATGTTTTCCCATCCAGAATCAACTCGGACATGCACAATCCCACCGCCGGCGCGATTTTGAATCCCATGCCGCTGAGACCGCAATCAAGATAGAAGCCTTCAACTTCTGTGGCGCCAATAACGGGATGCTGGTCTGGCGTGATACCATCATAGCCGCTGTGGGCGCTATGCAGGTGACCCTTTTCCATGGCGGGGATGCGCGCGCAGATCCGCTCGATGGCGCGTTCGACGAAACCTGCCCGGGCGTGGTCGGCATCTAGGTCCGGCGATTCGCCCAGCGGATTTCCATCCTCCAGCCCCACCAGCGTCAGCCCGCCCCGCTCAGGCCGGAAATACATCTCCCCGGGAAAATCAATGACCGTCGGGTGCGTCGGTCCGATCTCGGGCGGGCGCTTGATGACCATGACATCGTGCCGCCACGTGTCGTAGGGGATATCCAACCCTGCCAGTTGGATGATTTTCCCCGCCCAGGGACCCGCCGCATTAACGACCACCGGCGTTGCAAAATTTCCCTGTGTTGTCTGAATCCCAACAACTCTTCTTCCATCCACCTGCACGCCTGTAACCTCGCAACCTTGGATCAACCGGGCGCCGTGCTCGCACGCTGAATTCATCAGGGACATGGCGGTGTCACTGGGAGCGGCATACCCCGATTCTGGTTCGTACGCAGCGATGTCGAAATCGTCCGTGCGAAACGACGGAGCCAGCCTGTGCACATCGTCCGCAGTCACCACCAGACTGGGAATGCCAATGCGCTGGTGCATGAGGAGGTTGGCGCGCAAATGATCAGCGTGTTCCCGCGCGACGATCTGGATGAATCCGGTGCGCACAAATCCGCAATCACCTCCAACCATCTGCTCCCAGTTACGAAAGTAGGAGAATGATTTCCATGCCAGCTGCGAATCAAGTTCCGTGTCGTAGTGCATGCGTACCAGGCCGCTCGAACGACCCGTCGCACCTGATGCGACAAAATTCTTCTCGAGCACGAGAGGTTTTACACCGCGCTGTGCGAGATGGAAGGCCAGGCTTGCGCCATGAACACCGCCCCCAATAATAATGACATCTGCTGTGTTGGACATAGACTCCCTACTGGATAACGGTAATGATCGTATTCTTTGCTCCGACGGTACGCAGTGCATTGGCGACGATCTCCGCCCGATCCGGCTTGACCAGCGCGATCATGTTACCACCCCGCCCGCCGCCACTGAGCTTGGCACCCAGCGCGCCGGTGCTGCGCGCCACATGCACCAGCCGGTCCAGATCAGGGCTGGAAACGGTCATGGTTTGAAGCAATTCATGATTGTGATTCATCAGCTCGCCTAATAAAGAAGCATCACCTTTGTCGATGGCGCCGCGGGCGCGGCGGGTGAGGTCACCCACCTGGTCAAAGACCTTCTCCCAGTAAGCCAGGTCGGACTCCCAGAGCCGGCGCACATCCGCAACAGACTCCTTCGTCGGCGCAGGGGTTCCGGTATCCCCGATCACGATCGTGAACGGTGCACCAACCCGGAGAGTCTCAATCGTCTGACCTTTGACGAAATAAACCGGGCAAGCATAAGTGATCACAGTGTTGTCGATGCCCGAGGGCGTACCATGATAAAGCGCCTCGGTCCCATAGGCAAGCTGGCTGACCTGGTCATCTGAAAGTGGGAGGCCAAGATGAGCAGACAACGCCCGGACGATGGCCACCGAAACCGCCGCGCCGGATCCCAACCCTGAGGCAACCGGAATGCTCGAATGAATGTGGATGGCGAGGGGCAGACGTGACACCACTCCAAGGGCGTTGAGAGTGCCCAAGGTGATAATAGATAGAGGATGGGAGTCCGGCAGAGTGCTTAATTCTGCCTTCAGGGAAATGTCCGGGGCATCGATCCAAATGCCGGGTTGAGGAGAGTCATTCACCTCCACTTCAGCATGCACCTGGGTGACAGGCGCCGCCAAAGCCGGACGACCGTAGACGACGGCATGTTCACCAAACAGAATAATTTTACCGGGAGCAGAGGCGGATGTCATGTAAGATAAAACACAGCCATCACCGCCAGTCCCCATAACACCACGGTAACCTGGAGCGGACGATCGGAGAGCAACACTTCCTCCGGCGCGCCAGCGGCATGTGAGACCTGGATCAGGTACAGGTAGCGGAAGATCCCGTAGAGGACAAAGGGAATGGTCAGCATCATGGTATGGTTGGCAGGCACGTTGGGGGCGAAAAACGTATAGAGCGCATAAACGACAATGGTCATGCCCGAGACGATGGTGATGAACTGATCAAGCAAAGGCAGGGTGTAACCGTCCAGCACTTTGCGATGAGCACCCGCGCCATGTGATAACAGCGCCAGCTCAGAACGGCGTTTACCAAAACCAATGTAAAGAGCAAACAGTGTGGTGAGCACATAAAGCCATGGGGAGAAACGTTCCACGTGGATGAGTGTCACACCCGCATGCACACGCAGGACAAACCCTGCGGCGATGATCAGCACATCCAGGATGGCGACGTGCTTCAGCCACAACGAATAAGCCAGGTTGAGCAGGAAATAAACCAGCAGGACGGCAAAAAAAGCGGGTGAGAGGAAATAGCCTATCGGCAATGAAATCACGACGAGCGCAATCCCCGCCGCCCATGCAACAGGCTTGGGCAGTTTTCCGGAGGCGATAGGCCGGTGCTTTTTATCCGGGTGCTGGCGGTCTGATTCGACATCCGCAAGGTCATTAAAAATGTAAACAGCACTGGAGATGAGACAAAACAGCAAGAAGCCCGCCGTTGTGCGCAAGAAGGCTTCCAGGTGAAAAAACTGCTGGTCGAAGACGAGGGCCGCATAGACGATGATATTTTTCGTCCACTGGCGCGGTCGCATGGATTTGAGCAGGGCACGAAGCATAAAGCTATTTTAACTGTAAAATGGAGATATGCCCAAAACTCGTCTGGATTTATTGATGGTGGAGCGCGGACTGTCTGAAAGAGGTTCTCTCGCACAAAGGTTGATCATGGCCGGTCAGGTGAGGGTGGATGGGCAGGTTGTATTCAATCCTGCCACCGCCATATCCAATGATTCTAAGCTGACAGTGGATTTCGGTCCACGCTTCGTCTCACGCGGCGGAGACAAGCTGGAGGCCGGCTTTCTGGCCTGGCCGGTGGATGTTACCGGCTGTATCTGTGCTGATGTCGGAGCGTCCACCGGTGGGTTTACGGATTGCCTGCTTCAGCATGGTGCGGCGAAAGTGTACGCCATCGACGTGGGCAAAGGCATCCTGCACTGGAAAATTCGTTCGGACCCGCGCGTGGTGGTGATGGAGGGGACCAATGCACGCTACGTTGAGTCGCTGCCGGAACCGGTGAGTCTCGTGACAATTGACGCATCTTTTATATCGTTGAAGGTATTGCTGCCAGTGGTGAAGGAGTGGAGTGGAAACGTCATCACCCTCATCAAGCCGCAATTTGAAGCCGGGCGTAAGGAATCGGCAAAAGGTGATGGCGTGATCCGTGACCCCGAGATACATCGCCGTGTGCTGGAGGAAGTACTCACCTTTGCACAAGACAATGGCTTCAGCGTGAGCGGACTCATCCGCAGCCCGGTGCTGGGACCCAAAGGGAACGTGGAGTTTCTGGCGTGGTTAAACGCGACAGAGATGCATGATGCTGCACCTCTGTCGGAGATGATCAATACGTTGTTTCAAGGTTGAGGCTGCCAGGTTGGTTCATATTCACGAAAGCCTGACGTGGTTAAACGGATGGGACGGGTGGCAGGATCATTTAGCGCAGCTTGAATATCCAAAGTATAAATATCATGATTGCCCGGCGACTCAAGATCGCTTGAAAAAACGATGTGACGTCCATCCGGTGACCAACTGGGCGTGATGAGATAGCCGTTGAAGCTCAGATGATCAGCGATCTGCTTGAAGTCAACGCTCCCGGCATCGGCCAGCAACAACTGCACCTCGGTCCCTGAGCCATACTCCATCGCGATGAGCAACTTGTGGTGGTCAGTCGACCACCAGCTGGTGACCATAGGGGTATAAATAGGAAGATTCCAGGTCGAGAGAATGCTCTGGTTATGAACCCATTGCAACTCGTTTTTATCTTCATCATCCGTGATGTAGGTCAGGTCTGTTGCATTGCCATACCAGTTCAGGATCGGGATTTTTGATTCGCGCAGGATTTCCAGGCTGCCATTCTCGACGCTGGTCTGGTAAATTGTCCAGCGGTCGCTTTTACTGTAAGGAATGCCGCCTGTGAATTTGCTCACCAGGAACTGGACATACTTCCCATCGGCGGACCACCGTACGTTTGGATTAAACAGTTCTAACTCACCATTGACTGTCTTGAGCGGCACCGTCCGCAGGTTGCTGCCATCTACATTGATGATTTCGAGTCGGCTTTCTGCCGGGTTTTGGTAATCCAAGACAAAAGACGCAATCTGCTGTCCATCCGGCGACCAAGCCGCAGACGAGCCGCCATCGGCCAGCCGGGTCGGACTGTTGCCATCCAGACCGATCAGGTACAGTCCGATGACGTTATTTTCAATCCCCTGAAATGAAATCTGTTTCCCATCAGGTGACCATTGCGGGGAGCCAACACTGAGTGAGCCAGTGGTCAGTAGCCGCTGACCTTGTCCATCGCTTTGCATTACATATAGAACTTCTTCACGGGTGAAGGCAATTAAATTGTGCTTGGAAATTGGAAGTGAATTCTGCGCTGTGGGCGTTGTCGCGGGGGTTGGGGCTGGGTTCACGCTGAACGTGCTGCTAAACGGAACCGGCTGGACCTGAACATCATTGGGCGCCGTTAGCCGGACCGGACGCACCGCAAGATTTTGCTGCGCGGCAAAGAGATCGAGTACATAGATTGTCTGATCAGCTGAATCAGAGCGACTGAGCAGTACCAGACGCCCATCAGCTGATAAGCGGAGCATATCACCCATTGCAGGTAAGGCGGTGCTATTCAGCAATTGGTGCTTTGACCCATCCGCATTGACGAGATACAGCCAAGTCTGATCATCTTTCCCGCAGTAGACTGCCACCAGCATCTGTTTCTCGGCTCCTGGCCAATCGGCATAGGCAGTGTGCGTGATCTGCACACTGTCAATATCGGGGGTCTGGCATTTTTCCTGCAAGTTGGACCATTCGTTCAATTGGGTGGGGTTGCCATTCACAACTTCCCACCAGATCCAATCATCCACCCCCAGAGGGGTTGTCGCCATGAAGGGTGTTTTATCTTTGAAATAGAACACATTTTGATTTGGTTGAATGACCCAACCCAGGACATTGTCAGAAGCTGTCGCCAGCAAGACAGGATCACTGCCATCCAGCGCGCCGCGGTACAGACTTGTGCGTGGGAAGCCGCAATCGCCAGAATTATTGGGGGCACAGTCCGAGGCATAGTAATACAGCGCCTGCCCATCTGCTGACCAACCGGAAAGCTCGAAACCAAAAGCAACTTTGGGGATGGGCATCTGCTTACGGTTACTTCCATCCGTGTTGATCACATAGACCTGTGGTTGGTTGTCTGTCGCCCACCCGATCGCGTAGGCCACCTTTCGTCCATCCGGCGACCAGAAGAAGCCGCCATCCGCTGCGGGGTCGCCATCCCGGGTCAGCTGTGCCACGCCACTACCATCGGTGCGCGCAACGAACAAATCCCATTTGCCATTATGGTCGTTGCGATACAGGATGCGCGTCCCGTCCGGTGACCACGCCTGGGAAGTTGACCAGCCGTCGTTGAGAATATCGTTGGCTGAGTCATTGGTCAGGCGCGTCAGTCCGCTGCCGTCGAATTTCATCAGATAGATTTCGAGATTGCCATCGCGGTCGCTTTGGAAGGCGATGCGCGTGCCATCCGGTGACCAGAATGGATTGATTTCAAACGCCGGATTATTGGTGAGGTTGGTCAAGCCACTGCCATCGGGATGCACAGTGTAGATATCAGAATTACCAGTATCATCCGTGGAGGTAAAGGCGATCAACCTCTTATCAGGTGAAACGGGGGCATTGACCTGTGTTGCACTTGACGCAATGGAATGGTCGCGTATTTGCGACACGACAAGATTTACGAGAAATCCTAGAACCAGCAACGCAACGATCCCTGTGAACACTTTGAAACCAGAAGTGATCCGGTTCGACATGATGATCCTCCCTTTTTGTGAAAGGACGTGTCTCAATACATTATCAGAAGGACCGTCTTGACCGCCCCATCGACCATGGAAACTGCTTTGCAGGCGCGTTGTCAGCACCGATAAGGATTCCGCCTCGACGCGGCAGGTCTCGCATTCACGCAGGTGTACATCGAGGTCGCGGCGCTGGGCGTCCGTCAGCAATCCATCCAATTCCGCGTGCATTAAATATGTGGCTTGTTTGTGAGTGATTCCGTTCATCTTTGCTCTTCTTTCAACAGCGCACGCAGTCGTTCACGCGCATGGTTCAGGCGGGAGTGGACCGTTCCAGGGGGTACTCCAAGCATTACGGCAATTTCAGCGACCGGCAGGTCGTGGTAGTAGCGCAATACAATTGGGATGCGATGTTTTTGATCGAGGGTGTGAACAGCGCGCCACAGCGCGGTGTCTGATTCACTTTTCATCGCCTCATCTTCAGGGTGGGCTTGCTCGCTGCGCAGGTGGAACAGACTCTGCAGGATCTGTTGCAGCCGACCACGGCGATTGAGGCGTTGAAGACGGGTACGACACACATTGATGGTGATGCTGAGCAGCCAGGTCTTGAGTGACGCGTTTTCCCTGAACGACTCGAGCCCGCGCAATGCAGAGAGAAAGACATCCTGCGTTGCATCGTCAGCATCATCGGGGTCGTCGAGAATGGAGAGCGCCATGCGATACACGGCGTGTTGATAGGTCTTCACCAGACGTTCGATCGCCAGCGTATCTCCCTCCCTGCATTGTTCAAGCCAGCAGCTGTCCATAACGGTCATTCTAATAGATTAGACACTGCTCATGTACTAAATCTTCATTCTTTTGAGGCATGGAATCGGTTATACTTTTGCCGATTATGTCCACGCACATCCGCAATTTCTGCATTATCGCCCACATCGACCACGGCAAATCCACTCTGGCAGACCGGTTGCTTCATCTAACCGGTACGGTCTCCGACCGCGACACCACCGAGCAGATCCTCGACTCGATGGAGTTGGAGCGGGAAAAAGGTGTGACGATCAAAGCCTCGGCGGTGCGTATGCGCTACAAAGCTTCCGATGGGAACGAGTACGAGCTCAACCTGATCGATACCCCAGGCCATGTGGACTTCGGCTACGAGGTCAGCCGCGCGCTTAATGCCTGTGAAGGCGCCATTCTGGTGGTGGACGCCACCCAGGGCATCGAAGCCCAGACGCTCGCCAATCTGTACTCCGCGCTGGAAGCCGACCTGCGCATCATCCCGGTCATCAACAAGATCGACCTCCCTTCCGCCCATCCCGATGAAGTGGCGGAGGACATCGCCTCCCTACTGGGCGGCAAGGCGGAGGACGTCATCCGCATCTCGGCCAAGGCTGGCATCAATATTGAACAGGTGCTCGAAGCCATCGTGCAGAAAGTCCCGCCGCCTGTCGCCGACCAGTCCCTGCCCCTGCGTGCGCTAGTATTCGATTCACACTATGACTCCTACAAGGGCGTGATCTGCTATGTCCGTATTATTGAAGGCAGGATCAAGCCCAACGAAACGGTGCGACTGATGGGCACGAAAGTGGATGTTAAGCCCATCGAAGTGGGCATCTTCTCACCGACCATGAAATCAGTCGAGTTGCTTTCAGCCGGCGAAGTGGGGTATGTCGCCACCGGATTGAAAACAGTCCATGACGCGCGCGTGGGCGATACCATCACGCTGGTCGCGAACCCGGCTGCAGAACCTCTACCCGGTTATCGTCATCCCAAGCCGATGGTCTTTGCAGGCATCTATCCGGTTGATGCGGACGACCACAACAGCCTGCGCGATGCGCTGGAGAAGCTTCAGCTAAATGATGCTTCACTGGTGTATACACCTGAGACTTCCCAGGCGCTTGGATTTGGATTTCGAGCCGGCTTCTTGGGATTATTCCACATGGAAATCATCCAGGAGCGGCTGGAGCGTGAGTACGACCTGGATGTCCTTTTCACTGCTCCTTCCGTGGAATATGAAGTGGTCCTGCATACGGGCGAGGTGGTCGCAGTGGATTCGCCGGCTCAACTACCCAACGAGGGGCTGGTGGCTGAGATCCGCGAACCCTGGATGAACATCGAGATCATCACACCGACCGATTACTACGGGACGATCATGGACCTGACCATCAGCCGGCGCGGCATCTACAAGGGGCAGGAATATCCCGCACCGCACCGCGTGCAGCTCGATTACGAGATTCCCCTGGCCGAGTTGATCGTGGATTTCTTTGACGACCTCAAATCACGCACCAAAGGTTATGCTTCGCTCGATTACCAGTTTGCAGAGTATCGTACTGACGAGTTACAGAAACTGGAAATTCTGGTCAACGGTGATGCAGTTGATGCGCTGGCGGCCATCGTACATAACAAGGACGCCTATCATAAAGGCCAGTCACTCATCACCAAATTAAAAGGTATCATCCCGCGCCAGTTGTTCGATGTAGCCATCCAGGCCTCGGCGGGCGGACGTATCATCAGCAGTGCCAAAGTCAAGGCGTTGCGCAAGGACGTGCTCGCCAAGTGTTACGGCGGTGACATCACACGCAAGAAAAAGCTGTTGGAGAAGCAGAAGAAAGGCAAGCGCCGCCTGAAAATGGTCGGCAATGTCGAAATTCCACAGGATGCATTCATGGCGGTTCTGCGGCTCGAAGAGGAGAAAAAGTAGGCCGGGTCCACACCTTCGCCGAACTGCCATGTCCACCTCATCCCCTCTGCGTGATGCCCGCCGCTGGCTGCCAGGTGTCCTCATCAGCCTGATCGCCATTGCCGTGCTGTTCTACCTGGTGGATTGGCGTGCGGTCGTCCTAGCCTTCACCACGCTCAACTGGCGGGTTGTCCCCTTTTTCATCGCACTTTACCTTGCCTCAACGTCCAGTCGGGCGATGGCCTCGCGTACGCTGCTTGAAAACCGCCCGACCTTTTCTCAATCATACATCGCCATGATGCAGGGCTATCTGCTGAATAACCTGCTCCCCTTGCGCCTCGGTGAACTCGGCCGGGCGTTTCTGCTGGGGCGCAAGATCAATGTCAGCATGTTCCATGTGCTCTCGACCATCATCATCGAACGGGTAATCGACCTGGCAATGGCTGCGATGCTGACCATCCTCGTCCTTACACGCGTGGTGGCCATGGATTGGGTCAAACCGGTGGCTTACACCACGTTGACGCTGGTCGTGATCGGTCTGGTCTCATTGGCAGTTATGGCGCGCTTGCGCACCGCGCTGCATGCCTGGATGGAACGATTAGCCAAGCGAGTTGCCCTGGTAAAACGTTACCTTTTCCCCATTTTTGATTCGCTGCTGGACGGTCTCTCGGCTTTGACCAACCTGCGCGGGTCCGCCCTGACTTTCGGCTGGATGGGGCTGGCCTGGGCATTCGGCGTCACCAACTATTGGGTGCTGCTGCGCGGCTTCGTGCCGGATGCGCCTTTCTGGTGGGCATTTTTCGTCCTAGGTATTGCATCTTTCGGTGTGGCGCTGCCCTCGGCGCCTGCCGCCTTGGGAGTTTTTGAAGGAGCGATTGTCGCCGCGCTGGTCCTGCTGGGCGTTCCCCCGGCTACAGCCTTAGCCTACGCCATCCTGCTTCATTTTTTCCATATTGTTATTTCAAGTATTTTCGGTTTCTACGGCTTTGCCAAAGACGGCGAAAGTCTGATGGGAATGTACGGAAAACTTTCCAACCGTACCCAGGAACCATCCGTGTAGGGGAATCCTACCGACGATTTGAGGAGCGACCATGTCTCTTAGCTATTTCATCACAGGCGGAGCCGGCTTCATCGGCTCAAATTACGTTCACCGGCTGCTTGAACGCGGCGAGAAGGTGACTATTTTTGATAACCTCAGCCGTGCCGGCGCGCCGCGCAACCTGGCCTGGCTCAAGGAGACCTTCGGGGAGACTGCCTTCAAGCTGGTCGTCGGCGATGTGCGCGACGCTGGCCTGCTGACCGTCGCTGCCCGCGAAACGGATGTCATCATCCACCTGGCGGCGCAGGTCGCCGTCACCACTTCTGTGGTAAAGCCGCGTGAAGACTTTGAGATCAACGCCGGCGGGACCTTCAATGTGCTGGAAGCTGCCCGCCTCAATGGGCGCAAACCGGTGGTGATCTACGCATCGACCAATAAGGTTTACGGTGGGATGGATGATGTCCGTGTCGTTGAGAAAGCCACCCGTTGGGAATATGAAAACCTGCCCTTTGGCGCTCCGGAAACGCAGCCGCTCGATTTCCACTCACCGTATGGATGCAGCAAGGGTGCCGGCGACCAGTACGTGCGCGATTACTCCCGCATCTACGACCTGCCCACAGTCGTCATGCGCCAGTCAGCTATTTATGGTCCGCGCCAGTTCGGAGTGGAAGACCAGGGCTGGATGGCGTGGATGGTCATTGCCGCGGTAACGGGACGCCCGCTCACCATCTACGGTGACGGCAAACAGGTGCGCGATATGCTAAATGTTTACGACCTCATCGGAGCATACGACGCGGCCATTAAAAACATAGACAAGGTTCGAGGTGATGTCTTCAATCTCGGTGGCGGACCCGCCAACACGCTATCCATATGGACCGAGTTCGGTCCGATGCTTGAAAAGCTGTTGGGCAGGTCCATCCCCGTGGCGCGCGGCGATTGGCGTCCCGGCGACCAGAAGGTGTTCGTCGCAGACATCCGCAAAGCTGAAAAAGACCTCGGCTGGAAACCCAAGATCAAAGTGGAAACCGGCGTGAAGCAACTTTACGATTGGGTCAGCGCAAACAAAAATTTATTCGAAGGATAATAACCAACCAGTCTTTTTTCGATTAGACTAATTTCTTTAACCATGAAAATACTCACTGCTCTCACTTACTACCGGCCTCACACCTCCGGACTCACCATTTATGCCGAACGACTGGCGGAAGCCTTTGCCCGTCGCGGGCACGAGGTGACTGTTTTCACCACCCGCTTCGACCAATCCACTCCGTTGAACGAAATACGCAACGGAGTGAAGATCGTCCGCGAGCCGGTGATGATGCGCCTGAGCAAGGGCGTGCTCGCGCCGCGTTTCGGCTGGGACGTCACCCGCTATGTCCGCGAGAACGATGTGGTGCAGCTTCATCTGCCCCAGTTCGACGCTCCCGGGGTTGCCTTCCGCAGCCGGCTATTTGGTAAGCCGGCGGTTCTTACCTATCATTGTGATTTGTTCCTGCCGTCCGGGATATTTAATCGCTTGGTCAATACTGTCGTCCATTTCCAAAACAACATGGCGGGGCTCCTGTCTGACCATATCGTGACCTACACTCAGGATTATGCAGACAGTTCGCCCTATCTCTCCCGCTACAAACACAAACTAACATCGATCCTGCCGCCAGTGGAGTTACCTGTACCTCTCCCGGGCTCAGTGGAAGCCTTCGCGCGAACAAACCACACGGATACAACGCGCCCGGTCATCGGGATGGCTGCGCGCTTTGCCGCCGAAAAAGGTGTTGAAGTTCTGTTGGATGCCATGCCGGCCGTGTTGGAGAAGTTTCCCAAGGTGCAGGTGCTTTTTGCCGGCCAATATCAGAACGTGCTTGGCGAGCAGGCCTATGCCGACCGGCTGCTGCCGCGCATAAAAGAATATGAAGCAAAGGGACATTGGAGGTTCCTGGGTGTGCTGAACCCGGCTCAGATGGCGGCGTTCTACCCAGTTCTGGATGCGCTCGTTGTCCCCAGTCTAAATTCCACCGAAGCCTTTGGGCTGGTGCAGATCGAAGCCATGATGAACAACGTAGCATGTGTAGCCTCCTCTCTACCTGGGGTCCGCCGCCCGGTGCAGATGACTGGCATGGGCAAGGTCGTTCCGATTGGTGATGCGGCTGCCTTATCGCAGGCATTGCTGTCGATATTCTCAGATCCCGCCAGATATCGCCGCGACCCGGCGGAGATCGCCCGTCCTTACATCCCCGACGCTGTGGCAGCAGAATATGAAAAACTGTTCGATCAACTTATTGCGGAGAAAAAGAAGAAATGAAAGACTTCCTCTTTTTACACATCCGCGACTTGCCCTATTTCCGCGGGCTGGTGCGATCGGTGGAATCGCAATACTATCAGAATATTGACCTGCCTGCACCCATTCTCGATGTGGGCTGTGGCGATGGCAACTTCGCAGCCTTGACCTTTGACCGTCAAATTGACGTGGGCCTTGATCCCTGGCGTGGCCCTATCCACAAGGCAAAGAGATACGGCAAATACCGTTTGCTGGTCGAAGCGGACGGGAGCCGCGCGCCTTTTCCCGACAATCATTTTTCCAGCGCGTTTTCCAACTCTGTGCTGGAACACATCCCGCAAGTCCAGCAGGTATTGAATGAAGTTTCACGCACGCTCAAGCCCGGCGCACCGTTCTATTTTTGTGTCCCCAATCCGCGCTATTTTTCCGAATTATCCCTCTCGGGCATCTTTGGCAAAGATTATACCGAGTGGTTCCGTAAAATATCGCGCGTCGAGCATGCTGTCGAACCCGAGATATGGCAGGACTGGCTCGAGTCTGCGGGGTTTACGCTCGAACACTGGTGGTATTATTTTTCGCCCTCAGCAATGCGCGTATTGGAATGGGGACACTATTTCGGCGCCCCCACTCTCCTTCCGCACTTCCTTTTCAACCGCTGGATCATCTGCCCAACACGCTGGAATTTGTTTTTTACCGAACGTTTCCTGAGGAAATATGTAGAACATCCTGAACACCCACAGGGAACATTTACATTTTATATAGCGCGTAAAAAATTATAGGCTATAGACGGCGGACCGGTCATCATCGTCCATTATCACGATTAACCATACAACCATGCCTTTCGACGAAAAATATTTCTCCACTCATACTTACGCGGACGTATCGTTCGCAAAATACGGCCAATATTGGTGGTCGAACCGTTTCTTCGCTTTGTTGGCACGACGTTATGGAAAACGTGGTGCACGCCTGTTGGAGATCGGCTCCGGATTGGGACATCTCACCGCACAACTTGAAGACTCGTTCATCACCTTTGGCATGGACTTGAACCATTGGGCGGTCAAACAATCTAAAATGGTTGCGAATGCGTCCATGCTGGAGACTGCATCCGCGCAAGAGCTTCCCTTCGCGAATGCGTCCTTCAATGTGGTGATCATTAAGCATATCGTCGAGCATTTGCCGAATCCCGAACTGGCCATCCTCGAGATTGGTCGCGTGACCGAATCGGGTGGGACGCTAATTCTTGCCACGCCGAATCTGTCATCCCTGCTTAAGCCATGGAAGGGTGAGAGTTGGATCGGCTATCAGGACCCGACCCACATATCCCTTAAACCGCCCGAAGACTGGTTGAATTTGATCCAGAGTGCGGACTTCAGACTGCGGCGTAGGTTTGCCGATGGTTTCTGGGATGTTCCTTATATTCCCGTCATCCCGAATCGAATCCAGAAACTGGTCTTCGGCTCGCTTGGTGGACTTCAAGCCATCACGGGATTTGTCTTCCTTCCGATGCGCTGGGGAGAGAGTATCATCATAATTGCCAGAAAGAATTGATGATATTCTTCCGCAAAAGTAAACATTTACCCTCCTCGTCCACTGCAAATAAGCAACTTGAGCAAATCCACTAGTCGCGACTAAATTTAACCCATCTTCGGGGATGGAATTCCTTCATCGTCTTCTTGCCTGCCTGGGAAGATCACGCCGACACAACGCGCAAGTTCGAGTCTTCCGCATCGGGTGATGCATTCCATCAATTGTTGATTTTGTAGAGGATGTTCAACCTTTTCAATGCGCTCCCTGTTCGAGTTGACATCATTAAAAACCCTCACATTGCTATACCCGCAAGGGTCATTTAACCGTTATACTTCAGCTATGCCGCGTCACGACTTCCTGGTTTAGGTCGTGCCGGCAGCTTCAAATAAACCTTGAAATCACATCGAAACCCTGCGAATCTCGGACCGCGCGGGCAAGGAAGACCATGACCGAAAAAACCGAAAACTCCAATAAACTCGTCTGGCTTTTCGACATCATCCTGGTGCTCGTACTTGTCGTGGGAGGCTATCTGCGCACCGTTGGATTCAATTGGGACGAAAGCCAGCACTTACATCCGGATGAACGCTTCAATACCATGGTCGAGAGCGGCATCACGCCGGTCAAAGGCTGCTTTATCCCCAACACGCCTATTGAGCGCTGCCCCAACAGCCAGAAGGATTGGATGTCCATCAATGAATACTTCAATACGGCCCAATCCACGCTTAATCCCAATAACCGCGGCTTTGGCTTTTTTGTTTACGGGACATTACCCTACTTTATCGTACGGTATGTGGCGGAATGGGCGACCGGCATCAACACCTGGGCAGCCAGTTATGTGGCACAGAACGGGGCAAATGGAACACTGGGCGCCTTGTTAGCACAGTTCGCACAGCAGGCGCCACTCACCGGGTATGACACGGTCAACCTGATCGGTCGGCAGTTTTCCGCAATGGCGGACCTGCTGACCATTATTTTAATTTATGCCATTGCCCTGAGGATTTATGGCCGCAAGGTGGCTCTCCTGACCGCGGTATTTTCCACCTTCGCCGTGCTGCAGATCCAACTTTCCCATTATTTCGCCGTCGAAACCTTCGCCAACTTCTTCATTTTCCTCGCCATTTATTTTGGCGTGTTGATCGCCACACATGACCCCTTCCCGGTCTATAGCCCCCCTCCTGCCGGCGCCTCACGGTTTAATTACCACGCCTCTCGCATCCTGAAGAACACTCTCTTCTGGAAAACGGTGGGCTTCGGCCTGGCTTACGGGATGGCCATGGCCTCGAAGATCAATGCCTTCCCGCTGGCGCTGATGCTGCCCGGCGCATTTGCCATTTTGTATTTCAAGACCAGGGATAACGCCCGCACAACGGAAATTCCATCAAGCGAAGTGAATACGGTGCAGGTTGAGGAGTCGGGCTCCGGTGATACCCCGGCAGCGACACCTGCCGCTCCGCTGCACCAACCATTCAATTCCGACCGGATTCTGCTCGCCATTGCGCTGTTGCTTATCGTGGGCGGATTCTTCGCCGTATTGTCGTTCCGCACCTTCCAGCCGTATGCCTTCAAAGGCGAATTTGGATTCCTGGATGTCCGAATTAATCCGCTCTGGATGAAGAGTATGCAGGAACAGCGCGCGCAAGCTTCAGGGGATGTGGACTTCCCTCCTGCCCTGCAATGGGCGGACCGTCCGGTCTGGTACTCCGCGTGGCATATGGTTGTCTGGGGCCTGGGCGTGCCGCTCGGCATCCTTGCCTTCCTTGGTCTTGTCTGGATGGGCTGGCGTACCTTCAAAGGTGAATGGAAATTGCATGCTCTCCTTTGGGGCTGGACAGTATTCTATTTCATCTGGCAATCCATGCAGTTCAACCCTACCATGCGTTATGAGATGCCCATTTACCCGTTAATGGCAATGATGGCTGCCTGGTTGCTGGTTGAACTCGCTCAATCCCATGCGTTAATGATTAGAAACATCAATCTCGGGAAAATTCTGGCCTACACTTTCGGCACGTTGGCGGTGATCGCCAGCGTGGCGTATTCATTCGCTTTTGTTCAAATCTATACCAACCCGCATACCCGCGTGGCGGCATCGCGCTGGATTTACCAAAATGTCCCCGGGCCGATCACGGTGAAGATCGGGCAACCCGACGGTAGCACGGTCAACCAACCGATTCCCTTTCCATACGATGGCAGCCTCCAACCGGGAAGCCCTGTTGATTTTGGTTTCACCGCCGGCATCGATGGAACCATCAGTCAAATCGATCTTGGATATGTCCTGACTCCGTCCGAGGTGAAGGGCACGATGCTGCTCATCAACATTCTCGCGGACCCAGCGGGACCCCCCATCGCCACCGCCACCTTCACTGCTCCGCCACCGGACACTGCACCGGCAGCTCCACAGACCGTCACCCTTGACGGCAATTTACCGCTCACGAAAGGGCTGACCTACACGCTGGATATTGCCCCCATCGACCAAACCTCCCAGGCGAACCTTTGCGGCCCGGTGGTGATCAACCTGCAGGTTGCAGACGGCTCAACTCAGGCTCAAACTATTGCGGCACCCGATCCCTGCACGACCAGCGCCGCCCAGCATTACCAGGTGAGCTTCGTTCCCGAAAATGACAGCCTGCTGATGTCCTTCGCGTTTTCGAAAGCGGTCAGCATTCCTCCTCACACGGGACAGCAACGGCTCGATTTGATGGTAGCGAACCAGCCCGGCGGGGCGCCGGAATCGATCCTCGCGCGAGGTACTTACACTGGTGATTTCAGTGACAGAAATCAAAAGCTGGGCCACCCTGTCTCATTGGATCATTCCATTGCAATCAAAAAAGGTGAGACCTATTACGTTCGCTTGCAAAGCGACGGTATACCGGTAACCCTGCTGGGCGCAGCGCCCATTAACGAGACTTCCTGGGATGACGGTCTGCCCCTGCGCATGGACGGTTACGATGCCTATGGTGGAATCTACCAGGGGGACCGCAACCTCGAGTTGTACTGGGACGACACCCCAGACAAGCTGACCCGTTTTCTGACGAACCTGGACACCAGTGATTACATTTTCATCTCATCCAACCGGCAGTGGGCCACCACCACCCGCGTGCCGGAGCGATATCCGCTGACGCTTCGTTATTACCGGGAATTACTTGGCTGTCCGCCTGAAAAAAATGTCATCGTGTGTTACAACACGGGTAAACCAGGTGAAAATCATGGTAATCTTGGCTTTGACCTTGTCGCTGTTTTTGAGTCCTTTCCGCAGCTGGGCGGCATTGGTGTGAATGACCAGGCATCCGATGAAGCTTTTACAGTTTATGACCACCCCAAAGTTTTAATATTCAAAAAGAACGACTCCTACAACCCGGCGAAAGTACACGCCATCCTCGGTTCAGTAGATCTGAGCAAGGTGGTTCATATCACTCCGCGTCAGGCGGGAAAGTATCCCGCCGGGATGATGCTGCCGCGTGTGTGCGGAGCGATTCCCTTCGTCTGCCGGTTGTTCGGGGCGGATACCTTGCTGCCGGTCATCCAAAAAGATTATGGGCAGGCTGACCTTTATTCGACCGGTGGCATCCTGTCGGTCGAACGGCGTGCAACGGACCAGGCCGGCGGGACGTGGTCGGACATGTTCAGCTACGACTCCCTGCAGAACCACTTCCCGGCCATCGGCGTCGTACTGTGGTACCTGACCTTTCTCGTTTTAGGTGCGTTCACCTATCCCATCCTGCGGTTACTACTGCCTGGCCTTTCGGACAAGGGCTATCCGCTCGCCCGCATGTCTGGTTTGCTCATCTGGGCATGGCTATCCTGGATATCTGCTTCCAAAGGAATACCTTTCACCCAGGTCAACGTAGCGCTAACCTTTGTGATCGTGTTGGTGGTCGGTGGTGTGCTCGCTTATTTCCAGCGCGATGCGTTACGAAAGGAAATTCGCGAAAAGGGAAAATATTTCCTGCTCGTCGAGGGAATTTTCCTGGCGCTGTTCCTGATCGACCTGCTGATCCGCCTCGGCAACCCCGACTTGTGGCATCCATCCAAGGGCGGCGAGCGGCCGATGGATTTCTCCTATCTGAACGCCATCCTCAAGACGACCACCTTCCCGCCTTACGATCCGTGGTTTGCCGGAGGATACATCAACTATTATTATTACGGCTTCGTGCTGGCGGCGATGCCGATCAAACTACTCGGCATGGTTCCGTCCATCGCCTATAACATGCTGCTGCCCACGCTGTTCAGCCTGCTGGGCATCGGCGGATTCTCCGTGGCGTGGAATCTCGTCTCGGCACGCGAACATGAAGAGAGTGAGCCGGAAATACGAAATCCGATCAAACGCTGGCCGCTCATTGCAGGGATTGCCGCCACGGTGGGACTCGTGCTCGTCGGCAATCTCGGTGTCCCGCGTATGATTTACATCGGGCTCGCCCGTATGGGCGTACCCCAAGATATTCGGGAGAAAACCTCCGCAGCCGGAAAGGATTCGCTGGCGGATTCCACCGTCACGGACCGCCTGGCGTGGTCCGTGCAAGGATTGGGTAAAGCCGCCACCGGTCAGTCGCTGCCCTACGGGTGGGGCGAATGGTATTGGAATCCCAGCCGCATCATCCCGACCTCTCCCGGCGACGTGGAGCCCATCACCGAGTTCCCGCTATTTACGTTCCTATACAGCGACTTGCACGCGCACATGATCGACCTGCCGGTGACCCTTCTGGCATTGGGCTGGATTCTTTCGCTTCTGCTCGCGCGAGGGAAATGGGCCAACCTCTGGGTGATGGTGCTCAGCTTTGCCTTCGGCGGGCTGATCATTGGTGCCATGCGGCCCATCAATACCTGGGATTTCCCGGTCTATCTAGCACTGGGGATGATCGCCACAGCCTACACGTTCTTCCGCTACTCGGAAGTGGACCCTGACCATACGCCGTTCAATTTACCGCCTGTTGTCGTGCGCGGACTCTATGCGCTGGGCGGCGTAGCGCTGTTGGGATTGTTCTTCGTACTGATGTATCGCCCCTTCACCCAGTGGTATGCGCAGGGCTACAATACCGTTGCAAAATGGGAAGGCTCAAAAACACCGGTCTCATCCTACCTATCCCATTGGGGATTATTCCTGTTCGTTATCGTCTCGTGGATGTTCTGGGAGACACGTGAATGGCTTGCATCCACACCATTCTCCTCTTTGAAAAAGCTGAAACCCTTTGCCTGGATGATCGAGATCGCCGTGGTACTTCTCCTGGCAGTGATGGTTTACCTGCAGTTGTTCCTGGATGTCAACATCGGTTGGATCGCGCTACCGCTGGCATTCTGGGCAGCGGTGCTAATTCTACGTCCCGGCATCGGCGATGCGAAACGCGCGGTGTTGTTCATGGTCGGGTCGGGCTTGTTCCTGACCATCCTGGTGGAAGTCGTCGTGCTGGTGGGCGACCTCGGGCGGATGAATACCGTCTTCAAGTTTTACCTCCAGGTCTGGGTGCTATTTGCGGTCAGCGCTGGCGCCGCACTCGGCTGGCTGCTGCCTGAAATGGAAAAGTGGCGCTCAGGGTGGCGACTCGCATGGGAAATCATTGGCACGATCCTGCTGGCCGGCGCAGCGCTGTTCCTGCTCATCAGCGGCTCCGATAAAATTCGCGACCGTGTTTCAGCCCAGACTTCGCACGCCATGGACAGCATGGCCTACATGCAATTCGCACAGTATTCCGATAACGGCCAAACATATAATCTCGATCAGGATTACCGCGCCATCCGCTGGATGCAGACCAACGTCCAGGGCTCGCCTGTTATTGTTGAAGCCAACACAACCGAATACCGTTGGGGCTCACGCTTTACGATTTACACGGGTTTGCCCGGCGTCGTCGGTTGGAGCTGGCACCAGCGGCAACAGCGGGCGCTCACTCCCGGTAACTGGGTCACCGACCGGGTGGACCAGGTCGGGCAGTTCTACCAGATGACAGACCCGGCTGAGGCGCAGAAATTCCTCGAGCGTTACAACGTGCGCTATATCATTGTCGGTTTGCTGGAACGCGTCTACTATACCGGCTCCGGCTTGGAAAAATTCCCTGCACAGGATGGCGTGCTCTGGAAAAAAGTTTACGACGACCAGCAGACCCAGATCTATGAGGTGCTGCCTTGATTCTGCATCTCACATCCCGTGCTGATTGGCTCGCCGCACAACAGACCGGCGAGTACCGGGCACCCAGCCTTCAAACGGAAGGGTTCATCCACTGCTCGACGGAGAAGCAGATCGTCAGGGTCGCGGATTCCTTTTATGAAGGCCGGCATGGTCTCGTGCTGCTGGTGATCGATCCTTCACAACTCCAGCCCAAACTACGTTGGGAGCGTCCAGCTCATCCCAACCAACAGTTGGACCTGCCTCATTCGGAAGATCTTTTTCCTCACCTTTACGGGCCGCTCAACCTTGAAGCGGTCGTCAAGGTGCAGGAATTTGAACCAAATCCCGATGGGAAATTCCGTCAACCTCGCTTTGACTGATTTCCATCCATAAGCTGCCATGACCTCCATCATTCTCTGGTATCTCACCATCACCCTGCTCGGATTATTGAGCTTTCCAATCGCGCACCGCATGTTCCCTGCGCTGGCGGACCGGGGTTATGCGCTCTCACGCGCGTTGGGTCTCCTTTTATGGGGATTCTTTTTCTGGTTGTTGACATCCCTTGGAATTTCGAACAACAACTCTGCTGGCATCCTGCTCGGCCTGGCGTTCGTGCTCGGCCTGGCGATTTGGGCGCTTTCGGGCGGCCGGCAATTTATAAACAACTTTCTCGAACTAGGGAATTGGTTCAAGAAGAATTTGAAGCTGATCTTCGCGATTGAAATTCTATTCCTTCTGGCATTTTCATTCATGGCGCTTGTACGCTCGGCCAACCCCGAGTCACTCGGCACGGAAAAGCCGATGGAACTGGCTTTTATCAACGCCATTCTGCGCTCACCCACCTTCCCGCCGCATGACCCGTGGCTGTCGGGGTATGCCATTTCCTATTACTACTTTGGTTATGTCATGGCCGCTATGCTGGCGAAGTTCACCGCCACCTCCGGCGGTATGGCGTTCAACCTGATGCTGGCATCACTGTTTGCGTTCAATGCCGTAGGTGTATTCGGCGTCGGATATGATCTGCTCTCGGCGTATTCCCAGCGCCATACATCCGGTTCGCCTCGCAGGAATATCCTGCCCTCCTTTCTCTTTCCTACTTTCTTGTTAATCGTCTCCAACTTCGAGGGCTTCCTCGAAGTCCTGCACCGGCGTGGACTCTTCTGGTCCGAACCGCCCAACTTCTGGACCTGGCTGGACATCCTCGACCTCAAGGAAGCTCCCATCCAGCCCCTGGAATGGATCCCCCAAACCTGGTACTGGTGGTGGCGCGCCTCGCGTGTCATTACAGATTACACCCTGTCCGGCAACCATGTTGAAGTCATCGATGAATTCCCCGCATTTTCCTATGTATTGGGAGATCTGCACCCGCACGTGCTGGCGATGCCTTTTGTGCTGCTGGTGGTTGCACTTGCCCTCAACGTTTTCCTCGGCGGCTGGTCGGGAGAGACCAACATCTTCGGTCTGATCAAGCCGCGCATTCACCCAGCGGGATTTATTCTGGCGGCAATCGCCCTCGGCGGGATGGCTTTCCTCAACACGTGGGATTTCCCCATCCTGATGGCGCTGTTCTGCTCCGCGTATGTCCTGACCTTCGTCTTGAGCGAAGGCTGGAGTTGGTCGCGCTTATGGGATTTCCTTGAACTGGCGATCCCACTCGGCATCCTGAGCATCCTGCTCTACTTGCCCTTTTATGTAGGATTCCAGTCCCAGGCTGGAGGCATTCTGCCCAACCTGGTCAACCCCTCGCGCGGTGCTCACTTGTGGGTGATGTTCGGTCCCTTCTTCATTCTGCTGTTTGCCTTCCTGCTGCACCAGTGGCGCGGCGCGAAGACACCTGCCCGGTGGCGGACTGCCTGGTGGATCACCATCGCCGGTGTGTTAGGGTTGTTTCTCTTTTCATGGTTGCTGGCTATTGTGATTAATGTTGTCAGCCCGGACACTGCGGCGCGATTTCTAAATGACCAGGGAGCAGCCGGAATCCGTGAAGCCTTCAACGGCGCCCTCACCCGGCGTGAGTTATACCTCGGCGGGCTGGTGACATTGATGCTTCTTCTGGCGTCTCCGCTGGCATTTCTCAGCGGATTGAAGCCAGAGCCTCGTCAAGAGAAACCTTCTTCGGTACCCTCCCCTCTCCCGCTTGTTTTCCTGTTGATCCTGTTCGGTACGCTGCTGGTCGTGTTGCCGGAATTCGTCTATCTTAAAGACGGTTTTCTCAGCCGCATGAACACCGTCTTCAAGTTTTATTATCAAGCCTGGCTGATGTGGAGTCTGGCGGCGGCCTTTGGCACCATTATCCTTCTGCGCGAATTGCGGGGGATGTGGCGCTGGGTATTTGCAGTGGTCTTTATTATCACGCTGGCGCTTGCGCTGTTCTATACTCCGCTGGCCTTCTTGACCAAAACAAATAACTTCACTTCCTCGCAAGGGTTTACCCTGGATGCCTCAGCCCACTTGAACAACAGCTCACCGCAGGATGCGGCCGCCATCGATTGGTTAAAAACAGCCCCGCTCGGCACCGTGGTGGAGGCGGTGGGCGGGCAATACAGCGAATATGCCCGTGCCGCGACCTATTCCGGTCAGGCAAATGTACTCGGCTGGCCCGGACATGAAGGGCAATGGCGGGGTGGCGGGGCGGAGATGGGTTCGCGTGAAGCGGACATCCAAAATTTGTATATGACGAATTCCTGGAACGAAGCCAAATCCATACTTGAACAATATAATATAAAATATGTTTACGTTGGCGACCTGGAACGCAACAAGTATAAGGATGACCAGGGAAGATCGATGAATGAGGATAAATTTAAGCAGCACCTTCAGGTGGCTTTCAACCAGGGAAGTGTCACCATTTACGTCGTGCCATAATCAGTGTCATATTACCGCCCATTTCAAGTTAAAATAACAGCCATGACAAACACTTCCCAACGCGACCAGGCCCTGTTTATCTTCGCCTTTATCCTGGCGCTTACGTTGCGCCTGATCAAGCTGGATTCTCTTCCCCTCAGCGATCTCGAAGCGAACTGGGCATTGCAAGCCTTTCACCTTTCACAAAATGCCCATCCTACCCTGGGCTCGCAATCCGGCTACGTTCTCCCGACTGCATTATTGTTTTTTATTTTTGGCAGCACCGACTTCATGGGGCGTGTGATGCCTGCGCTGGTCGGATCACTGCTCGTACTGGTTCCCTACATCCTGAGAGACAGGCTTCCTGGAAAATCTGCCATCGTCCTGGCTTTCTTCCTGGCGCTTGAACCGGGACTGCTGGCTCTTTCGCGGACCATTGGCAGCCCCATCCTCGCAGTAAGTTTTACGCTTCTGGCACTTTCACTCTGGCTGACAAAACATCCAAGCTGGGCAGGCTTCTTCGGAGCGTTAGCTTTATTGTCAGGACCTGCTTTATGGCCTGGGCTGCTCAGTCTGGCAATCGCCTGGTTGGCAACCGGAGGAATCAACAGCCTGCGCAATAGGGAACCAAATCCCGAATACTCCGAAGGGTTGCCCGCTTCGCGCTGGGAAATGTGGAAGCCCGCGTTGATCACAGGTGGAGCGACCCTGCTCGGCGCTGGTACCTTATTCTTCCTTTCGCCTGCCGGGTTGGGAGCGGCATTCGGCTCACTGCCCGACTATCTGCGAGGCTGGATGCAATCGGTGGACGTCCCGCTGACACGCCTTCTGATGGCACTGGCGGTGTATGAACCCTTCTTTGTCGTTTTTGCAATAGCTGCCATCGTGCGCGGCATCCTCGCACGTGACCGCCAGGTCATTTTCCTTTCTGTATGGATGGCAGTTGCTTTAGCTCTGGCTCTCGTCTACCCTTCCCGGTTTGTGGCAGATCTGGCATGGGCGCTCGTCCCACTCACCGCGCTTGCCGCCTTCGAAGTCAGTCGGGCGCTGGGCTTTGGCTCTGAAAATCGTTGGGAAATCGCCGGGATGGTCGTTCTGACTTTTGCCGTGCTGGTTTTCGCCGCATTGGATTTTGCCGGCCTAGCCCTAACTAATCTGACGCCCGAAAACACGCGCATTCGCTGGATCCTGCTGGCCGGGGCGCTGGTGTTACTCGCCGCCAGTGTGACGCTAGTTGCACTCGGCTGGTCGCTGGAAGTCGCGCGCAAGGGCGCTCTGTGGGGGTTTATCGCAGTAATGACTCTTTACACGATCAGCGTTGCCACCGGTGCAACCGGCCTTCGCGCCAATCTGACACAGGAGTTGTGGAGAACAGATCCGCAACCCGTGCAGGCCGCCCTCCTGCGCCAGACCCTGGGCGAACTATCCACATGGAACAAGGGTGCCGACAACGTTTTGAATATGACCGTTTACGGGGTCGATTCGCCATCGCTGGCCTGGACGCTGCGCGACCAGCCTGTGACTTTTACATCCGCCGCGCCGACTGATTCATCCTCTGCGATAGTAATCGGTCCCTTCGATCCCCAGGCTGCCTTCGGTGCTGAATACCGCGGGCAGGATTTCATCTGGAGGCGTTATCCCGGCTGGAATACAGCTACCTTCCCTGAATGGCTGCGTTGGATGGCTGTCCATGAGATGCCTCAGGGCGAGGAAGCGATTTTACTGTGGGCACGCACCGATCTATTCCTGGACGCCCAAAACAAAACCCAGCCATAACTCTTCAAGTTGGAAACCTCATGACAAATCCATCCATCATCGCAATCGACGGGCCTGCCGCTTCAGGAAAATCCACCCTCGGTTTTCGCCTCGCCGAATCGCTGGGCTACCTTTTCTTTGATACCGGCGTCATGTATCGCGCGGTGACCTGGGCAGCCATTCTCCGCAAGGTGGACCCGGGGAATGAGACCGCTGTAACAACTCTCGCTGAGCAGGTAGTGATTGACATCCAACCGCCCTCTGCGAGTGATGGCCGTGCATGCGATCTGTTAATTGATGGGCGCGATGCCACCTGGGAAGTCCGTAAGCCCGAGGTGGAAGCCTTTGTCTCGGTCGTGGCAGCTTACCCCGGCGTACGCAAGGCGCTCAGTGCCCAGCAGCGCCGGATCGGCTTGCGCGGTCAGGTGGTGATGGTGGGGCGGGATATTGGTACTGTGATCCTGCCCGAGGCTGACCTGAAGATTTATCTCGATGCCTCGGCGGAAATCCGCGCCAAACGCCGGTATGACGAAAACATAAACCGCGGCAAACCAGCGGACTATGAAGCCATCCTCGCCAACGTCCGGGAACGAGACCGGATCGATTCAACCCGGGCGGTCGCCCCGCTCGCCGCAGCGGAAGATGCCGTCCATGTCGATTCAGACGCGCTGGATGCCGAGCAGGTATTTCAACAAGTGAAGGCGCTGTGCCAATGACGGAAAAATATTCGGTCCCTTTGAAGAACCGGATATTTCGATTCTTAATAAAACCAACCTTCCGCTTGTTGTTCCTGACCCTCTCCCGAATTACGATCACCGGAAAGGAAAACATCCCATACGGGAAGCCGTACATGGCAGCCATAAACCATGTCTCCTTATTTGAACCGCCATTTGTGGCGGCTTTTTGGCCTGAGATGCTGGAAGGCATGGGTGCGAGCGACATCTGGAAGAAAAAGGGGCAGAACATCCTCGTCGATTGGTATGGAGGCATCAAAGTCCACCGCGGGGAATATGACCGGAACCTGATCGATGTGGTGGTGAATGTGTTGGACTCGGGTTACCCGCTGCTCATTGCCCCCGAGGGTGGTCGCACCCACACGCCTGGCATGCGCAGGGCGATGGCGGGAATTGCCTTTATTTTGGAGAGAGCCAAAGTACCCGTTGTCCCGGTGGGTGTGGTGGGAACGACTGACGACTTCGCAAAAAAGGCATTCTCCTTCAAACGTCCCAGCATTGAATTGCACATCGGCCAACCCTTCCACCTGCCGCCCATTGAAGGCAGCGGTCAGGAACGGCGCGAAGCCCGTCAGAGAAATGCCGACCTGGTGATGGAGCACATCGCGGCGCTTCTTCCGGAGGAGTACCGGGGAGTATACGCAGACCGCGTTTTTTCAGAGGATCAGGGTGGCTGAAACAATGGCGGATTCGAAACCCGGGGAAGGACAATATTTCAATTACAAGTCCTATGCGCTGCGCCGGCGTTTTTGCCGGATCGCATTGCACATCATTGCCTTTCCCCTGCTAGCAAGGATACACTCGGTCAAAGGGTTGGAAAATGTGCCATCCAGCGGACCGGCTATTCTATGCTACAACCACATCAACCTGGTCGATCCCATTATGACCCTGCATGTTCTCAAACGCGATGTGATTCCGGTCGCCAAGATCGAAGTCTTTTCCTACCCCATTGTCGGATTTGCCCCCCGTCTTTACGGGAGTATTCCCGTGCGCAGAGGGGAAGCGGACCGGCACGCGCTGCAAGCCTCGTTGGATGTCCTGGAGCAAAATGAGATGATCCTCGTCGCTCCCGAGGGAACTCGCAACGACGCCCTGATCAAAGGCAGGCCGGGTACTGTTTTCATTGCTTCCCATGCCAGCTCGCCGCCCATCGTACCGATCGGGATTGACAACACCATTGGCTACCCCACTTATCCTTTCAGCCGCCGCTGGCGCCAGAAAGGAGCAGACATCTCTTTCGGCCGTCCATTCCGGTTCCGCCTGGGATCCACGCATCCAACCAGGGAGGAAATGCAACGGATGACTGATGAAATGATGTACATGATTGCCTCACTTCTGCCTCCCCACCGTCGGGGGGTATATAGCGACCTTTCAAAGGCCACGCAAGATACGATTCAATGGCTGTAGGTCGGGTTTTTCCCCTTTTTAGCGCTAGCAAACTAAACATCCGCCCATAAGTCAGCTGGCGGACGACGTACCCGAAAAAAGGTTAATATCAGATGAATCCGTTTGACCGATTCATCTGTATCCGTTATAATAGCGTGCCGCCTGAAAAATGGCGAATAATATTTAATTTCTATTTGTTATTATCCTTTTCATAGAGTGAGGATTTGCAATGCCAAAACGTACATACCAACCCAAGATTCGCCGTCGCGTCCGTGTGCACGGCTTCCGCTCGCGGATGTCGACTTCCGAGGGACGCGAGGTACTTAAACGCCGACGCGCCAAAGGTCGCCACAAACTGACCGTCACTTCCAATAACCACGTCAAGAAAGTCCGGTGGTAACCTGCAATCCCGGGAGTCAGTCCAGCTTCCGGGGTCTCGCTTTCGCTTAACTGCGAGGTAAGTATGGAGCGCAGGTTCCGCCTGACCCGGTCGATCGAATTCAAGCGGGTGCGGGACGAAGGCAAGTCCTACGCGCACCCGTTTGTTGTATTGATCGTCTGCTCAACCCAGCTGGACCATCCGCAGATCGGGGTGACTGCCAGCCACAACATCGGCGGAGCCATCCAGCGCAATCGGGCAAAACGTCTTCTACGGGAAGCAGCTCGCTTTTTTATACCTTCCCTGCGACCGGTAGACATCGTGCTCATTGCCCGAGCCCCACTTGCCAAAGCCAATTTAAATGAGACCCGGCAGGCCCTGGAACAACTATTTACCCGGGCTAATATAATTTTCAACCATCATGAGCCAGCAACCTGAATCATCGCACGATCACATCGAGGAACCTCGCCTGCGGGACATGCCCTTCACACTGTTCAACCTGCCGCGCATGGCCCTGCTGGCTTTGATTCGTCTTTATCAAATGACCTTGTCTTACACCATGCCGTCAAACTCATGCCGGTTCTATCCGACCTGCTCGCATTACGGCTATCAGGCTGTTTACAAATATGGAGTGTTCAAGGGCTCGCTGATGGCGACCTGGCGCATTATTCGCTGCAATCCGTTCAACCCGGGTGGTTTCGACCCTGTTAAATAGGAGTACTTTCTCCAAAATGAGAACTAAAACTTTTCTTTTACTCGCTGTAATGCTCGTGCTGGGCAGTTTGCTGACCGCCTGCGGTAATCGTTCCCTGGCCTCGACAGATTGGCCCGGTCTGACTGTTCAGGGCGACAAAGCCTATCTGGCCGCCGGTACCTATGTCTATAAAGTGGATCTTGCGACCGGGCAGGAGGAGTCCGTCACTCAGGCGGATAAAACCGTGCCGGTGCGCTTCCCCTCCGATGGAAAAGGGGGTCCCTTCTATGCCGACCCGGCATTTACCTCGGATAATCAGATGATCATGGGCAGCGCCAACATCAACGACCGCAAACATCCTCTGTTCAGCGCCAATGCAACCGACCTGTCCACCAAGTGGGTTTATCAGGACCAAGCCAAGGATATCTGGCTGGGCGGCGCGTTGCTTCTAAATGATGTCATTTATGCGCCCAACAGCGATGCGGGTTTGTATTCCTTTGACCTGAACGGGAATATGAAAGGCAAGTTCGTTGCAGGGGATGCGCTCTGGTCCACACCAGTTACCGATGGAAAATCGATCTATGTAACATCCATGGATCACAACGTTTATGCTGTCGATCCGGCCACTATGACCCAGATCTGGAAAACCGAACTGGACGCATCCATTACGGCTTCACCGGCGATCAAGGATGGCCGATTATTTGTCGGCACCATCGGTGGCAGGGTGTATGCCCTGGACAGCAAAACAGGCAATATCCTTTGGCAAAAGCAATTTGAAGGTGGTATTGCCGACCAGGTGGCCTTGGCAGGCGACCGGCTTTACTTTGGAATTGCTGCAAACCAAACTGGTACCCTCTATGCCCTGAATACATCAGACGGCTCCACCGTTTGGAGTTTTGACGCCGGCGGCACAGTCACTGCCAGCCCGCTCGTCAAAGATAACCTGGTTGTATTTGTCACCGAGACTGGCACAGTCCGTGCACTGGATTTGGAAGCCACACCCCTTTGGATGCAGAAGCTGGATGCCAAACTTTACAGTTCCCCGGTCGCTGCCGGCGATTTGATCCTGGTTGCCCCCATGGGTAAAGCTGCCCTGATGCTTGTGGCTTATGATATTAACGGTACCCAGAAATGGGTCTTCGCACCCAAATAGATTTAGGACTTAGGTGAAATCATGGATGTATCTTTAATCTGGAACGCAATAGTTGTACAACCGATGACCAACATCCTGCTGACCATTTACGGTCTGGTGGGAAACTTTGGCATCGCGATCATCCTGTTTACCATCCTGATCCGTTTGGCTACGCACCCCCTGATGGTGCAGCAGATAAAATCCAGCCAGAAGATGCAGGAGCTCAACAATTCCAAGAAATATAAAGAGATCCAGGAAAAATACAAGGGTGATAAAGAAAAACTTTCCCAGGAGCAGATGAAACTGTACAAGGAGATGGGATACAACCCGTTAAGCGGATGTCTGCCCACTCTGATTCAGTTCCCTATCATCATCGGCCTTTACCAGAGCATCACGCGCGCGCTGGCAGCCACACCGCTTGCAATGCTGACGCTCACGCGAACGATATACCCCTGGCTGGAGAATATCATGCCGCGCTTGAGCCTGACCTCGCTCATCCCCATTAATAAATACTTCCTGGGCATGAACCTCTCCCAACCGGAATGGACCACGCTTCCCATTATAGGCATAAGCATCCCGATCCTGGCCATTATCGTCGCGCTGACCACTTACGTTCAATCCAAGGTAACCACACCACCTACCGGAACTGATGCGCAAGCCAAGCAGATGAGCAACATGATGTCCATCTACATGCCGCTCCTGTTGGGTTACTTTGCCATCAACTTTGCATCCGGCCTGGCGGTTTACTTTATCGTCAGCAACCTGTTCGGCATCGCGCAATATGCCTATATGGGCAAAGTCGACTGGAAGAACGTATTAAGTTTACCGTTCGGAAATAGCACATCTACCAGCAAAGCAATTACCAAGAAGAACAAATAACCTCAGCGCCTGGAGGGAGACATCCTTATGGAACGTACCACTCTTGAAGTGATCGCCACATCTGTGGATGATGCAGTAAATCAGGGATTGGACCAGCTTGGTTTACCGCGCGAATCGGTGGATGTGGAAGTCCTGGATGCGGGTTCGCATGGATTTTTAGGAATCGGTGGTCGCCAGGTGCGCGTTCGCCTAAGCGTCAGGGATTCACAATCGGGTAAACTCGGCGGTGAATCTGCACGCTCGGAATCGCAGCCAGCCAGAAAATCCGCTTCCACCCCGGCCTATGAAGAAGACCAGCTCGTGCAACTCACCCGCGAAACGGTCGAGAATCTGGTAACCAAGATGAAAATGGACGCCCATGTCACTGCACACTATGGTGAGAAGGGGGAAAACGGAGAGACTCCTATCCTCGTTGATATTCGCGGCGATGATCTGAGTGTGCTCATCGGACGGCGGTCAGAAACGCTTAATGCTCTGCAATATATCTCAAGCCTGATCGTCAGCAAGGAATCCGGGCATTATGTCCAGCTCGTGGTGGATGTCGAAGGCTACCGCAGCCGGCGTGAACGACAGCTGCGCCAGCTTGCAAAGCGCATGGCCGAGCAGGCCATCCGTTCCCGCAGGCGGCAGGTGCTCGAACCGATGTCTGCTTCTGACCGAAGGGTCATACACCTCGAATTACGGTCCAACCCGGAGGTGGACACTCTCTCAGTCGGCGATGAACCAAACCGGAAGGTCACCATCGTCCCTAGATAATGAATTTATAGGCGCAGTTGAATAAGGCTGCGCCTATTTTTTTTATTACCATCCCGCGGACAAATTTGTCTGCAGCTGAAAGACTAATCCCACAAACACAGGTATAATTTACGCATGTTTAACCTCGCCAGCCTTGAACCGGTGGATTATTTGGTCATCGGTCATCTTACTTGTGACATTATTCCCGGAGGATTGCGGCTGGGCGGAGCCGCATCCTACGTCTCACGGACTGCCAAAGCCATGGGGCTACGGGTCGGTGTGGTGACTGCCTGGGGAAACGAAATCGCGCTGTCAGAAATGGCAGGTATCCAGATCATAGCTGCTCCCGCGGAACATTCCACGACTTTTGAGAACATCTATACGCCCAAAGGCCGCATCCAATATATTCATCATCAGGCAGCACGACTCGATTTTTCCCTTGTACCCGAGGTCTGGCGGCGGACACCCATCATCCATCTTGCCCCAATGGCTCAGGAAGTGGATGCCACCCTGCCGGATGGATTCCACCCGACTTTGCTGGGACTCACGCCCCAGGGTTGGATGCGAACCTGGGGCGATGATCGGCTCGTCCATCCCTGCGATTGGAAGGATGCTGAAGCTGCCCTGCCCAAAGCCGGTGCGGTTTGCATGAGTATCGAAGACATCGGCTTCAACGAGGAGTGGATCGAGCATTTCATGCTTTCCACACCCATCCTGGCTCTTACTGAGGGACGGGAAGGACTGCGGCTCTATTGGAATCGTGACATGCGCCGTTTTCGCGCTCCCGAAGTCAAAGTGGTGGAGGCTACCGGTGCCGGAGATGTCTTTGCGGCATCCTTCTTTATCCGTCTTTACCAGACCCGCGACCCGTGGGAAGCTGCGCGCTTTGCGGTTCGCATGAGCGCCATCTCTGTAACACGAGCCGGACTGGGAGGTGTACCCACGCCGGAAGAAGTGCAGCAATGCCTGACGGAAGTGTATTGATTTCCTAATTTATTCAATTTGGAGTAATTGTGACTCGCATCTACACCCTCGTTAATCAAAAGGGCGGAGTTGGTAAGACTACCACCGCCATTAACCTCGGAGCTTACCTAGCCAAACTGGGTCAGAGAGTATTGATCGTGGACATTGACCCGCAGGCCAATGCCACTTCATCACTAGGCGCGGATAAACAAAGTGTCAAAGGCGGTGTGTATGAAGCCCTGCTCGGTTCAGCTGCCGGCTCATTGATCCTTCACAATAACGCGTTGAATATATCCCTACTGCCCTCCTCGCCAGCTTTGGCCGGCGCGGAGGTGGAACTGGTTGAAGAGGAACAGCGCGAATATCGGCTGCGCGGTGCGCTTGAACCGCTTTATGAGCGCTATGACTACATTCTGATCGATTGCCCGCCCTCACTTGGGATTCTGACGGTAAACGGCCTGGTTGCCGGAAGGGACGGGGTCATCATCCCGGTGCAATGTGAATATCTGGCACTCGAAGGGCTGGGGCAGCTGACGCAGACCATTCAGCGCGTTCGCACAGTACTCTTCCCGGAGTTGAAAGTACGCGGCTTGGTGATGACCATGTTCGACGGTCGCACCCACCTCTCATCGGATGTCGTCAACGAAGTCCGCAAACACTTCCCTGACCAGGTCTTTCATGCCATCATCCCTCGCAGCATTCGCCTGGCAGAAGCACCTTCCTACGGCCTGCCTATTTCATCGTATGCCCCTGATTCTGTGGGCGCCAAGGCATACAGTGTTCTCGCCCAGGAATTATTAACCGGCGACGGTGTGACCGCCCTGGTTCAGGAGTAACTTATGCCGTCTCCGCGTGGTGGTTTAGGAAAAGGTTTGGATGCGCTTATCCCGGCACCGGCTGATTCTGCGTCCAGTTCATCGGGGGTGACTCAAATTCCGGTGAGCCAGATTTCCCCAAATCCACGCCAGCCGCGAACACACTTCGATTCAACCGAGCTGCAGGAACTGGCAGCCTCCATCCGCGAGCACGGAGTGATCCAGCCGCTGATCGTCAGTAAGAAGGAAAAGGGGTCCGGTTATCTCCTGATCGCGGGAGAACGCCGTTTGCAAGCCTCGATCCGTGCCGGTCTTAAAACCGTGCCGGTCGTCGTTCGCCAGACCACCGACCAGGAACGATTGGTGCTAGCTCTTATCGAAAACGTCCAGCGCGAGGACTTGAATCCGCTCGAAGAGGCAAACGCCTACCAGCAGCTGGCTGATGAATTTGGTTTGTCGCACGAGGAAATTTCCACGCACATGGGGAAAAGCCGCGTGGCGGTCACCAACACCCTTCGTCTGTTGAAGCTGCCCAAAGTGGTGCAGACCGCGCTGGTCGAAGAACAGATCACTGAAGGGCATGCGCGCGCATTGCTCATGCTTGAAACACCGCTCTCTCAAACAGCTGCTTTGCATCAGGTGATCGCCCGCGACATGAGCGTTCGCGAAACCGAGGAATATGTCCGCCGGTTGAAGGGAGAAAAAACGCAATCCAAACCAAAACCTGCTCCACTGGCTGATATTGTTGCGCTGGAAGAACGACTGCAATCCTCTCTGGGGACAAAGGTCAATCTGCGTCACAGTAAACAGGGACGCGGTACGCTGACTCTGCATTTTTACTCCGACGAAGAATTGAATTCACTGCTGGACAAGCTTCTGGAATAAATCCAGTTCGGGCAACAAATGAAAACCCTGCATAACGCTCACATCCACACGCTCGAATCCTCCATGCCGACCGCGTCGGTGCTGGTCATCGATTGCGAGCGGATCATCGCGGTCGGCGGAACGGACCTTCTGGAGCAATATCCCTTTTCAGAAAAAACCGATCTTGGCGGACGTTTTGTCCTGCCTGGCTTGACGGATGCCCATATTCATCTGCAATGGTATTCGATGGGTTTACAAAAAGTGGATTGCGAGACAGGCACACGCAAGGACTGTCTCCGCCGGGTTGAGGAGAAAGCGCGCGTTACGCCTCCGGGGGAATGGATTCTAGGTCATGGCTGGCAGCAAAACGATTGGGGCGGTGAGTTTCCGACAGCCGCTCAGTTGGATGCCGCAGCGCCGGGGCATCCGGTTTACCTCACCGCTAAATCATTGCACGCCGGTTGGGCAAATTCTGCTGCGCTCAAACTGGCGGGAATCACCGAATCGACCGGCGACCCTGAACACGGGAGAATCAGGCACGATGCGCAAGGGAATCCCAATGGGATCCTGCTCGAGACAGCGATGGACCTGCTCAACAAGGCGCTCCCGGAAGTATCCCTTGAAAAGGTGACTGCTGCCATCCAGGCTGCCCAACCCATCTTGTGGAAAATGGGTCTCACTGGTGTTCATGATTTTGACCAGCGGTTTTGTTTTATGGCCTTGCAGATCCTGCAATACAACGGGGATCTGAAACTAAGGGTGACGAAATCTATCCCGGCGGAAATGCTTCCACAGGCACATGAGCTTGGGCTGCGCAGCGGATTTGGTAATGACATGCTTCAGATCGGGTCAGTAAAAGTCTTCATGGATGGAGCGCTTGGTCCCCGAACCGCTGCCATGATCCAACCTTATGAGAATGAACCTGATAACCGCGGTATCCTTAACATGGACGGCGAACAGCTGTTTGAAATCGGGCGCGAGGCGGTGGACAGCGGATTGAGCTTGGCGGTCCACGCCATCGGCGACCGCGCCAATCACGAAGTACTGGATGCATTCGAGCAGCTGCGAAAATATGAGCATGAGAAGAACCTGCCTCATTTCAGACATCGTATCGAACACGTTCAAATCCTTCACCCAGATGATGCTGCCCGCCTTGGAAAATTAGGGGTTATCGCATCCATGCAGCCCATCCATGCGACCTCTGACATGCTGGCGGCGGATAAATTCTGGGGTGAACGTTCATCCTTGGCATACGCCTGGCGCACTCAACTCACAAACGGCGCAGTGCTGGCCTTCGGCTCGGATGCTCCTGTCGAAAATCCGAATCCATTTCCCGGCTTGCACGCCGGCGTGACCCGCCGCCGATCCGATGGAACGCCGTCTCCGCAAGGCTGGTATCCTGCCCAGCGCCTTTCAGTGCTTGAAGCATGGCAGGGTTTCACCACCGGCGCAGCTTACGCCGCCGGTATGGAGGATCGCCTGGGAAAATTGTCACCGGGTTGTTACGCAGATCTCATTGTGCTCGAGGAAGATCCCTTCACTTGTGAGGCTGAAACGCTGCTGAAAATGCAGTCCTCTGCTACAATGGTTAATGGAGAATGGGTTTGGCAAGCCTGATATGATAACCGAATCGGATTTAGGGTTTAATTAACCTGATGGTCGAATTTGTGAAAGACTGCTGTCATGGATGAAGAGAAGTCAACGGCACCGAGAATACCCGTCACTCCAGAGATCCTTGTCCCGAGGTTGGGAGAATCTCTGGTGAATCACGGTTTGCTCTCAGAGTCACGCCTGCAGCATGCGCTTGATTTCCAAAAAGAGCGCGCCAGCGCGGGGCAGCCAATCCTATTAGGACAGGCGATTGTCGAGCTTGGCTATCTTGACCGTGACGCACTCGATCGTGCCGTCACTGAACAGATTATTCTCCTGCGCCAGGCACTTGAAGATGCCAACCGCAATCTGGAGAAACGCGTTCAGGACCGCACTGCTGAATTGCAGGAAGCCCTGCAAAAACTGGCCGAGATGAACCAGCTTAAATCCAATTTCATCGCCAACGTCTCGCATGAGCTGCGCACACCGCTAACTCACGTCAAAGGCTATATTGAACTTTTATTCACCGAATCGCTTGGACCGATCAACGATGACCAGCGGAACGCCCTGGATGTCTCCCAGCGTGCCACAAACCGACTGCAGGCATTGATCGACGACCTGATCCTGTTCTCGCTGGCCTCCCGCGGCGAACTCACATTGCGGCTTGAGCCCGTGGATATCCGGAAGATCGCCGGTGAAGTACTCATCCGCGCTCACCCGAAAGCAGACGACAACCATATCCCCCTATCCACTGATATCGAGCCCGATGTTCCACTCGTCATGGCCGATGAGCAGAAGATATCCTGGGTGTTCACTCAATTGATGGATAATGCCATTAAATTCTCCTCGTCCGGAGGACAGGTTGTTTTTGGAGTAATAATCGAATCATCAGACATGGTTCGCATTTCGGTAACCGATGCTGGTATCGGCATCCCCGAAGAACGCTTTACCGATATATTTGAGCCGTTCCACCAACTGGACGGATCATCCACCCGCCATTACGGCGGTACCGGGTTGGGATTGTCCCTGGTAAAACAGATTGTCGAGGCCCACGGCTCATTTATCCGTGTGAAATCGGAAATCGGAAAAGGTTCAACTTTTTCGTTCCCGTTACTCAGCGCATCCAACAGCAGGGGTGAGGCATGAAAACGGAATCATTAGATTATCTTGCGATAGCCGAGATCGTCACCAAGACCAAAGACTTGAAGGTTGCCCTCGACAACCTGATCAAGGCCATGCGGTCAGGTTTTGTATTTGACAACCTCGCGCTTTATCGCGCCGAGGCTGATAGCAGTCTGGACGAAGTGATCTACGCTCGCGCAGTGGGACGCGGCAAGAAGGCTGAAGCTGATGCGGCCTGGGGAGAAAAGATTGCCAATCAGGTCATGTCCACCGGAAAAATGGTCCTTCAGCAGCCGGAGGCGATCGATCCCAAAGCCGACAGGCTTGTCCAGGTGGGACTATTAGGACTCCCACTGCGAACACCCGAAAGACTGGTCGGCGTCCTGGTGCTGATCCGATTTGGCGGACCTGTTTTCACGCCCGAGCATGTGGATCAGGCAAAGTTCATCGCTTCACAGGTGAGTCTGCTTTTCGAACGGTATATTCTTCTCAAGGAATTATCAAATCTGGACGACGCCCGCCGCACGATGCAACTTCAGCAGGATTTTATTTCCACCGTTTCTCATGAACTGCGGACGCCGCTTGGGTTTATCAAGGGATACAGCACGACCCTTTTACGAAACGATACAACCTGGGATGCTGCCACACAACGCGAATTCCTGACCATCATCGACGAGGAGGCGGACCACCTGACAGCCTTGCTGGAAAACGTCCTCGAGTCAGCACGTTTGCAAAGCAACACCCTGCCGATGAACTTCCAACCGTCGCGGATCGATTCCATCATTCGAGACGTAGTAATGCGCACCCAGCTGCACTACAAGAATGTTGAAATCAAAGTCAGTCTACCCGCTGTACTTGTACAGGCGGATTCGGTGAGGCTAACTCAGGTGTTCGAGAACCTGATCATCAATGCCATTAAGTATGCCCCCGGATCGCCAATCATTATCAATTCAAAACAGGAGAAGGATGATCTCCATCTCACTTTTACAGATAATGGACCAGGGATCGCGGATGAACACCTGACGCACCTGTTCGACCGTTTCTACCGCGTGCCGGGACAATCTGCCTCGGGGACGGGGTTAGGCTTGTTCATTTGCAAGCAAATTATCCTTGCTCACAAAGGGAAAATCTGGGTTGAGTCCAAGCAAGGCGAGGGCACAACTTTTCATATCTTGCTGCCCATCCGGCAGAATGGATCGTAAGGAGGCACTGCAATGACGAAAATTCTGGTTGTTGACGACGAGCCCCGTTATCTGCGTCTTTTGGAAGCCAACCTGCTTACCGAAGGCTACGATGTACTCACCGCATCTGATGGGTTACAGGCGATAGATACATTTTCTTCAAACCCGGTCGAATTGATTCTGCTGGACGTGATGATGCCCCGGCTGGATGGTTTTGCCACCTGCCAGCGCATCCGCCAGTATTCCAATGTACCCATCATCATATTGACCGCCAAAGGCGAGGAGCAGGACCGGGTGCGCGGACTGGACCTCGGCGCAGACGATTACCTCGTCAAACCATTCTCTGCGACCGAACTGCTGGCACGCGTCCGGGCTGTGCTGCGCCGCTCCCAGGTTTCCAAGGAATCAGGGCAGGAGCGCTTCTTTGAGCATGGTGACCTGCGCATCGATTTCGCGCGAGCTGAAGTCTGGACAGGGAACCAGCCAATTTTCCTTTCAGCAACGGAATACCGCCTGCTGCTTCAGTTTGCCCACCATGTCGGGAAGATCATGACCGCCGAGGAACTGCTCACCAGCGTTTGGGGACCTGAGTATAAAACAGACAAAGAAATCCTGTGGGTAAGCATCGCCCGGCTGCGGCAAAAGCTTGAAGAAGAGGCTCACGAACCCAAGCACATCGTCACCCGCTCCGGCTTGGGATATCTGATGCCGCCCCTCAGTGAATAAGAACTGGATACCTGGATTTTTTCGCGGGAAGGCCGATTGGACCTTCCCGCGGGTTATAGGATATTTCTGGAATAGATATATCATTCGGAGGTTTAATGGGTATTGAATTTGACGACAAAGGTAAGTTCTACACAGAAATTATTTCGAAAGTAACTGTGCCAGCCATGATCCAGACGACCCAGCACCGGATCCAGGGTCTGGTGCATATCCGGCCCAACGGGCGGTTCAAGGACGAACTGGACATGGACGAGCCCTTCTTGCCGGTAACAGCCGCCAAGATCTTCAATGAGGCAGGCGAAGTGTTGTTCGAAGCAGATTTCATTTCGGTCAGGCGTTCGCAAATAGTCTGGGTCATTCCAACCGAAGAAAAAACCCAGGGGGACGAGGGGAGTAATTAATGACTGCACCGCTTATATCAGCCAACCCGAGCGCGGGCCTCTCCGCCGCGGATGTCAACCGTCTCAGGCATTACATCATCAACAACCTGACGCGTGATCTCGAGACAGAGAACCCTCCCTTCGATCAGCGCCAAGTGGTTGTAAAGAAGAAGCTCGATGAATTGATCCCGCGTCTACGGTTGAACCTGCCTGATACAATTCGCCAGCAAATTGAACATGATGTACTCAATGAATTACTTGGTTACGGCCCCATTCAACCTCTTCTGGATGACCCGGATGTGACCGAAGTGATGGTGAATGGACCCAAGAAGGTTTATGTTGAGAAAAAAGGACAACTTACCCGCACAGCCATCACCTTCGAAGACAGTAATCACGTTCAACGCGTGATCGACCGCATCATCCTGCCCCTGGGTCGCCGCATCGACCCCGACTCCCCCACTGTGGACGCCCGCCTACCGGACGGTTCCCGCGTCAATGCAGTCATCCCTCCGATTGCCTTGGACGGGGCAACCCTGACCATCCGCAAATTCAGCCGCGACAAGCTGACCACCAAACAGCTCATCGAATATGGCTCGCTCACCGCAGGGATGGCTGAGTTTCTGCGGGTATGTGTCATCAGCAAGTTGAATATCATTATCTCCGGTGGAACAGGTTCCGGCAAAACCACATTGCTCAATGTGCTTTCGGGATTCATCCCGGAGGATGAGCGAATCGTCACCATCGAAGACGCCGCTGAATTACAGTTACAGCAGGATCACGTGGTGCGTTTGGAAACGAAAGTCTCCAACATCGAAGGGAAAGGCGCAGTCACCGTCCGCGACCTGGTACGCAATTCGTTGCGCATGCGTCCGGACCGGATCGTTGTAGGCGAGTGCCGCGGCGGTGAAGCCCTGGACATGCTCCAAGCAATGAACACCGGCCATGATGGATCTCTGACCACCATCCATGCCAACGCACCTCGCGACGCGCTATCCCGCCTGGAGACACTCGTCCTGATGGCAGGCATGGAACTCCCCATCAAAGTGATCCGCCAGCAGGTGTCGGGAGCCATCGACCTGATCGTCCAGCAGTCGCGTCTAAAAGATGGCACGCGCAAAGTAACAGCCATCACCGAGGTGGCAGGCATGGAAGGTGACACGATCGTCCTGACTGACATCTTCCGGTTTGAACAGACCGGCGTCACCACAGATGGCAAGGTAGTCGGGCAGCTCAAACCGACCGGGATTCGGCCGTTGTTCTCCCCGCGCCTTGAAGCTGCCGGGTTCAAACTCCCACCTGAAGTTTTTGGCGCCAATATCGGAGATATGCTGCGCCGCAGGTAATAATCCGGACAGGGTGTTGGAAAAAATTCTGGAATTCCGACCCTGACAAATGACCTGCGAACCATATGGAAAGTGCTATTGAAACTGCTATAATTAACAATATCGAACAAAATCCTGGATGGGTTGGCATGAACGAGGAACGCTTATGAAAGATATGTCATCAATTAACCTCCGCGCCAGAAAGCTTGGGCTACTTATCCGCGATGCGCGCCTGGCATCGCGCAAGAAAATTCAAGAGTGCGCCACGGCGATTAACATCACACCGGGGATCTTCCGCGCCTATGAAGCCGGGCGCAGGGCGCCGTCCTTGCCGGAGGTGGAAGCGCTGGCCTTTTATTTCAAGATGCCTATTGACCGGTTCTGGAGCCGCGAGGTGATCTCGGACGACGAAGCACCCACCCGCTCCCTCAACCTGAATGTGCTGTTCCCGCTGCGACACCGTGTCGTTGGTGCTATCCTGCGGCAGAAACGAATGGAAAGCAGCAGTTCCATCAAATCCCTCTCGGAAGCCACCGGCATCCCTTCGAGGAAATTGAAGGCTTATGAGTTGGGGGAAAAACCCATATCGCTGCCTGAACTTGAAGCTTGCATCATAGCACTCAATGCGCGGATTGATGTTTTCTTCGATCAATCCAGTCCCATCGGACAATGGCTTACCCAGCAGCTGGCGGTCCAGGAATTTCTGAATATGCCAGCTGAACTTCAGGCTTTTGTCTGTATGCCGGTTAACCGACCCTATCTCGAATTGGCGCGCAAGATGAGCCTGATCTCCACAGAAAAAATGCGGGAGATCGCTGAAGGACTGCTGGATATCACGCTTTAGGATTGGGACATGCCGGACGTACTGACGCCTCAACAGCTCGCCGAGGAGGGCAATTCCGCATTTCAAAAGGGGCAGTACGAATCCGCTGCCAATTCCTTTGCTGCGGCTGCTGAAGGGTTTTCCGCCGCTGGTAAACCTCTTGATTCCACAGAGATGAAAAACAATCAGAGCGTTGCGCTGTTGAAAGCCGGGAATGCGCAAGGCGCGTTCGACACCGTAGCCGGCACGGAATCAGTCTTTCAAGCCGCTGGAGACATTCGCCGGCAGGGGTTTGCCGCCGGCAACGAAGCGTCCGCACTCGAGGCGCTGGGCAGGCTGGATGAGGCCGCCACGAAATACCAGCATTCAGCAGATCTTTTGAATGAAGTGGGTGAAGACCAGATGCGTGCCCATGTACTCGAATCTTTGTCTGCCTTGCAAATCAAGCAGGGCAAAACCTTGGATGCGGTTTATACAATGCAATCCGGGGCAGCCGGCGTAAAAAAACCCACCCTTAAACAAAAAATTACAAAAACGCTGCTGAATCTTCGCCTATGGTAAACCTTGATGTTCAGGTGCGGACAGCACTCCCGAAAGACCACCAGCAGATAGCCAATTTAATTTATTACGAGCCCTATATCCATCGGCACTTGGATTGGCGCACACCGTTGGACTGGCTCGGCGAAGATGAGTTCTGGGTCGCGGAATACGGCCGGCTGGTTGCATCAGCATTGGCCTGTCCCATCGATCCACTTAAGATCGCCTGGATTAGACTCTTTGCCAGCTCGGGCGACCTGACTTTGACTGATTCGTGGTCTTCCCTTTGGCAAGTTGCGCTGGACTCATTGGCTGTATATGACGGGGTCACTGTGGCTGCCATTACTACGCAAGAGTGGTTCATCCCCCTCCTGCAATCATCTGGCTTCTCGGTAGAGCAACACATCGTCATCCTTGAGCATGATGGGAAATCGCTGCCTCAATTCAACAACCCTGAAGGTATTTCAATCCGATCCATGACCACGTCTGATCTGCCTGCCGTGGCGGAACTGGACGCTGCAGCATTCGTTCCTCTTTGGCAAAACAGCCTGAATGCCCTGCAGCACGCATTGGCGCAGGCCGGATGGGCAACGGTTGCCGAATCAACGGAAGGAATTATCGGCTATCAGATCAGCACTTACAACCCGTTTGGGGGTCATCTGGCTAGGCTGGCCGTCCAACCCCATGCCCAGAGACAAGGAATCGGAAAGGCGCTGGTTCTTGATCTTCTGAAAGAAAGCACAACGCGCGGCCTTCGCAAGCTTACGGTCAATACTCAGGATGACAACCTGGCATCCCTGGCGCTGTACCAAAACATCGGCTTCCATCGCACCAAGGAAGAATATCCTGTTTATATCAATCAATTACAGTCCAGCTAAATTTCAAAAAAAATAAATTACTACACTTATTGAACTATTGAATTCTCAATAAATTATGTCCGTTAAAAATCCTAAAAATGCCCTTGGAATCGGCCTTTGCATCGGACATTCTTATTTGAATATTCAGTAACATCCATGCCCCAACCCCACCGCTCAACTCCGCCCACTCTACTGCGCCAATTCATCCTGACCACCATCGCTGAAATTGGACGCGGTGAGCTTGGCCAGGTTATCGATGACCCCAATCTACTGGATGTGGACCAGGCATCTTCGTTAAGCAGTATCCAGGCTGGCGAAGTTTTTTTGCAAATCCAACGCCGGCTGCGTACCTATTACGGGCGCGGCGCCCGCGGGGTTCTCCTCCGAATAGGCCAGAATCTTTGGGAGCCAATTCTGCGTGAGCAAAAAATTGTTGACCGGGTGCTGGCTGCAGGAGTAAAAGTAATTCCAACCGGATCACGCCCAAAGCCTGCGCTCGATCTGCTGGCGAAGATCATGCGAGGGAGCGATGGAAGTGTCTCTGTCCACACAATGGATTTGAATCTCCTTATTATCGATTCATCCAGCCCGGCAACGGTTGGCCTAAGCGAATCGACGCCTGTGTGCTTTGTCACTCAGGGGCTTATTAGAGGCGCCTTATACTGGGCGTCTGCCAGAAATTACGATGTGGAGGAAACGAGTTGCAGAGCCATGGGTAGCGATTCGTGTGAATTCAAGGTTGTTATATAAGGTAATTAATCGGCTGTGCGAAATCGAATCACACTGATGTGTTTGCTTAATATATGATGAGACTTCGCGGTCGCGAAGTTTTTTTACTGGACAAATCGGACTGAACGTGGCAAAATCCTTGCCACTTGAATTTATTTATAATCAAACTCACCCTTTATAGGAGATCGTAATGAGCAAACGTCAGGAAATGCGTGAAAAACGTTCCCGCCAGCAGCGCAATAACCGAATCATCGCCATCGTTTTGATTACTCTCGGTGCGCTGGCGATTGCCTTCTTTTTAATTTATCCCAATATTAAACCTGCCGGACCAGTCACCACTGTGGCACCCAATCCCCGCCCCCGAGCAAACATGAACTCCATGGGTGATCCCAATGCGCCGGTGAAAATTGTGGAATATTCTGATTTCCAGTGCCCCTATTGCCGCAATTTCTGGCAGGAGACTGAATCACAAATCGTGGAAAACTATATCAAGACCGGTAAAGTTTACTTTACGTATCACTCCATGGGAAATTTCGTGTCTCGAAATACGACCGATACCGAATCACAAGACGCAGCACAAGCCGCCTACTGTGCCGGCGATGAAAACAAGTACTGGGAATACCACGATATACTATTCACCAATTGGAACGGTGAGAACCAGGGCGCTTTTGCCCGCAAGCGACTGGACGCTTTTGCACAAACTCTTGGACTGGACATGACCGCCTTCAAATCCTGCATGGACAGTAATAAGTACCTGGACAAGGTCACGCAGGATGGCGTGGATGGAGAGAAAGCTATCACTACTGCTCCCAATTATGACAGCACGCAAGGCTTTGGTACGCCATCCTTCATTATCAATGGCAAATTGATCGGAGGCGCTCAACCATTCTCAGTCTTCCAGCAGGAAATTGAGGCTGCACTGGCTGCGGCTGGCAAATAACGACACATTCTCCAAAAAACGGGTCCGGTTGAAATCCGGACCCGTTTTTGTTTACCGAACAGCGCCGTAAAACCCACTGCGGCTCATTAATAACTGAATGTTGCTGGTTTGGGTGGGAAGTCCACCCCGTAAAATATTCAACGTATCCAAGAGAGAACTCCTCTAATTGCTACCTGAGTTTCTCAAATTAGTGTCCTGAAACCATTTATTAAGCCGGGTTTTCACCGGTAGGGACTTTAAAGGTCCTAAACCGGCTAGTGTCCCAAAAATCTCCTTTTTACCCGTAAAAATATGGAAAACTGGGTCAAGTGTGAAACTCAGGGGAAGTCCACCCCGTAAATATTCAACGTATCCAAGAGAGAACTCCTCTAATTGCTATGGGGCGGCATAGCATTGGTGAAAGCCCGTAGAAGCCGTCACTTGAATAACCCTATCATCCACACGATCAATGGAGCAATAGCCAGCGCCGGCAGGTAATTTCCAACCCGGATCTGCTTGATTTCCAAAAGACGACTGATGGCCAGCCCAAATAAAATCACTCCGCCTGTGGCGGTCATTTCGCTCATCATCCCAGGAGTTATGATTGCGTTAAATTGACCCGCCATCAGGCTGATGCCTCCCTGATAAATGGCAAGCGGAACGATCGAAAACAAGACCCCCACACCAAGCGTTGATGCGAACGCCACGGAGGCGAATCCATCTAACACAGACTTTATGGCGAGAGTTTGGTAATTGCCGGTCAGGCCATCTTGAATGGAACCCAGGATTGCCATCGGACCGATGCAATAGAGTAAGGATGCAGTCAAAAAACCGAGTACAAAACGGCTTCGCTGCTTGCCGGGTGAGATGGAACTTTCAGCTTTTTCGTTGGAAAACCGCTTCTCCAAAAATCGCCCCAGGGTTTCCAATCTGTCTTCGATTCGCCACCATTCACCAAGCAAGGCGCCGAACAACATGCTGCCCAGTACGATCAGTGCATTCTCCGTTTTAAAAAACATCTGGATTCCGATCAGGGCCGTGAACAAGCCCATTCCGTTGACTACAGTGCTTTTCACCCGTTCCGGGATGCGAGCCCCAAATAACAGACCTATCGCGCCGCCGATCAAAATGGCGGCAACGTTTATTACTGTTCCCATCATGATTCATTATCCTTTTGCAAGAGTGGGAGATTGACCTTCGAACTGGTCTTCGAACAATTCAAGAACAAAACATAATGACGAAAGACGGTTGAGATAATTCAGAACCTGCGGGTTGTCGATCCCGCCGAGGTGGAACAACTCGGCCACCCTCCGTTCCGCGCGGCGGACGATTGTCCGGGCCAGATCAAGTGCGGCACTGGCCGAAGTATCACCGGGGATGATAAACTCGCTGGGCATTTTGATACCCTTACTCAACGAGTCGGTCTGTGCCTCCACCCAGGCAACTTTTGCATCATCGATGGCTCTAAATTTCTCTACATTTTCAGGTGTAGCTGCCACCTCGGCCATCAAACGATAGAGATCACGCTGGACTTGCAAAATGATCGGAGCAATCTGTGGAGCGCGGGCCGAGGCGCGCGCCAGTCCAAGCGCGGAAGTCGCCTCGTCGATGGCACCCAGGGCTTCGGTGCGCGGATGCTCCTTTGGGATGCGTCCCTCGCCCAGAACGCCAGTGTATCCGTCGTCGCCTTTTCTCGTGTAGAATGACATGTCCGCAATTATAATCTCTTCCACATCAATACTGCCTGTTGAGGATATTCCATGAGAAAGATTTATCACCAACGCATCATTGAACAGGCGGTTGGCCGGCAGGTCAGCAAACATGCCCTGGATATCATAATCGCAGCCAATCTCGGTCAGGATGCGTTACGCTATCAGTTTGGGCATGAGCATTTTCATTATGACAGCAACGCATTTGCCAGCGGGGATGCTTATGTGAACTCTCAACGAGCAATGATTCTTCCTACATTACAGAAGGCACAACCGCAGACTGCCTGGCAGGCTTTTGGACGCTTAAGCCACACCGTGCAGGATCTATACGCCCACAGCAATTATGTGGATATCTGGCTGGCGAAATGCAATGAACCGAATCCCGACCCCGAGCAGATTGATCCGATGAACGCCGATATCCTCTCTGACCCTGGGCTGCATTCCGGAAAACCATTTTTTCTTTTCGATGCCCTGCAGCTATTCAATTTGCTCACGCCCGGCATACTTGAACTCGCTCCAGTAAATTCACACACCCGGATGAACATCGACGGCCCTGACCGGGCTAATTTTCCCTATGCCTACGCCGCGGCGGTTAAGCGGACACAGGTTGAATTTTCCCGAGTAGTTGATTCGCTTCCGAATGGCCATAAAATTATTTTCATCGACCTCTAGGTTGTTATTGCTATGCGCAAGGGTCATTTGCAGTGCGCGGTATAATTGAACTCATGGAAACCAAAACAAAACTCGAAAATGACCTTAAGGATGCCTTGCGCGCGGGTGACGATATCCGCAAGAGCACCATCCGGATGGTGCTCGCCGCTATTAAACAAACAGAAATCGATAAGCAGGTTGTCCTCGACGAAACGGGTGTGATCGGAATCCTGCAAAAGGAAGTGAAGACCCGTCGTGAATCGATCGAAGAAGCTAAAAAGGCAGGTCGTGCCGACCTGATTGCCGACCTGGAGGCAGAGATTAAAGTGCTGGCCGATTACCTGCCCCCAGCCATGGATTCCGCTGAACTCAATGCACTGACCCAATCAGTGATCGCAGAAGTAAGCGCAGTTTCACCAGCAGATATGGGAAAAGTGATGAAAACCATCCTGCCTCGAGTGGCAGGTCGCGCTTCAAACGATCAGGTCAGCCAGGCTGTTCGGCAGTTGCTACAAAAATAGCTCCAAGTTAATGGACAAATCTCAAATGGGGCAACAGCGCTCTTTGCGCTCCCAGATTATCGCAATAGCCCTATTGATCATTACCAGCGGATTGGTTTTGGTCGGTTTGATGGTTCGGATTTCGATCCGCCAGCCTGCCCTGCCAGTGGAGAAGGGACAAGTATCCCGTCAGGAACTACTCGCCCCAAACGATTCAAGTTACATCAGTGAAGTACTTACCGAACAAGCCCGCCAGGATGCTGAACGGACAGTCTTGCCTGTTTATTCACCTGCCGACCCGGTCGTCTCACGCCAGCAGATCGAGCAGTTGCGTACTGCCTTGCTGCAAATCACAGAGGCCAGGGTGAACCAAGAGTTGGATCTGGCGCAAAAGAAATTAGCCCTGGCTGAACTCACCTTGCCCAAGCTTCAACCCGAGTCTATCGATCGCTTGCTATTAATGTCCGACTCGCGCTGGGCAACGGTCGAACAGGAAGCGTTAAGCCTGCTAGAGCAGGTGATGCGCGGATCTGTGCGTGAAGATCAGTTGGAGAGCATCCGGCGCAGCCTCCCATCTCAGGTAAGTCTGGACCTTACGGATGACCAGGCGCTAGTGATAGCGGAAATGGTTGCGCCATTTATTGTTCCAAACAGCTTTTACAGCCCGGACCTTACCGCAAGCGCTCAAACTCTAGCGCGGGATGCTGTTCAGCCGATCTCCAGGGAATTTCTAGCCGGCGAGACGGTGGTCTCACGAGGCGACGTGATCACCGCTGCGGATATCGAGGCCTTGCAGAAACTCGGCCTGATCCAATCCATCCCTGAATGGCAGGAACTGCTCGGAGCCGCGGCATTTGTCATTATTCTGGCAATCTTCCTGCTGCTCTATTTCGTGCGCCGCCGCCCTAGTTCATTGTCCAACCTGCGAAGCCAGATGTTGGTTGCAGTCATTTTTTTGCTCTTCATCATCGGCGCACGCATCATCATTCCCAACCGCATTGTCATCCCCTATATGTACCCGGTGCCCGCGTTTGGCATGCTGGTGACAGTTCTTTTCGGCATTGAACCGGCAATAGTCCTTTCCATCCCGCTAGCCATTCTTACCGCTTATGGCATGCCGAATGCCCTGGACCTCTCAATTTATTACCTGATCACATCCCTGTGCGCCATCCTGACACTGGGTCCTGCCCGCAGGGTCAGCATGTTCTTCCGTGCCGGGTTAGCCGTCGCCGGTTCCGGAGCTGCCATTATCCTCGCATACCGTATCCCATTTTATTCATGGGATTGGGTCGGCATCCTGACACTCATCAGTGCGGCGGCGTTCAACGGGGCAATATCTGCCAGCCTGGCATTGATTTTGCATTTCCTTTTTGCCCAGCAACTGGGCCTTGTCACACCGCTGCAACTGCTCGAGATCTCGCGTCCCGACCACCCTCTGCTGCAATTCTTCCTGCGCAACGCTCCAGGGACCTACCAACACAGCCTTCAGGTTTCCAACCTGGCAGAACAGGCGGCTGAAGTTATCGGTGCTGATCAGCTTCTGGTGCGGGTAGGCGCTCTATTTCATGACTGCGGCAAGGCTGCGAATCCTCAATTCTTTATCGAGAACCAGCTTACAGATGCCATTAACACACACGATGATATGGACCCACTCAACGCGGCACGCATCGTCATCATGCACGTCACGGATGGTCTTGCGTTGGCACGCAAGCATCACCTGCCCCCGCGCATCATGGATTTCATCAGCGAACATCACGGCACTCTTTCCACTCGTTATCAATATAACCGCGCCGTTGAAGCAGCCGGAGGTGATACGGGCAAGGTGGACCTCAGCCTGTTCCGGTACCCAGGACCAAGCCCGCAATCGCGCGAAACAGCCATTCTCATGCTCGCCGACGGCGTGGAGGCACGCACACGCGCCGAACACCCGGCGGATGAAGCCAGCCTGCGCGCCATCATCCACCGGGTGGTGGACTATTGCCAGCAGGATGGCCAGCTCGATGCCACCCGCTTGACCTTGCGCGATCTTCACCTTATTTCAGAGTCGTTTGTCACCACGCTGCGTGGTACCTATCATGTGCGGGTCGAGTACCCCAAGCTGGAAAATATCTCCAGTGAAGTACCCACTCAACCCAGACCTTCGCCCGAACCCAAATGATTCACACCAAGACAAACCCTAACCTTTCTGAACACGTTTCCCCTGCCAAGTTAAAAAAAGCAGCACTTAAAACCTTGGAGCATCAGTCAGTTTCGATAACGTCAAACTTGACCATCGTATTAACCGATGATTCCCAGCTTCGTACACTGAATCGCGACTATCTGGGGATTGATGCGCCTACTGATGTACTTTCTTTTCCATCAGATGAGACCGACCCCGAAACAAGGAAACGGTATTTGGGGGACATTATCATTTCGGTGCCGCGCGCCGCCCAACAAGCAGAAGCAGCTGGGCATAAACTTGAAGCTGAAGCCCAACTGTTGGTCGTTCATGGAGCGCTGCATCTGCTTGGACATGACCATGCCGGTGCTGAAGAAAAAAAGCTGATGTGGCAGGCACAGGGCGAAATTCTGGAAAGCCTTGGGCTGGGGCAAATCCAGGTGCGTGCAGAATAGAGTTCCGCATGATGATAATCAAGGAATTCTTTATCTCCCGTTATTATGCTTTTGGACATGCCTTCCGAGGCTTGTGGCATGTCCTCCGAACCCAAAAGAATGCCTGGGTGCATGCTGTTGTTACAATTCTGGTAATCATAGTTTCTCTTTGGTTGCATATCTCAACACAATCATGGGCTATCCTCGTCCTATCCATCGCGCTGGTCTGGTCTGCTGAATTTTTCAACACTGCCATAGAAGCCGTAGTGGACCTTGCCAGCCCGGTGCACCACCCATTAGCCAAGACCGGCAAGGATGTGGGCGCAGCGGCCGTATTGATAGCGGCTCTGGCAGCAGTTTTGATTGGCTTGCTAATTCTAGGTCCGCCCTTGTGGGCAAGAATTTCCCCATTGTTAAATCGTTAAAAATACGGAGGCGTCATGACCTTATCGTTTCGTTTTGGTACAGTCGGCTCACCCATGAACACTCCCAAGAAACCTGGCGGGAGTGTGGGCGCACTCCAATACAGCCGTGAAATAGGGCTGGATGCGCTGGAACTTGGCTGGGTGCAATCGGTCAGAGTATCCGCTGAAACTTGCGCATTGATCGAGGCGACTTCAAACGAGCAGAAGGTAGCGGTCAGCGTTCATGCGCCTTATTTCTTCAATCTCAACGCCGGCGATGAAGAATGGCCAAAATCCCGTCAACGCTTGATGGACGCTGCACATTACGGGAACCTGGCTGGAGCGACAGATATTATCTTCCATCCCGGCTCTTACTTTGAACGCCCGGCACAGGAAGTGCTGGCAGTCGCCATTCCCCGCCTGCGCGGCTGCGTGGATGAATTGCGCACAGCTGGGAATCCCGTTACCCTGCGGCCTGAGACCATGGGCAAGTCTGCCATGCTTGGTTCACTGGAAGATACGTTGGCCATGGCCAGGGAAATCCCGGGCGTCGAACCCTGTCTGGATTTTGCCCACTTGCATGCCCGAGCCGGCGATGGATCCATCAACTCCTACGAAGAATGGTCCGCGCGGCTGAAGTTATACAGCGACACATTGGGCAAACCTGCGCTCAAGCGACTGCATATTCATCTGTCAGGAATCGAATACGGCCCTAAAGGGGAGAAAAATCATCTTAAGCTGGATGAAGCCGACCTCGATTTGAAAGCACTTTTCAAAGCGCTGCATGCTGTAGGCGCCGGTGGGCGTATCCTGTGTGAAAGCCCAATTATGGAAGAGGATGCACTGACCATGATGAAAACGTGGAAAAAAATCAGCAGGGAAAAATAAAAGAAACGCCAGCTCTCTCAAGCTGGCGTTATAAAAAATCTTCTTCAACCTAAGTTACGAAGAAATGTATTCTCTCAGGTTATGCTCGACGGCATAAGCTGCAGCTTCTGCGCGGTTATTCACCCCGAGCTTTGAGAGGATGCTGCTGACATAATTACGGACCGTTCCCTCGCCGAGGAAAAGCGCCTTGGCAATTTCCCTGTTGGTTTTGCCCTCTGACACGAGCAGCAAAACATGCTTCTCCTGTTGGCTAAGGTGGGCAAAAGCCGAAGCTTCCTCTTCCTTGACCGCTTTTCGAACTTCCTGGAATACGCGCTGTGTCACCGCCGGGTCGAGCAGGGCTTCCCCGCGTCCGACCGCTTCGAGTGCCCGGATCAGGTCTTCACTGCTGATCTGCTTCAAGACATAACCTGAAGCACCGGCACGGATCGCCGAAAACAACAATTCATCCTCGGCATATGAGGTGAGCATAATCACTTTTATATTCGGATACTTCTTGACGATATCCTCACAGGCTTCGATACCCGACGTGCCGGGCAGGCGGATATCCATTACGACCACGTCCGGAGATAGAGCATTTACCTGTTCGAGCGCTTCCCGGGCTGATGAGGCCTCTCCGATCACTTCGAATTGAGGGTGACGGTCCAGGAGAGACTTTAATCCCAGCCGAACTACCTCATGATCATCCACGAGTAAAATTCGTTGTTTCGCCATTATTTCTCTTTTACCTCCAATTGGTGGTAAAAGAAGTATAGTCTAAAGAAGGGGGGCTGACAAGAGCGGGGCTGGCAAGCTTGCCAACCCCGGTGCACATCAACGATACGAGCCAAAATAGACCACAGAGCTAGGCGTCTTCCTTTTGCCTGCGGAAATCCACAAATCGGTACCCCACACCGCGTTCCGTCAGGATGTAAATCGGATTGGCAGGGTCATCCTCCAACTTTTCGCGAAGATAATTGATATACAACCGCACATAGTGAGGCTCGTCACGGTATTCGTAACCCCATACTTTTGCCAGAAGCTGGTCATGGGAGACAACCCATCCCGCATTTTGAACCAAATGATATAACAGACGGTACTCTGTAGGTCGCAGCTTGACAATCTTGGCATTTTTCCATACTTCGCGGCGGTCAAAATCCATCTTGAGATTTTCGTCAACTTCAATGAGGCCATGCATCGATCCGCTGGCCCCTTCCGTGCGCCGTAGAACCGCCTTTACACGGCTGACCAACTCACGCGGGCTGAAAGGCTTGGTGACATAATCGTCCGCACCGAGTTCCAATCCGCGCACTCGGTCATCCTCCTCACCTTTGGCAGTGAGCATGATGACCGGTACGCTGCTAATTTCGCGAATCATTTGAAGTACTTCGAACCCATCAATGTCTGGCATCATCACGTCCAGCAGGATCAGATCTGGTGTGGAATCCCTGAGGCGCTGAACAGCCTGTTTCCCGTTAAATGCTTCGGAAACCAGGAACCCATCATGTTCCAGATTCAATCGGATGAAACGAACCATCCGTTCTTCGTCATCGACAACGAGAATTCGGCGGCGCTCAAATTCTTCAGGCATGGTTTATTCCCGCACGAAACTGATGATCTGTTCTTCGTCTTCGCCTGGGATGACTTCAATAAATGCACACCGGGTGATAGGCCAAATCACCGTGGTAACATTTTGCACAACGTTGGCCAAATCCTTGCCATCCCTTTTACGAGGATTGTTTACGATAATAATTGTGTCAGTGAGCGCTGGCAGGTTTTCAACTTCGCCCAGGACGGGATCTTCGTTTAGAATATGGATCAATACGGTTGGCATAAGTCACCTTTTAAGAGTTACGGTTGACGAGAATCTGAATACGGAATTTGCCGAGGGAAATAATATCCGCGCTGGTGACGGATTGTTCAGAGTTGACCGGCACACGGACTGCGTTGATGAACGTACCATTGGATGAACCCAGATCCATAATGCTCAGCTTCTCACCTGTCAAGCGAACAACAATATGCAGGCGCGAGACGCCGTAATCAAAGGCGTTGAACTCTCCAAGGTCCACATCTGGAGTGATGGGCTGGCCTTCGCTGGCACGCCCTATAGTAAACTCCGTCTTGTCAGTGACGGGGATCAGTTTCCCGTTATCAATTATATGGACCATGATCCGCGCCCGTAGCGTGGATGTCATGTTGGGTTGCATGGGAGCTGTGCCCGGCAGGTCATCTTTCATCTGTCCTTCAGGCAAAGCGGTTGTGCTTGAAACATCTGAGAATACCAGCTGCGCTCCGCAATCACTGCAAAACAGCGCGCCGGGAACTTCCTCGTATCGGCAATTAGGACAAATGATCATTGCTTAATCTCCCCTGGCAGCAGCAAGGCTCTCGTTCCAAACTTGATCTGCTTTTCCCCATTTTCAGAAAATGCTTTTTGTTTTTGAATATTTTCCGCTTCCAGCAGCACCGTTCTTGCCAAAGCGCGTTCGCCTTGGGCAAGCAGATGGGTGGCCATACGCTGAAGGTGTTCGGCAGCCTTATCATAGTCACCAGAACTGACTTCTTGTCGTGCCTTCTCCTGGATGCGATAGATGGTTAACCGCGACAAAGCATGAACGATTGCCGGAGGCGGAACATCTGTGGTTATATCCGTCGAAACCGGCCTGGAGATATTGATCATCAGAGGCGGAATCGGATGAACAGAGGATGACATCGTGACATTAATCTGGCCACTGAGCAGGGACAGTTCATCTGATTTTATAGCTTCCGATTTCACCTGAAATTCGATCAAGATACTTAGATCTTTTCCTTTGAGTATCGGTCCCATGCGAATCGGGCTCTCAAGCGGCAAAGGACTTGCCTCAGGCTGGAGCCGAAAAGCGTAACTCATTTCAACCCCTGGCTCGGTCTTGAATTGAAGCGTGACCTCTTCGACAATTATCTGGGATAAACGGTCGAATTTATCAGTCAGCAACTTCTGGATATCCTGTGGATTGTTAACATACATGCAATTCCCGCCGGTTCGGCTGGCAAGGGCATCAAGGAAGATATCGTTCCAATTGTTGCCAATCCCCAAACCGCTGATGCTAATACTCTGCTCAGCAATCTGCTGGGCAAGTTCGAGGCAGCCTCGCTCATCACCATACGTCTGACCGTCGGTTAACAGGATGATATGGTTAACCCCGCCTGGTTTCAGGTACTGCCTTATTTCCTCAACAGCCGTTTGAAGGCCCTGAAGTATTTCCGTCCCGCCTGAAGCATTGAGCATCTGGATGCGGCTCTGAGCACGGCGCTGGTCTATGTTGCGCGAAGAGGGGATGATCACTTCAGCTCGGTCTGAAAAAGTAACAACTGAAAATATATCCTGGGGACGGAGTTTTTGCATTAGCTGGATAGCTGTTGCTTTGACGACATCCAGTTTTTCACCCTTCATCGAAGTGGACAAATCCAGGAGCAGACAAAAATTTAACGGAGGGGCTGCATTCTCTGCCAGGGTCTCATCTGTTGTGACTTGCAGCAAGGCATAAAGCATTTGCTGCTCTTTCATCTGCAGCAGACTTTTACGGCTTAATAATATGGATTGAGAAATGGGGAGTTTGGGTTTTACCGGCTCCGGCGGCAGAGTGGCATCATACTGTGAGCGCCGCTTGGGATCAGCAAGCACCTCATACGCCTGCTGGACGTCTAGAAACATTTCCGTTTCACCCGGATTTACGTTTTTATCCGGGTGAAGCCTTTGCACAGATTTCAGGTACGCCCGGCGAATATCATCCTGCGAGGCACTGCGCACGAGACCTAGAATAACGTAATAATCCGGCTTTCCGCCCATACTTGGTTGGAGATCTCAATACTTTCTAAATCAAGTTTTCCACTCTTTAGTTCACCGCCGCCCTTTAAACCAGATCCATGATATAAATTAATTCCTAGCTCAACACCTGGACAAGGACTGCGGTAATGTTGTCTGGTCCACCAGCGGAATTTGCTGCAGAGACCATATTCTGACAAGCCTGGTGAAGTGTCGGCGCATTTAGCGTAATCTGGCGAAGATCTTCTTCGGGAACAACCCCCCACAACCCATCAGAGCACAAGAGGAGATAACCATTTTGCGGGAAGGGGTTGGTGGTGATATCGGCTTCAAGGATCTCACCTTGCCCAAGTGCACGGTAAAGGACATTACGTTGAGGATGTACAGCTGCCTCCGCCGAGGTGATTTGACCCAGTTCCTCAAGACGCCTGACGAGGGAATGGTCGCGCGTTACAGCCTCCATCCGGCCATCCTGGTAAATCATATAACCGCGGCTGTCTCCCACATGAGCAATAGTGACCTGCTGGCCCACGATCAACGCCGCCGTGACCGTGGTACCGCTGCCTGGTGCTTCCTTTAAAACGACGCGCTGCGCCTCTGCGATGGCACTTTGCATAATTTCCTGAAGTGACTCGTCCAGAGGCGTTGGTGGAAGATTAAACATATAGGGGTGAAACTTGCGTAATATCTGCCCGGCAATCGTGCGGATCGCTGCATTGCTGGCGACTTCTCCATATTGGTGTCCCCCCATTCCATCTGCAACGATGAATAAACCAAAGGGAGCTATTCCCGAATTTCCTGCAATAGTGGATGTAAATGCAAGGAGACTGTCCTCATTCAATTCCCGTTGTTTGCCAACCGACTGCCCACTTCCGACCAAAATCTGGGGGGGCTCGGCTTTGCTTGAGGCAACTTTGATCGCCTGCAGTTGCGATTCTGAAAGTGGAGCCGTGACCACGTTTTCGGTTAAGGCGGGTTTAGTTTTTTTCTTGCCAAACAGATTATCGAAAAATTTATTCACTAAGTGCTCCTTGTTTGCCTATTCTCTCCACCAGCATTTATGATAACAATGCGTAAATGAAATGATCAGCTGACCCTACATAAACGATATCGTCATAGACCATCGGCGAACCAGTGATAGGTCCTTTGGTCTCAAATTTCCAGCGCAATCTTCCTGTGCGGTACTCGAGGCAATAAATATAACCGTCCACCGAACCGCAATAGACTGCATCCTTATAAACAATCGGCGAACCGCTTACCTGGTGCCCCGTCTTAAACCGCCATAGTTCTTTTGCAGAGCGGCCTTCAACCCCATAGATGTTTCCATCTGCAGAGCCACAAAATACGATCCCTTCAGCAAATGTAGGTGAAACTACCGAACCCTTGTCCATTTTGAATCGCCAAATGGACCAGCCAGTCTTTGCATCCAGTGCGTAAAGGTAGCCATCCATGGATGTGAAATAGACCACATTGTCCTGAACCCAGGGTGAGGAGGTGATGCCGCGTTTGGCTGCGAACCGCCATTTCATTTCACCGCGGAAAGTCACACAATAAAATTCTCCACTTTCACATCCTACATAAACCAACTCTTCAGCAACAAAAGGACTGGAACGAACTTCGGCAGCAGCGGCAAACCGCCAGGAAAGCCGGCCCGTCCCCAGGTTGACGGCGTGCAGGAATTTGTCGTCCGACCCAAAAAAAGCATGATTCTCAGCAATACGCGGAGAGGATCGAATCCGGTCATCCGCAAAATAGGTCCATAGCACTTTCCCTGAACGGGCGCTGACAACGTGCAGCCGATGGTCCTCGGAGCCGAAATAGATATTCCCTTCAAAAACCGCCGGTTTGGTGACGATTCCACCGTCAGTTGCGTATTTCCATTGAAACTCGCCATTCGTCGCATTCAGCGCGTAGAGATTATTGTCATAACACCCAACATAGATACTGCCATTGTAGAACAGAGGCGTGCCTCTGATTTCATCCTCGCACTGGAAAGCCCAGATTGGCTTGATGACACCCGTTTGAGAGGTCAGCACCTGGGCTGAAGCAGTAGGCACACGTCCCAGCAACCCTGTCTTCCGCCCGGCGGCAACCAACGCATCCCGCATCGCATCAATGGTGGAAAATCTGTCTTTTGAGTTGTATTGCAGCGCGGTGTTGACGACTGCTTCCAGTTCCGACGACACCGCAGGGTTGATTTTCCGGATTGGACGCTCGCTGAACGAGAACGGCGGCTCGATGCGCGGGTCTCGTCTTGTCATGGCATGGTGAATCGTTGCGCCAAGAGCGTAGATATCCGCCAGGGTGCTGGCTTCACCGCGATATTGTTCCGGCGGGGAATATCCTTCAGTGCCGATCATCGTCCCTTTCTGGCCGGTTTGGAACGGTTTCGCGATACCAAAGTCCACCAGGATAATGTGATTCGTCTGGTTTACCATCACGTTGGACGGTTTCATGTCCCTAAAGATGATCGGGTCAGGCTTGTGTGCGTGCAGAAAGCTGAGCACATCACAGAGTTGAATTGCCCAGGCCAACACCTGCTCTTCGGAAAGGAATCCCTCGGTATCGTTGATGATTTGCTCAAGGTCCTTGCCGTGAATGAATTCCAGCACCAGGTAGGAGCGACTATCCTCGCTAAAGTAATCGTAAATACGCGGGATGGAAGGATGAGAGAGCGTGGCAAGGATGTTGGCTTCGCGCTCAAAGTTCTGCACAATGGTGGCACGGATCAACGGATCGGGAGCCTGGTTGATCATTTCCTTGACCGCCACCAATTTCACCACATTGGGGAAGTGCAGATCCCTGGCACGATAAACTGACCCCATGCCGCCAATGCCAACCACTTCCTGAACCACATAACGGTCGACCAGTGTCGTACCGCCGGACAACTGCCCCTTGGTGCCTGGTCGTTCATTTGGTTCAAAGGAATGAGTAATTCGATGAGTTTCCAGAATGTCCTCTTTCAACTACCAATAAAGATTGCTTCGATATAATTCATCAAATTATAGCCAGCAAAGACAGTATTGGCAACCGCTCTGTAGCATCCATTGGGGTGATTATAACGTACCGTGCTTGCATTGTTGTATGTTTTAGGGCAAAATACATCAACCAATAGGAAAAGGGAGCAAATGAAAATCCTCGCGGTCAGCGACCAGGTCGAAGAAAGGCTTTATTCACCTGCTGTGAAGAATAATTTCAGTGACGTGGACCTGCTGGTAGGCTGCGGGGATCTGCCCTACGAATATCTAGACTACTTATTAAACGTACTTAATGTGCCGCTGGTTTACGTCCCCGGTAATCACGATCCGGTTCACTCTGAGAAGGACCCCCGTACACGGGTGGAAGGCGGGGTCAACGTTGACTTGAAATCCACTCGAATCAAAGGAGTGATTCTGGCAGGACTGGGCGGTAGCATCCGTTACCGTGAGGATGGGGTTAATCAATACAACCAGCTGGAGGCTTACCTGCGCAGCCTGAGGCTGATCTTTCCTTTGATATGGAATAGGGCCCGCTACGGCCGTTCAGCGGATATCCTGGTCACTCATTCCCCTCCAGAAGGAATTCATGACGACAACGACCCGGCGCACAAAGGTTTGCGAGCCATCAACATGCTCGTTAGTTTATTCAAGCCCCGCTACCTGCTGCACGGGCACACCCATTTTTACCGCCGTAACATCGTCACTCCCCTGACACAGACAGGCGAAACCACCGTGATTAACATCTTTCCTTACCAAGTGATTGAACTATGAGTGACGATTTCTCCGAACAAGCACAGGCAGACTTCAGCCGCGCCCGTTGGAAGGTTTTCGTGCGCGACGTGCTGGCATCATTAAAGGGCGAGAAAAACACTCTGCTATCCTACGATGAGGTCAAGGAAAAACTGCATATTGGCGGCCCTATTTATCGCGGCGTGCGAACTATTCGCGTTTCCCAGATCGTGGGCAGTCTAAATCGTTACCATGAATTCGATGCTGCATTCCTTCCAAAAAATAACGAAAACGCCAACCGCTGGCAGAGTGTGGACCGGGCCTTCTACCAGGAAGTCAGCCTGCCTCCCGTGGTGCTCTACAAGGTGGGAGAAGTCTATTTCGTCGTAGATGGGCATCACCGCGTATCTGTGGCACGCGAACAAGGCGCAGAATTCATCGATGCAGAAGTGCGCGAATGCTCAACCAAGGTCAAAATTAAATCGGGTCTGAAATCAGAAGATCTTGAAATCCTCCAGGATAAAGTCAAATTCATCGAAGCCACCAGCTTCGACCAACTCCTGCCAGATGTGGACATCTTCCTCACCCTACCGGATGGATTCAGCCGTATGATCGAGCATATCGCTGTCCATCGCTATTTCATGGGATTGGACGAAAAACGCGATATCACCGAGCACGAAGCCGTCCTGCATTGGTATGATAAAGTCTACCTGCCGATCATAAAAGTCATTCGTGAAAGTGGCCTTCTGGAAAATTTCCCGGGGAAATCAGAAGGGGATCTTTACCTTTGGGTACTCGACCACCAGGCATACCTCAACGAGGAAGAAGGATACGACCTTCAACCGCCGGTCAGCGCTGCCTGGGATTTTGTCCGTGAAAAGGAAGACTAAATTGCGGATGGCCGTGCGTCACAAAGAGACAGGGATGGAAATTTCCATCCCTGTCTCTTTGCAAGAAACCATCTCGCTTCGGAGAATCTATCTCCTTACAGCCATGATATCGTCTTTTGAACTGGCAGCCATACCGATCGGATGGTAGGTCGGCTCGCCCCTGGGCATCGGACCAGGGCGATGGATCGCATCAGGCTTAGGTGAGGAATGACCAGACTGCATGAGCGATCGGGCGGAAGCAAGCGCTGGAACTGGGCGTGGAACCGGAGATGACGCTGATGGCCGGGGGATATCAGCAGAAACCGGCCGCGGCTTGGTACGAAGGCCTCCAAATGCAGGTCGATCATCAGCCATCGAGAATACCCGCTCGCCGGCGATAGAGAAAGTCCCGATGATCAGCACGCGGATGACCCACACCATGACCGCCACGAAGATGGGTACGACCTTCAGCATTAAATCCTGCCCGACCACAGCCGCACCCAGCGTCTGGTGGTTACGAATGGCAACCGAGACACCCCACCAGGTCAGAGTAGCGTTCATCACGGCAGCCAGCAGCCAGGCTCCAAACAGGTACCATACCTCAACCGGTTCATTACGCCCTTGCTCAGGCGTGAACAGGCGCGCAATGCCGGCAAAATCGATCCCACAGAAGGCAACCGCCAGCACGACTGCCCAGCCAATGCCCATAAAATTCAACTCGCTGCCTAGTACATCCTGAAGTGCAAATTCCGTGGTCGAGAAATTGAACACCTCAAAGGCAATCAACGCGCCAAACAGGATGAAACCGAACAGGACGCCGCGTTTCATGGTGATTTTTTGAAGCAATTCCATTATGTTTATTTTTGACCAATTGGTCCGCATGATTAACTCCTTTTGAACGATAAACCGTAACAGCAATTCTGACTTATTATAGAACTGTTGTTCTATTTTTACAAGAGGCAATTTTAGAACAAAAAACACCCAAAAGGTCTATGCAGCCTTTGGGACGTTTTCTAATAGTAGAAATTTTTTACAGAAGCAGCCGGATGGTGGCCACCATCACCAGCTCGAGTGCCACACTCCCCCAGAACTTGTTCCTGAAATCCTGCGAGTTGGGACCGGTCTTGTGGTGAAAAATCCTCATGGCGACGTAGGCCATCATCCAACCGCCGGCAAATGCAAGCGACACGAGCGCCAATTCAGGGACACGTGTGCGTCCTGTTCCGGCAATCCTTTTGTCGTACCAGTAGGTGACAAACGCAACCAGGTTGATCGCGACCAGCCAGGCGAGCAATCCACTCGAGATTTGGCTCCAAAACCAGAGCGCGAGAAGCACTGCAGCTGCGAAGGGGATAAACCAGTATCGTTTTATATTCAATTTTCACCTGTTCGTTTAATGACTGAGGTACTTCATATTACGATGGCGGTGGCACCAGTATAAAGCAAGTTCAATTCACAGGCAACGCCCACGAAATGAATAAGGTAAAATCGAACGTATGAACTCTCCAAAGCCCGAACTCGTCCTCGATAAGCAAGCCCAACTCGGTGAAGGGCCCAGCTGGGATGCTAATACCCATACCTTGTACTGGACCAACATCTCCGCAGGAGAAATCCACACTTTCTTGCCTAAAACAGGTGGCGACTACGTTACAAGCGTTGGAGAGTCGGTCGGTTGTATCGCGCCAGCAAAGACCGGCGGACTGATCATTGCCTCGCAAAGCGGCATCGCTCGCTTCGACCCGGTAAGCGGCCTGCGCACGCCGATAGCATCCCCTGAGGCGGGCATGCCCGGCAACCGTTTCAACGACGGGAAATGCGACCCCGCCGGGCGGTTCCTCGCGGGCACCATGGATAACGCCGAATTGGAAGCCAGCGGTTCGCTCTATTCTTTGTCTCCCAACGGAATTCTCAAGACCCTGTTGACCGGCGTCCGCATTTCGAACGGGCTGGCCTGGAGCCCCGATCACGCCACACTTTATTACATCGACACACCCACACGCACGGTGATGGCCTACGCGTACGACCTCTCTACAGGGGAAATCTCCCAACCGCGGGGAGTTGTCCCTGTGCCGGAGGAATTGGGCTGGCCGGATGGCATGACCAGCGACACGGAGGGCAATCTATGGATCGCGATGTGGGGCGGCGCGGCGCTCACGAAATGGGATCCGCGCAAGGGTCGCCTGTTGCAGACGATTCCCATCCCAGCGTTGAATGTGACTTCATGCGCTTTTGGCGGTGAAGGGTTGACGGACCTGTACATCACCTCCGCGCGAAAAGGATTGAGCGAGCAACAACTGGCGCAATATCCTCTGACAGGCGGAGTGTTTCGCTTGCAAACGGACGTGAAGGGGATGCCGACGTTTGAATTCGGAGATTAACCAAAACAAAGACCCCCGGCGGGGGTCTTTGATCAACTTTCTTCAGACGCATCGCCGCTATTAGGCAGAGGTGCTGAGGTGGGTGCCGCAGGGGGTTGCCCTGACATTTGCTGGCGCATCATTTCCTCCTGCACCACGCGGATGCCGTTTCTCACCTGGTTCAACGTTCGCTCAAGATTCAACTCGAGGTTCGAGAGGGTATCTACAACGTAGTTGTCAGTATCGGCGCGCGCTTTTTCCGCGTCCACCTGTGCCTTGGCGAGAATCTGATCAGCGCGGTGCTGCGCCATCACGGCAATGTTATCCCTGTCCGCCAATTCGACAGCCTTGTCCTGGGCGATCTTAATGATCCGCCCTGATTCCTCCTGCGCTTGGGCGACGATCCGGTCGCGCTGAACCAGCAGCTGCTGGGCTTTCTTGACTTCATCCGGAATTGCTACGCGCATCTGGTCAATGATGGCGAGCATCTGATCCTCATCCACCACTACATTGTGGGTGAAGGGAATCGCGCGGGAATCGTTAAAGAGTTCTTCAAGACGGTCAACCAGGTGCAGAATATCCATGTCTCCTCCGAAAAACTGGGCGAACCTTTATACTCCGCCCTATATCCCCAATTATAAATCAATCTCGCAAGGCGTTCGGGGGTAATTGGCTGTCGTGCATCCCCGCCACTTTGAGCTTGAGCGCCGCGTTGACGTGAGGTGGCACCATGCTGGAAACATCCCCGCCCAGCGAGGCGATCTCGCGCACAGTGGACGAGGAGATGAATGTGTGCTCTTCATTTGTAATGAAGGATACTGTTTCAATGCCCTCATCCAGGCGGTGGTTGGCCAGTGCCATGCGAAATTCAAATTCGAAATCGGAAAACACCCTCAGCCCACGCACAATGACCTGGGCGTTAATCTCCTTAGCCATGTTCACGGTCAAGCCACTATAACCGACGACATGCATCTTGCTGTCCGTTTTGAAAGCCTCTTTTACCAGGGAAATTCGTTCCTCCGGTGAATAGA
>Ga0315290_10000023_pt1 | contig 83623 bp, 70 predicted proteins | sample YL17G12_0_MG_FD_203627 | JGI IMG/M metagenome (GOLD analysis project Ga0315290, IMG submission 203627) | Sediment microbial communities from Yellowstone Lake, YNP, Wyoming, USA - YL17G12_0 | ecosystem: Environmental > Aquatic > Freshwater > Lake > Sediment | place: USA: Wyoming | collected... | reverse complement strand
TATTGGCCCTGCTCCGGCAATCTGATCGAAAAGTCCTTTAGGTTACCCACAACCGGCGATGTAACGCTGACGGGATTTAATATAAACTCACCCCAAAAAAACGGGGTGAGTTTATGTTTTTCCCACACATACAGAACTGAAAACCTCCCTTTTCCATGTTATGAAAAGGCGTATGATGAATTGAATCGTAATTTCCGATTTCCGCAAGGCAGGAGGTTTCCATGAAATCGAGAGTGTTCTCCATCAGTATATGGATCGTGGCCATGCTCATGATCATGTCCTGCGCCATGGTCAATCGCGCGTTCAACAACGAACAGACTGCTCCGCCCTCCGCAGCTACTATCACGGAAGCGCCGGAGGAAATCCAGGTGACCGAATCCGTGCCCACTGTCGAAGGTCCGCGGCGATTGACGCAGGAACCTTCGCCTACGCCGCTGGTCGTTTCCGCAGACGATCCGCGCGCCATACTCGACCTGGCTCACCCGGATCATATCGATTCCTTTGACAACCCCGACGCCTGGTTTGATTATAGCAACCCTGATCGCGCTGCTTTTAAGGTTGCCGACGGCCACTTGACCGGCATTGACTTCGTCCCGGAGGAAAAGAACACCTGGTGGAGCTATAGCGATGTTTCCTCAGGCAACCTGTACGCCGAGGTCAGCGCTACCAACGGCGATTGTATCGGACGCGATTCCATGGGCATGGCAGTCCGCGTTGATTCTGCAACGGCTGCCGGCGGTTACTCGCTGGAAGTTTCCTGCGACGGTGCATATCGTTTCCGGCGGCATTCCATCAATGGCAACCCGGTGGAATTAATTGATTGGACAGCATCCAGTGCCATCAACACCGGTCCCGGTGCCATCAACCGCATCGGCATTTGGGGATATCAAGGGCGTTTCCGACTGTTCATTAATAACCAGGAAATCGACAAATCCTGGGACACCGACTATTTGTTTACCTTTGGCACTTTTGCCCTATTCACCCGCGCCTCCCAGACCTATGACCTGACCGGGACCTTCGACGACTTCGCCTACTGGAACATCAAATACATTCCGTAAGATATCCTCGAATTTCGGATGATACAACAGAATAAAATCACGGAGGCTTGTGCACAAGCCTCCGTGATTTTTACTTTTCCTGAATTTATCCGGATCATTTCAGGCTATGCCTCTGCTGTACCACATCTGCAAATTTCTTCGAATAAGCATCCGCGTCGAACATCCAGTAGCGCGCCGTGACCAGGTTGCGGTCCACCACGACATGCGGGAAAGGGATCAGGCCGGATGAATACTGGCGGCGATCGTGCAGAGATTCGCGGACTTCGTCCTCCACATAGGCATCGTACGTGCGGAAGCGGTGGCCAAGCAGCCAGAATGTGGAAGCGTAGCCGATCTTTTCGAGCAGCTTCGTCAGGGATGTGGTTTTGTAGTTGAAGAGTACACTCCTGCCGGTCCCCGCATCCATGGAACGGGCAAGCACCAGCAGCCCGTGGCAGATGGCGCCGACGCATTTTTCCTGCTTGAAGAATTGAACCGTTTTCTCTTGCAGGATCTTGCTTTCCAGAAATTGCTTCATACCAGGTGCGTGTCCGCCTGCAAGCAGCAAAGCGTCATAATCCTTTACGTCAATATCTGAATATTTAATCGGTTTTTGATATTCTGCGGAGGACGTCATCGCCTTATAATTAGATAATCCTTTAGGTCCTGCGCCTAAAGGCCCGCGGAGGAATCCCATCAGCAGGCGGGGATCAGCCTCGGCGACCTGTCCAAATTCTGTCGCGAAGGTTGTTCTCCAGCCTCGTTTGGCGCACTCCATCCAGGGGGTGGCTGTTTCAGTCGGGTCAAAATCATGGTCGGGCAAGGGAATCAGGATGCTGGGAACGGGATTGACGGTCATGATCACCTCCTTTTGGCATCCATAATAAACCTCATCTCCATTTTCCTGTCAAGTCGCGTGACTTCCTTTGAAGAAAGGTGTTTTTCCCTGTAGTGTAGTAGACACCGCGCACCAATCAAATCAGCCAGAGGAGATAGAAAATGAAAAGAACCCTGAAGCATATCAGCTACTCGATGGGGAATTTTGCCAACACCATTGCCTACCAGGTGTTCGGCAACCGCTTTCAATTCTATTATGTGGACGTCCTGGGACTTAATGCCGCCACTGCCGGCGTCCTGTGGACCATCTACGGCCTGTGGAATGCCGTCAATGACCCGCTGATGGGCCAGGTCTCGGACCGGACGCGCTCGCGGTTCGGGCGCCGGGTGCCCTATGTGATGTTCGGCGCCATCCCATTGGGTCTGTCGTTCTTCTTCCTGTGGACGCCGGTTAAACAGCCCCCCTGGATGCTGGCATCGTATTTCCTGATGATCCTGTTCATCTTCGATACGCTTTACAGCCTCACCATCATCGCCTATAACTCGCTCTTTCCTGAAGTTGCCCCCACTGTGCGTGACCGCGTGGACCTGTCCGCGACACGCGAAATCCTGGGGACCATCGCCCTGCTGGCCTCCTACATCCTGGCGCCCATCCTTGCCGAAAGCGTAGGCTACGTCATGATGGGCGCCATCATGGGCTTGCTGGTGACTGCGGGGTACCTGATCTCGATGATCGGCGTCAAGGAAAAACCGATCGACGACAAGGAAGTGCAACTGGGACTGGGCGCATCGCTCAAGATCGTCCTGTCTTCGATTCCCTTCCGCTGGTTCCTGGGTGCAAACATCTCAAAGGAATATATCTGGCTGGCGCTTGGCGCCATGCTGCCCTTCTGGCGAAAATATGCGCTGGGTATTCAGTCTCCGGTGAATGTATTTGGAGTCAAGCTTGGCCCGGGCGACGCGGAGGCGGTCCTGCTTGGGTTGGCGATCCTGCTTGCCATTCCCTGCCTGTTCATCTGGCGGCCGATCATTATGAAGATCGGATACCGCCGCACGTGGATCATCGCCGCGCTGACCTTCGTCCCCGGGTTGTTCATCATGCTGATCGCTGATAATTTTTACACAGGTCTCGCCGGTACACTGCTGGTCGCACCCGGTCTGGCCGGGTCGATGATCATGCCCTTCCCGGTCATTGCCGAAGTCATTGATGATGACGCTAATAAGGAGCATGGCTACCGGCGTGAAGGCATCTTCTTTGGCATGAACGGCGGTATCACCAAACTGGCCTTCTCCTTCCAGGGCATCTTGTTCGCCACGGTAATGACGACTGCGGGCTATACTGCTGGAGTAGCAGTGCAGTCTGCCAGCGCCGTTAACGGCATCCGCTTCATGATCGGCGGCACAACCATCATCGCCACGCTCATTACCGCCTTCTGCATGTATCGCTACCCGCTGGGGCGCGAGACTCACGCATAATTCCATTTTTCGCACAGCAAAAGGAGAAACTCATGGACGAGGTCAAAAAAATCGTATGGCTCAAAAGAGTGCTCATCTTTAAGATCCTGGTAGTCGTGTTGTTGTGGGGACTGCCCACTCTGCTTGGTCCTGAATCCTTTCTGAAGCTGCTCGGTGAACAGATCCCCACCCCGCCGTTCTACATGCGCATCTTCGGCGCAACCCAAATCGGATTGGCTTTCCTGTATTGGTTCGCTTATAAGAATCCGGTAAAGAACCGCGACATCATCCGTTATGCGGTGATCGACAACTCCCTGGCTTTCCTGACCATGATGGGTTATGCCTTGACGATCGGCATCACCAATCCCACGGTTTGGCTTTCCGCCGGGCTGGTACTGTTCTTTGCCATCGCCTTCTACGTCCTGACCCCCAAAGCCGAGTAGAAACTGAAAAGAGCCATGGAGTTGAAAAACCTGTGGCTCTTTTCTTGAGAAAAGAATATGCTGGATTCCACCATTAATTTTGCCCGTACTCATCGGGAGATCCATCTCGCCGGTTTATGTAGTTGGCTGCGCATCCCGAGCGTGTCCACCCTGCCTGAACATGCTCCGGACGTCCGCCGCGCGGCAGAGTACGCGGCCGATTTTCTCTCCAAAATGGGCATGGAGCAGGTGGGCGTGCGGAAGACTGCCGGCCACCCCATCGTCTATGGAGAGTGGCTGCACGCCGCAGGCGCCGCGACACTGCTGATTTACGGGCACTTCGACGTCCAACCGATCGACCCCGCTGAAGAGTGGACACGGCCGCCATTCGAGCCGGTCATCGAAGGCGAGACGCTTTACGCCCGCGGCGCATCCGATGACAAGGGACAGGCTTTTGCCGTCCTTGCTGCGCTGGAATCCTATTTTAAAACAAGCGGGAAACTGCCGATTAACGTCAAAGTGCTACTGGAGGGCGAAGAGGAAGTCACCAGCCCGAATCTGGTCCCCTACATCCGCGAGCACGCGCAGGAACTCGCCGCTGACGCCATCCTCATCGCCGATCAGGACATGCTCGACCCGCAGCATCCGGTAGTGATGTGGGGCGTGCGCGGACAGGTGTACACCGAGGTCGAGGTGCGCGGACCCACGCACGACCTGCACTCCGGCACGTTCGGCGGCTCGGTGGACAATCCCTTCAACGTGCTGGCGAGATTGCTGGCGGGACTTCAAGATGGACAGACGCGAAAGATCCTGATTCCCCGATTTTACGACCGCGTTGAGGAACTTACACCGGAGGATCGCGCGCTCATCGCGCAGGCGCCCATCAATGATGATGTGGGTCTTTATCTCACCGGTGCGCCGGCGCTGGGTGGCGAAGCAGGCTATCCGCTGGCAGAACGCGTCAGCGTGCGTCCGACACTCGAGGTGCACGGAATCGCCGGTGGCTTTACCGGTGAGGGCTCGAAGACAGTGATCCCCAATAAAGCGGTGGCAAAAGTCAGCATGCGCCTGGTCCCAAATCAGAGCCCGGAGGAAATCGCTGCCTTGTTCGAGGAATACTTGCGCAGCCTTTGCCCGCCCACCGTCGCGCTTGACGTACGCCTCCTCGGCAAGGCGCATCCTGTGAAAATCGATTACACATCCTCAGCCGTACGGGCAGCGGCGGAGGCTTACGAAAAAGGATTCGGCTGCCGGCCGGTTTACCTGCGCGGCGGAGGGTCGCTGCCAATCGTGCACGATATGATCGGGAACCTGAGCAAGCCTGGGAGTAGAATCCCGGTGGTGATGATCGGCTTCGGCCTGCCCGACGACCGCACGCACGCGCCGAACGAGAAGTTTTTCATCCCGAATTTTTATCACGGGATCGAGACAGTCATCCATTATCTGGACTTATTTGCAAGCCTGTAAAAGGAGCCCCCATGCAAATCCCCGAAAAAGGCAAAACGAAAGAGGAAATCCTCGCTACACTGCAAGCTTTTAAATCTCACGACATGGATTGGAAGTCCGGGCGCGTCTGGTGTTACGTGTACAACCCGGGCGAGGACCCCGCGGAAGTCACGCGCGAAGCCTACATGGCCTTCCTGACCGAGAACGGACTCGACCCGACTGTCTTCCCCTCGATGCTGAAACTCGAAACGGATGTCGTGCGCGCGGTGATCACGCTGCTGCGCGGCGACGCGAATGCCGTGGGACACCTCACCACCGGCGGCACGGAAAGCATCATCCTGGCGGTTAAGACCGCCCGCGACAAGGCCCGCGCCGAAAAACCGCACATCAAAGAACCCGAGATGGTGCTGCCCAAGACCGCGCACGCCGCCTTCCATAAAGCGGCACACTATCTCAGCGTAAAACCGGTGGTGGTGGATATCGACCCGCAGACCTTCAAGGTCCGTCCTGAGGACATGCGCGCCGCCATAACCGAAAACACCATCCTGCTGGTCGCGTCCGCGCCAAGCTACTCGCAGGGTGTCATCGACCCGATCAGGGAAATTGGAGTCATTGCACAGGAGAAGAAATTACCCTTCCATGTAGATGCCTGCGTGGGCGGACTGCATCTCTCGTTCATGCGCAAGCTGGGCTACGCCCTCCCCGATTTTGATTTCATCGTCCCGGGACTAACCTCCATTTCAACTGACCTGCACAAGTACGGGTATGCAGCCAAAGGCTGCTCGGTGGTGATGTATCGCAGCAAGGAATACCGCAAGTACCAGATCTTCGCCTGCACCGACACCACCGCCTACACCCTGATCAACCCGACCGTGCTCAGCACCAAGAGCGGCGGACCGATGGCCGGGGCGTGGGCCATCCTGAACTTCCTGGGCGAGGAGGGCTACAAGCGCATCATCCAGACCGTGCAGGAGGCCACGAAAAAACTCATCGACGGTATCAACGCCATCCCCGGATTGCGCGTGCTGGGGCAGCCTGCCATGTGCATGTTCTCCTTCGCATCCGATACCATCAATGTCTATCAGCTCGCTGATGAAATGAACAAGCGCGGCTGGTACATTCAAGGTCAGTTCTCCACACCTTTCACGCCGCGCAGCTTGCACATCTCGGTCAACTACGGCACTGCTCACAACGTGGATGCGCTGCTCAAGGACCTGCGCGAGTGCGTGGAGATCGTCCGCAAATCCACGCCCATCGACGGCGACGCCATCCGCGCAATGGTAGCTGCGGCTCTGCAAAGCCCCGACCCCGAGGCAGCGTTCAACCAGCTGGCCCAGTCCGCCGGACTGACGGGCACGGACCTGCCGACCGAAATGGCCTTCATCAACGAAGTGATGGATGCCCTTCCCGACCCGCTGTGTAACGTATTCCTCGTCAATTACTTCAACGACTTGTATGTATAGAGGGTTATGAATCCAAACGAGACATACACCACATACAAGGATATTTTCCGAGGTCAACGTCTGCCGCTGGCGTTCATCGACCTGGATAAATTTGACGCCAACGTGGCCTATGTAGCGCAGCTTGCCAGGGCCGCCGGCAAAACCATCCGGCTCGGCTCAAAGTCCATCCGCTGCGCCGGGTTGATGCGCCGCATCTTCGCCGCCGACCCGGAGGTCTATCGCGGCCTTCTCACCTTCACCGTCGAGGAGACCGCCTGGCTTGCTACTCAGGGCTTTGACGACATGATCGTCGCTTATCCGTCCGTTCAGCCGTCCGATATTGCGTTGATGGTCGAGATGACCCGCGCTGGCAAACAGGTCTGGCTGATGATGGACAACATCGAGCACCTGCGGATTTTGTCGGCAGCCGGAGTAAAAGCTGGTCTGACGCTGCATGCCTGCCTGGAAGTGGATATGGCTTACCGCCTCCTCAATCTGTCTTCCGTTCATCTGGGGCTGCGGCGCAGCCCCGTGCGGACTCCCGAACAAGCCCGTGACCTGATCCGCGTCGCCAAAGGATTCAGCGGCGTGGTCATCGACGCGATCATGGGCTACGAAGGCCACATCGCCGGGACGAATGACGACATACCCGGCGCTGGATTCAAGAACTTTTACACGGGCATCATTAAGCGGGATTCTGTGCGTGAACTAACTCGCCGCCGCGACGCCATCGTCAACATGCTGCGCGCCGAAGGGGTGGAATTCAAGGTCATCAACGGCGGCGGCAGCGGTAGCATCGTCTCGACGAGCTGGGATCCGCTTGTCACGGAGATCACTGTCGGGTCGGGATTCTACGCCTCGGGGTTGTTCCACCATTTCAAGGAAGTCCAGTTCCAGCCGTCAGCATTTTTCGCCATCCAGGTCGTGCGCATCCCCGCTGAGGGAATGGTCACCTGCCAGGGCGGCGGCTATATCGCCTCGGGGGCGGTCGGCCCGGAGAAACTTCCCCTGCCGATGTATCCCACCGGCTTGAAATACCTTTCACTCGAAGGCGCAGGCGAAGTCCAGACGCCGTTCATCCTGCCCAAGGACTGCCCTAAGCTCGAGCTCGGCGACCCGGTCTTCTTGCAGCACGCCAAGGCTGGGGAGCTGTGCGAGCGCTTCAACGACCTGTGGCTGGTGAAGGGTGGCCAACTGGCCGGGCAGGTCAAGTCCTATCGCGGCGAGGGGATGGCGTTTTTATAGGTTGACCCTTGCAGGCCAACCCAACATATACGGTAAGGAACCCGCTTCGACAGCGGGTTTTTTATTTAGGGGACAAATTAGCAATATCTAAAAAAATCATCAAACTTGAGGATGACAGGTCATCAACCCATATAATATAGTAGAAAAGACTAATGTCGTGTCCAAATAGCAAGTGTCGTGCCAATGTCGTGCACACGACGTGGAGTTTCTGAGCCAAATTCCTATAATGTGGTTTACATTCGAAAGGAGTAAACCATGAACCAACCTGATCTCGGACAAAAAGTAACAGAACTGCGCCAACAAAAAGGGCTGACGCAGGAACAGCTGGCCGAACGCTGTGAGGTCAGCCCGCGGACCATTCAACGCATCGAAAGCGGCGAAGTGGACCCGCGCGCGTACACCATTCACTGCCTGGGCGAAGTCCTCGAATTTGATTTCGGCGAGGAGAACACCAGCAATGAAAATCTCTGGCTGGCCATTCTCAACCTTAGCAGCATCTTAGTCGTCCTCATCATCCCCCTTTTGTTGTGGTCATGGAAAAAGAACCAGTCGTACAAGATCGACAAACAGGGACGCCTGGTACTCAACTTTCAGATCACCATGACGTTGCTGCTCTTCGCCGCCGCTCTCCTGCTGGTCGCAGGTCCGGTCCTGATCCTGGCACTCGACATATCTGGGTTGACATCCCTGGAAGGCGGACCGTTTTTCATTCCGCTTATGGTGTGCACACCATTGCCGCTCGTGCTGATCGGATTATTCTGTTTCTACCAGGGCATCGTCAACACGATACGCTCGCTATCCGATAAGCCCGTACACTACTCATTGAGCATCCCGTTCGTGAAGTGAGTAACCGGGGCACCCGGAATCCAACCCCCGGGTGCCCCAAATGTGGATTCCTTTCTTAGGAGCTTTATGAAACACCTGGGACGAATCATTCTGATCATAATTGCAGTAATTGTCTTTCTTGTGATTCTAATCTGGCCCATGGCTTCACTTTGGGAAAAGTTGGGGGCGGAGCCCGTTTGCATCCAAGGCACATGGCCAGACCTGAAACTAACCGATTGCCCGGGCCGCGAGGCAGCAGTTACCCAGGTGCCGCTCCCAGAACCGGGCGCAGACGGTCCCATCCCCCTCATCGTGGATGACGACGGCAGCCCCGACGGGTCAATCGCATTGCTGTATTTCCTGCGTAACCCGCTATTCGATGTGCGCGCTGTGACTATCTCCTATGGTGAGGCTCATCCAGAAAATTTCGCCCCGCACGTAGCCCAGATACTGGCTGCCTTCGGGAGGGGGGATATCCCCGTGGGATATGGTCGCGATACACCGCTTGAGGGGAAAAATGCCTTCCCCGAATCCTGGCGGCAGGCAAGTAACGAGTTCTGGGGCTTGGCCCTTCCTCAAGCAGATAGTGCGGCGAAACCTGTTCCTGCAGCACAACTGATTGCGGATATAGTGAGGAATTCAGACCGACCGGTTACCATCTTTGTCAGCGGAAGTCATACCAACCTGGCTGAAGCACTGCGTCTCGATCCGGGCATCGTTGCCAACATCGGTGACGTTTTCATCATGGGCGGGAGTGTCAACAGTCCGGGGAATATCCACAGTGACTGGCCGGAGTATGATAACGAAACAGCAGAGTGGAATATCTGGGTTGATCCTCGGGCTGCCAGTGAAGTCTTTTCGTCCGGGCTGCCTCTGCACCTTATCCCTCTGGACGCCACACGCCAGGTGGTCTGGAAACAGGCTGACGTCCCCGGATGGAGGTCGGAAGCACCTGAAAGCAAATTGGCTGATGAGCTGTTGCAATGGATGCTGGATAATTGGTCTCGTGATGGCGTGTTCATCTGGGACCTGGTTGCTGCCGTCCAAGCCATAAATCCTTCACTCTGCCCCGAAGTTCCACTGTCGCTGGCAGTGGTCACCACACCTGTAGTTGAGGAGGGGCGGACGGCAGTGGTGAATCAGCTATCCAATATTGCCGTTTGCCTTGAGCCGGACATGGCGCAAATTAAATCCCTGGCAGCGTCCGTTTTCCATCAGCCTTGAGGTTTTAAGCGGAACATACCCTGCACCCTTCGCTCCATCCATGGAGATATCCATGATAAAACTTTTACACTTTCGGATCCTTCTGATCTGTGTCTCCCTTGTCCTGCTCCATGCATGCAGAGCAGGGTCCGCTCTCCCCACCCTCATTCCAACGACCTACTCGGCTCCTGCCACGTCCGCCTTTTCTAAGACGGAGGCCGCCACGCTCAACTCCATCCTGAAACTGGACGAGTACCCTCTTTACACGATGACCTACGTCGGAGCCTATTCACATGCGGCTACCCTCCGGCAGAACCATCCCGCCAGCGAAGCACGATCCACTCTGAACCCATACACCTGTTCCGCGGATTGGGGTTGTTCACTGTTCGCGTCGCTGGGCGATGAAGGGAGCCGGTTCTACGGCCGTAATTTCGACTGGCAGTACAGTCCCGCCGTCCTGTTGTTCACGGACCCGCCGGATGGCTATGCCTCCGTCTCGATGGTGGACATCACCTACCTGGGTTTCGACGGCGAGCGCGCCAGGCACCTGGCCGACCTGCCGCTTGAGGAACGACGTAACCTGCTGGGAGCACCCTCTCTTCCGTTCGACGGCATGAATGAAACGGGATTGGCTGTTGGCATGGCCGCCGTACCGTCCGGAGGAATGCAGACCGATCCACGGAAAGAGACGGTCGATCAGCTGGAGGTGATCCGCGAGGTCCTGGATCACGCCGCGACCGTGGACGAGGCCGTCGCCCTTTTTGGGCGTTACAATATCGATATGGGCACAGTCCCGATCCATTACCTGGTGGCTAGTGCCGCGGGAGAGTCCGCGCTGGTGGAGTTATACCAGGGCAAGCTGGTAGTCTTCCGAAACGAGACGACCTGGCAGCAGGCCACGAACTTCCTGGTCGCCTCGACCAACGGAGATCCCGCGGGCGAGTGCCCGCGCTACGACCTGATCAACGACCGCCTGGGAGAGGCAAACGGGCAGATCACAGCCCAGGAAGGTCTGAGACTGCTGAGCGATGTGTCCCAGGGCAACACGCAGTGGTCCGTGATTTATAACCTGACTGGTGGATCAGTGGATATCGTCATGGGGCGGGATTACTCCGCGGTCCACACACTGCACCTGGACCTGGAGGAAGAGTAAGCATGGATTCCCAAAATCCAAAGAAGTCCGTAACCGACACAGTACTCGCCTCCAGGGTGGGCCGCGCGATCGGTCGCATGGCACGCGAGGACCAGTTTTCCGGCGCGGTGCTCATCTGCCGCAGCGGAAAAGACCTGTTCCGCCGCGCCTACGGACCAGCGGACCGCACGTGGAACATCCGCAACACACCGCAGACGCGCTTCCGCATCGCCTCGGTGGGAAAGATGTTCACCGCGGCTGCCGTCCTGCAGCTGATCGAGGCGGGCAAACTCGCGCTCGGAACGCACGTGGTCCATTATCTTGGGCTGAAGGGGACAAATCTCCCGGCCGGGGTCACGATCCGGCACCTGCTGACGATGACCTCAGGCATCGCCGATTGGATCAACGAGGACGGGCAGGATGCCAATGCCGAGTGGGCAGCCTTCTGCCGCCGGAACCCGATCTACCTGCTCCGGCAGGACTCCGAGTACCTGCCGTTCTTCTCGCAGCTGGAGCCGTACGGTCCGCCAGGGGAGAGTTTCCGCTACAACAACGCAGGTTTCATCCTGCTGGGGTTAGTGATCGAAAAAGCAGCGGGCCTCTCCTACTTCGACTACGTCCGCCGGAACATCTTTGCGCGCGCGGGCATGGCCCGGACGGATTTCCTCGACCTGGACGACTGTCCTCCCGACGTGGCGGAGGGCTACTTCCCGATCAGGGACGGGACCGGCCGGGTGACCGGCTGGCGCAGGAACATCTATTTCGCCACGGCCGGCCCGGCGGCGGACGGAGGCGCGACCTCCACCTTGGATGACCTGGTGCGCTTCTCACGCGCGCTGCGCAGTGGAAGGCTGGTCAGTAAGGAACTGGTCGAGACCATGCTCTCGCCGCAGGTCTCCGCAGAGCGCGAAGGTCACAATTGGATGTATGGACAGGGTTGTTTCCTGCTGGTCGACGACGACCGGAACGTCGTGCGCTGGGGGCATACGGGCGAGGAGGAGGGTATCAGCTGCCGCCTGTACTACTATCCCGAACAGAAGCTGGACGTGATCTTGCTCGGCAACCAGTCATCCTGCGCGGGCCGGGCAGCAGCGGCCGTGCACTCCCTGATCGTGGGAGACGGCTGATCGGACACCCGCGTCAAGTAATTCAACAGAGGAAGGAAGAGATCATGATTGATGCCCAATCAACACGAGAGATCAAAAAAGGCGCCTATCTGAGAGTCGGCCTGGCCTTACCGATCTTTGCGCTGGTCATCATCCTGCCGGCGTGGAAGTGGGACTACTGGCAGGCCTGGCTTTATCTGCTTATTCTGTATATCCCGATGTTCTTCGTTCTTTATTACCTACTCAAGAACGATCCGGCTCTCCTGCAGCGCCGCATGCGCATGCGCGAAAAAGAATCCGTGCAGCGCAGGATCATCGTGCTATCCCTGGTCTATTTCCTGGTGGCATTCACCCTGCCGGGATTCGATGTACGCTTCGGCTGGTCGAATGTGCCTGCCTGGGTATCGCTCGTCGCCGATGTGCTGGTGCTCACCGGGTACATGACCTTCGTGTGGGTGCTGATGGTCAACAGCTATCTCTCCCGCACTGTGGAAGTGGAAGCCGGTCAAAAAGTCGTTTCCAGCGGACCTTATGCCATCGTGCGCCATCCCATGTATGCCGGCATCAGCCTGATGTACATCGCGACCCCGGTCGCGCTGGGTTCCTTCTGGGCATTGATCCCCGCCGTATTCATCGTTCCCCTCCTGGTGGTGCGCCTCCGCAATGAAGAGCAGGTCCTGCTGCGTGACCTTCCCGGTTACGCTGAATATACTCAGAAGGTAAAGTATCGGCTTCTGCCAGGGGTCTGGTAAGTTGATCAGCTATGCCGAAAGGTTACCAAAGGATTAACGAACGCCGCTCCCGACATTCACTTCATGAGAATTACCGAAGCAATTTTGAAACTATTATACAATCAGGTTGAACTGGTTCCGGACATGACGTTCTTATGATTTGATAATGGGGAGACCTATATGACCTTAAAATTCAGGGATTATCAACACCCCGACGATTACAACAAAATTAGCAAATTCCTCATCACTCATCACCAGCTGGGGAACGCAGACGGCAACTGGCTCGAACCGGTCTGGGAATACATGCACGGACACCCTTATCTGGACAGAACATCTCTGCAGAAAATCGGGGTTTGGGAAGATAACGGGGAAATCGTCGCTGTCGCCCATTACGAGTCAATACTTGGCGAGGCTTTCTTTGAGTTCGACGCCAACCATCGTCATCATCGCGAAGAAATGCTCGACTACGCCGAGGCCCACCTGACCGGGATATCACACAAAGATAATCACAGATACCTTCAGGCTTACATCAACGGAAAAGATTCTGAATTCTTAGCTTTGGTACAGTCAAGAGGATATAGAAAAGACTCTAAAAATGCACGCCCGATGTATCACTTCGACATCCCCAGCCCGTTTCCCGTCATCACGCTCCCGGATGGATTCCGGTTGGCCAGTCTCGCCGAGGAATGCGACTGGGCAAAGGTCAACCGTGTGATATGGCGCGGATTCAATCACGAGGGAGAGCCCCCATCAACCGCGGAAGATTTTGAAAGCCGCCGGAAAATGTTCGATACCCCCACCGCGCGCCGCGACTTAAAAATTGCAGTAGCCGCCCCCAATAGCGATTTTGTGGCGTTCTGCGGAATGTTCTATGAACCCAACGGCAAGTTTGCTTACGTCGAACCGGTCGCCACCGACCCGGCTTATCGCCGCATGGGATTGGGCAAGGCTGCCGTGTTGGAGGGAATTCGCCGTTGCGGCGAGTTGGGCGCGACAGTCGCTTATGTGGGTTCAGACCAGGAATTTTACAAGGCGCTGGGATTCAGCAAGGTCTTCACCAGCGAGTGCTGGATCAAATACTTTACTCCTACTGAGGTAGTTTGATAGTGATGACCGCTTCCCAATGCAAAACAACATCTGGCTCATTTTTCAGGGTCGCGTCGATTTGCACTTCGTAGTTACCCTCTTCCACCGCTGCGCCGCCCGGTTCCCATTTATAAACATAATCTTCCAATACCCACGAGTCGCAGGGACCGTCGCCGCCGAAGAAACAGTAATCTTTATTGGTCTCTGCCCGGGAGTAAATTTCCTTGCCGTTTTTCCGGACCCTGAACTCAACCTTTTCGACACCATCAGGTTTACCAATTTCCAGACCATCCTTGATCACAATAAATTGAATCGGCAAGCCGCCTTCTTCTGTGAACTTCAAGGCGCAATCGAAGATATTTCCATTGTTTCCCGAAATGCCACCTGCACCGCAGGCGCCCTCCACACTGGAGCTTTGAGCAGAGGGAGGCTTGGGCAAAGGAGGAGGTTCAACAGCCACCTTTGGCAGCGCCGTGATATCAGAATTGCATGCCACAGAGATTTCCCTCGCATTGACCCATCCAATCAGCTGGCTTGAAGGGTCCAGGACCATGACCCAGCTTCCACCGGGAATCCCTTTCGAATTATAGCCAAGTGGTACTACAATGGTGTCTTTGAAAAGTTTAGAAATTGGAGGGGTATAAGCGACGCCGGGACCCTTTCTAAGGTTTAAATCCTGGAGTGTTTTGCATTCAAGCCCCGGAGTAAAAACCGGTGTAGGCTGCAAAGTTATTTCCGGAGATTCTGTGGTGGTGGGTTCAAGGGCAGGCTCCAGGCTGGGGTGTACAGGTTGAGGCGTGGCCGGTTGTTGTTCAGTGGCAGGAACTGGTGTCGGCGAAGGACTGCATGAAATGATGACACCCACCAGCATCAGTAGAATAACGAATCGATAAAGACCGGGGCGCAGGTTCATCATTGATCTCCACTCAAAATGTCAATCGCGTCTTTTGCAATCATGGAATATGGCAGACAGAAATTTTCAACAATATCTTTTTGGATGATAAGATCCGCGGTGTTGTTCCCCTGGTCAATACATTCAGTGTAATAGCCCAATGATTTGTTGTAACTCTCCAACGCTCTCTCATAATCCAAATTTAACGCGTGCACATATCCCTGCCATTCATAAGCTTCGCCAAGGTACTCATAGACCTGGGCAAGATAACGTCGATGAGATTCATTTATTTTGGTTGATTCTTCGAATTCAGGGCGGACTGCCTCGAGTGTCCGGATTGCCTGGTCCAGGGAATCTAAAGCCGAGGCGTAATCCTTACGAGTAGATAAAAATACTCCTCGCAAACGATAAGCGTTTCCAAGGCCGAGCCGCGCAACATTCTGAACAGGGTTGCCATATTCTCCAGGATCCGGTTTTAATTCCAGGACAGTCTGATAAGCATCAATTGATTCCTGCACCCATTGAGCAGCCAGCGAATCCGTCTGTTGTTTCATGGCGATGGCTGTATTCGTCAAAGATTCAGAACGTTTGGAATAAACGCTTCCCAGGCCGATATAGGCACGAACATAACCTTCATTCAAGCTGACTGATTTCTTAAAGGCCTCTTCAGCCATCTGCAAGTAATCTTTTTGACGAATGGTCTGTTGGGTGTAAAGAAACAAATACTCACGCCCAAGGAAGAATTGAAGCGCTTCCGATTGAGGAGTCAACTCAACAGCGTGCTGGAAGGATCTCAGCGCATCCTCCGACTGCCCAAGCTGTTCCTGCGCCAGACCCATACCGATCCAGGCCAAAGCACCGGATTGCCGTCCCAGTTCGCTTTGAACGCTGATTCCAGGATTATTAAGATTAACTACACGGATAGGATTCCCGGCTGAAAAATTCCCCTGTATGTCCTCAAACCTGTACTTGGCCTGTGGCGCAATCCAGAATTTCAATACAAGCTGCGCCGGACTTGCACGTGTATCCAAGTAACCATAAAGTAAAAGAGTTGCGTTGATATTCTGCGCGATAGCTTCGGCGGTATCCGGTGTTGCCATCGCGACCTGAGTGCGATTGAAAAGGTTGCCGCTGAAAGGCCATATTTGAATATTGGGGTCGTCCTTGAGCTGGTCGCGCAGATAATTCACCGCCCAGCCGCTTATTTGCTGGCCGGTTTTCGAGGCACGTATCTGTCCATCCGCGCCGAGTTCGCCAAATTGCGCCACGGCAACATTGAAGACACCATCCATTTTCTTGGGGGTAAAAAACCCGTTGGCGGCCATTAAGACTACCACCATACCGACGACCAACAGGAGGGCAGCGCTTCCCAGGCCGAGTTGCACCCATCGAGCGCGTGCCAGGCTGCGACCCCGGTCCTGCTCCTGCCTGTCGACCATCTGGCTCTCATCCAGGAAATCCTGTTCAGAGAGGCTGATCAATTCCTTGTTTTGCCTGGCCCAGGTCAGGGTCTGTTTCAAACGCGTCCCGCGATAAAGCGCGCCGGAGTCGCGATCCAGCTTATTCCATTCGTTGACATCCTCAGTAAGCTGCCGGTGGAGGATCAATCCTTCGCGATTCTCATTCAGCCAATCCCTAAGCGTGGACCATTCCCGGATCAGCGCTTCATGGGAAACCTCCACGACACGCGTGTCTCCCGGCTCAACAGTACCAATCGTCACCAACCGGGCATCGGTCAGAATATCCAGGACTGCTTCGATGGTGGCAGTATCCGTGGAGCGGGTGATCAACTCGGAAAAGGCCGCGCGGCGGCGCGTATCAAGCAACCCCTCCCCCATTTCAGCCAGCTTGATGAAAATCATCCGGGCAATTGGCTGCTGCTCGGGTGAGAGCCGCTGGCGGAAGACAGTTTCCGCCGTCTGCGCGATCGCGCCATGGACCCCACCCGAATCGATATAGCCGGACAGCGTCACGACGCGCCCTCTTCGCCGCTTCCAGGTCTCAAGCAGGGCATGGGAGAGAAGCGGCAGGGCGCCCGGTTCGTGTCCGAGGTCGTCAAGCATGACCTCCACCAACCCCTCCTGCACTTTCCAGTTTCCCAAAGCGGCAGGCTGCAGAATCGCCCGCGTCACTTCATCCCTGTTCATCGCACCGATGAACTCCTGGTTTTGCGAGACCAGCTCACGCAGGCGGTCATGGAGTGACACCTGTGCGTAGAAATCCGCGCGCATGGAGATCAGGATGGTGATAGGCTGTAAATCTGCCGGGTCAACTGCGTGGATGAGGTTGTCAATAAACGCTTGTCGTTCCTCGGCCTGGCGGCATTGAGTGAAGATTTCCTCGAACTGGTCGATCACCAGGAGGAGGTGCGTCCGGCTGTTTTGGGCAAGCAGCCGGCGGGCAGCGGTCATCAGGGTTTGGGGTGCATGGGTAAGCCCGGCACGCATATCCGTTGTTGCCTGGAGGGTGTCCGAGCCAAGAGTCAAGGAAGCGGCGAGCGCATCGAGAGGATGCGCGGTTGGAGTTAGAAGACGAATATCCCATTGGCCGCTGTTGGCGGGCGGCATGGACCCATCCGCCAATCGTTCACCGCGGCGCAGGGCGGGAATGACGCCTGCCCGGACCACAGAGGATTTACCGCTGCCCGAAGCACCGATGATGGTCAGAAAGCGCGTCGTTGCCAGTCGCCCTGTGATTTTCGCCACCAGGGATTCGCGGCCAAAGAAGCGGTCGGCATCCTTTTCATCGAAGTATTGCAGCCCCTGGAACGGCGATTCCCCGGGTTCCGGCGGCAGGTTTTCAAGGTCCTTCGCCACATCGCTGCTGACGAGGGTGGACTTGATATTGATAACCGCCCCGCGGAAATCCCCCGAGAGGTCGATGCGATCCCCGGCAGTCTTTTGTGAATCCTGATTTTCGGAATCCGGCGCTGGGACTTTGGGTGAATCAGGGGTTTCGGTCATACTTCATCAATTCATTTACTTTGCAGAGCAAACACCGCTAGGGTGCAGCGATCTTCATCACCGCTGCAACGATCTGTGTGGCGATGGGGATGACGGCCGGTAATACTTCCGCAAGGTTTTGAGCCGCCTTCTTCAGTCCTTCGCCTGTGATTTGCAGCGTGGTCTTGTTGGGCTTCTCCACTTTGGCTGAATCCACAAGGGATTGAGTGAAGTCGGCTACGGCCTGTGCATCCTCTTTGTGTTCTTCGGGCACTTTCTGCAGGGACTCGCTCAACTGCCCGATCAGTTTTTCCAATTCCTTGCGGGCCTCCGGGTCCTCCGCGGCCATGGTGCCGACGCTTTGCTGCACATTGGTCAACGTGGACTTGATGTTAATTACCGCTCCTCGAAAATCACCGCTCAAATTGATATTATCTGGCATTGTGGACTCCATTTCACATCTTGTTTGATAACATTACCGGTATGCTCTACCCGCCGGCCATGGCGCCAACCACCATGAACCGTTCCGTGCCGTTCGCCACCGATTCGGGCAGCGGGACATCGGGTTGTTCAAGTGACAAATCTTCCCCGCAGGCAAAGAACCGGATGAAAGCGCGTCGCTCCTTCGTGACGTGATCGCGGATTGTTCCGCGCAGCATCGGGTAACTCGCCTCAAGTGCGTCCAGGATGGAGCTCTGGGTCACCGGACCATCCACCTGAAGTTCCACCTCCCTGCCGGTGTTCGCCAGCCGTTGCAAATGGACCGGGAGCATTACGCAGATCATGGCAGGGTCTGAACCTCAACGGACAGCACCGCAGGCAAATCGTGCACAATCGGCGCCCAATTATCGCCTGAATCGGCGGATGCATAAACCTGCCCGCCGGTGGTGCCAAAGTAGATGCCGCATGAATCAAGCGTATCCACAGCCATCGCACTGCGCAGCACGTTGACATAGCAATCGCTCTGCGGCAAACCCTCGGTCAGCGCTTCCCACTCGTTTCCTCCCTTGCGGCTGCGATAGACGCGCAGCTTGCCATCCGGCACGAAATGCTCCGAGTCGCTCTTGATCGGGACGATGTAGATCGTCTCGGGTTCGTGGGCATGCACGGCGATCGGGAAACCAAAATCGGTCGGCAGGTTCCCGCTGACCTCGTACCACATGCCACCGGCGTCGTCGCTGCGCATCACATCCCAATGCTTTTGCATGAACAGCACACCCGGCCTGCTGGGGTGCATGGCAAGGTTATGGACACAGTGGCCCACATCGGCGGTTGGGTCGGGCAGCTCAAAGTTGGATTTCAATCCCTGGTTGATCGGCAGCCACGATCCCCCGCCGTCGTCGGTGCGGAACGCCCCGGCAGCGGAGATGGCGATGAAGATGCGCTCGGGGTTGACCGGGTCGAGCAGGATCGTGTGCAGGCACATTCCGCCTGCGCCGGGCTGCCACAGGTCTCCCTTGGCGCTGCGCAGTCCGGGGAGTTCCTGCCAGCTTTTCCCGCCGTCCATGGATCGGAAGAGGGCAGCGTCCTCGACGCCGGCGTAGACCGTATCCGGGTCGGTCAACGAGGGCTGAAGATTCCACACACGCTTAAACTCCCAGGGATGCTGGGTGCCGTCGTACCACTTGTGCGTGCCGGGAGTGCCGTCATACACAAATTTGTTGTCCACCGGCTCCCATGTTTTACCGCCGTCGTCCGAGCGCTGGATCAACTGCCCGAACCAGCCGGTGGATTGTGATGCATACAACCGGTCGTGGTTGGCCGGCGACCCGTTGATGTGGTAGATTTCCCAGCCCGCAAAGTACGGACCATTGATGTCCCATTTTTTGCGCCTGGCGTTCGAGGTCAGGATGAATGCACCTTTGCGAGTACCGACTAATACACGCACACTGCTCATGATTTTTTCTCCATTTCTGTTCTATTCGTTTTCAGAGGGTTGGAAGTCATACTTGAAAGAGAACACGTAGGGTCCGTGGCCTTCCAATTTCAAATTGCCGCCGCCAGAAATTCCGTCCAGTCCATCCGTACCCAGGCCGGGGACGAAATCCCAAAGCGTCATCACCGCCTTCGGGTCGAACACACCGGAGTGCTGGGCGACAAAACTCCCCGACCGATCACCGATGCGCCCCACGATTCGCTCCAGCCCAACGAAGGTGCCAGTCCCATCGGGGCTGTAGGCCATCAGGTAATCGACCGTACCTTCGCCTTCGATGTCGCCCTCATAGGCAAAAACAGCATGGACGCGGGTGAGTTTACGCCCGGCGTCAATTTCAGTGTAGGGCGTTTCTTCCCAGGTTGTGTTTTTAAAAGTGGCTTGACCGTTTGTATTCATTTTCCCTCGTAAGCGCGCTGTAAACCCGCAATGTCGAGTTTCTTCATCTGAAGCATAGCCTGCATCACCCGCTGCGACTTGACCGGGTCCGGATCCCCCATTAGTTTACCCAAGGCAGTCGGGACGATCTGCCACGACAGGCCAAATTTATCCTTCAGCCATCCGCAGGGACCTTTTTCCCCGCCTTCTGAGAGTCTCTCCCACAGGTCATCCACTTCCTGCTGTGTCTCGACACTGACGAAAAGTGAAAAGGCTTCCGTGAACTTAAATTCCGGACCACCATTCAGAGCCATATAATCTCGCCCGTCAAGCTGAAAGTTCACTATCATGGCTGTCCCAGCCGGAAAAGGACTTCCCTCGCCATAACGGGAAATATTCATGACCTTTGAGTTTTTGAAAATTGAAGCGTAGAAATTCGCTGCGTCTTCGGCATTATTGTTGAACCATAAGAAGGGAGTGATCGTTGGCATTTTTATCCTTTGTTCTTAAATGATGGTGAATTACTTTTTCTTTCCACCTGTTTGATTGTAGGCGACTGCCGCTCGGATGAGATCTCTCAGGGCGGCGGTATCGATCACCTGCCCCTCGCTGATATCAATCGCGCGTGTCGCCTTGGCATCGAGACCTGCATTAAAAAGATGCTTGGGGTCACTAAGGGCAGCCCCTTTAAAAAAGTTTAGTTTTACATGATCTTTGAAAACACCGCTGGCTACCACATTCCCTTTATATGACCATACCGGAACGACCCACTTCCATTCCTCAGTGACTTCGGGAGCGGTTGCGAGAATCAGTTTGCGGAATTGCGCGATCCACGTTCCGCGCCAGTCTGTAAGCTCTGTGATGAATTGGTCGATGTGCTGCGAGGGAGTTATTCCATCTTCAGGGTTTGAAATTTTCATACATTGCCTTTGGTGAATGATCAACAAAATAATTGCGATCGGCAATATATTATAGAACAAATATTCAGATAAATCAAGTGGGAATTGTCAAAATATCAAAAAACAGATTTTACTTTAATTCAACGATTTCCAAAATCCGCAGGCGGCACTGACATTAAGTAGATGTAAACCGCGCGCAATTCATCATCTGTCATGTGGCGGTACGAAGTCCACGGCATAAAACTGTGACTGATGACGCGGCCGTGTTTCTTCCCGTTACGCAGAAACTCAATGAAACCCGCCTCTCCCCACGCTGGCAGGCGGCTTCCGCGACCGGAGGTCAGGTTGGGAGCCGCTGGCCATTCGGCGGGAAAAGCGGGAATTTCCCCTCCGGACAATGTCGCGCCATGGCAGACCAGGCAGGAGATGGCGAGATACTGCCCATATTCGGCGGTCAGCCCTGGCTTGGGAATAATAGGCCTCGGCTTGTCGTGCGGAATTAATTCTGCGGGCAGAAAAGTAATCCCTTTGATAATGTTCATCGCCACGAATCCGGTAAAGGACAGCTCGCTCGGTGGCATCTTATTGTCGACGGGCGGCATGCTGCGGATATAAGCCAGCACTTTTCCCAGATCGGAATCACTCAGATAATAAAACTCAGTGGATGGCATGAACAACAAGGGAGTGCCATCAGGTCGAATCCCGTGCTGGATGGCGCGGACCAGGTCCTCGTCGGTGCGCTCGGCGCCGATACCGCCCGGGCCTGCGGTGAGATTGGGAGTAATCACCTTCCCGAGGGTGGGATTGTCCATGTAAACCAAACCTTCAAGGTTTTCACCATGACAGGCTTCGCACCCACGATACTGAAAGATGCGCTTGCCCTCCGCCAGGGACTCAGCCTCAGCAGGAATAGGAACCGAACGGGGAGGCACATCATATACTCTTTTCAGGCGCATCTGGCCCAGGCTGTATAATCCGAGCGTGCCAATCAGCAGCAAGCCCAGCATGCCTCCGATGACAATGCCCATCCATTTCAAAGCGGTTTTCAAATCAGTCTCTATTCCGTATAAACCATCAATTTGTTCTCGCCGGTAATTTCCACGCGAAGTTCTTTCAATGGATCCTGCGCCGGGCCATTAAGCACCTTTCCATCAGCATCAAAGGCAGACCCGTGACATGGGCATCTAAAGCCCTTGCTTTCCTTGTCTTCTTCGACGGTGCAGCCGAGGTGAGTGCAGGTCAGGCTGTACGCTGCGATTTTCCCATTTCGATTAACGATCATGGCCGGGATGTCGCTTCGGAGCGTGCGCGATCCGTTCGAGAAACTGCTTTCATCCCCGAGATCGAACATACTGGGCGGTCCCTGGTCAGGCTCATGACTAAAATAACGGACCAGCCCTCCCAACCCTAACAGGGCTCCCGCTCCGAGCATGACACGAGTGGATAAAATAATGAAGTCACGTCGAGACATCGAAGGTTTCATCATCACCCTTTAGATGAAAGTGCGCCTAACACAGTCAGCACAAGAATTATCACAAAGATCAAGACGGTCAGCACCTGGGCAGCCCGGTTACCTCGCGGGAGCCAGCGTCCCAACTCACTTTTACCCGCATTAGGCAGGATGTACGGAAACAATCCCAAAAGTAAAATGACCGCAAGGGGAACCATGATTCCCAGCCAGAATGGATTGCCCCATTTGAGTAGTTGTTGCACCCACAGGAAGAACCATGGCGCCTGAGAGCTGCCCGTCATGTTGTTGAAGCTGGAAATGGGCTGGTCGGTGGGCGCAGGAACAACCAGCGAGACAATTAAAAGGACAATAATCCCGATGACCATCGCCAGCCCTTCAAAGCGTACCAGATCGAAGCGTGTGATCCATCGTGGGGATTCAGCTGAGTTCGGCGGCGCAGATGCGATCCCGCCATCACGCCGGACACGAAAGGCATGCCAGGTCACCAGGATGATAACCGCCAGCGTCAGCCCGAAGATATGCCAGGCGTAAAAGCGGATCAGTGTTGCCGGACCTGGCCCCGCGCCGCCCATCACAAATCGGTACAAGCCAATCCCGATGCCAGGAATGGTCTTGATTAAATTAGTACCGACCACCAGCGCCCATTGCACGCCTTCATCCCAGCGCAAAACGTAACCGGTGAAATCGAATAGGAGGACAAGCACCAGCAACCCAAGCCCGAGTAAATAGTTGAACCGACGCGGCGGCGCGTATGCCCCGGTCAACACCACACGCAGCAGGTGGACGCTCATCACGATCACCAGAAATTGCGCCGACCAGAAATGCAGGTTGCGCACCAGGTCGCCATAAGGGACCAATGTTTTTATAACCGAGATTGAAACCGCCGCCTGGTTGGGTGAAGGGACGAAATAATACATTTCGAGCAGTCCGGTCACCAGAAGGACCAGCATTAAAAAAACTGACAACCCGCCTGTGCCGAGGGTGTACCAAAAACGGGATTGCTTCGCCGGGATGCGCGGCGGATGCAGGTGATACAAAAAACCCGGTCTGTTCCTTGGGACGGCGTTCGTGAACTTGATTCGGTATACCAAACCGATCGCCGCAAGGATGAGGACTCCACCTAAAAGCAGAGAGCCGGGAAGTTCATCCTCGGGCAGCGTCACTTTATTATGAACAGATACAGCCGAGCTATTGGTTTTATCCAGAATCAAGCCATCGGGAAGAGTTTCATTCTCCCGCAAGATAAAAGCAGCCAACTCCAATGATTGACCGGTGGTCAAAAACCCAGTGGGGAAAAAGGGCATCTTCTCATGGATGTAACTTTGCAGCTCATGGGCATTGGTAAAACGCGCCAATTTTCCCTGCCTGGTTAGCGCCGGGACACCCGCCTGGGGAAGTTCAAAACTGTTCCCGGGGTGATCGCTCCCGTGACATCCAGATTTCCAGCAATCGCGATAATCCGCCCCATACGACTCGCGCCATTCGGCTGTCAGTCCCTGCCCATGATCGCCATGACAACTCATGCACATGCTCCAGTAAGCCTGGGCGCCATTATCCGCCTGGGCTGGAGGCATAACAGTAGGCGGTTGAGCCAACCGGGTTGCTTCGAAGGTCGGAATGGATGGGGATAGGGTTGGGGCACTCGCCGGAGCAGTTGACCCCAAAGAGGAGGCTGCTAACGATGTAATAAAGAGGGAAGCCGAAAGTATAAAAATGCCAATGCGTTTACCGACAATCATTGTGAATAATTATACAATTATTACTGGGCCAAGCTTGAGAACAAAATCTCATTTGAAACTCTATTTATAAAATCAGCCAGTGCGCGGACATCAAATTATCATCCGCTCGCTGGCTTCCTTTAACCGCTGGCACAGCACCCGCATCATGGACAGGCTGGTATCGGGTCGTTCGCGCAGGATTCCCTCGAATTGTTTTTGATTAATATACAAAGCCCGCACCGCTCCCAACGCGATGAGTGTGGCCATGCGCGGTTCCTGGACGATGATTGATACTTCACCTACATAATCGCCTGCGCGGCGGTGCGCCACCTCATGCGGCTCTTGTTGCCCCTCGGAGGTCATCTGCACCAGCACTTCTCCGGAAACAACGATATACATTCCTGTTCCCATTTCGCCCTGTTTGCAAATGACCTGTCCATCCGCGAACAGGGCTTCACCGGCAATCGCCGCGACCTGTTTCAGGTCGGCGGGCGGTAAATTGGCAAACAACGGCACACGCCGCAGGAATAAAATGCGTTCCATCAGTGAAAGAGTGGCAAGAGTATCCATGGCTTTTTCTCCCAAACGTGCCTTTTCCGCAACTGCGTGCGCCACAGCGCGGACGAATTCATCAGGATCCGATTGACCCAATGTGTTTATTTTCGTTAACAGGCTTTCATCGCCGCTTTCGGCAGCGACCAGCACAGCGCAGGCGCGCAACCAGGCATGAGGGTTACCCATTAACTCCAACAACCAGTTTCCCGGCAAGGGAGGCGGAGCTGTCTCTCCGCTTTCCCACAAAACCAGCAGCGGCCGGATTATTTCCCGCTCCCCCACCGATTCAAGCATCTCGAGCGCATTGGCACGCTGTACGATGTCACGGCTTTCGAGATTCTCTGCAGCCACCGCGACCGTTTTGTCCGCCAACACAAGGCCAAGCGCGCAGAGCGCATTCAACCCGTTGTGGAGGCTGCTGCTGCGCAAAGATTCCAACAGCAGCTGGTCGCGCCCGTCGCCGCTAAATGTACGCCCATACTTCTGAGCCATCCCGAGCGCAAGGTTGTGATAACGCAGAGCGGTCTGCGCTGTGGCAATTGCGTAGGTTTTGATCTTCTCTCGCATCTTCTGAACAGGCATGTACGACAGCCCAAGCAGTGCGCCGTCCTCTCGGGATGGATCGGAAAGCGTATTCACCAATAACTCAAGCGCAGGCTCGCCTATCCGGTCCAATGACCGGGCAAGCTCTTCGCGGACCGACTTGTCATTATCATCAAGGTGCTGAATTAAAGGGTTCAATGCTTCTAGAGGATTTATATTAACCAACGCGCTTGCAGCTGCCTTCCGAACCTTAGGCTGTACATCACCCAGCGCGGATACCGCCAAATCGAAAGCTGACTCGTCCCCACACTTGCCAAGCGCTTCCAGTGCGTTCGCACGCACCAAAGAATCTGAATGAACTGCCATTTGATGGAGCGTATCCCTTGCTTCGATGTGGTTTGCCACAAGGAAAAGAGTCTGCGCTGCCTGGATTTTCACCAGCGGGTCATTATCTGTGAGAAGCGGTTCCACTTGCGCTGCGACGCCACGCGCAGAAGTAGCCAGTTGTCCGAGTGAATATATGGCTGTTAAACGGACCTCAGGTTCGGGGTCTGACAGGCAGGTGGTGATCTCCAACAATGCCGATGAATCGTGGAAGCCTGTCAAGCCATTCAACGCCGCCACTTTCACCGCCGAGTCATCATCCGTCAGCGCCTCAACGAGCGCGGTTGTGGCTTCGGGAGTCGGCAGATGGCCGAGGATCTCAGCGGAAACACGCCGGACGCCCGCATCTGGATCACGCAGACCCTGAATCGCAATTGAAACAGCCGCGGCATCCGTATGCAAACCGCCAAACGGCTGCTCCTCGCTGAAGAACATTTGCGGCTGCCCGGCTCGCAAGGCGTCGAATAATGCCCGACTGTAATCACGACTGGCGCGCCAGATGATGTAGACCAATAGAGCGGCAGCAGCAAAACCGATCAGGTAGAGATTCTGTGGCTGCAATGCCTGTTCCCCAACGACCAGGACCAGGCCGGCAATAATGGTGCCCGCCTGCGCTGGTACGCCGCCCACGAAAGCCCTTACCTGGTCGCGCTGCTCAGGCGGGACAACATTGAACAACGCCTGCCAGGATGTGTCGGCGATGCCGCTCATGTAGGACATCTGGGCAAAACGGATCGTCACCAGCAGGCCAAAGGGCGCTGCGATGGTCAGCACACCAAACCCGGCCAGGTAGATCACAGGGAATACCAGGAGCATGGGCATAATCCCAAATCGTGCAAACAGACGATTGGCAAGTAATAATGAAAGCAGAAGCGCTGCGCCTGTATTCAGGCTTTGGAACAGGCCGAGAAATCCTGTCAACCGATCTGTGTCGGGGAACTGTGCAGCCACGTCGCGCGAGAAAGGCAGCGCCAAAGAAAAGAAACAGACTGAAAACAGGATGGCACTGTAGGAGACCCATTGCATAATCGGCGAGCGGCGGACAAACTTATAGCCTCGCTGCATCTCATCCATAAAACTGGCCTTTTGTTCGCGCGATTTATCGGCAAGATGTGAAAACTGCCCGGCCAGGGCGCGGCCGAAAAAGAAGGATGCAAACACTGTCGCCGCCCAAAGCAGCAGCAGGTTTTCAGCATGCAGCCTTGTCGCCAGGGTTGGTGTGATCAACCCGCCGATGACCGTGCCAAGGATGAAGCCTGCGCTGAACAACGGGAACAAGCGCTTGGCCTGGCGTGTATCGCACGCGGCGCCAGCCATGCCCCAGATGAGCAGCCCCAGCAGGCTGTTGATGACATTCATTCCCAGCCACATCGCGGCAAAAAACCAGCGGATGTTGAGCGGGATCACGAGCCATTCGCCGATCAACACCAGCCCAAGCACGATTGGTAGGGCAGCATAAAGACGCTGCCGGGCAACGCGCCCCATCAGGGCGGTGATGCCCATCGTCGCGGCAAAGGTCAACAACCCCAGCAGGATATACATGGCAGGCAGCTGTTCCACGCCGAAGCGATCAAAGAATAATGCTTCCGTGGCATTTCCCCCAAGCGCAGCGCCGACCGCGGTAACCAGCATTAAACCCACCAGGAGCATGGACATACGCTCCTCGCCGGGCCGAACTTTCAGGGTTTGATATAAACGGCTCATTAAGTCTCTACGCAGATTAGATGTCTTATTTTAGTCCCATTGGGACAAATTGGACATTGCGCATCCTATTTACTTAAGATATAAAGAAGCAACGCTTGTTTAACAAAAGTATTGGAAATCGTGATGACAACTCTCCCGACAGGCACGGTTACTTTTCTCTTCACAGACATCGAAGGCTCTACCAAACTTTGGGATAAACATCCCGAAGCGATGAAGGCTGCGCTGGCGGAACACGATTCGGTTTTGAAGGAAGCCATCGAATCGAATCATGGACACATTATCAAAACGACAGGAGACGGAGTCCATGCGGTGTTCACGACAGCATTGGATGCGATAAACGCCACAATAAATGCACAGCGCAACCTCCAGACTTCCGAAGTCCTGAGGACTTCGGAAGTCTCGTTGCATGTCCGCATGGGATTGCTCACCGCCGAGGCTGAATTGCGTGATGGCGATTATTATGGTGCCGCACTAAATCGTGCTGCGCGGCTGATGTCCGTTGGACATGGCGGACAAATATTGCTATCGAATTCAACTGCCGAGCTTGTCCGCGAACAACTGCCAACCAATACAACCTTGCTTGGCCTGGGTGAACATCGGCTCAAGGACCTGACCAGACCTGAAAATATCTACCAGGTCATCAATCCCAATTTGCCCGTCGAATTTCCACCCATCAAATCATTAGACTCGTTCCCAAACAACCTCCCTATTCAACTCTCGTCCTTCATCGGTCGAGAAAAAGAGATCGCTGAACTTAAAGCAATGCTCAACACGTCTCATCTCGTTACGCTGACAGGTTCAGGCGGCACAGGCAAGACGCGTCTTTCGCTGGAAGTCGGCGCGGAACTACTTCCCGCTTTTCCCAACGGCGTCTGGCTGATCGAACTAGCGCCACTCAGTGACCCGGCACAAATTATTCCCGCGCTGGCGCAGGTGTTTGGATTACAGGAACTTCCCTTCAATCCGTTGGCGAATCTCATTACCGATTATCTGCGCGATAAAAAGCTGCTGCTCATTCTCGATAACTGCGAGCATCTCATCGACGCCTGTGCGCGCCTGGCCGACGATCTCCTGCATCAATGCGCGGGGCTTAAGATCCTTGCCAGCAGCCGCGAAGCGTTGGGCATCGCAGGCGAAGTGGCTTATCGCACCCCTTCACTTGTGGATTCCGAATCGACGCGCCTTTTCGTGGACCGCGCCCGTGACGCCAACTCAAAATTCTCTCTCACCGATTCAAACACTGCCTCAGTCGCCCAAATCTGCCACCGTCTCGACGGCATTCCTTTGGCGATAGAACTTGCCGCCGCGCGGACAAAGTTGCTCTCCCCCGAACAAATCGCGGCACGCCTCGATGACATCTTCCGCCTGCTCGTGGGCGGCAGCCGCACCGCCTTGCCGCGTCAACAAACGTTACGTGCGTTGATCGATTGGAGTTACGACTTACTGTCAGAAGAAGAGAAGCAACTACTTCGTACCGCATCTGTGTTTATGGGCGGTTGGACGTTGGACGTGCTCGAAGCCGTATCCGAAGACTTAAATACGATTGAACATCTAGAAGGACTCGTCAACAAATCCTTGGTGGTGACCGAAGAGCGTGGAAGCGAGATGCGCTACTTCATGCTGGAGACGATTCGTCAATACGCCAGGGAAAAGTTGTTCGAAGCGAAGCAATCGTCGGCGGCGCGTGACCGGCACTTCGTCTATTTTGTTGAGCTCTCGGAATCGTTGTGGGAATCCTTCCGTTCGGAGAGACTCCTGCCGATGGTCAGCAGGGCGAAGGATGAAATTGAGAATCTGCGCGCCGCGCTGGAGTGGGGGTTGGAAAATCACATCGAGGAGAATCTCCGTTTGGCGTCAAATTTTTGCGTTGTCTCCAGTCTGATTGGCATCCTTGGAGAGGGCATTGAGTGGACAAGCACAACCATTGAACGCGTCAAAGCCTTGCCGCCTGTGGAGGGAAACGCCGACATTCACAGAAAAAAGTTGATCGCCAAAGCCCTTTTTATGCAGGGCATGGTCGGTATGGGGATCGGAAAAATGCCGCTGGTCTTGCAGTCTCTGAAGGAAGCGATTGCCATTTCGCGCGCGACAGGCGATAAACAGATATTGGGCTATAGTCTGGAAATGTACTACACGGCTACCGCTTTTGCTTATATGCCCGACAGGGATGAAGCTGCGCAGGAAGGATTTCGCATTTTCAGCGAGGAGTTTGAAGATGGCTTTGGCTTAGGGTTGGGATATATGAACATGGCGAGGCTTGCCGCTGCAAAGGGAAATGAAAGCGAAAAGGAAATGTATTTTAACAAACTAAGGGAACGGATTCGTGAAGCGCCTGGGTCTTATCAAGTTGCCATGTTCCACCTCGGCATGGGCATGGACGAAAGTGCGCGCGGCAACTACGCAACGGCAAAAAGAATCTTTGAGGATGGCAGAAAGATATTTAAGAGCATCGGCAGTGTAAATTTTCAACTGGTCATGCAGAGCGAGATCGGTCACGTCGAGCGGCTTACGGGCAATTTGAATGACGCAAAAGCGATTTATCAGGAAACCATCCAAGGCTGGCGGGAGATAGGCAATCGTCCTGCCATTGCGCACCAACTGGAATGTTTCGCCTTTCTTGCCATTGCTGAGGAGGAACCACAACACGCTGCAAAATTGTTCGGTGCGGCAGAAGCCTTGCGTGAAATAACTCAATCCCCAATGACAGATAATGAAGTAATCGAGTACGACCAGTCCGTGGCGCAATTGCGTTCCATGCTCCCAGAAGCGGAGTTCACCTTGCTCTGGGCGGAGGGCAAGTCCATGCCGATGGAGCAGGCGATCCAGTTGGCCGTACTTAGGTTGGATAGATCCGATCAGCATTCCTGAAAGATTTACCTCCGTATGCCAGAGAGAAGAAAACCTATGAACCCATCGTTAAAACAAAATGGTTCAAATCAAAAAAAGACAAGGGATGAATCTGCAAATGAGATCTGGCGCCAATCATTATTGGGTGGAGAACCGCAGCTTGGTCGAGTGCATCATATATTTGGCCTTCTTCCGTCGAACCCGAGATGCAAGATATGCAATGCTCCATTTCGGGGAATCGGCGGACCAATCATGCGTCTTATCGGTAAACGGCAGTCCAATAAAAACCCTCACTTTTGTTCTGCTTGCGAATTGTTCGCAAGCACCTACCAGGGCGGTGCAGAAATCGAATTAACCATGCTTTTTGTGGATGTGCGAGGTTCAACTTCCCTGGCTGAGAAAATGAATCCGACCGAATTTAGCAGCTTGATGAACCGCTTTTATGAAGAGGCGATCAACGTTCTTGTTCATTATGATGCCTTTATCGACAAATTGGTGGGGGATGAAGTCACGGCCCTTTTTTTCCCGGGATTTGCAGGGCAAGACCATGCTCGCAATGCAATGGAAGCCGGGAAAAAATTATTGGATGTCATGGGCTATGGGCAAGCCGGTGGTGCCTGGGTTCCTATCGGGGTCGGAATCCACACTGGCGTCGCATGGGTTGGGGCTATTTCCGGCGCCAATGGTGACTTTAAAGATTTTACTGCGCTGGGTGATAATGTGAACATCGCGGCACGTTTGGCTTCAAAAGCCGGCGCGGGCGAAGTGCTGGTTAGCGAAGATACATGCAATGCAGCGCAGATGGATTTCAAAGACCTGGAGAAACGCGAATTGGAGCTCAAAGGGAAGAGCGAAATGGTCAGTGTAAGAGTATTTAAGGCAAATAATGGATCCTTCGTAAAATGAAACAGAAGTTACTTTCAATTGGTGGATCGTCGCGCCATGACAATGGAGCAAGCGAGCCAGTTGGCGTTGAGTTAATAAGTGTAGGCTATGACCCTTATCCTCGAAACTAAACGACTCATCCTTCGTCACCAAGTCCTCGAAGATTTGGATGATCTCTGGGCGCTTTACTGCAATCCCAACATCACAAAATATATCCCCGATGCACCGCGAACACGTGCAGATGCGCAGGAAGAACTCGAATGGCACATGCACGGACATCCCAAGCATCCCGAGTTGGGGTTGTGGGCAACAATATATAAAGAAACGGGAAAGTTCATCGGGCGCTGCGGCTTGCTGCCATGGACAATTGAAGGACAAAACGAAGTGGAAGTCGCATACACGATTGCGCAACAATATTGGGGGCAGGGCTTGGGTTCGGAAGCGGCGCTGGGAATACTCAACTATGGGTTTGACACGTTAAATCTAAATCGGTTGATCTGCTTGATCGACCCGGAGAACATCGCTTCGCAACGTGTTGCCGAGAAGATCGGCATGTCACTTGAAAAGAGAGTGGATGGGATCGACGGCGATAACTTCCCTGCACTGATCTATTCAATTTCCAAGCAGACTCTTTGAACTACCGGGCAGGGTTCATCCCCCACCCACCGGCGGGAATATCTTGACCTCATCTTGATCGGAAACCACAGCTTCTTCCATCTCCACGATCTGACCATTGACCACAGCCAGGTGAATGTCCGCAACCGGAATCCCCAGCCCGGCGAGCACTTCGCTTAACCGCTCAGGCTTCTCTAATTTGACATCCACCGATGGCGGGTGGCCGGGAATGTAGAGCGAAAACTGCCCTCCGAGGTTAAGTTTCATTAAACTCCCATCAGGTCGGCGGCCCAATCCAGCGACAATGCCTCAAGCCTCTCACGGTGAGGCATACCGGTCTGTTCATCCCAGCCCTTGATTGTATAGAGGCGGGTGAGCGCCTGTTCGAAATCCTCTCGCGGCATACCTTGCCCCTGGATCGCACCGTTCTCAAGTCCCTGGAACAATCTCTCAGGCAGGACATCGTCCTTGCGTGAAAATCCCTCACGTGCGTTGAACACACGTGCCATATTGGTCGCGCGCTCACCTATCTGGAGAAGCTCATCAAGATTAACATCCCAGCCGGTCGTGGCGTGGACCGCCTCGACCACGTCCACCGCCTGGATGAACGAACGCGGCGCCGGGCCGAAGAAACACAGCCCGGAGACTTTCTCGAAACTGGTCCAGCGTTCGAGAATGTAAAAATGATTCGTTTTCTCTTCGTTAAAGACGCGCGCAGGCTGCGCTTGCTGCAGGCCAAGTCCCTGGGCGCCCTTGAATGAAACCGACTCGGGGTTGAACAACATGGTGTCGTGGGCTACCACAAGGTGGTCTGCGCCGATCTCGGATATGGCATAGCCCAGCCCCACGTTGTACTTGCCGCGCGGTTCGTGCATGGGCAATTCCTGTCCCTTGACCTGGATGGCAAAGAAAGGTGCGTCGCCGCCGATCTTCTCCGCAACGCGCCGGCTGCCTTCTGCCAGAAGGTTACCAAATCCTTCCCGGCGGGCGATCTTCCCGATCATCGCCAGCATCGCCTCGGCATTGCCGAAGCGCAGGTCGATGCCGTCCGTGTCCTTCAACCCGATCAATCCATGCTCAAAACATTCCATGGCAAAGGCGATGGTCGCTCCGGTGGATATGGTATCGAGCAGATATTCATTGCACAGCTCATTGGCTTTGGCAATTGCCTGGATATCATCTACGCCGCAGTCCGAACCGAAGACAGCCACTGTCTCGTACTCGGGACCGCCATACTCAGAGACCTTGCCATTCACCGCCACTTCGCGTTTGCAACGCACGGCGCAGGCATAGCAGCTCCGGCGGGCGGTGAGCAGTTCCTTCTCATAGGTTTCCCACTTGATACCGTCCACCCCCTCGAAGGCACCCCGCTTGAAGTTGCGTGTGGGCAGGATACCTGCTGTATTCAATGGCTCGACCAGTCCCGGCGTGCCGCGCTGCTGCAGGTCCCAGCTCAACGGGTGTTTCTGCGCCTCCTGCGAAAGCCGTTTGCCCAATGCCTGGAGCGCCGGCGCATCGTTCGCCAAAGAGAGATAGCGTGTATGACCGCGCACCGCCACCGCCCTGAGATTCTTGGAGCCCATCACCGCGCCCATACCATTGCGCCCGTTAAAATGGCGCAGGTCGTTGGTGATGTTGGCGTAACGTACGAGATTTTCCCCCGCCGGTCCGATCTGCAGTACGCGGATCTTGTCGTCGCTCAACTCAGTCCGGATGTCCATCTGCACATCGAGCGGAGAATTCCCCCACAAATGTTTTGCGGACCGCAGCTCGGCCTTGCCGTCCTGAATCCACAGAAATACCGGCTCGGTTGCTTTGCCGGTGATAATAATGGCTTCGAAGCCGGCCATCTTGAGTTCAGGCCCCCAGAAGCCGCCCGCCTCCGATTCACCGTAGCCGCCCGTCAGCGGGGAGCGCGCCGAGATCACATAGCGCGTCGCGGTGGCCACCGGCGAGCCGGTCAGCAGCCCATTGGCCATGACCAGTACATTCTCTGGCGCGTAAGGATCGGTATGCGCGGGCAGTTCAGTCAGCAGGAAATATCCCGCCAGCGCCTTGCCGCCAGGGTAGAGGCGGTAGAAGTCTTCCGTGAGCTCTTCTATCTTAATCTCACTCGTGGTCAGGTTGACGCGCAGGATTCTGGCAGTACTTCCGTATGTCATGACTCACCTCGCAAGAAAGTTCAAACAATCAAACTCAATACAATTATAGCCTAATGGGATTTCAAGGAATATCTAAAAATCCTTCATTAGAAACTAATCATCTCTGATGTTAAGAAGCATAAAACCATCTTTCTTGTGATTATTATCACCATTAAGAAATAGGATTAAAGTGGGGGGTAGTATTTCATTCACGAACTCGCTATAATACTGTATATTAATAGTCCGAATTATTCTTCCTCCGGGAGGGAAGTGTGAATAAACGCATCATAGCCATCCTTCTGGTTTTTTTGGTTTTGGCAGTTCCCTTCGTGCCGGTCTACCCGGCATCTGCCCAACAGGAAAACTGGGATATCAGTATCAACCTTGTCTCGCCGCTTGAACAAAAAGACGGCATGCTGTTGAAGGTCTACTTCACTTTCACCGATGGCGGTTCACCGGTGATGAATGCGCAGCCCACCAGCGGTCAGATCGCCCTGCTTAATAATGAGTATGTGGCCAATGCGACCATCAAAAAGCCGGATATCCCGATCTACATCGCTCTGGTCATGGATGCAAGTGGCAGCATGGGAGGTTCCGCTGAGGCATTAAAAAATGCCGCCAAACTTTCCCTCAACAACATCCCGGATGATTCGCAGTTCTCCGTCATTCAATTTGATGAGAGTATCGGGTTATTGCAGGATTTTACTGATAACGTTTCGGCAATCAGTTTTGCCATCGACCAGTATAAGGTTTCAAGAAAAGGCACCTGTCTCTACGATGCCGCCTATACCGCGATCGAATCCATGTCCAAGCTGCAAGCCGCCCGCCGGGCGGTGATCCTGTTCACCGACGGCAAGGATGAAAATATCAACGGGCAGCCTTGCAGCAAACACAAATATCAGGAGCTGGTGGACCTGGCGATGAAATCACAAGTTCCACTCAACACCATTGGCCTCTCCGTAAAAGAGGGCAACATCAACGCGGTGGAGCTGCAGGCCATGTCCGCCAGCACGGGCGGATTCTCCTCTGTTTCATCCAAGGATGATCTGCCGTTGGCTTTCAACCGCATCATGGATGCGCTCAAAGCCCAGTGGATGGCGGAAGCAACCATCTACCCCAAACAGGGAACGAACAACGCTGTGCTGACGGTGGATATCAATGAAGGCCAAACCCTCAACTCCGCCTTCACCGTCGAATCCAGCAAGGAGTATCCCGGCCCTCCCAGCCCGGTCACCGTCAGGCTGGACGGGCTTGCGCTCAATGCCGCCAAACAGGCCTATGAAGTCCAACTCACATTGAACTCTCCTGAATTGGCAAAATATATCAAGATCGAAGTCTGGGACAAGCAGGGTGGTTCCAAGGTGGGTGAATACGTTTTCAACGACCCGGCCGCGAATAACAGCTTCGATGTTCCGACTGAATCCCTGACCATCGATCACGACTATGAATTACGGCTATCGGCTGTCAGCCGGCAGGATGGCACGGCTTTTGCCCTCAGCCGGGACGACAAAGGCAACCCCATCACCCAATTGATTCACGAGTTCAAATTCGATCCCTCCTCGGCCTATCCGAACCTGAATGTGCAATCCGTTGTTGAGAAAAGTGGGGACCTGATCCTGGCGGTTACCTTGACCAATCCGGAACTGGTCGGCGGTTTTAGCGGCTGGTTGGTCGATGAAGTGACCAATACCCAGGTACCGAACTCGAACTTCACCAGCCCGCCTCTTTCGGGGACGAACGGCAACATTACCATCCCGATGAAGGCCAATCGTGTCGGCAGCGGTAAATATACTGTCGTGACACAAGTACTGGCCAAGAACAACAACGTATTTTCGACGACTACCTATGAGGGAGTCACCTACAAGGCTCCGTCCCTCTTTTCACGGCTTGGCGTGGCCCTGATCGCCGCACCGATCTTCTTGGTGGGCGTCCTGGTCATCATCCTGGGCGTGGTCGCTTTCCTGATGTACAACTCCTCCCGCCAGAAATCAATGACTGGCACACCGGTCCTGCAGGGACGGCTGGGAGGCGGCATGGGCGCGGCCGGCAAGGCCGGCGGCTCCAACCTGCCTGTATCTGATAACGAACCCATCCCGTTGAGACGTGGTGCGGCCGCCGCTGCAGTAGTTGCCCAGCAGCCGGTAGCCACCCCGGCTTCATCGCGGCCTCCTATTGCCGCACCTCAACCCATGCCTTCCGCCAATGAAACGTTTATCGGCGGCAGTGTCAGCAACAGCAATGCCACCTTGATCGGTACCGCGCCGGTGATCTCGCGGCCTGTGCTGACGGTCATTCGCGCCCCAGCCGGTGCCGTATCCCAGGCACAGGTGATGGTTGACTCGCTTCCGTTTGTCATCGGCCGCACCGAGGGCAGGCTGGTCGTCAATGAAGCCAATGTGTCCCGGCGGCATGCGCAGATCACCTACGATGACGCCCGGCAGGCATATTTCCTGACCGATCTGCAAAGCAGCAATGGGACTCACATCAATGAACAACGTCTTAATCCCGGGCAGCCTGTTCAACTCACCAACGGCACAGTGATCGGCTTCGGCCCTAACGTGACGATTCGCTTTACCATGAGCTGAGAGGAAACCATCCATGCGACGCAAAGTACAACTGAAATATGATGAACTGAGAGTCATGGTCAAGAAATTCAGGGACGAAGGCGAGGATATCGCGCAGCTGCAGATTAAAACGCGGGATCGGGTGCGTGACCTGCACAAGGATTGGGAAGGCGACGCCGCAGAAAAATTCTTCAAGGAAATGGAAGGCGAACTGCTGCCTGCAGTTTCGCGACTGTCCAAGGCCTTGTTCTTCACACAGGATACGCTGCATAGGATCATCAAGGTTATCCATGATCATGATGCAGAGACCAAAAGATTCTTCAGTTTCGACCTCGCTCAGGGCGGACATATAAACTTAGGCGCGCTGGCAGGTGGAATTGGCGCGGCTGCGGCAATCGGTGCCGAAATTGGCGGTTTACAGGGCGGGGCACCCGGCGGCGTACCCATACCTTTCCCCAACAGTGAGCCGGAGGGACCCGGCGGAGTTCAACCCCCGGACCCTGGGGCACCCGGCGGACAGCAACCTCCCGAGCCTAATGCACCCACGGCCGGGCAGGCTGCCGGAAAAGCAGCTCAAGGGGCAGCCTCCGGTGGCGGAGGTGGCGGCAGTGGTGGAGGCGGTTCCAGCCAGGGTCTTCAAGGCGGCCTTGGAAGCATGGGCGGCGGAGTCGGCGCTGCGACGGGAGGTAGCGGTGGCGAAGCAGGCGGAGGTTCCGCGGGAGGTGGAGCACAGGCTCCGGACCACATATACGAAAGTTCCGGCGGGAGCGCGGGCGGTTCGGCCCAGGGCTCGCAGGCTGCAGGCGCCGGAGGCGGCGGAGCAGCGCAGCAGGGATCCGGTTTAGGTGGGGGCGCCGTGGGAGCGAGTGCTGCGGGCGCAGCCGGCAGCGCCGCCCTTGGTGGTGCTGGCAAGGCCATCAAAGGCAGAGCCAGAAAGAAAAAACCCTAAGATATCCTCGGGGAGTCAGACCATCAATAATAAAGACCAATTGACTCTGATTTCCATTAATGCTAAAGTGTATTCATGACTTAATCGTCAATTCGAGAGGAGGCACAGACCATCACACAGCATGTATCGTTTTTAGATCTCACCATCGCACCGGCTGTCATCACCAAAAAAACAGGATCGTTAGCCGGGTCAACTTATTCGAAGATCAAGAAAGGATGAGAAATGGCAAAACTTAGAAGGGTCCACTATGATGATATGAATGCCATCGTCAAGAGCTTCCGCAGTGAACAGGCGGAAATCGAGGCGCTGTTAAAACAAACCAAGAGCAAAGTCGATAGCCTGCACAATAACCAGTGGGTAGGTCAGGGTTCCGATAAGTTCTTCAACGAAATGGAATCCCAGGTCATACCTGCAGTAGGGAAGCTGTCACACGCTCTGGGTTACTCTGCTGATACAGCCCAAAAGATCCATGAAGTCATTCACCGGCATGACGAAGAATGCAAGAAATTCGTCAAAATTGATATAACTATCAATTTTTCCTAGGAGGAAAAAATGGCAGACAAAATTAGAGTTAATTATCCGGCGCTGGAGGACATGGCAAAACACTGTGATCAATCCGCCCAACGCCTGCAGCAGACGGCAGCCCTGGCTAACAAAATCGCCGGGCAGATGAATAACGGCGCCTTGCAGGGCGAATTCGGAGATACGTTTGTACAAGCCCTGGGTGTTCTCGCGCAGAAAGTGAATAAGCTCGCCGGCAAATTCACAGAAGAAGCCGGCGATATTCGCGGAGCAATATCTGACATGCGGTCGGCTGACCAATCAGCCGGCGGAAAGTTCTAGGAGGCGAGAAATGGGTATCTTTTCGTTTGTACAAGATCAGATTGAAGGGATCGCCAAATCCATTTTGTCCCAATTTAGTTTCATCACGGACCAGATCTCTGCGCCGCTTAAGAACATGGTCACGCAGGTGACAGGCGGCATGTGGAAAGGGGATGGGGCGAACAAGTTTGTCGAAGAGATGACCAACCAGGTCATCCCGATGCTGGCCACCATCTTCACCGGCGGCCAGGCTTTTTCCGGTGGGATTATGAAATCTGTTGAGCATATGAACCTTGGGTTTCAATCTGCCAACACCATGGCCCAGGGCCTGATCAACGAGTATAACAATATCTTTTAGCAAAAGGAGCAATGACTATGGCAACTGATGAAGTCTTTATGGACATTCCCCAAGTCGAGACTATGGCAAAAAGTTTCAAAACATTCGGCGAAGTCCTGGATGGTATTGGGAAAGCGGTAGAAGCAATAGCAGCCACCTTACATATGACCTCCTGGCTCTCCCTGGGCGCCACGGAAGCTGTGGCACAATATTTGGACAAGATCAAGCCCAATATAGTGAAGGCCGCCAACAAAATGAGGGAACTCAGCGATGATCTTGGTAGCGCGATCAAATCTTATCGCGACGGTGACAATACAGGCTCCCGCCGGTTCTGTTAATATTTTTTTTCCGACTAGCGAGGTTCCGGAAGGGCAAGGTCCTTATCAATATTTTGTCAGCCCGGTCCCTCACTACGAGTGTACTTAGGGAAGCGTCTCAGAATCCGCGCTTTTGGAGGGCAATCAGCTCTTTAAGCGCGGATTCTCTTCCCGGCAAGATTTATCCACGGTCAGCAGGATCCCGCGAGGCTTTATGAAGCGAATCTGTCAACGCTGTAATGTGATCTCACAGGACTTCAACCTGTGGTGTCAGGAAAAGTACTGTCCGGCCGAAAACGCCACGGAAATATTCGACAACGGCGAGTGGTTCGGCCCGATCGAGATCGTCCAACCTATTGTCATCACTCGCTCCGCCATCATTTACCAGGCGCACCGCGGGGAAGAGCAGATCCTGCTCAAGGTGGCCAACGTGGGCTGCGAGGAAAAGCTCAGGCTTGAAGCCAAGGCTTTCCTACAGCTTGCCAAGGCCGGCCAGCACCCTCTGCTGCCGGTCCTGCTGCCGGCGCACCCGCAGGGGACCATCGAGTATCATCCCTACGGCTGGACGGTGATCGAAGGCCGCGTCAAATACTTCGAAGTGTTTAAATATGTCGACGGCACGATCCTGCGCAACCTGCTGCTCAAGAATCCGCAGCCCTGGTATCAGCATGCCGGCTGGATCCTGCTAAGCATCGCGGACGTGGTGTACTACCTGCACCGGGCCGGCAAGCTCCACCTGTGCATCAACCCCGATGTGGTGCTGGTGCGGTTCGACAAACAGGGTATCCCGCGCCCGATCCTGCTCGACCTTGGCGTGGCAGACCCCGGAAACACCATTTATGAATTATGGAATGAGAACTATAACCTGCCGGCCTACACTGCCCCTGAGATCGCCGACGGGCGCAGCGGCGTGGGTCCGGCCACGGACGTTTACGGTCTGGGGACTCTGCTTTACGAAATGCTGGCGGGCCACCCGGCGTACGAATACCACCTCAAAAAGGACCCGGCCGTTCTGAAGAACGTCATGGGGGGGGAGTTCAAGACCAGCGGACGCATTGACCTGAAGAACATCCCGGAGATCGCTGAAAAGTCCATCACCCGGCAGTACGACCTCCGCTTCCCGGATGTGCTGGCCTTCGTTAATGCACTGCAGCCGAATTTCCCGGCCATTCCCGCCGAGCGTCGTTCGTTCCAGATCAATTGGCGCACCGTCTTTATTGTCCTGGGAGCGCTGCTGGCAATTTCGCTGCTCCTGATACTGGCCTTATCCATAGTGCCCGGATAACCGGGGAGATGACCTATGCCTGATAAAATTTTCATTGACCGCCCGCCCCGCATTGAACCCCAGCTTCCCGCTGGGCAGTTTACAATCCCCAACCCGCCGGATACAGAGAAAAATGCCGGGCAGCTGCTGCAACAAGCCTTCCTGCCGGCAGTGATGATCATGGGTTACATGCTGGCCGCTGTATTCGGGAAGGGGAGCAGCAGCCTGCTCATGATGATTCCCATGCTGCTGTCGGTCGTCGCCACCATCGCCCTGGCTGTATATTCCAATACGAAGGATCGCGCACAGCGCGAGGTGGCGGAGGCCGCCTACAAGCGCCGCATCAGCGAGCTGCGCCGTAAAATGGAAAGCGAGCAGGAACAGCAGCGCATCTATTATTTCTATAACTATCCCGACCCTGAAAAAACACTCGGCATTGCTACCGACATCAACCGCCCCTCTCCGGCGGCTGAAGAGGAGATCCGCTCGGGAACACGCCTGTGGGAGCGTCGCCCCAATGATCATGATTTTATGTATCTACGGCTGGGGATCAGCACGCGGCAATCCACGGTGGTCTACAAGATCTCTGAGAATGAGAAAACCGAAAGTCCCCTGATGCGCGAGGCCACCCGCCTGGCGGAGGATTCGCGCCTGTTGTTCGATGTACCGGTGACCGTCCCGGTCATCCTTCCGAGTGATGACACCCAGTCAAGAAAAGTCGAAGAAAAGAAAAAGGGCGAGGAAGGCAAGGAAGAGGAACAAACGCAGGAAGCCAAGGGCGTTACCATCCGGCACTCCCTGGGTATTACAGGAAAATCATCCGAAAAAGTGCATGCCTACGTGCGCACGATGCTGGTGGATTATGCCGCCTTCCAATCACCGCAGGATACCCTGCTTTACGTGGCTGGCACGAGCGAGGCGCGGCAGTACTGGCGCTGGGCCTATGCCCTGCCGCACTGCAAGGGGTCCGACAAGACCGAAACGTTATTATTTGAAAATGACGAAAAACCCGGCGAGAACGAAGCCGACAACATGCGCCTGTTCTGGAAGAACATCCGCACCATCCTGGAGCGCCGCCGCATGCGCCTGCAGGACAAGGAGAGCGGTACAGACGTCAAGCTGCCGTTCATGCTGGTGGTCGTGGATGCCATTACTCCCGCACCGGGCTGGTCCTGCCTTCGCGATCTGGAAGGCGAGGCGGCTATTTCCACCATCCTGATGGACGGTCAGATGCTGGGTGCCGGCATCCTCTTCCTGGTGCCGGACCGTTCCAAGGTTCCCAGCCGATGTTTATCCGTGGTTGAAGTGGATGACGATCCGCAGGACGAGGACGCGGCCATCTTCCGCTACGCTGAGACCGGATTCAACTCCATATTGTATGTGGGCAATACCAAACTGGTCTCCACCCATGAAAAAGCGCGCGAATTCTCCCGCAACCTCGAAATGGTCGACGTGCGCCGCGGTTACGGCTCCAGCCTGGCCGCCACCGTCACACTGATGGAAATGCTCAACGTCACCACCCTCGACCAGTTACAGCAAATGGCGCAGGAGAACTGGCGCCGCAGCATGGATCCAAAATCCGCAGATTGGCTCTACACCGCGGTCGGCTTGCTTTCTGGTAATGAGCCGCGCGTGCTGACCTTTTCCGCCAAGGCGGACGGCGTGCATGGAATCATCGCCGGATCAACCGGTTCCGGTAAATCCGAGCTGCTGATGACCATGATCATCGGGATGGCGCTCAACTTCAACCCGACCGTGCTGAACTTCGTGCTGGTCGACTACAAGGGCGGTTCGGCCTTCGAACCGTTCAAGCATCTGCCGCATGCGGTCGATATCGTCTCAAACCTCGACCAGTCGGCCACGGCGCGCGTATTTGCCTCCATCATCGCCGAACTCGACCGGCGCCAGAGGCTCAACACCTACACCAACTCGAAGGATATCGTCCACTACCGCCGCAAGGGCTTGAACCTCGAGCCGGACCGGCCGCCCTACCCGCACCTGTTCATCATCATCGACGAGTTCGCCGAAATGATCTCGGGCAACGCGGAATACAAGGCGCAGCTGGAAAGCATTACCCGTCTGGGACGCGCCCTGGGCGTGACCCTGATCCTGGCTGCCCAGCGCCCGGTGGGTGTCACCGACCAGATGCGCGCCAACATCAAGTTCCGCATCAGCCTGCGCGTGGAAACCCCCGATGACAGCCGCGAGGTCCTGCGCCGCGCGGATGCCGCCTTCCTGCCACCTGGCATCCCGGGACGCGGTTATCTTCAGATCGGCAACGAAAACATCGAATTGATCCAGACCGCCTATACCGGCGGCGATTACAAAGGGCCCCAGGAAGAGAACGCCGTACCGAATGTGATCTGGGTGGACCGCCCGCGCAAATCCGCGGCGCAGAAGGCGACCGAGCCGCCCAAACTGTATGACGTCATCGTGGAGATGATGGCCAATTTGGCGCAGCAGGAATCGCGCCCACAGTGGCGGCCCTGGCCGGAGTTCCTTCCGTTGCAAACCGGCACCAATGTGCTCAGCCTGCAAACCCCGCTCGATACCGCCTATATGAAAGATGCCGACATTGAACTCCTGCGACCCACTGATTCTGAAAAGGTGGTCGGCTTGTCCCTGAACGAAAAAGCAACGACTTTTTGGGATGGCGACGACTTCCACTATGAAGGCGCAGGCTGGGGCAAAACCGCCATGAAGCCTTTGATCGGCCTTGTGGATAACCCCTATCAGGCCAGCCAGAAACCCCTTAAGGTCGATTTCCCGAATGGCCATGCGGTGGTGTTCGGTGCCTCCGGACGCGGCAAGACCACCTTCCTGCGTACGATCATCACCAGCCTGGCACTGACCCATTCGCCCGATGAACTGCATATTTACATCCTGGATTTCGGCGGCCGGGCGATGACCTTCCTGAGCGACCTGCCGCATGTCGGCGCGGTCGTCACCTCCGAAGAGGAGGAGCGCGTACTGCGGGCACTGCGCAGGGTCAACGACATCATTGACCAGCGCCAGGTGCTCTTCAGCGAGGCCAAGGTCAACAGCCTGGATTCCTACAATCTGGCGCATCCCGAAAAGATCCTGCCGGCGGTGCTGGTCGTTATCGACAACTTCGCCGAGTTCAAGGAATACTACGAAGGGTTGATGGGACCGCTGATCTCGCTGGTGCGCGAATCACGGGCCTACGGTGTGCACTTCCTGTTCTCGGCGGATACACCCAATTCGCTCTCTGGAAAGCTGTATAACCTGATCACTGAGCGCTTCACACTCAAGCTTTCCGATCCCAGTGAATATGGCGAGATTGTCGGACGCGGTGTCCCGGCCGACCTGAGCGCGGTGCCTGGTCGAGGTTATGTGCGCGTGGGCACCATGCCGCTTGAGTTCCAGACGGCGCTGACCTTCACGCCTGAGGAAGGCGACCCGGGTGGAATCAGCAAGATCAGCAAGATGTGCCTGCGCCTGGCCGAGTTCTGGGAAGGCAAATGGAAGGGTGAGAAACCATCCACCGTCGAAACCCTGCCGCTGCGTTACTCGCTCGATAACTTGCTGAAACAAGCTACACTGCCAGAAATACGCCGTCTAAATGCTGTGATGGGCATCGACGATCGCACCCTGGGACCGGCATTGATCGATATCGAACGCCAGGGACCACACATGGTGGTCATCGGGCAACCGTTCTCCGGCAAGACCACCACCCTGCGCACCATGATGCTCTCCATTGCGGCCAATTATTCGCCCGACGAAGTCATGATGGTGCTGATCGACTTCTCGCGCAAACTCTGGAAAGCCAGCCAAACTTCTTTGGCCAACATCCCGCACGTGGTGCAGACCATCGATGATATCGAGCAGCTGGATGACTTCCTGGAAAATATGAAGGTCGAGTGTGCCGAGTTCGATACAAAACCCAAGCGTCGGAAGATCTTGATCTTCATCGATAACTACGACGCTTTCACCGAAGAGGCGAGTCGCAAGAAGATGTCCTTCTTCGAGAACCTCTCCATGCTCATTCGCAAGTACCAGACCGCCGGTGTTTTCCTGGTTGTTTCAGGCTCGCTGGCCATCATGAGCTCCTCCGATGACCTGCGTAAAGTTTATGCAGCTCCCAATTTTGGCATCGCACTCAAAAGCGCCGACGCGGTTGACCGGTTGAACGGCAAATTCCCGCGCAGCCTGGCGGATGCAGAACTGCCGATGGGCCGTGCCTTTACCGTCCGTTCGGGCACAACCAACATGCTGCAGATCGCCACGCCCTACGCCAACGAAGAGGATGTCGAAGGCTCGCTTGACTTGTGGGTGAACCGCATCAAGGAACGCTACCCGCAGAAGAATGTCACTTGGTTGTCCGGTGGCAAGGTCAAAAAAGCCGATGATCCGGCCGGACCCTCAGGTATCCCCGCGGCTCCTGCCGGACCGGACCTGTCCAAGTACAGCATCCCGGACATTAAAAAACTGCTGATCGCATCCGGGCTACCGGATTCGGTGATCAGCCTGTTCTCTGATGCTGACCTTGTCGAAAACGCCCGGGCGATGGGCCTGTTGGACAAGAAACCCGAAGCCAGTCCTGAGCAACCTCCGACCGCTCCCGAGGACCAGCCGGACGCCAAGGGTAAGAAGAAGAAGGGAGGCTGAGATGAGCGACTATATTGATGTCAAGATCGATGTCTTTGAGCATGCCGACCAACGGGCGCGTATCCTCGACAGCCTGACACCTACCGGGCTTATTCAGGAGATCCTGAAGGAATTCGACGATATTACTGCTGACGCGCCTGAAAAATATGCCATCTACCTCAAAGGCATGGAGCGTCCGCTCAATTCTAGTTCCACCATGGTTCAGCTGGACATCCAGCCGCAAGACGAGCTGGTCTTTGATTATCTGCGCAAGACCATCCGCCAGATGCTTCAGCCATCGCAATATGCCATCCTGCGGGAGGATACGAGCGGCAAATCCTTCGACATCCAATGGCAGCCGGCGGTCATCGGCCGCCCAACCAACGAGGTGGACCACGACATCACCCTGGCGGTCAATGTGCAATTGATTCCCAACGGCATGACCATCTCGCGTAAACATGCGCAGATCACCTTTTCCGACGGCAAATACTACATCGAGATGCTGGCCGAAAACAACCTGTTGCTGTTGAACGGCAAGGAAATGGCACTCAACAGCCGCAAGGAGATCAAGAGCGGCGACAAGCTCCACGCTGGCCGCAACAAAGTGCCGTTTACCTTTATCACGCAGCAGCAGCCTTCAAAGCCCGCCACTCGCGAACCAAGATCCCAACCGATTCCACCAGTGGCGTCTCAGCCGGCTCCTTCCCAGCGGCCATCCATGTATACCGCCCCGTCGCAACCGTCGGTACCTGCGGGAAACTATGAAGGCACCATGATGGGCATGGATGAAACTCTCGTTTCCCACCTTATCATTGAGCGGGCGACTACCAAGGAACAGGTGGGCCAGCGCATCGAGATGCCGTCCTATCCATTCTCTTTAGGACGAACCATCCCCATTCTGAGCGTGGAGCAGGAAGTTTCGAGGCGCCATGCCGAGGTGAACTATGACCCGAGTACCAAAATGTTCACAATCACCGATCTCAAAAGCACCAATGGCGTGACGATCGAAGGCACGAAAATTGAACCCAACCAGCCCTATGAAATTAGAGTAGGAACCCGTATTGGAATGGGGAAGACCGTAGTTGTCAGGCTTGAAGTTTAGTTTTTAGAACGGCAAAATAACATTAATTTACAGAAGAACCCCGCACGTGCGGGGTTCTTCTTCGTTGTATCAACTATTAACTGCCTCGCACCTATAGTTAAACCAATCACAACGAACTTTGCTTAAGGTGAACCAATCGAAGTGCGGCCTGATGTTGTATAAGGCCGGCAGCAAGTTATAACTGGCAGGTTCATGCTTTTGAGGCAGGGCATAAAGTACCCGTCGCTCTTTCGAAAATATGGGTAAAAGAGCCCATCCGATTTGCCTATTTCTATGGTGGTGTAATCCCTTTCAAAACTGTATAGTAGCTGAAGTGGGAGCAATTATCAATGGATAGAGGGGCTACATGTTAAAAATATCAATGCCATGGTTCCCCATGCCAGTTCGCAATCCCTACAACGGCCAGCTGCGCAAACGCACGCTTGGAATGGTGTTGTGGGGCGTAATGCTGACCAGCATCATCCTGGGAATAAACAGTGCCATGCTAAGAGATTGGCCGGCATCCCTGTTGATGTTCTCCCTTTCGCTGCTGAGCGTATTGGGGCTGGAAGCCAACGAACATGGGTCTTATATTCTTGTCAGCACAATGACCACCCTGGTCGTTCTCGTCGTCGCCTTCTACAGCACAATCAATGGGGGTGGAATTCACGATCCGGGAGTGATTATCTACCCGATCATCATATTTCTGGGAAGCCTACTGCTTGGCAAACGTGCTGCACCTATCCTGTTCCTGGCCTGCGCCGGGTCATTGATCATCATCGGGTTACTCGAATTCCGGGGGATACTGGTCACATCCAACAGCACCACCATCGACGACATTCTGGTTCAAGTGGTCCTCCTGGCTGCAGAGGCTTTTTTGGTATGGATCACCATGGAGAATATCGAGGTCAGCCTCAAGCGCGCCGAGGAAACTGAAGTCCAATTAAAGGAATCTTATGACAAGACACTTGAAGGCTGGGCCAAGGCGCTGGAATACCGTGACCGCGAAACTGAGGGACACAGCCGGCGTGTGACCAATCTGTGCACGCTGCTTGCCATCGAATTGGGGCTTACGGAAGATGAGCTGATCCAACTCCATCGCGGCGCGTTGCTCCATGACATTGGCAAGATGGCCATTCCTGACTCGATCCTGTTCAAACCTGGCCCACTAAACGAAGCGGAATGGGAACTGATGCGCATGCATCCGGTCTACGCCAAGGAAATGCTGGAGGGCATCCCCTATCTCAAGGACGCCAGCACCATCCCCTATTGTCACCACGAGCGTTGGGATGGAAGGGGTTATCCTCAAGGTTTGATGGGTGAGGAAATTCCGTTGACTTCAAGGATCTTTACTGTCGTTGACCACTGGGAGGCACTGAATTCGGACCGCCCTTACCGGAAGGCTGTCCCCAGAGATCAGGTCCTCTGCTACATCCGCGATAACAGTGGAGTCATCTATGACCCTGTCGTCGCAGATACATTTGTAAGCTTGATGAACACCCAGGAATTTTGCGCTTTGCCGCTGGCGGATATTCTGGAAAGAGCTTGAAATCCATCGCGGGGATCTATCTTTTAATGTGATAGACAGGTAACCCAACCAGCGCCGATGGATTACATTCGTTCGTAATATTTCAAGTCCCCATTTAATCAACCCGATATGAGCCAAACTGTTTTAGCCGGTCTGCGGACATGCGCTACATTCGGCGATTCTGAATAGAAGGCTAAATCCTAGGGCAGATTTTTGTCCATATGATATGAAATCGAAAATCTTTATCTATCAAACAGGGGATTGACGGATTGAAGAAATTCACCCTGAATTTAGCCGTCTCTTTTTCCTGATAGCTTATAATGTATTCTTCATCAGCTAAACTTTAAATCGCTTTTGGCGTTTTTTCGAAAGTTCGATTTCTCTGCCGACAACAAAGGAGCAGGCGAAAGGCATGATCAACCCGGATTAGAATTCAAGCATGGTCAGCCCAGAGCAATTCCCTGTCAGCAAGATTAAGATCAGCCAGCCGAGGCGGCGGCCGGAGATTGTTGCACGCCAGCGCCTGCTGGAGAATCTCTACGATCAGCTGGAAAAGAAGCTTGTTTTAATTGTTGCCCCAGCAGGTTACGGAAAAACATCCCTGCTGATTGACCTGGCTGCCAACAGCGACCTGCCTATCTGCTGGCTCTCTCTCGACAGCCTCGACCAAGAACCTCAGCGTTTCCTGTCCTACATCATTTCCAGCATCCATCAAAGTTTTCCTGATTTCGGAAAGGAATCGACTGCCGCTCTTGAGAGCCTGGCGTCCTTTGAAAAGGACAGCGAACGGCTGCTGATCACCCTGACCAACGAAATTAACTCCCGTATCTTCGAACATTTCCTGCTTATCCTGGACGATTACCACAACGTGGATTCAGCCCTTCCCATCCGCTTGTTGGTCAATCGCTTGATCCAGCTATCCGGGGAAAATGTCCATATCATCTTATCCTCACGCAGCCTGCCCAACATCCCTGACATGCCATTGATGGTCGCCCGGGACATGGTTGCCGGCTTGAGTTTCGAAGAGTTATCTTTCCAGCCGGGTGAGATCCAGCAATATTTCATACAGAACAGCCAGCGCAAACTCACAGACCAGGAAGCGGGTAAACTGGCTCGCGAAACGGAAGGTTGGATCGCTGCCATCCACCTGACCAGTACACTTCCATCCATCCACCCGCCGGCTCAACCGTTCGGGTCATCGGGAGACCTGTTCGATTTCTTCGCCTCCGAAGTTCTGGACAAGCAGACACCTGACATGCGCGAGTTTCTACTAGTTACAGCTCAATTTGAAGCTTTCAACGCCTCCTTGTGTGAGTCGGTGCTGGACCCGCTGCTATCAGGCGAGAAACGGGCTTGGTCATCTCTGGTCGCTACAGTCCAAGCTAACAATGTATTTACTGTCCCTCTGGGTCCGGATGGGCGTTGGATTCGGTACCACAACCTCTTCAGGCATTTTCTCCAATCCCGTCTGCAATATGAACACCCAACCCTGGCATGGCACATCCAAAGCAGTCTGGCACATTATTACGAAGATAACCGGTCCTGGGAGGAGGCGCTGCACCTATACGAGTCTCTCGGTGACCAGCAGAGCCTGATCCGGGTCTTTGCCTGCGCCGGCAGCGACTTCATCCGCTTCGGCCGGATGCTTACCCTGTCCAACTGGCTCGAGCACCTCTCCCCAACCATTCCCGAGGACAATCCGGTCATGTTGTCCCTGCAGGGAGCCATACAGGCCAACCAGGGAGATGCGCAGCTGGCCGTCTTTATCCTGACCAGGGCGGAGGCCGGTTTCAGGGAGAGCGGGGATCTGGATAACCTGGCTAAAGTTCTCATCCGCAGGTCAATGGCTTACAAGCGTCTGAGCGACTACACCCTCATGCTGACCGACGCGGATGAGACGATTCGCCTCCTCCAGGATCAGGATAAGCGAAAATTGCAGGAATCTTATGCAGAGGCGCAGCGGATGAAAGGGCAGGCGTTTTTCCGACTGGGAAAGATTGATGAAGCTAAACAATGCTTTGAGACTGCTCTGCTCCGTTACACTGAAATGGGAGTACTAAGTGGGATACCTGTTCTCGAAGCGGATATCGGAGTCCTGTATATCGAGCAGGGCGATACACGCACCGCGGCCAAATACTACAACCGCGCCCTGTCTGCCTGGGAGAAGACCGGTGACACTGCCCGTAAGGCTCTGCTGCTCAACAACCTAGGAGTCCTTTATCATACGGACGGAGAATATGAACAGGCTTTCACCACCTTTGAACTGGGTTTGGATTCGAGCGAACAATGCGGGGACCGGCGCACTCAGGCATTGACCCTGAGCAGCCTGGGGGACCTTCTGTCCGACGTCAGAGATTTCGAGCAAGCCCGCCGTTGTTATGCACAGGCCCTGGCCATCTCCAGCGAGCTGAACGATACCTTTCTGGTTTTTTATTGCTCGTTAGCTGACGCGCGTTTATCCCGGCTGGAGGACCAGCTGGAAGAGGCGGAGGCGAGCTTGAATCGCCTCACCGCCCGCCAGGGGACATCGTCTCCCTACCGCCTGTCTCAGGTCGGGTTTGAACAGGCTTGCACCAGGCTGGCAGGCGGTCATGCAAAGGAGGCAGCCGGCTTCCTTGAAAAGTCCATCCTGGTGCACCAGCAGACCGGCGTTAGCGAGGAGTTATGCAGATTCGTCATCTGGCTGTCGGCGGCCTATGCCCAATTTGATACGGCCGCCTGCCAAGCCGAGTTGGAAAAACTCGCCTCGCTTGACTGTATGCGATTCACCTCCAGCGGAATTTACCTCAATGCCGCCCAGGCTTTTCCCTTCCTTGGAAAATGCCTGGAATCCAAGAAGGTCGACCCGGCGGTCAGGAAATTCTTTACCCGCGCCACGGATTTTGCGGACGAACTCAAGGGGAAGCGGCGGCGTCTGCGGCAGATCTCGAAACGGGTAAAAATCACCCCGCCCTCTTTGAAAATAATCACCCTGGGCGATGCACAGGTGATCCGGGACGGGAACTCTCTCGGTCCACCCGACTGGCAGACACGCGAGACCCGCGACCTTTTCTTCTACCTTTTCTTTCACTCCGCCCAGACCAAGGAACAGATCGCCACGGTCTTCTGGCCGGACATCACCCCGGCCCGCCTGAGGATGCGCTTCAAGACCACCATGTACAGGCTGCGACACGCCGTGGGGCCGGAAGTGATCCTCTTCGACGTCGAGCGGTATAGCTTCAATCGCGAAGCAGATTACACATGTGATCTAGACGACTTTAACCTGTACCTGGAGGCGGCCCGGAAATCGACCGAGAACCGACAGACAGAGGACCTTCTTCAAAAAGCGGTGGATCTGGTACACGGCCCTTACCTGGCAAACATTGACGCCGATTGGGTCGTGCCAGAGCGGGTAAGCCTGCAGGAGGTCTACCAGACTGCGCTGCTGCGCCTGGCGGAGCTCTACCTGGAGCTCGGGCAGCCAGAATCTAGTTTGGAAGCCAGCCGGCGGGCCCTGCTGTCCGATCATCTGCTCGAGCATGCCCACCGCCTGCGCATGCGCGCCTTTGCCATCCTGCGGGACCAGCCCGGCCTAGTTCGCCAGTACCAGCAGTGCCGGAAGACCCTGCAGGCCGAGATCGGCCTGCAGCCAACTAACGAAACTGAAAGGTTGTATAATGAGCTAATTCGCCTGTTTTGAGGCCACCTTTGTAGTCTGGTGTTTGGTAAAGTATTGACATTCAACAATACTTATCGAAGGAAGGTAGCTAATGAAAAGCTCATTACTCAAGTACATGCAGTTCACCGCTAAGATCAATCCCACCCATGTGAAATTCTTCTTCATGCTGCTCATGCTGGCTTTGCTGGTCCTAGGTGCTGGAGCACCTTCCGATACTGGCGGCCTCCATTAAGTGATTCTGCTTACCGCCATAGTTGCCGGCCTGATAGTGGGGCTGCTGGTTTCCTGGCGGAGCAAAACAACTTGGCAACCACCTTCTTTCGAGCACAGTTGGTTGATCATCGCGGGTTTCCTCCCGCAGTTATTGGCTTTTTATCTACCTGCTGCACGAAGTCGTTTTCCGGATGGGCTGGCAAGTGTCAGCCTTGTGGGTTCGCAAGTCATCCTGCTGGTTTTTTGTGTTCTTAACTACCGTCTCCCAGGAATATTCCTGATCACCATTGGACTGGGATTCAACTTTATAGCAATACTGGCCAACGGGGGATTCATGCCATTACCTCTTGAAACAGCCGTCTATTTGGTTCCCTTGAAAAGTCTCATCAAGCTTGAGATCGGCGGCCGTATTGCGTCCAGCAGCAAAGATGTCCTGCTCCCCATGAATGAAATTGTTCTGCCCTGGCTATCAGACCGTTTTTTTCTACCGTTCAGTCATTTCGTTTTCAGTTTTGGGGATGTGCTGATCGCAGAGGGGGCCTTCTGGCTCCTGTTCAAATCAGCCCAACCCGCCAAAGCGTTCAAGGAGGAATCTCATGCTTAAGACCACCTTCATTCCCCAGCGTGTCACCGTGGTCGACCCGATCGCCGACCGCACCAGCATCAACCGCCTGCTCGCGGCCGCGGTCATCAACACCGGTTTCCGCAGCCTGCTGCTCAACAACCCAAGCATGGCGCTCCAGGCCGGGTTTGCCGAGGAACAGTTCGCTCTTTCCGCCCAGGCGGAAGCACTGTTAGCCTCGATCCATGCGCCGTCCTTGAAGGAATTCGCCCAGCAACTTTGCGAGAAACTGCCCTTCGTCCAGCTCGCCATTTAATCCCTCGACTTCACAACCTTAATGGGGAATCTCCAGCGACCTATGCGATCGCTTACCTTGCAGCCTTTAAACTTCGCCGGCCTCCAGCCGCCTCAAACGGATAAGGTACCCTCGGGTGACTCCGTTCAAAGCGTGCCGGAGCTGCTGTTCATTGTGGATCGAAATGGCTGCATTTTGGATTCCATCACGACCGATTCAACGCTGCTTAAGTCCCGCCCCGAAAAACTGGTCGGGCGGCGAACCCAACACGTCCTACCTGCTGAGGCTGCGGTGGCAGTTGCGGAGGCGCTTCAACGCGTTTCTGATGGAAGGTCGAGAGCTCATGTGGAGTACGTCCAGGAGACAGCCACGGGGATTCGCAGACTCAACGCGCAATGCCTGCGACTGGATGAAGACCGCCTGCTGGTTATGGTACGCGATATTAATGGTGCTAACAAACAGGCAGCAGTCTGTACACAAACCAATCTCAAAGCCATTTCCCTGCAGGACTTCTCTGAAGATACCCATTTATCCATTCTGGCAAGGCTGATCACTGAATCGTGCGCATCCCAGTTTGGCGCCCGGCAGGTAAGCCTGGGGTTACCTCGGAATCCCGCTGGCGTGGAGTGGCTGAACACCTGGCCCGACACCGATCGCCCGACGGAATTCGCGGCATTTCACATCGACAGGGTGCTGCAGGACAAGAACGAGGTCATCGTCGAGCACGACGACACGCGTTCACCCTCCTCGCGCGGGTTGTTCCCTTTACTTGCCGACGGGCAGCTGATCGCCCTGCTCGGTATAGCCAGCAACCAACCCGGGAGTTTCAGCGAAGACCAAAAAACGCGCTTGCGCGCGTACTGCCAGCTTGCTTCATCAAGCCTGTCTTACGCCCTGCTCTACTCGGAAGCCCAACGCCGGTTGGAACAGGTGCAGGTGGTTCGGGAAATCGACCTGGCCATCCTGTCCACACTGAACCTGCGGGAGACTGCCGGCATCATCCTGGAAAAAATCATCCAACAATTCAACGTGGACGCAGCGGATATTTTGATTCTGGACTCAGCCGAGAACTCCCTCAGCTACGTCAAGGGATTCGGGTTCCATGAGCATACCACCATCCAGTCTCAACTTGGTTTGGAGCAAAGTTATGCCGGCCTTGCCGTAAGGGAAAGGCGTCTGGTGCACATCGACAACCTGCGCCACAGCCCGCTCAACCTGATCACAGCCTGCAATTTCAAGAAGGAAGCCTTCCAGGTTTATCTGGGCACTCCGCTTATCGCACGCGGCGAAGTCAAAGGCGTACTGGAGATCTACCAGCGTGATCCGTTGAAGGTGAACCAGGATTGGTTCAATATGCTGGAGATGATCGCCAACCAGTTCGCCATTGCCATCGACAATTCTCTGCTGCTGGAGAGTCTGGACCGGCGCAATACCGAGATCACTTCAGCTTATAACGCCACCATCGAGGGACTGTCCCGCGCGCTCGAACTGCGCGACCGTGAGACGGAGGGGCATACACGCCGTGTCGCGGAGCTGACCCTGGTCCTGGCTGAGATAATAAACATCTCCGAAGATCAGCGCATTCATATGGAACGCGGCGCACTGCTGCATGACGTCGGCAAGATGGGTATCCCGGATGACATCCTGCGAAAACCTGGAAAGTTGACCTCGCAGGAGTGGGAGATCATGAAGCACCACCCGCTTTACGCCTACAACATATTGTCCCAGATTGAATATCTAAAACCCGCGCTGGATATTCCCCTTTATCATCACGAACACTGGGATGGCAGCGGTTATCCCTACGGGCTGACCGGCGAGCGCATCCCGCTGGGGGCGCGCATATTTGCCGTGGTGGACGTCTACGACGCGCTGACCTCCGACCGCCCATATCGTACTGCCTGGTCCAAGGAACAGACGCTGGAATACATGAAGTCGCAGTCTGGCAAGTATTTCGACCCGCTGATTCTGCAGGCCTTCCTCGGCATGTCCTCCGACCTGTAAACCCTCCCATTTCACGTGATCACTTGAACGTGATATCTGCCGCCGCCTGGCGGTAATTTTTTCGCGTCATAACTCTAATACTAAAAAGAACAAATGTTCGTTATAATAAAAGAGATGGAATTACTGAGTCTTCTTCTGCACCGCCTGGGCTTTCGACGCGATGTCAGGCCGCGCTACTATGAGTTGGACGAGACGATCGAGGTCATGCTCGAGGACCTCGCCCAACAGGAACAACGTTCTCCGCAGGATGTCGCCTCACGCCTGTTGGCAGAGGGATTACAGCGCCGCCAGGTCGAAAGCAACTTGTGGCAGCGCTGGCAGTCCCTTTCGGCGCGCGAGCAGGACGTGGCCGCGCTGGCCTGTCTGAGTTTCACCAATAAGCAGATCGCCTCGCAGTTGGGGATTTCGGCGGAGACCGTCAAGACCCATCTGCACCACGCACTGACCAAGTTCAACCTGCGCACTCGCGCTGAGTTGGGCTTGCTGCTTACGGGTTGGGATTTCAGCGCATGGGACCGCTCCAGCTAGGGCGCACAGACCCCGGAACACAACATCTGCCTCCCCCAAATGGTTAATCTTCTTTTCCCCCGTCAAATCCCCCGGCGGGGGATTTTTATTTCTACAGACGGCGACTAAGCTGAGAGCATGGACGATATAACCGACATTCGCCCCGGTCGATGGACCCTGCTGGTACTCGCCCGCGGCATGCACGCCCCCCTCTTATCTAATCTCTACCGCCTCGTGGAGCGCGGCCCGCTTACCGTGCTGGACGGCGGCAACCGCTTCAACGCCTACCTCGTCGCCCGCGGCGCACGCGGACAGAGCGAGCTGCTCGAGCGCATCACCGTCTCGCGCGCCTTCACCTGCTACCAGATGCTGTCCCTGCTTGAGACTACATCAGCAAGCCGCCCGGCTGCCCTGCCAAGGCCAATTCTGGTACTGGATATGTTGAACACCTTCTACGACGAATCCGTGCGGGTGCACGAGCGCCGCCGGCTGCTGACGGGCTGCATCGCCCATCTCGACCGCCTCAGCCAGCCGGCAGGGGGCGCGGTCACCGTCCACCCGCCGGCGGTGCCCAGCCCGGCTGCCATCGAATTCGTGCGGATGCTCGAAGCCCACGCCGCGGATATCTGGCTGCCTGAGCAGGAGCCCGCGCCCGCCCTTCCTCCCCCGAGGTTATTCTGATGGGACGTACCCTGCCCTCCATCACCCAGGCGCTGCTGATCGAACAGGGAGCGTTCAGCCGATTCCGCCGCGCCCTGCGCCGCAGCGACCAGCTTGCGCTGGATGACCTGTTCGCCTCGGCCCGCCAGCACCTGGCCGCTGCGCAGTTCGCCGCCCACGCCCTGCCCTTCGAGGTCTTTCTGCTCTCGATGCTGCTGGAGGAGCACAAGGAAGTTATTCGCCTGCGAGGGCAGGTGGACGAACTGCTGGAGCGGCTGAAATGAGCGAGAATTTCTCCGGCTGGCTGCTGGATCTGTATCCCACTGAAAGTAACTTGACGCTCTGGCTGCTGGGCGACGACGGGCAGCGCCGCCGCTTCACGCACGATTTCCCCGTCACCTTTTACGCCGCCGGCCCGGCCCCGCGCCTGCGCGCCTTGTGGAAGACGATCCAACAAATAGACAACAGTGTGACCCTCGCCCGCAGCGAGCGGCGCGACGTGTTCTCCGGCGTGATCCCCGTGCTGAGCGCCACCGTCCCGCGCCCCGCCGAAGCGCAGAAAATCTTCCAGCAGGTCAGCGACTCGCAGCCCGGACTGGCTTACTATGACGCCGACATCCCGCTGGCGCTGCGCTACGCCGCCCGCTTCGACGTTTTCCCGCTGGCGCGCTGCCGCATCGAAGCCGAGGCGGAGCGGGTGATCTTCATCGAGCCGCACGACACACCCTGGGACCTCGACCCGCTGCCGGCGCCGCTGCGCATCCTGTCACTGGAACCCGACCGCGACCCTTTACACTCGAATCCAAAAGGGATTGTCATCGCCTACGACAAGGTCCGCTACACCCAGCCTCTGGAACCGGCCCGCGCCTTGCTGATCAACCTGCGCGCCGTGCTCGAACGCTACGACCCGGACCTGATCCTGACCTCCTGGGGCGACACATGGCTGCTGCCTCTGCTCATTTCGGAATCACAAAAGTTGGGACTGCCCCTGCCGCTCAACCGCGACCCGTCGCAGGAGATCACCTTCCGCAAGGCGCACACCTATTTCTCGTACGGGCAGATCGTATACCGCGGGCAGCAGGTGCAATTGCACGGACGCTGGCACCTCGATCGGCACAACGCCATGCTGTGGAGCGATTACGCCCTGGACGGCGTGCTGGAGATGGCGCGGGTGACCGCCCTGCCGGTGCAGGACGCCGCCCGGCTCTCGCCCGGCACCGGCATCTCCTCCATGCAGTTCACCACCGCCCTGCGCCGGCGCATCCTGGTCCCCTGGCACAAGGCCCAGGCCGAGACTCCCAAGACCGCCCTCGACCTGATCCACTCTGACATGGGCGGACTGGTCTACCAGCCCACGGTCGGCCTGCACCGCGACGTGGGCGGCATCGATTTCGTCTCGATGTACCCCGGCATCATGGTACATTTCAACATCTCGCCCGAGGTGCCCCGCTCGAAGGACGGCGACCTGACTCCAGCGCCCGGCGAGCCGGGGCTCATCCCGCAGACGCTGGCGCCGCTGCTCGAAAAGCGCCTGCGGCTCAAGGCGTGGCTTAATCAAATACACCCACACGACCCGCGGCGCGAGGTGTTCAAGGTGCGCGCCTCCGCTGCCAAGTGGCTGCTGGTCACCTGCTTCGGCTACCTGGGATACAAGAACGCGCGCTTCGGGCGGATCGAGGCCCACGAGGCCGTCACCGCCTACGGGCGCGAGGCGCTGATCCGCGCCAAGGAGGCCGCCGAGGACCTGGGCTACAACATCCTGCACATGTACGTGGACGGGCTGTGGGTGCGCCGCGACGGGTCCCGACGGCCGGAGGATTTCGAGGCGCTGCTGGCGGAGATCTCCGCGCGGACAGACCTGCCCATCGCGCTGGACGGCATCTACCGCTGGGTGGTCTTCCTGCCCTCGCGCGTGGACGAGCGCGTGCCGGTGGCCAACCGCTACTTTGGCGTGTTCCAGGACGGGTCGATCAAGGTGCGCGGCATCGAATGCCGCCGGCACGACACGCCGGCTTTCATTTCGGAACTCCAAATGGAACTGCTGTCCATCCTGGCCCGCGCGCCCAATGCGGACCGTCTGCAGGAACATTTGCCTGCCGCCCGCGCGCTGCTGGACCGTCGGCTTAGTGATCTGAGGACCGGCCGTGTGCCGCTTGAGAAGTTACTGCTTGCGCAGAAGCTCAGCCGCGAACTGGAGGACTACCGCTCCCCCTCACCGGCCGCGCGCGCCGCGTTGCAGCTCGCCAAAACCGGCCGGACTCTGCGCCCCGGCCAGCGGGTGCGCTTCCTGCTGACGCGCGGCGAGCCGGGCATCCACGCCTGGGATCTGCCCGAGCCGCCCGACCTGCGCACACTGGACGTGCCACGCTACCGCACCCTGACCCTCCGGGCGGCGGAAACGGTTTTGAAGGCAGTAAATTAAAGTAGGTCACGCTTGAAGCATGACCTACGGAACTAAACTCTCTTTAAATGTTATGGCGTAGTTGGTGTTTCTGTTGGCGTATCCGTGGGAGGATGCGTTGTCAAAGTCGCCGTCGGCGCGGCAGTGGCTGCCGTGGTGGCGGTAATGGTGGGAGTCACAGCGGTCACTGTCCTGGTGGCAGTCGAAGTACCGGCAGTGGTCGTCCTGGTGGCGGTGGCGGTAACGGTTGTCGTCCCGCCGACATTGATGAGCACGAACACCTGGTCGCCGAAGAAGGTCCCGCCGGCTGTGGACATGCGCCAGGTCCCGCGCGCGGCACCGGCCTTGCTCGGAGCCTTCATCACAATGGACAGCTCCTTGTCGGATCCGGGATTTACCGCCTTGTCCAAAACCAGCGCGGCGCCGTCCATGGCTTCCCCGCCTACAAAGGCAAATTTAAAACCGGCGTCCCAGGCGCAGGTACCGCTGTTCCTCACCAGCCAGGTCTTGGTGAAAGTCTGGCCGGGGGCCATGAGGGTATTGTCGGGAATGGTCACATCTTTGACATAACTGAGACCATAACATGAGACGGTCGGGACCTGACCGCTTACTGGCGGAAGCGGGGTAGTGAGTGAAGTTGAATTTGTCGGCGTAGTAGTCGGGATGGGCGCAGGCGTAGCTGTTGGCTGCGCAAAATAGGTCTGCGTCAGGCCGACGGCGAAGGTCTCCACCGCGGAGGTTTCTACCGCGCTGATGTCAACGGTTGGTGAAGGTTCAGGCGCGGCTGGTCCGCAAGCGCTTAGGGCCAGACCACCTAAAAAGGCAAAGAAAGTGATGCCAGGTAGGAATCTTACTCTATTCATGATGGATATTCCTTTCATGATGGATATTCCTTTCATGATGGATGCTATCTGTAAACGGGAAAATAATCAAGGGACTTGTAGAGTAATCGTAGGGGAAAAACAAGGTGACAGTCATCTTGAGGATGGCTGTCACCTGAGTAAATCTCGCACAGCGAGTAAAGAATTGAACTTTACGCCTGAAGCTGCCTGAGCAGCTCGCGATACTGCTCCGCATTGGGCGGGTTCATCATCAGGATCTGGTTGACCACTTCGATCACCGCCTGCGTATCACCGGAAGCCATCAGGGTATCGCCGATGGCATCCAGCTGAGCAATGGCCTCAGGCATGCGCCCGGACTTTCGATACAGGTCCGCTAAAACTCTGCGGATGAAGACCTGCCCGCCATGATCCTCGATCAAGGTTTCGCAGAACAGGATACCTTCCTCCCTCTTGTCTGTTTCATCGAGGTAGGTCATGTAGCTATCCAGCTCGGAGGTCGCCTGCTGGGGCTGGCTCAACCGCAGGTTGAGGTCGATCAGGTTCTTGCGCGCGGTCTCGTCGTCCGGACGCAGCGTGCGGATCTGCTCATAAACGCGGATGGCCTGCCGCCAATCCAGGCGCTGCGTGTCGATATCCGCCATGCGTGTCAGGATCTGGGTGCTCCAGGTGCGATTGCCGCTGCTCTGCTGGGCGACGCGCAGCGCTGTGGCATAGGTCTTGCGCGCCATGTCCAATTCAGCCAGGCGGTAGTAGATGTCCGCCAGCTCAATATATTCGCTGATGGCTTCGTCCACCTGCCCGCGGGCGATCAACTGGTCAATCAGGCGGGTGCGGACGGACAAGTCCATCGGCGCGAGCTTAAGGATGCGGCGCAGGATGTTGGTCGCCTGGGCAGCCTCCCCGCGCACGCTGTAGGCTTGAGCCACCACGGTAAATTTGGTGATCGCATCCGGGATACGGTCTTCGCTGATGAGCAGGTCGCCAATCAGTGAATGCAGCGGCAGGTAAGTGGGTGCGCTGATCACTGCATAGAATGCCTCATCCATCGCGGAGCGCAGACGGTTGGAGCGGGCCAGCGTATTGATCGTGTTCATTGCCTCCAGCACCTGGCTGCTCTGAGACTGGATCAGGACTTCCGCCAGCGGCAACGCCGCCCCATCGGAGGACTTGGGGAGCTGCAAACGCGCCAGGCCGAGGTGCTCGCGCCAGTTCGCGCGCATCAACAGTTCTTCAATGTTATCGCACAGCTTGCCGACATTCTGATCATCTTCCGCGTTTTCCTGCGCTTCGACCAGCGGCTCGTAGAGCTGCCGGATCGAATCAGCCTGGTCGGGCGCGACAACAGCCGAGTCGGCAATTTTCAACGCCTCGAGATACTCGATCGCCGCTTCCTTCAGTTTGCCCTCTTTATGCTGGATCTGACCCGAGATCAACCTGGCGGCCAATCCGTATTCGTCGTGCCGGTAACATTGCTGCAGGTATTTCAGCGCGGATTCGTAGCGGTCGGTCTTCGAGCGCAAATAGCCCAGGTCAAAGTAAACAGCCGGCAGGATGAACCCGGCATCAAGCGCATGTTCAAGTTCCTCGGCTGCCTGCGCGTCCTGGTTCTTGGTCTGCGAATCGATCGCCTGGCTCAAATACAGCATGATCTTGCTCTGCTGGTTCTGGTTGAGCATGCCGGTGCCGCGCATCAGCGTCTGCAAACCGCGCCGCTGCTGGGCCTCCGTGCTGCTTTCATCCGCTAGTTCGAACATAACCTCCGCGATCATTTTGAGCGCCTTTTGACGCGCATCGGAAATCGGGTCAAGCAAGCTATCGGACGGTTTTTTGGGAGTCTCAAGCTGTTTGACCTGCGCCATCCGCAGGGGACCTGTGCCGCCCCTCGGACGGACCGGCTTGGGCAGCATCTGCCCGGAGCGCAGCAACCCGTAGGCTTGTTTCGCCTCCGCCGAGTCGGGAGACAGCTTCATGGCACGCTCGATCAACTCGAGCGCTTTTTGCGGCTGCCCGCCATGCTGGAGCAGGCTGGCTACGGCAATATACTCGGATACTGACTGGCGGGTCTGCCCCATTTTTTCATAGACCATCGCCAGGCGTGAATGCGCCGTGATGTTTTCCGGGTTGAGCTGTGTGACGCGCGACCAGTTCTCAATGGCCTTGTCGGCATCGCGGATCTTTAGAAAAAGTTCCGCCGCCAGGAGAGCTGCCTGTACTGCCTGGTTCATGTTGCCAAGTTTTTCAGAAATCTGGGCGATCTTTTCCATGGCAACAGCATCATCCGGGCTGACCCTAATAACATGCCGGTAGGTCTCAAGCGCAGCTTCATATTGCTGCAGTTGATACTGCGCCAGTGCAAGGTTATTCAACGCCTTGGGGTTGTCAGGAAATTCCTCAAGCGCTTTTTGATAATAAGCGGCAGCCTTGTCCCACATCTGGTCCCAGGCTGCGGAATGGCCATCATTTACCGCCTTTTGGAAAACGTCTTCACGTCCGGGCATGATTGCTCTCTGAAGTGTTGGTAAATCTGCGCCGAGGCAGACTCTGCTTATCCATGGAGGAGTTTCATTTTATTTCAAGACCTGCATCTCGCCCCAGCATCGCCCCCAGCGGGCTTCGGTGGAAAGCGGAATGCTGAGCTCGTAAGCGCTTTCCATGACTTGCTGGACGACACGGGCAGTGGCTGCCAGTTCATCCTGCGGACATTCTAACACAATCTCGTCATGGACTTGCAGTAACATACATCCCTGTAAACCCGCAGAGGCGAGTGCCTCCGGGATCTTGATCATGGCAATTTTCATTATATCCGCTGCCGTGCCCTGGATAGGCGCGTTGATGGCTTCTCGCTCCTCCCGGTTCCTCAACTGTTGGTTAAGCTGTCCCGTCAAAGCCGGGAAATATCGCCGGCGGCCGAGCAGCGTTTCGACATAACCCTGTTTAGCAGCCAGCTTGCGCGTCTCGTCGAGATATTTTTTTACACCGGGGAATTGTTGGAAATAAGCCTTTACGAACGCGTCGGCCTCGGACAGGGTCAGATCGGTGGTGCGGGTTAGTCCAAAGGCGGACATTCCGTAGATCAAGCCGAAATTGATGGCCTTGGCATGCCGGCGCTGCTCCTTGGTCACCTGGTCGAGTGGGATGCCGTAGATGGCCGCCGCAGTGGTGGCATGGATATCCTGATCCTGGCGGAAAGCGTCCAGCATAGCCTGGTCACCGGCGATGTGGGCGACGATGCGCAACTCAACTTGCGAGTAATCCACCGACAGCAGCACCTGCCCCGGCGCGGCGATGAAACCGTTGCGGACGGTGCGTCCCAAATCGGTGCGAGTAGGGATGTTTTGCAGGTTCGGATTCGAAGAGGAAAGCCGTCCTGTCACGGCGGTGGTCTGGCTGTAGGAAGTGTGCACGCGACCCGTCGCCGGGTCCACCGCGCGGGGCAGCGCATCCGTATATGTGGATTTCAGCTTGGAGAGTTCGCGGTTCTCAAGGATCAGATCCACCACAGCGTGCTTGCCCCGCAATTCCTCGAGCACATCGGCTGAAGTGGAAAAGTGCCCGCTGGCGGTTTTCTTCCCGCGATCTGGCGGGTCAAGTTTCAAGGTCTTAAATAGCACGTCCGACAATTGCTGGGTGGAGTTGATGTTAAATGTCCGGCCGACCAGTTGGTAGACCTGCATCTCGATCTCAGCCATTCGTTTTCCAAGCTCAAGCGACATCTTTTCGAAAAATTTCGAATCCAGCAAAATGCCTTTCAGTTCCATCTCCGCCAGCACACCCACCAGCGGCATCTCGATCTCCTCGAGCAGCCCGCGCCCATTTAATTTGTCCAATTCATCCAGAAGGATGAGGCGCAGGCGAATGCACGTCTCGGCGTCGGCGGCGGCATAGGCGGATGCGGATTCCACATCCACTTCGGCCATCGAGCGCTGGTTCTTGCCCTTCGGCCCGATCAACGCCTCGATGTGAGTCATCTCCTCTTCGAGCCGCACGTACACCAGGTTTTTGAGCCCCAGGTTGCGGGAGGAAGGATCCGTAATCCATTCGGCGATCATCGAGTCGAATCCGAGCGGCGTCACTTTCAGTCCATTGCGCGCCAGCATCAGGTAATCGTATTTGACGTTATGCCCGATCTTGGGAATTTTCGGACTCGTCATCGCCGGGTGCAGCGCTTCAACAACAGCTTCCACCGGCAGGTTCGGACCGGAATTGTGTCCAATCGGGATATACCACCCCTCTCCAGCTTTAGCTGCCAGTGAGATGCCGACCAGCTGCGCCTCCATTTCCTCGGTGGAAGTAGTTTCAGTATCAAAAGAAATGATCTCAGCTTTTTTCAATTCTACTGCGAGGTTTTTCAGTTTCAACTCGGTATCTACAACTTGAATCTTGATAGATGTGGAGGAACGTGGAACAACATCATACACGGCGGCTGATTCCGCGAACATCTTCATCTGCTGATCGCCCTTTGCGCTATTGCTTTTGCCATTGCCGCTTTTTCTGAAGACAGCCAGTTTGGGGATCAGCGTGCGGAATTCCAACTCGCGGAAGATCTTTTCCACACTGGCCGGGTCAAAATTATCCGCCTTGGCCTGCGGCAGGTCAACCTTGATAGGCAGGTCGGTGCGAATTTGGGCCAGATCGCGGCTCATATAGGCGGCATCGCGCCCCGCTTCGAGTTTGGTGCGCACCTTGGGTGGGATCATTTCGAGATGAGCGTAGATATCATCCAGCGATTGATAGACCTTGAAGAGTTCCAGTGTAGTTTTCTCGCCCACACCCGCCACACCGGGGATGTTGTCCGATTTGTCGCCGACCAGCGCCTTGTAATCCACCACCAGCCGCGCAGGGACGCCAAGCTTTTCGATCACGTCGGCATCGGTGATGTAATCCTTTGCATCGGAGAGTTTGCCTTCGGGCAGGTTGACGATGATGCCACCGCCCACCAGTTGCAGCAGGTCGCGGTCGCCGGTGATAATCTTAACCCCCAGACCGCCGGCCGATTCTTCTTTGGCCACGGTCCCGAGCACATCGTCCGCCTCGAAACCTTCCATCTCAAGGCGCGGCATGTTGAAGGCGTCCACCAGCTGGCGGATACGTTCAATCTGGGGACGCAGGTCATCGGGCATTTTGGCGCGTGTGGCCTTGTATTCGGGGAAAATCTCATCGCGGAAGGTCTTGCCCGTGTCGAATGCCACGGCGATGTAGTCCGGTTTTTCGTTCTCAAGCAGGCGCATCAGCACGGTTGCGAACCCGTAAACACCGGCAGTGGGTTCGCCGCTGGCAGTATGCCAGCGTTGACCGCCGGTCGAGCTGAGCGCAAAATAGGTGCGATAAGCCAATGCGTGGCCGTCGATCAGGTAAAGGGTGGGCGGCATGTTGAGCTCCGATAAAAAGATGTTTCGATTCTATCCTTATTCGAACAAACGGGGGCAGGTCTGTTACGAGACCTGCCCCCGAAAAGGCTAACATTGATTTCTAGCGTGGACGGGAGATACCCTGCCGCTGGCGTGTCTGCTGAATGAAATCCTTGATCAGCTTGGACGGATGCGGTTGCGGTCCGCCCATGATCAGATACCCCGGTGCCCAGAAATCGCCTGATGGATTTTCCTTGGCATAACGCGGGAAATCGGCAAAGATGCGCGAGGAGATCTGCTGACGCACGATGCGCAGGATGAAACCGGGTGAAACTGTCGGCGGGACATTGGCGATCCATTGCAGGTATTCAGGGCGGACGGCAATATGCTCGAGCCGCCAGCCGTAGGCGATACAGATATCCTGCATCCAGTTCGCCACGCGGTCAGCCAAGTCGCCAGTCAAGTAGTGGCGGTCGAAGCGTGGAATCAACAGGCAGGCATAGCTCAAATTGTAAAGCGCCGGTGAGACAGGCTCCAGCACGATCTTGCGTGCCCCTGCAGGCGCGGCGGAGCGCTGTTCAGCGGCTTCCAACTGCCTTTGTTCATCGACGGTGTGTCGACGAGTGACAGCGAACTGATCCAGCTCATCCGACGTTAGGATGTGCTTGCGGGTGACCGCCAGCGCTGCCTCGTCGAAATATAGATCGGGGTTTTGGATCTCATAGTCCGCGTCTGAGGGTCCGCGCATGATAGGTGGATTTGTCTCCACGCTGAAGGTCGATGAATGCGGGGCTTGTACACGGTCAGACTCACCCGAAGGCTGGTCATAACCTGAGGCTGCGGATATATCTGCGGTCGTTTCCCAACCCGAATCAAAATCCGAGGGATTGGGCGGCGGGACATCAGATAGCACTTCGGAGAGCTGCGGCAGATCGGGGGTATCATCCGCTTCGCGCCGACGGTCTTCGCGATGGGTTTCCACCGGAGGATTGGCAGCGAGTGAACCGGCCAATTTCCCGGCCTGGATGCGGATGGTGCTGAAGGGTGTTTCAGCGTCGAAGACCAGCGCCAGGATCATCGCCGGCGACAGACGCGTGGCATACAACATGTGCTCGGCTCTGGTGGCATCGAGCCGGATGAAGCGCAGCAGATCACTTTTTTCTTCATTGTCCCAATAACGCTGAATGGTCTGTGAAATTTCCTGCGCGGCTGCCTTGGACAATTGACCAGCATAAGCCCATAACTCATTGTTGAGCGTGATCAAAGCAGCCTGGGCGGAAGACTCAAGCGTCAGGCGAGTGAGGTGCTGGGCGGCGCGATTAATATCCTGCAGCCAGGGAAGTTCCACAGCCACATCAACCTGAACCGGCCTCTGGGAGGCAGATTCCACTTTGGGGTTGGTAGGTTTGCCGTCATTCATCATTTTTGCCAGCTCTGCCGCATCAAGCGGCTTGGAAATAAAACCACGAGGCGCAAGCTCATTGATTTCCTCGGTCAACCAGCTCCTGGGGTTCGTTATGACAATGAACTGAATCTTATCGTTGAACTGTCGTAACGCTCGACCCACATCGAGAATTGATACCCCTTGATCTTCCAGTTCGGCGTCCAGCAATGCCAGTGATATGGGTTGTTGACGATCTCTTAATACTTTGCCGAAATCGTCGGTTGCCTGCAGGTCATAAGTCCCCACCTCTTTCAGGACCCGACGGACATCGTCTTCCAAGCTGGCCTGCGACGTCACCAGGAGGACCGACTCATCCATACGTCTACAAATATATCACGAGAAAAGCAAGGTTGCAAGCGTTTGGAAAAACGAAAACCACCTGCTTTAGGGGGAAAAACCGGTGAAAACGACCATCGGACTTGATTTTCACTCTCGAATATGCTATGTTTGTGGCAAATAGGAATTGAGGACTTATATGCATCGCGAACGTGTATCTGAAAATGTATTTTGGTTCCAAAGTGAAGTCTACGCGCAAGTTACAGCGGGTGTGGTCGCTGGTCCGCAATGGGCAGTGGTGATCGATACGCTGGCTCTCCCCGAAGAAACTCTCGCCATCCGTGAATTCATCGAACATGAGCTAAACACCCCGGTGCGGTATATCATCAACACGCATTACCACGCCGACCACACCTGGGGCAATTGCTTTTTCCCCGGAGCGACTGTCATCTCACACGCCCTGTGCCGGCAACTTCTGGCCGAGAAAGGCACGCCATCGCTGGAAGCCGCCCGCAAGCAGAATCCGGCCCTGCGCCAGGTAAAAATCGTTCTCCCCCACTTGACCTTTGAACAGGGCGAAATGACCCTGAGGGTAGGAAAGAAAAACCTGATCCTGATGCCCGCCACCGGTCACAGCCCGGACGGAATATCGGTATTGGTGGAAGAAGACCGCATCCTTTTCGCGGGGGACGCCTTCATGCCGATTCCATATATAGTGGATGGGGATTTGGATGAGATCGCTGCCTCCATCAAGAAAATGGGACGCATGGGATTGGAAAACATAGTCCAGGGACATGGCGATATCATCCTGCGCGGAGAGATCGACTCAGCGGTGAAGGAAAATCTGTATTACATCTCCTCCTTGCGTAAGAGCGTCAAGTCTGCCTCCAAACGCAAATCGCCGGATGAATATCTTGATGAAATCAACATCGAAGAATGCGGCAAAAGCCGTGTCGCCCTAGGCGGGCTGGCTATTTCCCTTCATCAACGTAATGTAAGGGCACTGTACAAGCAAATGGTTTATAAAAAAGATCTCGAGGATGAGGAAGACAAATAGCATCTTTAGATCGATGTATCTCGGTCCGGACAGTATAAAAAAGAGAGAAGCGGATTACGCTTCTCTCTTTTTTATTTTCGCGACAACCTGTCGATTACGATTCGCCGCTCTGACCATTCTCTGCAGCAGCCTTAGCCCCTCGCCGTTTGGCACGCGGACCCACCATACGCTCGGTGCCGTTCATCAATCGTTTGAGGTTCGGGCGCAGCGCCCACAGCAAGACCACTTCCGCAAGAACACCATAAAGCACATAAGCCCAAGGACCATAACCGAGGTAGGCGCGGACAGCGAATAAAACAAGCGCCATCAGCGGTATGGAAAGTGTCGCCACTGAGGCATATCCAGAAAAATAAAGGGTCAATAATGCGCCGGGAACAAGGAAAAATACAGAAGGCCACCATAAGCCTATGGCGCCACCAGCGGCAGTTGCGCCACCGGCGCCGCCGCGTAAACGCCATTGTCCGTTTTCGTTGCGCTCAGCGAGAAAAATGGAATAATTATGCCCAAGGATCGAGCCCAGCCCGGCGCAAACCATCCAAATCGGAGAACCAGCCAGCCAATAGGACAACCCGGCTGTCAACCAAACCGCCACTGCTCCCTTGAGCCCATCCAGCAGGCCGGTCAACACGCCAGCCCAGATACCGGCTGCGCGATAAGCGTTGGTTCCTCCCGTTCGTCCACTTTCCACCTTGCGTACATCCTTGCCCGTTCCCAGTTTAACGATAATCAATCCAAACGGGATGGAACCCAGTAAATACCCGAGCAGTAAAAAACCAAAATAGTACGCGATATCCATGGGAATTTCCTCCGGCGAGAGTCAATTAATCAAAACACATGACTTCATAAAAAGTTACACAACAATTTCCAGTGGCACATCGATGAAAATGCCGTTTTCGATCAAAAATCCGCGCGCCTGCCAGACCTCATTTTCCGGTGACCAAATGATATACACGACCGGATAGAATGCTTCCGCGATGTCCGTCGGGGACGGGTGTGGCGGGCCTTTGAGATGGGAGTGGTAAATAGCCAGCATCTCAAACCCATCTTGCTCGATCTGCTCGAAGGCTGCCAACTGCGCAGATGGAGAGAACCGGTAGCGCGTCGCGCTTTTCAATGCATTGGGCACGGAAATTACGCGTTGGACGATATCCCCGCTGCCCGCCAGCAACCCGCAAGACTCAAGAGGTATATCCGCCGTTACCTGTTGTCGCATTTCCTCCCATTGGAGCCGTGTCAAGACAAGGCGGTGCATGCTGTCAACTTACCCAGGATAATCCCCAAACAATCGCCAGGGCGATAAGCGGCTCGGTCATGGCACGCTTAAAGGGCTGCTCTTCATTTAAATTTACTGCCAGGCTGGTCAGGGCATAAGCCGGCCCAAGTAACAGCAAACCAAACTGAAGCGGGGAAAGCCGCCAATAATGCATAGGAGCCGCCAGCTGAGTAACGATGAACGCGATTCCGAGCGACCAAAATAATTCCCATTTGCCTCCCAGCCGCAGATGCAGGGTGCGTATGCTCACCAGCCAGACCGCCAAGAACAGGGGCGGCAGGAAAATGATCAAGCGCATACCGACCGTTCTCAGGGCAGTGATCAATATCAGCAAGAGAACAAAAGACAGACCAGTCAACGAAGCGACCGCCACGCCATAACGTGAATCATCGGGGTCAACTGCCACGTATTCAGCGACACAGATCAGCACAAGGAACACTCCGCCGAGAAGGAAGGCCAGCCACCAAAGGGGGTTGTCCGCCAGCGAATATATGGAAATGCCAATGATCCAGGCGGTTAGCGCGGGAAGGATCCAGTGTTCGAGTGTGTTCTTTTGATGAAAGTGAGGATGGCTGCGCAGGAGCCAGTCCATGCCGGTGGCAGTCAACCCAGCGACCAGGATCGACACCACGGCACTTGAGCTGACCCTGAAGATCATTCCAATTCCGAGCACATTAGTCTGAATAGCCAGAGGCGGCAGGGCGATCACACGCGTCAGCGCGTAAGCGAGCAGAATGACCGCGGTCAGGACGCTCAATCGGTTCGAATCTGGCAAATAACGATGCTCGGTCATAATTCATTGTACCTGTCTCACCCCGGTCTGCCAAGATGCCCTGACAGCGCACCCAAGGCTGGGAAAAGCACTCCAGGACAGAGAACGGCTTGCTAACGCGCCGATTTGCCTGATGTTTTACCTGTGGTAAAATTAAATGATTATGGAAGCACTGAAAAAGGAAGGATTACCCCCTCCGCCTGGTTTGATCGCATCACTGGCAGCGGGTTTCGACTCGACGGCCAGCCACGCAAGCGTCATCCTGTTCCCGGTCATACTGGATCTGTTCATCTGGTTGGGCCCGCACCTGAGGATCGAGGCGATTCTGCACCCGTTGCTGGCGGCATTCCAGTCGCTGCCCGCCTCCCCTGAAGCGACCATGACCCAGGATGTCATGCGGCAGTTTGCCCAGGATTTCAACCTATTAAGCGTTATCCGCACGTTACCGATCGGTATTCCCAGCCTGCTAGCCGGGGCCATGCCGCTGACCAACCCTTTTGGCAATGTGATCTGGATTGATCTACGGGACACCATGCCGTTCATGGGCTGGTGGCTGGTACTGACCCTCGCCGGGTGGATTGGCGGCGGGCTGTACTATAGCTGGATCTCCTGGGTGACCATGCCGGTCAGTAACACATCCTCGCTGAGGCATACCACACGAGCAGTGTGGCAGACGATCGTGTTGTCGCTCATGTGGATGCTCACCGCTCTCGTGGTGACCATCCCGGTAGTCCTGCTGCTCGGCATGCTGTCGCTGATCAGCCCGGGCATTGCCCAATTTGCGCTGCTGCTGGGATTGTTCTTCTTCCTGTGGGCACTGCCAGCTATTTTTTTCTCGGCACACGGTATTTTCGTATATGAGCAGACCGCTGTTGCATCGATCATGTGCAGCCTGCGCATGATGCGCTTCACCCTGCCAGGCAGTGGATTGTTCATCCTCAGTGCGTTCCTGATCAGCCAGGGGCTGACCCTGCTGTGGCAGGTACCGCCCGCCAGTTCATGGATGACACTCGTCGGAATCATCGGTCATGCATTCATTTCGACGGCTTTACTGGCAGCCAGTTTTGTCTATTACCGGAACGTCAACGCCTGGCTGCAGCAGGTCATGGAAAAGTTCAAGACTCAGGCCACCTCGGCGCGCGCCTGAATCTTCTGGAGGAAATTAAGTGGCACAAAACAACAATTATGATGCAACCAGCATTCAAGTCCTGGAAGGACTGGAAGCTGTTCGCCGCCGGCCCGGCATGTACGTGGGCGGCACGGATATTAAGGCGCTGCACCACCTTGTCTATGAAGTGGTGGACAACGCCATCGACGAGGCGCTGGCCGGCTCCTGCACGAATATCGATGTCATCATCCACCCCGATTCGAGCGTGACCGTCATTGACAACGGGCGCGGCATCCCGGTGGACATGCACCCGACGGAGAAGAAATCCGCCCTGGAAGTGGTCATGACAAAGCTGCATGCCGGCGGTAAGTTCGGCGGCGGCGGATACAAGGTCTCCGGCGGTTTGCACGGCGTGGGCGTCTCGGCAGTCAACGCCCTGTCGGAGTGGTGCGAGGTCGAGGTCAAGCGCGACGGCAAGATCCACTTCCAGCGCTACGAGCGTGGCTACCCCAAGGAACCAGTCAAGGTCATCGGCAAGTTGAAGAAGGCCGAGGACACCGGCACCAAGGTGACCTTCAAGTTCGACAAGCAGATCTTCAAGGACGAGCTCGAATTCCGTTTCGACACACTGTCCCAGCGCTTCCGCGAAATGGCCTTCGTCACCCGCGGCACCACCATCGATTTCGTGGATGAGCACAACAACCGCGAGATGAAGTTCTACTTCGAGGGCGGGCTGACCTCCTTCGTGCGCTACCTCAACCGCAACCGCGATACCCTGCACAACGTGGTATACGTCGAGAAGCAGATCGAGAACATTGGCATTGAAGCCGCCATCCAGTACACCGACGCCTACACCGAGTCGGTCTATTCGTTCGCTAACACCATCAACACCGTAGACGGCGGGACGCACATGACCGGCCTGCGTGCCGCATTAACTCGCGTGGTCAATGATTACGCGCGAAAGGCTGGATTGCTGAAGGATGCCGACCCGAACTTCGCGGGCGACGACACACGCGAAGGCCTGACGGCCATCGTTTCTGTCAAACATCCCGACCCACAGTTTGAATCACAGACCAAGGTTAAGCTGATGAACCCCGAAGTGCAGACGTATGTCCAGCAGGTGGTGGGCGAAGCATTCAGCACGTTCCTCGAGGAAAATCCGCAGGCGGCCAAGGCGATCGTGGCGAAATGTCTCACCTCGGCCCGCGCACGCGACGCTGCACGCAAGGCGCGCGACCTGGTCATCCGCAAGTCGGCACTTGAGTCGCTCACCCTGCCCGGCAAGCTGGCAGACTGCTCTGAGCGCGACCCCGAGAAGACCGAGCTGTATATTGTGGAAGGCGATTCGGCAGGCGGCTCCGCCAAGCAGGGACGCGACCGGCATTTCCAGGCCATCCTACCCCTGCGCGGTAAGATCCTCAATACCGAGCGCGCCCGGCTGGACAAGATCCTCGGAAACAACGAAGTCCGCGCGCTGATCTCGGCGCTCGGCACGGGTATCGGTGACAACTTCGATGTGAGCGGGCTGCGCTACGGACGGGTGGTCATCATGACCGACGCCGACGTGGACGGCAGCCACATTCGCACGCTACTGCTGACCTTTTTCTTCCGCTACATGCAGCCGCTGATCGATGATGGCCATCTCTACATCGCCCAGCCTCCTTTGTACCGCATCGCCTATAAGAACCAGGTCCATTATTGTTACAGCGACGCCGACAAGGACAAAAAGATGAAGGATCTCGGCACAGGGGCGGAAAAAGCCACTATGCAGCGCTATAAGGGTCTGGGCGAGATGAACCCGATACAATTGTGGGAGACCACGATGAATCCCGCCAACCGGACCCTGCTGCTGGTCAACATTGACGACGCCGCGGAAGCCGACCGTACCTTCGACATGCTGATGGGCGACGCAGTAGACCCCCGCCGCAAGTTCATCCAGACGCACGCCAAGAAAGTACGCAACCTGGATATCTAGATCAGGGTAATGAAATTTAAATTATCTAGGCAGCTCAAATCTGCTTCAGTGCTGTTCACTCGTTTGGCATACGAAGGAGTCTCACCATGGAGTTACCGATCATTATTCAAGGCGGCATGGGGGTCGCGATTTCCAACTGGACTTTGGCCAGGGCGGTGTCACGATTTGGGCAATTGGGCGTGGTCTCGGGCACTGGCATCAACCGCGTGCTGGCCAGCCGCCTCGCTGACGGCGACCTCGCCGGGCATATGCGCCGCGCCCTCGAAAGCTTTGCTTTGCCCGAAGTGGTGCAGAACATCCTTGAGCATTACTACATCCCCGGTGGCAAAGTGCCCGCCGCGCCGTACAAATCGACTCCTGCCTACACCGCCAACCCGCCCTTATTCCTTGATCAACTCACCGCCCTCGCCAATTATGTCGAGGTCTTCCTAGCCAAAGAAAAACACGATGGCCTCGTGGGGATCAATCTGCTTGAAAAAGTGCAGATGCCCAACCTCGCTTCGCTCTACGGTGCAATGCTGGCTGGGGTGGATTATGTGCTGATGGGCGCCGGAATCCCGACGCAGGTGGCGGGCATTCTCGACAAAATGGCGCACCACGAACCCGTCTCCTATCGGCTCGATTTGTATGGGGCTGGACCGAATGACGACCTGCGGATTCACTTTGACCCCGAGCGGATTTTCCCCGGCATTTCACGGCTTTTCGGGCAACTTAAGCGCCCAAAATTCCTGCCTATCATCTCCTCGACCACGCTGGCTCAGGCGTTACTCAAGCGCAGTGAAGGCGCGATAGACGGCTTTGTAGTCGAAGGTCCCACGGCGGGCGGTCACAACGCCCCGCCGCGCGGCGCGCTCAAACTCAACGACCTGGGCGAGCCGATCTACGGGGAAAAAGATGTGGTTGATCCTGAAAAAATGAAGCAGTTTGGCCTGCCCTTCTGGTTTGCGGGCGGCTATGGAAACCCTCAGCTGGTGAAAAACATTTTGGCCGCCGGAGCAACGGGCGTCCAGGTCGGCACCGCCTTTGCCCTGTGTAACGAATCGGGCATGGAAGCGTCGTTGAAGCAAGAGGTGCTGCGTCAAGTGTTTAATGAAGACGCGCAGGTTTTCACCAGCCCCAACGCATCTCCCACCGGCTTCCCCTTCAAAGTGGCGCAGGTGGCGGGGACGCTGTCGGATCCGGAGCTTTACGCGGCCCGCAACCGTATCTGCGATTTGGGCTTTTTGCGCGTGATCGTCCGCAACGACGATGGCTCGCTCACCTACCGTTGCTCTGCTGAACCAGAGGATGATTATGTACGCAAGGGCGGTAAACTCGAAGACACCCTAGGCCGCGCCTGCTTATGCAACAATCTCATTGCCACTGCCGGGTACGGCCAGCGCCGCAAAGATGGCGCGGTGGAACGCTCCCTCGTGACCGCTGGCGATGACTTGGTAATGCTGGGTCAGTTCATGCCTGCCGGTAAAGCCAGCTACTCCGCCGAAGACGTTTTGCGTTACCTGCTCGGACTACCTGCCGCCCAAGGCGCATAACACATTCTTTTGCCCTCGTTTCAGGCCAACAGGAGAGCACCGGCGCGAGAACGCCTGGCTGGTTGGCGACCTGCTCGATCTGCACAATCAGGAATTTTAATTCGCGGTGGAAGATGATAAATTCACAGGGCGACCCGGTGGGTCGCCCTGTTTGTTTGTGCAGATTGAGGAAGATAAGATAATTAAGCCTCCAAGGAATTGAGTTCAATTATCCAACGGGCTTTTGACCGCCAGCCCGCCTCTTTGAAGCACATGAGTATAGATCATGGTGGTGCGGACATCCTTATGACCGAGTAATTCCTGAACCGTGCGGATTTCGTAGCCATTTTGCAAAAGGTGGGTGGCAAAGGAATGACGGAAGGTATGACAGGTGACGCGCTTCTTAATCCCCGCCTGCCGGGCGGCTGCCTTGACCGCACGCTGCAAACCGGTTGTGTCCAGATGATGGCGGCGGTTTTTCCCGGTACGAGGATCCAGCGAGCGTTTGCTCGAAGGGAAAAGATACTGCCAGATCAGTTCGCGGGATGCGCCGGAGTGTTTTGTCTCGAGCGCATAGGGCAGATAGGCATCCCCAAAACGGACATCCAGCGCTGCATCATCCATCAGATCCGCAACAGTTTGAAGTATATCTCTTGGAAAGATCGCAAGGCCTTCGTCGTCGATTTGAAAACTGTCTACAAGGCTCCGACCCGTGAAGCCACTGAAGCCAACTTACGCAAGCTGAATGAAAAATGGAACGGCCAATATGCGGTGGCTGTCCGCTCCTGGGAAAACAACTGGGATGACTTGGCAACCTTCTTCGACTATCCAGCCGAGATCCGCCGCATGATCTACACGACCAATACCGCTGAAGGGTACAATCGCCAACTCCGTAAAGTGACGAAATCCAGGAGTTCTTTCCCGACTGCCGAGGCGGTTCGCAAGTTATTCTTCCTGGCCAACCAGGACATCCTCAAAACGTGGACCATGCCTATTCCCAATTGGCCGTCCATCCTCAACCAACTGGTCGTACGCTTTGAGGACAGGATATCTTAAAGTGCAATCCGTTTACACACAGTACTTGACACTCCCTTCGACAACCCTTGTATCTCTTTTTTACTGATATAAAAAGAGCTATCCTCAGGCTGGGATAGCTCTTTTTATAAAATAAATGTCTTTACATTGACATTGCTTCGTATACTCTTACACTTGTAATCATTGGACAACCTTTGGCGATTTCTACTGCTTCATCAAGGCTTTTTGCATTAATTACTGTATAGCCAGTTAATGAGTCCTTGCCCACTGGCAATTCTTTGGTTCCGGAACTTGAGATTTCTCTTCCAGGTCCGAGGGGGCTGCCAGGGTCAACGATCTTGTCTCCTAAGGATGCGAACCACTTGCTCCATGCTTCCATAATTTCAGGTGTGGGCATTTCAAATCCGTAGTGAAAAATTACAAATTTCTTCATTTATTTCTCCTTGTTTTGATTTGCTCTCTGCTCAAAGATTGAGCAGAGAGTTCTAAGGCAACTTCATCACAAGCTAAGTAATGTTGATCCGAATAAGCTAATCTTGTAGACCACTCATGGATTCTCAGCTGAGTGCAAGAAAATTAGTTTGCCAAATTTTCCTGCGGGTGACTATGCATCTTTCCTCAAGTACACTATATGTTTGTGAATTGCTGGTAGAGAGAGATTTCTCAAAAAAGCAGCTTACTTATTGAGCATGGCTGTAGACTCAACACGTAAACGATCTCTCTCCTGTGTTTATTCGCACGAGCTTCAAAAACATTGTCCAGATCTTTGTAGTTTCGAGATTTCGGCATAACAGTTAATTTATAAGTTAAGTATAACAATTCGGAAATTTTTTGTCAAGTTAATTCAATAATGTGTTAATTCAATAATGACTTTTGTTGGCTGGGTAATTATTTATACTAGGCTCGCGTGACGTCTGAGGTGTGATACTTTATAATCAAAAGTGGGCTAACAAAGCGTGCAGCCGACAAGTGGGATTCACCGCGATTTACACGTATTTTCCCCTGGTCAGTCCACACGCCCCGCTCAGTTCGCGGGGCAGGTGACAGGCTGACTTTGGGTTTATACTGCTCTCACCTGTGCCTGCGGCAAGGTGCAGGCAAGCATTGTCCACACCCGCCCACCTCCTGCTAGTACCCCACAATCTCCTTACGGGGACAGGCGGGCGTGGGGCAGGCCCTTGGGAGATCACCGAGGATAAAACGCAAATCGTTAGGCGGCCTTTCTATAACACCAACTAGCTTAAAGAGTAAGGTAAATATCTCTATGAATTCATCAACAACCAATCTCGTTCTAGCTCCCGACGCCGCCATTGATTTACACCTTCACACCATTTATAGTGATGGTAGCTGGACGCCTGAACAATTGATGGATTATCTACTGAGTGAACAGTTTGGCTTAGTGGCTATCGCCGATCACGATCGTGCGGATACCGTCAGCGTGCTTCAACAACTTGCACTAGACAAACAACTGCCCGTTTTAATAGCTGTCGAAATGACCACTATGTGGCATGGTGAAATGACAGATATCCTTTGCTATGGGTTTGATCCAGAACAGAACATGTTGAACGACTTAGCCCACAACCTTTTGCATCGTCAACGTGAAAATACACGGGAAGTCTATGATAACCTAAATCAGAATGGGTATGTATATCCGCAATATCCCGATGAGCTGTCATCTATCCTAGAAAAACCCAGTTCCCAGCAACCCCATGAACTGGTAACCCTACTAAAAAGACATAAGCGGGATACCGGCGAGGCCTCAGCAGGAAAAATTGTACGGGAGGCAGGTTGCAAGTTTGCAACCAATGACATAGCCGCGGTCGTTGATGCCGCCCACCAGAGTGGAGCGGTGAGTCTAATTGCCCACCCGGGACGGGAAGACGGATTTATAACTTATGATGCCCAATTGTTAGATCAACTTCGCCAAGAAGTTCCGATTGACGGGCTGGAAGTCTATTATCCTGTTCATACCCCAGAACAGACAGCATTGTATCTAGAGTATGCCCAGAAACACAATTTACTGGTCAGTTCAGGTTCAGACTCGCACAGACCAGATAAGCCGCCTATCAAATACCCTGCGAAATTGTGCCGTAACCTATTGGGGCATGTTGGTATCCAAATTAAAGAATAGTTTCCCGCATTAAGTAGGCGCCCAACAACCGCTTGCACACCGACTCGGCGTTCCGCGCAGGGGAATAGACTCGATATTTTTATCTGGTGGAAAAATGAACACTGATGAAACTACTGAATATTCAAATAAGAATGTCCGATGCAAAGGCCGATTCCAAGGGCATTTTTAGGATTTTTAACGGACATAATTTATTGAGAATTCAATAATTTCAGTAAATCACAGAATGCGGTGATTGATGGGTAGGAATGGCAGAAATTGTGCCATAGTGATTTTCGATGGAGCGGATCAGCAATTTTCTAAAGCGATGAAAACGCAAGCGCGCTTCATCCACACGGCGTGGACCGGTTGCCAACAAACGGGCGAACTCCCAACGCAGGAAGACCCAGGCATTGGTCAAGATCAAGCCGACACTGAGCAGGAAGAAGCGCATGGCGGGGTTGCGAGAGGTGGTTGTGGCGCGTACCCGGCGCAGTAAGCGATAACTGCATTCCACTCCGAAACGGCGGCGGTGCTCCTGGAAGATCTTCTCCACCGACCAGTCTAAGAGGATCACGATGAAAGCCAGCCACTTGCGACGTCGTTTTCCGGTTTTGTCCGGAACCAGGGAAGCTTTCAAAGCCAAAGTGACCTGAATTCCGCTGCCAAAGGTGTGAAGCGTCTTGTAGCTGGATCGTCCCTGACAGAGCGCTCGTGTGCCACCTGTTTTTCCACGGATCGGATTGGCAATGATTGCCGGTTGGTGGGTGGAAGTCAGATAAGCAACAATGGGTGAAGCCGCAAAGCCTTTGTCCAGATAGAGCACCTTGGCTTCAAAATTCAGGTTTTTCAGCCGTTCCAGCAGGATTTTGAGCACGGTCAGGGCTTTTTCTTCGGGTAAAACGTAGTGCACGGCCAGGGTCAGCCGGACCTGGCGCCAAATCACATAGGCAGTGGCGATACGCACAAAATGAGCTGTCCCTTTCTTGGCTTGACCACCGCAGGTTACCGCTCGCAGATCGGCTTGTTTGCCATAGAACGGCTCGTCGTGGAAGTCAATCGCCATCTCAATGCCCTGGCGTGCCATGCTCACCGGAATGCAGTTCGCCAGCGCTTGATTGGATTGCTCTTCCTGCTGGCCTAAGGATTGGCTCGGCAAAGCTTGGTTGACGTATTCTCGCACCGTGTTGCTGTCGGCCACTTCTTCCAGATCCGCACAGGCCGCTTCCAGACTGCTGCATTCTGCACTAGCCTTCAGCAGTATGTCGTAGATCATGTCGGTCGTACAGGTGTAACCGTGGGCTTCTATTTCAAAATGCGTTTTCATGATCCGATGGGTATAGGCTTGAATATCTTCTGCTTTTAGTACATGTGGGTGTATCATGTCAGGGGGCCTCTTTGGTTTGGGTTTTGGTTGGCACCTAACCTTTAACCAAAGTTGCCCCTTTTGTTAATCAATTCTGTGATTTACTGAATTTGAATAATTATTATAAATTTCAGGGTTATGCTAAGGAATGTATTGCATCTGGTAAATATCAAGATGCAGAAATAATATTAATAAGAATTATCGAGATAAATGAAGATAATTCAATTTTGTCAGGAGAAGGAGTAGCTCCTGCTTATTATCTAGAATTAGCAAAATTGTATAAAAAAATGAAAGAACATGAAAAAGACGAAATTGTGCTCCATGGGTTCTTAGTTCAAATAAAGGCGAGAGGTCAAACACCAAAGAAGACATTAGAATCATACTTAAAACTTAAAAAAGACCAGGATCCTGAAATTGTAAAAAAGAATATATGAAGATTACCTTGGGAATATAAAACAGGTTAAATTCAGCAATGTAAAGCGAAAATGCGTTCATGCAATAAGGAAATATTGTTGGTAAAACCTAAAGATATGGAAATGCTTGGATCGTGTTGTCCCTTTTGTATGGAGAGTAGTATATTTTGAGGATAGGAAAAAAGAAGACGTCTAACAACGGGCTCAGGCTGACTCGGCTATGTCAAGGTTATGTGATGTTTCTATGCTCTGCACAAACCGCGCCATTTACGCCTCGCTGCTTAACCCAATGTTCGACCAGTAAAATAAATCGTTACCACTTTCTCTTAATCGCCAGTATAAATAATTAAAAAAAGATTTCTACTTGTTTCTACGGCTGGAGTTATATTTTTTCTGACACTAGGGCTGTTCGGTGTACACACTGTGAGCCGCCCCGTAGTGTCCTGTGCCACTGCGCCTAAAAAACCATTGTCGTCGGCGCCCGCTTCTCTGGTAACTGCGCCAATTGATTACGATTATGAACAGGGTGACTGCGATAAGGCGATTTCCGCTTACACTCGCACAATCGAATTAAATCCCAATTTCGCAGAAGCCTACAACAATCGCGCATACGTCTACATGGTAAAGAAAGATTATGCTGCGGCATTGCCCGACCTGGATCGCGCGCTCCAATTGCGACCTGATTACGTGAATGCGTTGATGAGTCGTGGTGACATTTACAATTATTATTATGCTATTGACTACGAGCGTGCAGTCGCTGACTATGATCAGGTGCTCAGGCCAGATCCCAACGCCATGGACCATACTTCAGTATGCGGTCATCGGTTGCTGGTGTTAAATCACGGCTGGAATCTAAACGTCATGGGAAGTCTGTTAACCAACGGGGTCACAGCAGGTTGCCCAAATTCCAAGCAATGAACGTCACCCTTAAAACATAGACAACTAACATAGCATAAGGGGAAATCAAAGGAATTGATATTCTATCTAATCGGCTCATCCTGGTCACAGGAGGAGCCGATTAGATTAGGGTCAAATCAGTTTATGCTTATGCTTCGTTCAAGAAAGAGCTATTAGGCATTCCTTCTACGCCTGCCTTCTCCATCGCTGCCTTCAGATCGGGAGAATGTGCGAATTTTTGAGCGCTTTCCAGCGAATTCCACTTGTTAATAACGGTCACACTGTTAGGGTCGCTTGCGTCGCGGAAAACCTGGGCTGAAAGCTCACCGCTGGATGTACGCAAACCAGCGGAAGAATATTACTTTTTTCCACTCTGCGAAGTCTTTTACTGTGTGTTGAATTAGCATGCTTGCCATTAGTATTTCTCCTTGTATATTGCCACTGAAAATCAACCTATTCAGCACAGGGTTGCGTTATTAATGAATTTTTTACCCAAATAAAAACTACTTTCTATCACTTCAACCCTTAGAGTAGGATAAGAAATTACAGACACAGGTTTTCAACGCCTCACAATGCCATCGCTGCTTGGCGTGAGTCGCAGCGACGAATCATCTCGGTAATCACCGGGGCGATTTCTTCTCATAAATTAAAATCCATCCCACCTGTGTCTTTTTCTGTATTGTATAATGAGCTTTGTTCACAACGCGAAAAGGAAAACACCTTGGCTCTTTATATTCAGGAAACCGGACCGGCTGATGCGCCCACCATCGTCTTCCTTCACGGCGGGGGCGGGGGCGGCTGGATGTGGCAGCCTCAAATCGAACAGCTTGCAGAATACCACTGCCTCGTCCCCGATCTGCCCGAGCAGGGGCAGAGTGTCAACGAGAAGCCCTTCACTATCCAAGGCGCCGCTGAAAGGATCGCCGACCTCATAAAAACGCGGGCTCACGGGGGACAGGCGCATGTCGTCGGTCTTTCGGAGGGGGCGCAGATTACAGTGGCGCTTTTAGCCAATGCTCCTGAACGGGTGGAACACGCCGTGATCAGCAGCGCGCTGGTACGGCCTGTTCCCGGCGGGAGCCTGATGACCCCGAAGCTGGCAGCACTCGCCTACCGCTGGTCAATCCCGCCTTTCAAGAACAGCGATTGGTGGGTCCGCTTGAATATGAAATACTCCGCCGGCGTTCCCGAAACCTATTTTTCACAATTCAGCCGCACGTTCAGGGAAATAACAGAATCCGGGTTCACCAACGTGGTTGTCGAAAACCAGCGCTTCCGCCTACCATCTGGGCTGGAGCAGGTCAAAGCGCCAACGCTGATCGTGGTGGGTAAAAAGGAATATGCCGCCATGCTTCAATCCGCCCGCGACCTGGCCGCCGCCATCCCGGGCGCTCAGGCTTATGAGGTGCTGCACGCGCGGAAGATGTCCCTGGCCGAGGAACACAACTGGAACATGACCGCGCCTGAGTTGTTCACCCAAACCGTGCGCGCCTGGATCACTCACCAGCCGCTTCCGGATGCCTTGAAGCCGCTTAAACCCTGACCCGTCGTTTATCCGGCGATTTTTTGAAAGTCCGGTTCATGGAAAAACCAATACCGCCGCAAGCCCCCGAGATGACCGTTGGGGACATTATCGAGATCGTACAGCTATTTGAAATCAATCAGATCGAGTTGCATCTCGATGGCGGCTGGGGCGTGGACGCCCTGCTGGGGAAGCAAACCCGCCCACACGCCGATCTGGACATTGCCGTCCAGCACAAAGATGTCCCGTACATCCGATCGCTGCTCGAAGCGCAAGGCTTTCGCGAAATCCCCCGCGACGACAGCTGGGAATGCAATTTCGTTCTGGAGGACGACCGCGGGCACCAGGTGGACGTTCATTCCTGCACCTTTGATTCCGCCGGCAATAACATTTATGGCGTCGCTTACCCATTCGATTCCTTGACTGGAACAGGGTCGATCAACGGGCATCCGGTCAAATGCATTTCACCCGAGTGGCTGGTTAAATTTCACACCGGCTACCCGCGTGACGAGAATGATTACCACGATGTTAAATTGCTTTGCCAGAGGTTCAACCTGTCCTTGCCGGCGGATTATCGTGAATTTGCGGCAGGAGACAGCCAGGACCTCTAACCATTACCGGAGGAAATATGCTTTCAATCACAGAGACGGACGCTTGGCAAAAGACTCACCCGGGGGCGGTCATCGGCCTGCTCGAAATGTCGGGCGTGGACAACTCGCGCATCACCGCTGGCTTGGAGGAGCGTAAACGGGAAACGGAATCGCGTCTGAGAGAGCAATACCGCAGCTTCACCCGCAAGGATTTCCTGGCGCTGCCCGTAATGGCCGCCTATGACCATTATTACAACCGTTTTGACAAGACGTACCACGTCCTACTGCAGCTCGAGTCCATCGTCCTTAAAGGTAAGAACCTTCCCAAGGTGTCTCCTTTAGTGGACGCAAATTTCTTGGCAGAAGTGGAGACTTTGGTCCTGACTGCCGGGCATGATGTGTCGAAGCTTCAAGCGCCTATTATCATGGATGTATCCAACGAAGGCGACCGGATGATACAGATGAATGGCACGCCCAAGGATATCCGTGCTGGAGATATGATCATGAAGGATGCCGGCGGCATTTGCTGCTCGATCTTATACGGGCAGGATAACCGCTCCCCCATTTCCGCAGAAACATCCCATGTTCTTTACGTGGCCTATGTTCCAGCCGGCATCCCAACGGAGGTTGTGGGATCCCAATTGCAGAAAATAGAGGAGATTATACGGTTGTTTTCACCGGATGCCATTGTTGAGCAGTGTCGTTTAATCAAAGCAGAATTTGTATAAAAACCCCCGTTAGCCACCTTAAAAATGAAAAAAGGACCAAAATACGCCAATCCGTCACTCGGTACCTACCCTGCGGGCTTGCCAGTTCGGCGCGGCGCGCTCTAGCAGCTGCCGGCATCACCTGGCTTGACCAATTCACAAAGAGTTCCGAGGCGGACCTCCTCGAACTGCACGGTATGGGCCAAAAGGCCATCGAAACTGTCAAAAAGGCTATGCGCGAAAACGGTTTAGCCTTTGCCAGCCGTGAGAATTCCACGACCGTCTGTGAGCAGTCCAACCAGCGAATCAAACGCCGGGCGCCAAAAACACCGCCAAAAGCCTGACAATATTGTGATGCCCGCTACCGCCGGTAAGGGGGTAAATTATCCGGGGATGTGTTAAAATATCCATTGACATTGGAAATGTTAATAGTGATGGGGGCGGCAAGTGGATTTACCCACGCGGGCCAGCTCTTCCATCATCGAAAATGGGGATTTTGCCTATGTCTCAATCGTCAGAGATGTCTCAACGCCTCGACCGCGCATCACTGATCACGACCTTCATCTACCAGGGACTGGTGATTCTGGCCTTCCTGGTAATTCCCTTTCTGGCCTACCAGTTCATCAGCACTCCATTTGTCGGCGCGTTCATCGACAACAGGATGGTCGTCAGCAACGTCCATCCTGAGCCTGTTTCCGCCAATTGGGATTTGATCCTGCAGGGGGCGCAGCCCGGAGACCAGCTTCTGGCACTGGACAGCATCCCGGTCACCAGCTACTCTGCAATGCGGCAGGTGCTGTTGAACCATTCGCCGGGAGAAACCGTTTCAGCAGTCCTCCGCCAGGCGAGTGGCAGAGAAATCACCTACCAGGTCACCCTGAGCAATTTCAGTTTCAGCGACATGGCCTTCTATTTCTTTATCCCTTTCTTTGTCGGGCTGGTTTTTCTGATCACCTCGTGGTGGATTTTCGGCCTGCGCCGCACGGAAACATCCGGACGCGCATTCACCATTTTTGCATCTTCAGCAGCCCTGGGGGCAAGCGGTCTTTTTAATGTTTACACTACCCATCAATTCCTTTACTTGTGGGCATTAGCCATCCCGCTGATCGGTGCGGGCTTGATCAACCTGGGATTGGTCTTCCCGCAAGAAGCCCGCTTCATGCGCGGGCGACCTTATCTGCGCTGGGTAAGCTACGGCTTCGCTTTACTGCTGGCCATTTACGGAAGCGTGGCGCTTTACGACCTCGCCAACCCGCTTGAGTTCATCAACCCCTGGCGTGTCAGCTATGCGTTCGTTGGAATTTCGGTTCTGGTATTTCTAGGGATCATGGCATACCGGCGCTTCACCGCTGCCTCGCCAGTCGTGCGGCAGCAAAGCGGCACAATTTTGATCGGCGCGGTGCTCGGTTTTGGACCCATGACCTTATGGTTCCTTTCAAACATCATCTCGTCTCAGAATTTCAACTCGTACATTCTGCTCTTCCTAATCATTTTCCCGCTAACCACTGCCTATACCGTCCAACGCGCACGCATGCTCCACACCGATTATCTCGTCAGCCGGGGAATGGCTTACACACTGCTGATCATTATCGCGCTGGTCGGATATATTGTTCTAACCTTTGCACTGACTATGATCTTTAGCCTGGTCTTAGGGTCGGTGCTCCCCGCCAATAGCCCGCTGTTGATCGGGCTGACGGTTATCATCCTGGTGCTGGTCATGGACCCGCTCCGCATTCGCC